>Ga0265331_10000211_pt1 | contig 70498 bp, 54 predicted proteins | sample 41923metaG_FD_202088 | JGI IMG/M metagenome (GOLD analysis project Ga0265331, IMG submission 202088) | Rhizosphere microbial communities from Carex aquatilis grown in University of Washington, Seatle, WA, United States - 4-19-23 metaG | ecosystem: Host-associated > Plants > Roots > Rhizosphere... | reverse complement strand
AGCGCATTGCACAGCAAAACCTCCTTGAAAAAAGAATCCTTACCAACACTATGCAATCCTACGCGTCAACGCCATGTTGGAAAAGGGAAAGACCCTGGCGTAAGCCCCCCGGTAATTCCAAGTCTGGTCTGGCGGCGGCGCAACCGGATTTTGCCGGTGAAATGTCGATTCCAGGCAAAGCTCGACCGCGCGACACACGGCTGGCCAGATTCATCAAGAACAGGCTGGTGCCCGCCCCCGGCTCACCGGCCACGAGGGTCACTTGCCCCAGCGCCACTCTGCCCGGCCAGAGCCAGCGGGTGGCCCGCGGCGTGACGGTGTCGAGCCGCCGAGCCGTGGGCTCGTCGCGCAGGCGCTGTCCGGCAGTTCTGGGTGTTTGCTGTTCGAGATTCCGCATTGGGAGATCCTCCGCGAACGGATTGGGTTTTTTTCACCCCGGGCATGAACCTGGCCTGAGATGAAGAAGTGAGTGTTGAGCTAATGGCGAAATCCCGATGTGTCGGGGCCGAGCTAATGGCGAAATCCCGATTGATCGGGAGTGGGGCCGATAGTGCCCGCCCATAGGTAAGTATACAGGCGGATATATATTCTAGTCAATATCTACTGTAGCAAATATTTTAGTAGTATCTGATATTTTAGATCCAATCCAGGCGTCGAGCGACGTTAGTGTCGATGCGTCTGCCTCCTGCCGCCTTCTTCGGGCAATTTGCATTTCGCATTTCGAACTTTGCATTTTGCAATCGCTCGCCATCAAGACCGCGACAGCCGCCGAGGCGGAGCGCGGTCACGTCAAGGGGACCGAATTCGAGAAAGACCTCTATCCCGTCTTTGCGGCATTGGGCCGCGCGCTCGGCGACGAAACCGAGTGCGTCCGTGGAATCAAGAGCGCGGATGGCAAGAAGAAGGGTGATTACGTCGCCACACTTGGCGACGATACGGGGGCTCCGGGACTACGGATCGTCGTCGAGGCCAAGAACAGCCGTTATTCGTTGAAAGAGGCAATCGCTGAACTACACCAGGTCAAGCAGAACCGTCAGGCCGCGCGCGGCATCTTCGTCTTCGCAAAGGGTTGCGAGCCCGTGGAAGTCGGCGACTTGCGGATGGCGGGTGAGGACGTGTTCTGCACCGTCGACTGGGACCGCGTCCAGCGGGGAGAGCCACTCACGTACCTCGATGCGGCCTACAAGATCGCGCGTACACTGGCAGTCGCTACGGTTCGCAAGGACGCGGCGGGCGAATTCGATCTGCAATTCCTGCAAGAGCAGGTCGACGGGGTTGTCGTGCTCACCGGTCGAATTGGTGAAATCATGACCAAGGCCAAGACGGTGCGTTCAAGCGGCGAACAAATCGAAAAGCCGGCCGACGAAATGAAGCAGGGCATGGACAGCCGCCTCGCCGCGATCGTCGCCATGCTCCGCCGCGGCGGACAGGCGGAGTAAAAGGAAGGCCTCGGTCCTGATTCACGTCTTGGCCTTCCCGGCTTCGACGTAGGTAAGCCTTTCCAGGCTGACGGTTCTGCCTCCCAGTGCCGTGTTTTTTGAACGGCTGGCGGCACGCTCTGACCACAATGGCGGTTCGGGCCGGCGGTCGAGCGGCGAAGGCGCCCAACCGGCAAGACAACTCCGTGGCCCCATCCTCCAACCCGGAACGCGAAAACCGCAAAAACGCGAAAAAAACAGGACGACAAGCCGGGGGCGGAATTCCACCAACCGGGCAAGCGAAAAAGCTTGAGTTGCACCCGCCCAACTTGATACAGTACAACTGCGCGTGGCGACAATTCTTACCTCACCATCATCGGAGGCTGTCGGATGTCCACGACTTCGAGGCCAACGTGGGCCGCGCTCTCGGCCGCGGCGCTCTGGGGGGCCGTAATTTCGGTAGCCGTATCTTGGACAGCCGCCAAGGCCGGCGACGTCCCCGCGGTTTCGCTCCAAACCGAGCTCGACGCCACCGCCCTGGCCGCACTGATCGACCGGGAGCTCGCCGCCCGCTGGCAAGCCGATGGAATCGTCCCAGCCCCGCAGGCGGACGACGCTGAGTTTCTCCGCCGTGTGTCGCTCGACATCGTCGGCAAAATCCCACGCGTTTCCGAGGTGCGCGCGTTTCTCGACGATCGCAGCCCCGACAAACGCCGGCGGCTCGTCGAGCAGTTGTTGGAGCGTGGCACGTACGCCACGCATTTTGCCAACGCCTGGCGCGAATTGCTGCTGCCCGGCGCCAACGGTAATCTGGAAACACGCGGCTTGACACCTCCTTTCGAAGCCTGGCTCAGGATCCGCTTCTCGACCGATACGCCGTACGACCGGTGGGTCACCGAGTTGCTCACTTCGGTCGTGGCGACCGAGGCCGACGGCAACGCGCTAGCGCGCCGCGCCACGGTCCCCAGTCCTTTGGCTTTTTACCAGTTCAACGAAAGCAAGCCGGAAAACCTGGCGGCGAACACGTCGCGAGCTTTCCTGGGAACCCAGGTGCAGTGTGCCCAGTGCCACGACCATCCTTTCGCGCGCTGGAAGCGACAGGAGTTCTGGGCCCTGGCCGCTTTCTTTGGGGCCGCCGCGCCGGCCGAAAACACTATGCCGAGCGAAAACACTGCGCCGGGCGACTCTGCTGAGACGACTGTGGAGGAAAAGAACCTGGTCGAAGGCGCCAAGAACGAAACGCCCAGCGCTTCGCCGGCTGCAGCTTCTCCGGTCTCGACCACGGGACTGTCGATCAAGATCCCCGAAACCGACACCGTCGTCGAGGCGAAGTTTCTCGATGGATCTTCTCCGGCCTGGCGGCCGGGCGACGACCCTCGGCGCGAATTGACCCGTTGGATCACCAGCCACGACAACCCGTATTTTGCCCGCGCCGCGGTCAACCGGATCTGGGAACACTTCTTCGGCCGCGGGCTGGTCGATCCGGTCGACGACATGGACGAGAGAAACCCTCCGAGCCATCCAGAGCTGTTCGCGGAATTGGCGCGGCAATTCGCCTGCCACGGATATGACTTCAAGTACCTGATCCGGGCGATCACGATGTCGCGCGCCTACCAATTGACAAGCCGCACCGACTCGGGTGGTTCCGACGATCCGCAGACCTTTGCCCGCATGCCGCTCAGGCGGATGACCGCCGAACAGCTCTACGACAGCCTGGTCGAGGCGACCGGTTATCGCGATACGACGCAGCGCCAGCAGGGGGTCGTGTTCGGTGTCGAAACAGTTCGGGCGGCGTTTCAAGCCAAGTTCGCCGACACCAGCGCGAAGCGCAGCGAGGCGCAAACGTCGATCTTGCAGGCGCTGGCGCTGATGAATGGCACGTTCGTCGCCGACGCCACCAGCCTCGAACGCAGCGAAACCCTGGCAGCCATCGCCGACTTTCTACTACTCGAGACATCAGCGAAGATTGAAGCGCTGTTCATGGCGAGCCTCAACCGCCCCTGCGAGCCGGGCGAGGCCGAGCAATTCGTCGCGTATGTCCAAGAGGCCGGACCCGACGGCGAAAAAGCCGCGCTGGCCGACGTGTTCTGGGCGCTGTTGAACAGCGCGGAATTCATCATGAATCACTAGTGGTCATTGGTCATTTGTCATTGGTCCTTTGTTGAGAAGCAGCATCGGCCAGCAACGAATGACCTCTGACAAATGACGACTGACAAACCAAGGAGCCCAACCATGTTCACTCCCCATCTCTCCCGCCGCGAATGGATCAAACTCTCGTCGACGGGCGTCATCGCCGGATCGGTGTCGGGCTGGCTCGAGGCCCTCGCCCGTGGCGCCGAATCGCAGCCGGCGCGTTCTCGGTCGTGCATCCTGCTTTGGATGAGCGGTGGTCCCAGCCAGATCGATACGTTCGATTTGAAGCCCGGCCACGCCAATGGCTCAACGTTCAAGGAAATCGAAACTTCCGTGCCCGGCTTGAAGTTCTCGGAACACTTGCCGGGCCTTGCGAAGCAGGCCGACCGGTTGGCGATTGTCCGCTCGATGACGACCAAAGAGGGGGACCATAGCCGCGGTACTTATCTGATGCGCAACGGTTATCTGCCGCAAGGCCCGATCCGCTATCCGACGCTCGGATCGCTGGTTTCCAAGGAGCTGGGCCGGCCGGAGGCCGAAATCCCGAATTTCGTGAGCATTGCCCCCTACCGCTTTTTTGCGCCCGCGGCGTTCAGCGCCGGCTTCCTCGGCCCCCAATTCGATCCGCTGCTGGTCGGCGACGGTGTGGCGGGCGGTGAGGAGGAAGGAGACCAGTACGCCCTCAAGGTGGCCGATCTGGCATCGCCGCCGGGCGTGGAACAGGCGAAGGTCGACCGCCGGCTGGGTTTGCTCGGCTCGCTCAACAATCGCTTCATCGGAAAGCACGAAACGGCCAACGCCGTCGGACATCGCATCGCTTACGAGCGGGCGGTGATGTTGATGCGCAGCGCAGCGGGCAGCGCTTTTAATCTCGACGACGAACCCTCGGCGGTTCGCGACGCCTACGGCCGCAATCGTTTTGGCCAAGGGTGCCTGCTGGCGCGGCGATTGGTCGAACGCGGCGTGCCGTTCGTCGAAGTCACGCTCAGCGGTGTCGATGGGAACAACGCGCTGGGTTGGGACACGCACGTCGACAACGAGGCAATGGTCCGCAAGCTCAGCCAGCCGCTCGACGCGGGTTGGAGCACTCTGATGACCGAGTTGGCCGAGCGCGGGTTGTTGGATACGACCACGATCGTCTGGATGGGCGAATTCGGCCGCACACCCAAGATCAACAACGGCGGGCGAGACCATTTCCCCCAGGCCTGGAGCACCGTGCTGGCCGGCGGCGGAATCCGTGGCGGACAAGCCATTGGGCGTACCAGCGCCGACGGCATGGAGGTCGCTGATCGCCCCGTGCAGGTCGGCGACCTGCTGGCGACCATCGTCAGCGCGCTAAAGATCGACTTGACGGCGCAAAACATCTCGAACGTCGGGCGGCCGATCAAGGTGGTCGATCCCAACGCGAGCCCAATCACCGAGGCCTTGGCGTGACGGACAGCAAGGAATGAGAATTGCAAAATGAGAAATGAGAAATGAGAAACGGGGAATGTAAAACCGGAAATGGGAAACTGGGCCGCTCATTGGCCGGTTTTGTATTTCTCATTTTGCATTTTGCATTGGCCTGCAGACCGAGTGCGTCAGCGCTCGCCAGCGACAATGACAATCCAAAATCGGAAATCCAATCCGCCGATGCGCAAGATCTGATCTTTCTGGGTCCCATGCGTCCGCTTTTGATTCGGCTGCATGTGACGATTTACGGCAAGCCGTTCCGGCAAGTTTGGCGGGAGAATACCACCAAGGTCTTTGCCGACGGCGACCGTGACGGCGACGGCGTCGTGCCATTGGAGCAATCGGACGCGTCCTCCGCGCAGCCGGCACCGTCTCCGAAGCAACCCACGGAGCTCGATGCGCTTGCCGCGGCCGTCGCGGCCGACCTGGGGCAGGATGTGGCGCGCACCCGCGACGCGCTCGCGCAACTGGCCAAAGAGCACGCGGGCAAGTTGACTTGTGAAACCGTTGCCGAGTACCTCCAGCGCGTCTCACCCCCCTTCGCCGCGATCGAGGTGCCCGGCCGTGCCGTGGCGGGCCAGGCCCTGTTTCCGCTTTTGGATACCAACGGCGACCAGCAACTGACGGCCGAAGAACTGAGCGCGGCCGAAATACGGCTGCGGCGGCAAGATTTCAACGACGACGAGTTGATCACCAAACGAGAATTGGCGGTCGCTCCCTATGCCGCCGAGCTGACGGCGGCCAACTCGTCCGCCTCGCTTCCCAGCGCCGGGCGAATCGTGCTCGTTGCTCCCGATACCGACGGCGCCGTGGTGCAGGCGCTGTTGCTCAAGCGTTACGACCGCGACGGCGATGGGGTGTTATTGGCCGAAGCCGCCCAAAAGGGGGCCACCGTAACACCGCTCGAGGTCGCCCTGGCCGACGACCAACTGGCGTCGCTCGACAGCGACGGCGACGGCCGCCTGAGCGGAGGGGAACTGGCCGCGTTTGTCGCCCGCACGCCGGCGGTCGAGCTCAACGTGAGCCTGGGCGAAGCGCCGCGCCGTGTCGGTCGCCGCCGCGGCGACGATGCGGCGGCTCCGGTGGGACCGGCCGGCGCGACCATCAAAATCCTGACGGGCGAGGCTTATCGGGTTTCGCTGGCCGACGCCGACATCGAGCTGCGGCGAGACAACCGCAACCCCGCCAAGAGCCAGGACCAGGAGTTGCGGCTGGACCAGTTCGACGCGGACAACAACGGTTATCTCGACGACAAGGAAGCGGCCAATGTGCCCAACCTGGCGGGTGCGTTCGCGTCGGTCGACCGCGACGGCAACGGCAAGATTTTTGGCGACGAATTCAACGCCTATGCCGACCGCCTGAGTCAGGCTGCCGCCTGCCGGCTGTTGTTGGAAGTTGCCGACGACGGCCAGGATCTGTTTCGGCTCTTGGACACCAGGCTCGACAACCGGCTCACCGCGCGCGAATTGCGAGGCGCGGCCGGCGTGCTGGCGCGGCACGACACCAACGGCGACGGCCGGTTGAACGGCCGGGAGATTCCGCTTCGGATGGAGCTGCAGGTTTCGCGCAACACGCCCTCGCGCGTTCAGGCAGCCGCGGCGCGGCCCGCGCGCGGCGGCGCGACCGCAAGCCGCGGCACGTCGTCGAAGAAGGGTCCGGCCTGGTTTCAGAAGCTCGACCGCAACGACGACGGCGATGTCAGCCGCCGCGAGTTCGTCGGCCCGGCCGACCTATTCGAGCGGCTCGACGCCGACCGCGACGGCCTGATCGACCCCGACGAGGCCGAGCAAGCCTCGAAGCCGACATCTTGACGGGCAAGTACGAGCTCTGCAAAGAGGCTGTTCGGAAGCTCGCATACCCGATCAACACCAGGCCGCACATCAAACTCACGGACTGAGGATTCCGTGGAGGAAGAGCTCGCCCAGGGTTTCGAACGGCATGGGCTGGGCGAACTCGCAACCGACGAGCCAGTGTCCCGAGTCGTCGGTGTGCCGCCACTGCACGGTGCCGGCAATCGATAGATCGACCCCGGAAAGGGCATGGCGAATCCGAATGACGACGTGCTCGCCTTGGTCTGCGGGAAGGTTGGTGAGCAATCCCACCCCGTGCCGTGAAAAGTTGGTCAGTTCTGCGGCCAGCCGGCCCTGGGCCCGTTCGAGCCAGGATTCGGCCGCATGGCCTTCGGCGACAGGATACCTCGGCCTCCGCCCCACGAATTCATGTTTGGTGTCCGACATCGGTGCTGCCCGCACGTGCCCCAGTTGGTTTACCTTACCATCGCATCAAAGAGGCACGCGGTCGCCGAAGTGTGGCTTGACCATCGCCATCAACCGAATGACGTCGTCGATCGATCCGGCGGCGAGCGTCGTCATGACCTTGGCCCGGCGGGCCTCGATGGCCCTCACGCTGCAGCCGTGTTCTTTGGCGAGGGCCTTGTTGGCCTGCGCCGCCAGCATGCCGTCGAGCACGGCGCGCTCTTCCGGGGCGAGCCGCTGCACGCGCCGCAAGATCTCAGACCGCGTGTCGGCGGCCAAGCGCGCGCTGCGCGAGGCGAGCAAGGCGTCGTGAATGCGCTCGAGCAACACCGGCGGTGCGATGGGCTTTTCCAATACTGCCACGTTACCTGCCTTGACGGCCGTCTGGATGGCCGGAACGTCGCCGCGTTCGGCCAGCGCAATCGCCGGCAACGTGGCGCCGTTGGCGGCGAGCCTCGGCGATGATTCGAACTCTTCGATTCCGGCCAGAGCCAGGTCAAATACGACACAACCCACCTCGACACGGCTGCAGGCCCCGGCCAACGCCTCGACGTCGTCGAGCCCCCGCGACGCCAGGTCGTGATCGAAGGCGAAGCTGGCGCACTGATCGAGCAGGACCGGATTGGAACTGACGATCAATACCGTTGGCTGGGAATTCATCGGGCGCGCCTGCTGACGAGCACACAAAATAAAACATGCGGCAAACCGGCTCCCGCCCCAGGCCGCAAAACTGCCGCCAGCGCGAAAACTGCCGCAAACGACGCACGTTAGCCAAGGGTGGCGCCAACCGTCGCAGATCGAGACGAATGGTCCGGCGAGGACCGCTGCATCACGGCCAGTCCGACGAGTGGGGAAATGTCTTTCCCCGCGCGAACGTCGCGCAATTGCCTGTCGTAGAAGAGCGAGCTTGCCCGTCGCGGACAAGTCACTGTGGTCATTTAGCTTTCGAAATGGGAGCTGTCAAGCGATGATTCAAACTATTCCAATCCGTTCGCGCCCGCAATCGGCACGCCGCCGGCGCCGTTGATCTTCCGCAGCATCTTGGGCCCGAGGAACCGCGGCGCGATCATGTAATTGAAACCGTAGTTGCTTTTGTTCGAATCGACGTAGAATGAAAGATTCATGATGAACGCCTCGCCGATTCGGCTGACGCCAAATGTCTCGCCGACATTGCTGGGCTGTTGCAAGGCGAAACTGGTGCTCGAGTTGTAGAGCCACTTGGGGCTCATCTGGTAACTGTGCGACAGCGTCACCGAATCGTAGGTGAACGGCCCATTCATCGAGTTGAAACCGATGTACCAGTTCACCCGCGGTGAGCGCTGCAGGGTGGCGCCCACGTTCAAAGTCCGTTGGCCTTGACTGAAGAAATCGATGATGGAATCGGAGGTGATCGTCACACGGTCGCCCACGTGCCAGCGGAAATCGTAATTCACCAGGCCGAACGTCGCGCCGAAGTTGTCGCGGGCTGGGTTGGGGAAATAGACGGCGTTCACGTCGAGCACGATCCAGTCGATGATCCGCCGCTGGCCCGGCGGGCCACGCTTCGTCTGCCAGCGCTGGTTCAGACCCATTCTTACGGCGGCCATGTTGCCTTCGACTTCGGGCACCGGCGTGGTGACTGAGTCCTGTATGCCCGCGCGCAGGGCGTAGAGACGCGAATCGAATTGAATGGGAGTCACTCCACCGTAGGTGAACTGAGAGAAGCGGCGGCGCCACAGCTCCTGGGCATTGTCGTCCAAGGGGTCGTACAGCGGTAGCGTGGTCAGGTTGACGTTCGAGGCGGAAATCGAAGCGTCGGCCGAAAAGACCATCTTGTGCGCGATGCCATGCACGTTCAACAGTTCGCTCTCGATATTGGGGTTGGCGCTCCAGAACGGAATGCTGCCACGGATGCCGGCCTGGCCCCAGGCGCGGTTGGTCGCGTCGCCGGCCAGGTTCTGGTCCCAGTGGTCCAATTCGCCGCCGACATGGGGAACGAACTTGAACGGTCCCACGTCGAACGGCGCGTCGATCTCGTGTCTGGTGGTGAACCGGCTTCCCTGGTGGTTGCCGAATTGTTCCCAGGGCAAGAGATTGAAGTTGGCCAGGTCTTCCGGGTTGGTGGGCAGGTCGGTGATCCTGTTCTGGGCGTAGCCGGCGCTGGAGTGCTCGTAATACGTCAGCCGGTCGCCCAACAGCGATTGGCCCAGCATGTAATGGTCGCCTCGCGGCAGCCAGTTCGTGTCGGTGACGAAGGGGTTGATGCGGACGTCGGTGTTCACGCTCCACGAGCGGTTGTTGTTGAGCTGCTTGAGCTGCAAGTCGGTGCTCTGGTCCTTCCGCAGGTCGTACTCGGCCTCGTAATACTGTTCCAGGAAGTTCCGGTCGCTCTGGATACCCAGTTCGCCCGTAAGTTTCATGCGATCGGGCAGGTCCCAAAGGAAGGTTCCCAAGGTCCGGCCGCGCAACCCGGGCGTGATGGAGTTCTCGGGAGTCACGCTGCTGCGTGTGCGGCCGAGGTTGTCGAGGCCCTTGTCGTGCAGTCCCCAAACATCGAGCAATCCGTACACATGGCCGGGGATGCCGAACATCTCTTGCCGGTCGAGTTTGAACCAGGTGCCGCCGCCGAAGCCGCGCTGGGAGAGGTTACTGATGGTGAATGTCCAATCGGTCCCCGCGGGGGGCGATTTGATGCCCAGCAACTGGTTGGCGTCGAGTTCCACCTCGCTCCAGTAGCCGAAGATCTTGTCTTGCTGGAAGAAGGCGCCCACCAGCAAGGTCGACGGTTCGTCGAGGTTGGTCGAGAATCGGGGCCAATAGAATACCGGCACAGGACCGAGAAACATCACATTGTGTTTGGCGGTCAATATCTGGTCGTGGTCGAACAACTGCTCTCCGCTCTCCGGATCTCTCATTTGGACTCCGGTGTGAGGGTCGATGAGCGGTTTTTGATTGTCCTCGACGAAGATTTCGTGCGATTGGACGCGATAGCCCGGCCGAGCGAAGCGGCTCGACGTGAAATAGCCGCTGCGGGCGTAAATCTCGTTTCCGCCGCGAATGCGGATCAGCTCCGCCTTCATCCGCAACAGGCCGCCATAACCAGGCGCCGGCGTCAGGGCTTCGGCGGAAACCACCGTGCCGCTTTTCTGCACCACGTCGAAGAACATCCGCTCGGCATAGACCACGCGGTCGTCTTCTCGAAAAACGACGTTTCCTTCCATGTAGACTTCGAGCGGAATGTCGTCGTCCTCAACCGTCTCGGCGCCTGGTTGCGGATCGGCCGTTCCGCTGGTCCAGATAACCAGCTTGTCGGCGAGGATGTCGATTTGGCGGCCACCTTGCAGGCCATCCAGAATCAGGTTCGCGCCGCCCCTGATGACGACCACGCGTTCTTTGAGCCCCGGATCTTGGAACGAGTCCACCGTGAAGCCGCCGGAATAGCGTCCGAAGAAACTCAATCGCCGCGTGCCCGGCGGCGGCGCTCCGGCCGCTCCTTGGTTGACAACGGGCTGTGTGTACTGAGCTTGCCGGACGGCCGGCGTCTTCGGCCCACGGCGGTCCATTCCGTTTTCGTAGACGGCCGGCATGACACGCGGAGCGCCGGGCACGACATGGGCGACATCCATCGACACGGGAACATTCGAATAGAACCGGCCGAGCCAACCAGCGCCGCGCGAAGTCGCCAGCGGTCGCGCAGCCGGGTGCTTTCCGCCGGCGCAGTCGATCGCGACGTTGCCTTCGAGGTAAGCGATCACCTTGTGCCGCATCTGGTCGGCGGCAGGTTCGTCGCGTTTCTTCGCACCGCGGCCGGAGGGCTTGTCGCTCGGCTGGTCGAGAGGCGTGTCGTCAGGCGCCTCGGCGCGTTTGATCCAGAGCACCGCCTCATCGCTACGGCAAACGTTGTCTCCCTGCTTGATCTCGGCGCGGCCTTGCAGGAGCCAAACGTCGTAGCCTCCCTTTTTCCAATGGTGCGCGGCGTCGGCGCTGATCGCGATCGGCTCGTTCGGATCCGTTGGCGGCAGGTCGACCTGGGCCATCGTGGTCGACGACGCGAAAACCACACCGACCCATGCGCCCGCGATCGCGAGGCGCAACACGATACCACCATCGCGCGCCCAGCGGCGCGCGCGGCACAATCCGAGCGATTTGTTCGCACGAAGTGGTGTCAGCGGATGGTCGTCCTTCACCGCGCGCCGCTTCCGAGCGCGAACGGCTCGCGGCGCGTGAATCACAAACCGAAACGTGGAAAAGCGTTAAGAAGAAGAAGCGGTCCTGGCGGCCGGGGCGGAATTATAGAAGCGGCCGGCCCCTGCGGTCAAGGCAGCTTGGCCTTCAGGTGCCCTGTCGCAACTCCCTTCATACGAAGGCTTTGCGACGCATGATCGCGGCCGTCAACCATCCTGTGCCAGCCCCCGCCAGGAGGGCCACGAAAGGCGCGACCGGAGCACGCATCCGCAGGTCGGTCCAAAACACCATATGGACCGCGGTAAAACTGGCCGCTAGCAGCAGGCCAGGGAGGAGCTCCGCGTGGGTATTCGCCTGGCTCACGATCGACCAAAAGCCAAGGATGGCAAGCGCGAATTCCAGCGCGTACCATACCCCGGTCGCGTAGCGCCCCCAGCGTCGTACTTGGCCTTCATCGTCTGAGAGCTTGAGTGGAACCATTCCCCAAAAACGCCCAAAGCGGACAAGCGAGGCGTACATGAACATTCGTGGTCGTTCGCGGATCTCTTGCCAGGCTTGGGCATACTCGCGGCGATCGTTTTCGAGTTCGCTGTGGCCGCCGGCGGCGCCTCTCGCATTGAGTACTTGCGCGTCGAATTCGGCAGCCCGCCAAATCTCACCCCGTTGTCGCTGGCGCAGGAAGTCATAGTAAGAGGAATTATTTCCAAGCAAAAGCGTGTAACCACCGTGCGTCGTGGAAACGATCGGTTGGCCAAGTTGCGCCTGATTGCGCAGCGCCCAGGGCGCGAGCACAGCCGCCGCCGCGGCGAGCGCGGCCGCCACTTGCCGAGCGCGCGACGACCATGTTGGCGATCGTAGGCTAACCAACGGCACGACGCCGGCGAGCATGACAAGAAACGTCGGCCGGCACAACGCGGCCAATGCGAGGCATGCGCCGGCGGCGGCAGACGCACGCGCGGTCGGCCGTTCGCTCGCAAGCGACAATGCGACCAATGCCGCGGTCGCCAGAAATGCCGCCGTCGTTTCCGTCATGACTTGCGTCGACTGATGAATCAGAATCGGATCACAAGCCACCAGCGCCGCTGCGTACCAGGCGCCACTGCCGAGCCGCCAACGCCGGCCCAGCCAATATACGCCTCCCACGGTTGCCACACCCAGTGCCAGGTGCAGTACGCCAATCGCCACGGATGACCACTTTCCCAAGGCCACAAACGGAACCAACATCAACGGATAGAGAGGCGGGCGATAGGCCGAAGGCGTCTCGCCTTGCCCCAGTACGCCCCGGTCGAGCAGGTTCGTTGCCAGGCCGCGGTAGTTGTCGGGATCGCGCGATAACCCGTCGGCGCCCAGGATCAGCGCGGCCGACCGCGCGACCAGCGCCAGCGCCAACGAGCTCGCCAGGGCATGGCGCACGGGGCGCGAGGCAGCCTGCATGGTGTTCGCGCCTCTCGGCGGCGCGCCGGAACGGGAAAATACTCAATTCATGCGCTTTACGGGACTGTGGCTCGATTATGCCTGCCTTGGACCTGCGAGGCAAATCAGGCCAAAAAGTCGAACGACGTCGGCCTGACAGGCTTTCTTGCGTGGGGTGCATGTTCACATACGAAACATGGTTTTTCCAGATTCTCCATTTAGCCGCATCTCAACGATCCGCAAACTTGCCTCAAGCCGTAAGATTGAACAGCCGAAACTAAGGACGACGTATCGGATCGGCTCGCACGACAGCACATTTCAGAGGCATTGACGCGAAATGGTGACGGGTTCCGACACTCCCGTTCCGGGCGATTTGTCACGCCCGTGGCACCCCGCGACGGCGCTGTTCGCCTGGATCGAGGATCTGGGTGAGTTGGTGATGGCCCGCTTCGCGGCCTTGGGTGACGTGACGCTCTTCGCCATGCGTACCCTCCGCTGGACCTTTGCGCGGCTTCCCAGCAAAGGGACGTTGCTGCCCAGTTTCTACCAGATCGGCGTGCTTAGTCTTCCGGTGGTGGCGCTAACCGGCACATTCATCGGAATGGTTCTGGCCGAACAGAGCTATGCGCAGTTTCGTTTCTTTCATCTGGAAACACGGTTGGGTGGGGTGATCAACGTTTCGCTGTTGCGCGAGTTGGGGCCAGTGCTGGCGGCCACGATGCTGGCCGGCCGAGTCGGCAGCGCGATGGCCGCGGAGCTGGGCACGATGCGCGTGACCGAGCAGATCGACGCCCTGGCGAGCATGGGTGCCAACCCGGTTCACTACCTGGTGGTGCCGAGGTTCCTGGGCTGCCTGCTCTTGATTCCCACTCTGACGGTCATGGCCGACTTCATGGGAGTGGCCGGCGGCGCGTTTTACAGCATCCTGCGGCTGGGAATCGACTCGCACCACTACATCTCGAATTCCCAGCAGGTGGTGGGCATATTCGACCTGTTTTCCGGCGTCCTCAAGAGCCTGTTCTTCGGCGCGGCGATTTCGCTGGTGAGCTGCCACCGCGGTTTTCACTGCGATCCCGGGGCCGAGGGAGTGGGGCGGGCCGCCACCAGCGCCTTCGTCTATTCGTTCGTGCTGATCCTGGTGCTCGACTTGTTTCTGGGCATCGTGCTGAATACGATCTACTACTACCTCTGGCCGCAGGGGGCGTCGTTGTTCGTATGAGCCACAAACGCGTCGATGCCGGTGCCGGGCCTGGGCCGCTCTTGGAGCTGCGCGATATCGACGTGCGCTTCGGCCGCCATCAAGTGCTGCGCCAAATGGATCTCACGGTCCCGCGCGGTCAAACGCTGGCGATCATCGGCGAAAGCGGCTGCGGCAAGACGGTGCTGTTGAAGACCATGATCGGGCTGGTGAAGCCGAGCGGCGGCCAGGTGCTGTTCGACGGGCTCAATCTGGCCGAGATGGACGAACGGCAACTGACGCACCAGCGAATCCGTTTTGGCTTCGTGTTCCAACAGGCGGCGCTGTTCGACAGCATGACCGTGGCCCAGAACGTCGCCTTTCCCTTGCGGCAACACACGCACAAGGGCGACGAGGAAATCCGCGAGATCGTCGTTTCGCGGCTGGCCGAAGTGGGGTTGCCCGCGAGTGTCGTCGACAAGAAGCCCGCCGAGCTGTCGGGCGGAATGCGGAAGCGCGTGGGGCTGGCCCGCGCCCTGGCGCTCAATCCGGAGGTCGTGCTCTACGACGAGCCAACGACCGGGTTGGACCCTATCATGAGCGACGTGATCAACGAGCTGATTCTCCGGACGCGGAAGCAGAACCCGGTGACGAGCATCGTGGTGACGCACGACATGAACACGGCCCGCAAGGTGGCCGACCGGGTGGTGATGCTCTTCCCATTGTCGCGCCTCGGGCCCGACGACGCCCAGGCGATATTCGACGGCTCCCCCGAGGAGCTCGACTCGGCCGACGACCGTCGGGTAACGCAGTTCGTCCACGGTGAGGCGGGCGAACGGCTGATGGAAATGAGCGAACGGAGCAGCGGAGGCGTGAGCTGATGAACGAGCGAGTGATGCGGTTCCGGGTGGGCGTGATGATGCTGGCCACGCTGATCATCGCCGCCACGCTGGTATTGTTGATCGGCAAGTTGCCCTCTCTGGTCGAGGGGTCTTACACGGTCATCATCGACTTCAAGGCGGCGCCCGGAGTGGGCGCGAACACCCCCATCAAGAAGCACGGCATTCTGATCGGCCGCGTGACGAGCGTCGGATTCAACGAAGACAACAACGGCGCGGTGGTCACGGCAAAAATCAACGCCAAGTACAAACACAAGTTACGCACCTCCGAGGTCGCGATGATCACCAGCGGCGTCCTGGGCGACGCGGTCATCGAATTCGTCGAACCCGACGAAGACGCCCCCGACGAATTCATCCAGGACGGCGACCGCATCTCGGGCGACGTCCGCTCCAGCCCCTTGGACGTCATCTCGCACATCGAGGGCGATTTGAGCGTGGCAATCAAGTCCATCGGCCGCACCAGCGACGAGATCCGCCTGCTCACCCATAATGTGAATGAAATCCTCGGCGCCAACGACCAGCAATTCGAGCGGATCGTCGACAAGGTCGAGCAAACCATCGATGGGCTTCGCGACGCGGTCGGCAACATCGACGAAGTGCTCGGCGACAAGCAGCTCAAGGACGACTTGAAACGGGCGATCTCCGGTTTCCCCGAGTTGCTCGAAGAGACTCGGGAAACGGTGAGCGGCTTGAAGGAAACCTTGTCCGGCGTCGGCCCGATCCTGACCAACGTCGAACTTTTCACCAAGCCCCTGGGCGAACGCGGCGAACAGTTGGCCAGTGCGATGGACAATCTCGACAAGGTGCTCGCGGACATGGCCGCCTTCAGTGAGGGGCTGAAAGATCCCAAGGGGACGCTCGGCCAACTACTCAACAACCCCGACCTCTACCAGCAGGCCAACTCCGCGGTGGCCAACTTGAACGAACTAACCAAGGAGCTGCGGCCGATCGTCTCCGACGTCCGTACGTTCACCAGCAAGATCGCGCGGCACCCCAACCAATTGATCTTCCGCAGCTCCGGCGCCAAGTACAGTCCATCGGAAATGAACGACGCCGGTCACTTCGACAGCTCGCCCGTTTACCGTGGCGGCTTCAAGCCGCGCGCCAGCCGACAGCGGTAACAGGTCATTTACTTCCGCCGCTGCTGGTAACGCCGGCTGGCCTCTTCCAGCGTGCGGCGTTCCGTCTGGGTCAGGCTGGCCTCGCCTTCGCGCGTGATCTTCTCCAAGATCCGGTCGACTTGCCGGCCGAGGTCTTCCTCGTGCTGTGGCGGCTCATGCATGCGCAGCTTGGGGCGGCGCTGGAGCATGCTCCATGACATCCGTTGCGGCACGAGCCGCCCCATGTTCCAGCCCGTCGAGTAGTAGATGAATGCCAAGGTGGCGCCCGCCAGGTGCGTTGCGTATGCGATGTGCTCGTCGCCACCGGCCAGCATCTGGTCAAATCCCACCAGGTTCTGGATCAAGAACAGAAGACACAAGAGCCAGGCTGGGACGGGCAATACGCCCCAGATATAGATCAAACGCCGAGGAAAATGAAGTGCGAACAGCACCAGCACGCCTGACACCGCTCCCGACGCGCCCAGCATCGGCACCGGATTCGCCGGATGGACGAACAGGTTTTCCGAAACAACCCAGGCCAGCGCACTCAAGATGATCAGCGAGAGGTACAGCCGCAGGAACTCCCGCTTGCCGTAGATCGCCTCGATATCGCGCCCGAAGAACCAGAGCTCGAACATGTTGATTCCGACGTGCATGATCGCCGGCGCATGGACGAACCCGCACGTGAGCAATTGCCAGGCATTCCACGGCTTTTGAAACAGGTCCGACTGCACCCACAGCCGTTCGCTGATGGCCTGGTCGAACAGCGAGTCCGCCAGGAACACGCCGACGTTGATCAGGATCAGGTTGGTGACCATTGAGCGGTCGCCGCCGAGGAAGAATCCTCGCGGTTGATCACGCACATAATCGCGGTCGTAGAGTCCCATCGTTGCGGGTGCGACCTGCTCTATTCCATGGTCGATCTTGGATGCGGACCACGGCCCCAATCCAAAATCCAAAATCGCAAATCCAAAATCGCCTAGGACCCGTCGGTGGCCGCGCTTTCGATCAACTCATTCAGCCGATTGGCGGCACGCGTCTGCAATTCGGTCCATTCCTTGTTTGTCGCCTCGATCTCGGCCAGCAGATCGGCCTCCTCCTTGGCGACTTCGGCCAGCCGTTTTTCGAGCGCCGCGTGGTGCTTCACGATCAGGTCGCGTTCAGCCGACACTTCCGCCAGCTCGGGCTTGAGCAGCTTTTCGATCTCGTCGTTGCGTAGCTGTACCTGGCGTTGCGTCTCGTCCCGCGTGCGCTCGGCGATCGCCTTGTCGCTCATGGCCACGGCGATGTCGTCCTTCAACTTGAAGATCTGACCGTGCAACTCGTGGAAGTAGACTTCGTAGTCGCGCAATTGCCGAACGTACTTGCCGTTGAGCACGTGGTCCGGTGGATCGTCGGGTCCGGCGGTCTGCCCGTCGCGGGCATATTCATCGGCCACGTTGGGGGGCAATCCTTGCAGCCACGCCGTCAGTGCCTCCTTGTCATTGCCGAAGAGGTCGACGAGGTGCCGGTCGGAGGGCATCCGTTCAAAGATCGTCAACGGCGCCTGCTGGTCTTTGGCTTTCTTGATTCGATCAGATTCGTTGAAGTTCTTTTCCTTGAGCAACTGCATCGTGGGTGCGAGTCCAAGCTTCTTGTCGGCAATGCCCAACACGCTGAACTCGCCGAGGTAGCCACCGGCTTCCGGGGCCGCGAATACGTAGAGCAGCGTCTTTTCCTGAAGCTGGTCCTTTTCCAGGCTCTCGATGTCAACCGCCATGTTGCCGGTGGCCTGGTCGAACTCGGTCATCACGCATTGCTGCCAGACGCGGCCGCGATCGACCATCAGCGAGTGCAGGCGGACGCCAAGGTCACGAATGCCTGGTTTGGGCGGGTCTGACGTCACATCGCCCTCTAACAGGATTTCACTTTCCCTGGCCAGGCGTGCCAACGGCTTGTCATAACTTTGTCCGGCCTTCTTCCACGCCTCGTGCGTCTTCAGCGTCCTGGCCGCCGCGTACATCATCCCCAGCGAGGCCAGGGCGACGAATCCGATCAGGATTTTGCTCCAAATACTCATGGGGCGTGTCGCAAGTGAAAGTTCTTGGGAAATCAGCTCTTAGGTCGATCATAGGCTCACCCCCTGGGAGTGTCAAGGTTTTGCGGCTGCAGAGGCCTAAGGCGGCAGGTCGGGTCGAAGGGGTGGTACGGATGGCACGACGCAATGGACGGCGCCATGCAAGTCTTCGACGTTACGAGGACATTTCCGGCTACGGCGGTGAGTCGGCGAAGCCAGGGGCCGGGCAAGCGCCAAGTGGCACCCGTGCCACGCGAAGCGGCCTGGGCCGGGCCAGCCGACCGCAGGCCTCTTCTCTCCTCTTCCCCTCTTCCCCCATTCGCTTATCATGTCTCGCTGACATTCGCGCTCCTCGCCAGAAGTAGGAACCACACCCGTGCCCCTCCGACAAGATCGCCGCACGTTTTTGCAAACATCGGCCGCCCTAGCGGTCGCCGGATATACTGTGCCAATCGCCGCGCCCCTCCATTCGACTGCCGCCGACATGCCCGATTCGCTGCCGATCGTCGATACGCACCAGCACCTTTGGGATCTCGATCGTTTTCGACTCCCCTGGATCACGCCGGGCGAGCCCTTGGCCAAGAGCTTTGTGATGAGCGATTACCGTGAAGCGACGGTCGGGTTGAACGTCGTCAAAACGGTCTACATGGAAGTCGATGTCGATCCTGCTCAGCAAGACGCCGAAGTCGAATATGTGACCGAACTCTGTCAGGCCGACGATAATCCGATGGCGGCAGCCGTCGTCTCCGGCCGGCCCGCTTCCGACGCTTTCGCCAAGTACCTCACCCGGCACAAGAACAACGTCTTTATTCGCGGTATCCGGCAGGTGTTGCACGTTCCCGGCACTCCGCCTGGCTACTGTTTGGAGAAGCCCTTCGTCACCGGTGTCCGCCGTCTGGGCGAGCAAGGTTGGAGCTTCGACCTCTGTATGCGGTCTGGCGAACTGGCCGACGCCGTGAAGCTGGCCGACCAATGCCCGGAAACGCGTTTTGTACTCGACCACTGTGGAAATGCCAGCGTCTTGGCCGACGAGTTGACAGATTGGCGCCGCGACATCGCCGCATTGGCCGAACGGAAAAACGTGATCGGCAAGATATCGGGCATCATCGCTTCAGGCGCGGGAGGCAAGTGGACGGTCGAAAACCTGACGCCGATCATCGACCACATGCTCGACGTGTTCGGACCCGATCGTGTCGTCTTCGGCGGCGATTGGCCTGTTTGCACACTGGCCGCCAGTTTTCGCCAGTGGGTCGAGGCCTTACGCACGATCATCGCCGACCGCTCGCGGGAGGAGCAGCGCAAACTGTTCCACGATAACGCTGTAGCATTCTATCGATTGCAGTAGACGATCACGGGCTCGCAACCGACCAGCCTTGCAGGGGGGCTTGGAGCGTGTCATTGGATTTTTTTTCCGCCCTCGACCCTAGACCCATCGGCGTGGTGGTGCGTAAGATTGCTAGGAGGGCATGGAAGGGACGGAGGCCCATGACGCGAGTCTCAAGGCGCCCTCCGCAGCAAGCTTGCCGTGCGTCGCACCGACGCCCACCACACGGCCGGTTGCCGGTTTGCGGCATCAGACGATCCGCCTGGAAACATGGGGGGATCTGCCACATAGGTAGCTTACCCGCTGCGCCGATTCACTCACGGCCGACATTGTTGACGTCGGCGGTTTCGCCAGAGTGTCCAACCAGGATGAACCAGCCTGTGAATACGCGATAAATTCATGCACCATAATCAACGGAGCCACGAGGCTTAGTGCTGAAAACGGTAAAAATGGACAGGCTGGGTATTTTGGATTGGCCAAGATAAGTTTCCGTGGGTGGAATTTCTTGCCAAACGCGGCGAGAGGGCGGAATTCTGTAAAAATCGTGTTAGAATTTGTTGGATTTTTGCGAGCCGAGCAGGGATAATTGTCGGACTTGAACGTGGCGTTGCACACTCGATGTGTTGGTCTTCAGCAGGAGGCCCGCTCCTACTATGCCTCTGCGACACGCATCACAGTAAACTCCGCCAACCTCTGCTCCGTTCCTGGCCCGGCCCGCCAAATTATGTACACCTTGTAGGAGTGTTGCATTGTACGACGCATTGTTGGATGAATTAGAAGACGAAGGGACCCCGAGCCCCGAGGACGCTGTCGATCTGGCCGACAAGGACGAGGTCGACGAAGTCGATGACGATCTCGTTGACGACGTGGCGCCGGTCGAAATCGATCCGGAAGCCGAGTTGAAGGCCGACGATCTGCTGATGTCGTCGGACGACAACGAATCGTGGTCCGACGACCCGGTGCGAATGTACCTCACGCAGATGGGAGAAATCCCATTATTGACCCGGAAGCAGGAGATTTCGCTCGCCAAGGAGATCGAAATCACGCGCGCCCGCTTCCGCCGCAAGCTGCTCGAATGCGACTACGTGATTCAGCAAGCGGTGAAAGTGCTCAAGCGGGTCCATTCGGGCGAACTGCCATTCGATCGCACCGTGCAAGTATCGGTGACCGATCGATTGGAAAAAGAACAGATCATGGGCCGGTTCCCCTACAATTTGGCGACGCTCGACTATTTGCTTAAACAGAACCGCAAGGACTACCGAATCGCCTCGTCGAAATCGGCCAAACCCGCCGAACGCACGGCGGCTTGGCGCCGGCTCGGACGGCGGCGCCTGCGGGCCGTGCGTTTGGTCGAGGAGCTAGGGCTGCGCACGCAACGAATCGAGTCGAGCATCCGCGCTCTCGAAGATTTCAGCCGTCGGGTTGACGAGCTGAAACGACAGATCGACGCCCATAAAGTTTCCAAGGGGGCGGCAATGGTCTCCAAGGGAGCGGTTGGGGCCTCGAAGGGGATGGCGGGGATTGCGAAGGGGACAGGGGAAGAGCGTGCCAAGCTCCTGACCGAATTCCGCAATATACTTTGCGTGACTCAGGAAACTCCCTCGAGCCTACGGCACCGGGTGCAGTACTTGAAGGTCGTCTACACCCAGTACCAAAAGGCCAAGCGCGGGCTGTCGGAAGGCAACCTGCGATTGGTCGTTTCGATCGCCAAGAAGTACCGCAACCGCGGTTTGAGTTTCTTGGACCTGATCCAAGAGGGGAACGCGGGCTTGATGAGGGCGGTCGACAAGTTCGAGTACCGTCGCGGCTTCAAGTTCTGCACGTATGCCACCTGGTGGATCCGCCAGGCGATCACCCGTGCCGTGGCCGACCAGAGCCGAACCATTCGGATTCCGGTGCACATGGTCGAAACGATGTCGAAGGTCCGCAACGTCTCGCGGCAATTGCTGCAAGAGCTGGGACGCGAGCCGACGATCGAAGAGACTGCCAGGGCCGCCGGCACCGCGGTGGACGAGGCGCGCAGAGTGATGGCCATGAGTCGCTACCCGATCAGCCTCGACCGGCCGGTGGGCAACAGCGAAGACAGCCACTTCGGTGACTTGCTGCCCGATAGTGGGGCTGAAAGCCCCGCCATCGGCGCGGCCCAGGAGATGTTGCGCGGTCGGATCAACAAGGTGCTCAAAACGCTCAGCTATCGCGAGCGCGAGATCATCAAGCTCCGCTATGGTCTGGGCGACGGATACAGCTACACGCTCGAGGAGGTCGGCCACATCTTCAAGGTCACGCGTGAGCGCATCCGCCAGATCGAAGCCAAGGCCGTGCGTAAGCTACAGCAACCCAGCCGCAGCCAAGAGCTGTCGGGCTTTTTGGACTAAAGTAGGCAGGCCCGAGTCCGAAGGTGGACGGCAGCCTGCCAAAGCAAGAATGAACGAGCCGGGCGACCAACTCGCCCGGCTTTTTCATGCGCGCGTGAGACAAGAAAGAAGGCCACGAAGCCTTACCCCAAAATCCAATCCACCACTTGCGCCAGCCCGTCTTCGTCGTGGCTGGGGGCGATCCGATCGGCGGCGGCTTTGACCTCGGCCTGGGCGTTGCCCATTGCGATCCCCAGACCGGCCGCCTCGATCATCGGAATATCGTTCACGTCGTCCCCCACGGCGCACATCTCTTCCGCCGAGATTCCCCACGCGGCGGCCACGCGCCGAACGCCCGACCATTTGGTGACGCCGGCCGGCGCGATCTCGCACATGTAGCCGATGTATCGTGGGCTGCGCAGCACGTGGGTGTAGAGCTGTCCTGGAATGTGACGTTGCAGTTGATCGCCGAGCGTGAGCATTTCGGCCCGCGTCCCTATCGAAAAACCCGCAAACACACCCTCCGGAGGATCGGTCATCAATTGGGGACAAAGGCGCTGGCAGCCGGCGTTCTGGGCCAGGTAGTCGGCCAACTCTGGTTGCCCAACTTCCGTCCGCGCGCAGTAGAAATCGAACCCGTCATCATATGAGTCGGAGTACAGCACGGCTTCATAGCCCGCTTCGCGGACGACCGCGAGCGCATCGCGAAGCAAGTCGCCTGCGAAGGTCGCCTGGTAGAGCGTGCAATGGTCGGCCGGGCGTTTGATCAGCGCCCCGCTGGCGGTGACCAAGGGAGCGTCAATCGCGAGCGGTTGTACCAGCGGTAGCGCGCGGCTGTAGCGGCGTCCGGTGGCCAGCACGATCCGCACACCCGCGGCACTTGCCCGCCGGAGTGCCTCGCGTGTTGCGTCGGTCAGCTCGTCGCGGCTATTGACCAGCGTGCCGTCGATATCGATGGCGAGAAGTCGGTAACGTGGCATCCGGCGGTATCGGGGCCTTTCTCAATCAATCGTCCCCATCGACGAGCGCTGCTGTTGGCGGTCTTCTTCGATCAAAGGTTCGAGCAGGAGTTCGAGGTGCCCGGCCATGATCTGGTCGAGACGTTTGATCGAGAGATTGATGCTATGGTGGCTGACGCGGTTATCAGGGTAATTGTAGGTGCGGATCTTCTCGCTGCGTTCACCCGTGCCGACCTGAGTTTTGCGGTCATGGGCCCGTTTGGCGTGCTCCTCGGCCCGTTTCTGTTCGTAAATCCGCGTCTTCAGCACGCGCAGCGCCTTGGCCTTGTTCTTGTGCTGGCTCTTTTCGTCCTGGCACTGCACGACGATGCCGGTTTCGTGGTGCGTGAGCCTCACGGCCGAGGCGGTCTTGTTCACGTGCTGGCCGCCGGGGCCGCTGGCGCAGAACAGGTCAAGCCGGTAATCGTCGGGCTTGATGTCGACTTCCACGTCCTCAGGTTCGGGCATCACGGCCACGGTGGCGGTCGAAGTGTGGACGCGGCCCTTGGCCTCCGTCTCAGGGACGCGCTGCACGCGGTGGACGCCGCTTTCGTACTGCAACTCGCGGTAGACCCCTTCTCCTTCGACCCCCAGGATGACCTCCTTGAAGCCGCCCAGCTCCGTGGGATGCAGGTCGAGGACTTCCATCTTCCAGCCCTTCGACTCGGAGTAGTGCTTGTACATGTCGTACAAGTCGCGGGCAAAGAGGGCCGCCTCGTCGCCTCCGGTGCCCGCTCGGATTTCCATGACGCAGCGGCCACGGTTGGCATCTTCCCCGCCCACGGTCATGTCCAAGAGCTCGTTCCAGAATTTCTCTCGCTCGGCCTTCAGTTCGGGCAATTCGGCCTCGGCCAGCTCACGCATTTCCGTGTCTTGCCCGGCCACCATCGCCAGGGCATCGGAGATTTGGGAGTTGAGCTCCTTGAAGCGGCGGTACTTGGTGGCCAGCTTGGCGAGCGAGCCGTGCTCGCGCGCGACGCCGGCCACCAGTGCCGAGTTGCTCAGCACGGCGGGGTCGACGAGTTGCCGCTCGAGCTCCTCGAAGCGGTCCAGTTTCTGATCCAAAAGTTCGCGCATGGCATCGCAACGTGGGGCAGATTTCCAACGTGCCAAAGACCCCGTAGCGGGAACGCATGAGAGTTCCGACTTACAATACGGCAATTCGGAATCCACACGAACTTCGCCACGCCTGGCGGGCCGAGCGCGCGGCTACGACTCGGCTGGCTCCGATGCGGCCGTTTTGGCAGCCTTTTTGTCGCGTTTCAGACTGGCGTAGCCCGCGCCGGCGAACTTGGTCTTGAATTTCTCGATCCGACCGGCCGTGTCGACGTACTTGAGTTTTCCCGTGTAGAACGGGTGGCAGGCACTGCAGATATCAACCTTCAACTCGGCCATGGTGCTGCGGGTCTTGAAGGAATTGCCACAGCCGCACTTCACGATCGTGTCGAAATACTTGGGGTGAATTCCCTTCTTCATGGCCCGCGATCCTCGTTCAGTCGGCAACTGCAAGGCCGTCGCGCACCTGGCCGCCGACGGCGAATGGAACCTGAAACGTAATACGGTAATTTACAATCGACGCCGGTTCAGGACAAGGGCCAATCGGGTGGCATTGAGCCCCGCGCCTCCGTCTCCCCTGCGCCGTGTAGGGAGGTAGGTTTTTTCCCGTCTGTGGCCTATAATTAACGCTTTGCCGCAAGCAGGCGGCCAACGGCTGGAGTTTTCGTGTTGCGGATCGTCAATTACCCCCACCCGACGCTGGCGCGGGCCTCGAAACCACTCAAGCGGGTCGATGCCGGGCTGCACAAGATGGTGCGCGAAATGTTCGACCTGATGTACTCCAAAGAGCATCAGGGCGTCGGCCTGGCGGCAAACCAGGTCGATCTTCCTTACCGGCTGTTCGTGATCAACCTCAGCTCCGACCCGGCCTTGAAAGACGAAGAGTTCGTGTTCATCAATCCCGTGTTGAGCCAGCCCAAGGGATCGGAAGAACGCGAGGAAGGGTGCCTCAGTCTACCGGGGCTTTTCGCCCAGGTGCGGCGGCCGGAAAAGGTCACGGTCCAGGCCTACAACTTGCAGGGCGAGGAGGTGTGCTACGAGTTGGACGATCTGTTCGCCCGCGTCGCGCAACACGAGACCGACCATCTCGACGGCGTGTTGTTCATCGACCGACTCGCACCCACCGCCCGCCTTGCCGTTCGCGAAGTGCTCGATGGGTTCGAGGCCGAATTCGCCGGCATGCGCGAGCGAAGAGAGATTCCCAGCGACGCGGAGATCTTCGCGAGGCTGGAAGAACTGGAGCGGGAGAGGACCTGAGTTTCTGCAATCACCGCGTGGTGTTTGAGTCGGCGCCGACAGCCTCCACGTGCGAGTGGACTTGTTCCACGATCAGCGACTCGACTTCCGGCGCCCAGATCGTCGGCAGGCCGTAGTAGACCATGGCGCCGCCCCCTTCGTAGCCACCCTCGGCGAGTACCCGGCGCGAAGGAATGTACGCCATCACGTCGTTCGTGTAGGCCGCGACCCAGGTCCGCTCGCGGCCCAGTTCCGTTTTGAGCCGCAGGGCGTAATCGACGACCACCTCGCCCCCCAGCGTGACGAACAGCAAATCGGGTCCCAGCCGCCAAAGCTGCACAGGGTACGGATAGGTCGGGCTCAACGGATGTCCCGCGTTGAGCTGGGCCAGGAGCAGCGTCGCCCGCTGCGCTTCGAACCGGTTCGCCGACGTCGAATGCAGTTGAAGCTCCTCACCGCTCGGCAGTCGGTCGAAGGGGAGGTCCACCTCGGCGTATACGGTCGTTAACTCACCTGCCAATGGGGTCATCACGCCGGCCAGTGTACGCTCGACTGCGTCGGCCAATTGCCGACCGTACTCCTTGGCGTGCGTCACTTCTCGCCGTGGCAGCGGGTTCTGGTCGCCTCCACAGCCGGCCCAGAACAATGCCACAGCGCCGGGGTGTACTTCCTCGAGGTTCAACTGGGCAAAGCCCGGATAATCGCCCGACCATTGCATGAAGCTCATCACCGTCGCGTGGCATGCATAGCCGAAAACGACGGCCGTCAGCCGCCCCTCGTTGTCGCGGAAGGCCAGCACCGGCACGTCGTGATCGACCGGGCCGACGAGCCGACCCTCGTCGCGAAGCTTGGGCACGTCGGGCTCTTTGTTGTTGCGGCGGTTGACGGCGAACGTGGCCTGTCCGTTGCCCCACGATATTTGGCAAGGCGCCAGATTGTCGATCGCCTCGCCGACCAGTTCGACGAGTTTCCGTTCCAATCCGACGGAGTATTCCTCAACCAGGCTTCGCTGGGTGTCGTCGAGCAGGTACATGGCCATCAGGTTGTGCCCCACGACCGGCCCGCAATGCGTGTGCGAACAGGCGATTGCCACCTGCGAGCGCTGGAGACCATATTTTTCCGTCAGCGCGTCGCGGACCACGAGCGACAGATCGCGATGGATACCGACCAGGTCGAGCGTGACCAGTGCCGCCCGTCGCCCGGTCGGGTCTTCCAGCACCAGGGCCTTGGCCCAGAGGTCGATCAGTGTTCCTTCGGCCGGCGATGTCCGGCTGCCATAGCCCGACATCCACATCAGCTTCTCAGGCGTAATCTTGACCTTGGCCGCGCCGGCTTTCCATGGATTGCCGCAAGCAGTCGATGAAAATATCGCGATCACCATGATTGCGAACGAGGTGACGGAGGGTCGTATCATGTCGGGTCATTCCTCATTGAATTGTTTACACGATTCACCACCAGCGACGTGCCGCCAACGCTTAGGGTTGAGCCCCCAATTCCGCCGCGGCGGCCTCGACTTCGATTTCCGGTGTGGCGGGCAGATTCGACGCCAGCACTTCCGTCGCCGACTGCCTTGGCCCTCGACTGCACACGCCGTAGATCAGCGCCGCCATCGCCAATAGCGCCGAGACCGACACGAACATCGTGGGGTAGGCCGGCCAACCGAAGTGCTGCGTCCAATGCAAGATTTCGCCGATGGCCGGCGAACCGATCAAATTGCCCAAGTCGAACATGGCTAGCATCACCGTCGTGCCCAATCCGCGATAACGCGCGGGGAAGGCGCCGCTGCCACTGGCGATTACCGCGGGAAAGAGCATCGCGTGCGCCACGCCAATGAACACCGCCGGAAACACGAACTGCCATGCGAAGCGCACCGGCAGAAAGAGCAGCATGCCGAACACGAGACTGGCCAGGCCAAAGAGGATCATCGGCCGGACGCCATGGCGTTCGGGCATCCGCCGGATCGCCAACCGGGTGGTGAAGGCAATACATGCGTAGACGCCGAAAAAGAACCGCAGCTTGAAAATATCCAGTTCCGCCGCGTAGCGACTGAGAAAAACGCCAGGCAATCCCAGTCCGAACCCCATGGCCACGCCCGTCAGCAGCACGGCGCCTGGATGATAGCGGCGCAGCAACCAGAGCACTGGCGCTCGCTTGCGTCGCAGCGGCGAGGGGTGCCCGTGTGTGGCCAGCCACGATAGAACGAAAGAAACCATCCCCAGGCCGGCCGCGGCCAGAAACATGCGATCGACCTGATCGCGCTCGATCGTCGCGCCGCGCAGCAACTCGTCGCCCAAGAGCGGGCCAAGCACCATGCCGATGAAGCCCGACGTGCCCAGCGTGCCGACGACCTCGGCCATGCGCGCCACGGGTGCCCGGCCGGAAATATACGTGATCGAGGCGCCGAAAAAGCCCGCCACGCTGGTTTGGTAAATGATCCGCAAAACGTAAAGGATGGGGTCGTTGATGTCGTTGACCACGAGGTGTCCGGCGCAACTGGCGATGAAGAGGGCGCTCGACCAGAGCCAGACCTGTCGCGGGCCGTAGGTATCGATGCCAACCCCCTGGGCCAACCGCATCGCGAGACTGCCGCACATGCCGGCACACACGATCCAGCCCAGCTCGAGTTCGCTGCCGCCCAGGCATGTGATGTAATCGCCGTAGCGGAACAAGAGGCTGATGGCGATCATCATCAGGCTGTTGGCCCCATAGGTGAGCCAAAAGGGGCGGCCAAAGGCCGCCTCGGCGGTCCTTTGTCTGGCGCGGAGAGTGACACGCGAATTCGGCGGCGCGGGGACGCTGGACAAATCGGACATTGGCCGGGGGCGCTGGCGGAAGGCGGGGTTCAGCCCATTATAGCCGATCGCCGCTTCGTAGGTTAGGCTTTCCAGCCTGACAGAAGCTACGCTCGCCATCGCGAGGAACTCGCACCCCCCACGCGCGCAGCCGGTTGACACCCCCCCAGAGCCCTTTAAAATGGAACGTTTTCCCACAACCTGGAACGTTTGCCCGAGAGGAGTCTCGTCACTTGACTAGTTTGGCCGTCGAGTCGCCTTTGGCGAGTGCTGACCCCTGGAGTAGGCCCTTGTTTACCGCCATCGAAAAGGCCGACGTGCTTATCGAGGCCCTGGAGTGGATTCGCCGCTTCAGGGACAAGATTACCGTCATCAAGCTCGGTGGCAGCGTCATGGAAGACCCCGATGCCCTGCGGCACCTGCTGGTCGACATCATCTTCATGCGGACCGTCGGAATGCGCCCGGTCGTGGTCCACGGCGGCGGCGCGGCGATCAGCCGGGCGATGAACGAGGCCGGCCTGACGCCGCGCTTCATCCAAGGCCGCCGTTACACCGACGACGCGACCCGCGATGTCGTCGAGCGCGTGCTGGCCTACGAAACCAACGAGCACATCTACCAGCGCATCGAAGAGCTCGGTGGACGCGCCGCGCCCTTGAACTTTCGCACGACGAACGTGCTCTTCGGCGAGCGGATCGAGCTGCCGGGCAACGACGGCCGGCCGATCGACCTGGGGCACGTGGGCCACGTCACCCGTGTCGACCGAACCACGATCGAAAACCTTTGCTACGCCGGCATCGTTCCGGTGATCCCCTCGATGTGCCTGGGCACCGCCAAGGAGAAGCTCAACGTCAACGCCGACACCGCCGCCACGGCCGTGGCCCAAGCGATGCACGCCGATAAGCTCGTCTTTTTGAGCGACGTCAACGGAGTCCGCCGCGACAAGGACGATCCCGATTCGCTGATCCAATCGCTCACGGCCAGCGAAGCCCGCGAGTTGATCGCACAAGGTGCCATCGAGGCGGGCATGATCCCCAAGGTCGAAGCCTGCCTGGAGACGCTCGAACACGGCGTGAGCAAGATCCACATCATTGACGGGCGGCTGCGGCATTCGTTAATGCTCGAAATCTATACCAGCCGCGGAGTCGGCACCGAAATCGTCAATACCCGCTGAACGCGGCCTTGGCCGAACCTTACCGCCTTGGGGAGTGTCGAGAAAACTTCACCCCAAAGGCTGACGACAAGGAGGCGTTCGGCGATAGGCATTGGGAACCATGCGTTTTCTCTTTCCTGACGCCAAACGCCAAACACCTGTTTTCTAACACCTAACGTCTTTCGTTTGACCAGGAGAACGCACGTGGCCACCGCCGATATGCTGAGCTCCACCGACGTCATTGAAATGTTCAAACGGTACGTCGTGCCCAATTATGGCCGTTTTCCGGTCTGCCTGGTTCGCGGCGAGGGTTCCTACGTCTGGGACGCCGAGGGGAACCGCTATCTCGACCTGTTCCCAGGTTGGGGTTGCAATCTCCTGGGGCACTGTCCCGAGCCGGTCGTGCGGGCTGTTCAGGAGCAGGTGGCCACGCTGATTCACGTTCCCAACACCTGGTACACCGAGGCCCAAGGTTTGTGGGCCAAGGCGCTGTCCGAGCGGAGTTTCGGCGGGCAAGCGTTCTTCTGCAATTCGGGGACGGAGGCCAATGAGGCGGCGATCAAGCTGGCCAGGCTCCACACGCCGAAGCAACGATACAAGATCATCACCTTCCAGGGCGGTTTTCACGGGCGAACGCTCGGCTCGACGGCTGCCACCGCCCAGCCAAAGTACCACGAGGGCCTCGGGCCTTTGATGGCCGGCTTCGTGTACGCCCCCTTTGGAAACCTCGACGCCGTACGGAAGCTGGCCGACGACGAGACCGCGGCGATTATGATCGAGCCGGTGCAAGGCGAAGGGGGCGTCAATATTGCTCCTGACGGCTTTCTACAGGGACTCCGCGAGCTGTGCGACGAACGCGAGTTGCTGTTGATTTTCGACGAAGTGCAAACCGGTTGCGGGCGGACGGGTCATTGGTTCGCCTATCAGCATTTCGGGGTCACGCCCGATGTGATGACGTTGGCCAAGTCGCTTTGCGGCGGGATCGCGGGGGGCGCCATGCTGACCACGGCCGAAATCGCCCCCAGCCTGCGGCCCGGCATGCACGCCGCCACGTTCGGCGGCAACCCAATCGCGGCGCGGGCCGGTGTCGCGGCGATCGAGATGATCGAGCGAGAAAATCTGCTGGAAAACGGACAGCGTCTTGGCGAAGTGTTCCGCTCGCGCCTCACGGCGTTGGCGAGAGAGTGCGACGTGATTCGCGAGGTACGCGTGTTGGGCGTGATGGTCGGCGTCGAACTGGCGACCGAGGGCGCACCGATCGTGAAGGCCTGCATGGACCGAAAGCTATTAATCAACTGTACCCAAGGGACCGTACTTCGGCTGCTGCCCGCCCTGAACCTGAGCGAATCGCAGGCGCATGAGGCCTGCGATCTGCTGGCCGAAGTGCTCAAGGAAGCGATGAAATGACCCTCGCCACGACGAACTCAACCCATTGGCCCGTCCGATGCGCAATCTGATTGCCCTGGCCGATCTGACGAGCGCCGAAATCGAACTGATCTTCGCGATCAGCGAAGACCTCAAGAAGAAGCACTCCGGCGGGCTGCGCGAGGCGCTGCTGCCCGGCCGTGTGATGGCGATGCTCTTCGAAAAACCTTCGCTCCGAACTCGCGTCAGTTTCGAGGCCTGCATGGCCCACCTGGGTGGGACCAGCCTGTTCCTGGGTGAGGACGTCGGTTGGGGTTCCCGCGAAACGATCGCCGACTTCGCGCGAGTGCTCAGCACCTACGTCGACGTCATCGTCGTGCGGGCCAAGTCGCACCAGAAGTTGCTGGAGCTGGCCGAGCACTCGACGTGCTCCGTGATCAACGGTCTGACTGACGACGCCCACCCGTGCCAGGCGCTGGCCGATTTGTTCACGCTCGAAGAACTGGTCGGCCGATTGCGCGGGCTGACCTTGGCCTACGTCGGCGACGCGAACAACGTGGCTCGCAGCCTGGCGGCTGGTTGCGGCAAGCTGGGCATGAAGTTCGCGCTGGCCGCCCCCAAGGGCTACCAGTTCGACGCCGAGTTCACGGCCCGGCTGAAGCGCGACGTGCCCGACTTGAAGCTGACGGTCACTACCAATGCACGTCAGGCGGTGCGCGACGCGGTGGCGGTATACACTGACGTCTGGGCGAGCATGGGCCAGGAATCCGAAACCGAAGTCCGTCGCCAGGCTTTCGCCGCCTACCAGATCGACGATGAGCTGATGTCGCACGCCCCGGAGTCGGCCTATTTCATGCACTGCCTCCCCGCGCGCCGTGGCGAAGAAGTAACCGATGAAGTGATCGACGGCCCGCGGAGCATCGTCGTGCAACAGGCTGCCAATCGACTGCACGTCCAAAAAGGCATTCTGGCCTGGTTGTTGGGGGCGCAGGCGTGAGGGTGGGGAGACGTGGCGCAGGCATGTGCCATCGCGGCCTAGCGCAACGTGAGTCCGACAGTTTGTACGGGCTTCTCAAGTCGTAGACAAACGTCGATCCATCTGTGGGTTTCGTCTGCCAAAAGCCGTGAACTTGATCGAGTGCTTCCACGGCCCGGCGGCCACCTCGACCTCTCCTATCCGCCCCCGTTCCCACGCTTGTGACGCTAAAATGCAAGGAGAAGTGCGCCGGCACCGAGCTGTGAGTGGGTTCTTGGGAGGCAAGTGGCTCACGTAAGGAGGATTGGAATATGCGGCGTCAAGTCAGTGCACCGGTCATTGTGTTGGGCCTACTGCTTTCTGTCCTCGCCGCGAGGGCGGTGCGCGCGGACGAGTATCAGGACGCTGCGGCTCTGGAACAGCAGCTTCTGAAGCTCATTGGAGCAGGCCGCAATCGGGAGGCCGAATCGGTGGCGAGACGGCTGCTTGCGCTGGCGGAGCGGATTTACGCTGATGAGCCGCGGATCATCTCCAACTGCCTCAACCTCCTGGGAAGTACCCTGGAAGGGCAGGCTCGCTATGACGAGGCCGAAAAGCTGCATCGTCGCGCGCTGGCGATGCGCAAAAAGGCGTTCGGCGAGCAAAACGCCGATGTGGCGCAGAGCTTGGCAAACCTGGGCAACATCTGCATGAGGCAAGATCGCAATCAGGAGGCCGAATCGCTGCTGCGGGAGGCGCTAGTGATTTACGAAAAGAGCCTCGGACCAGAAACTCCCGAAGTCGCGAACGCCGTCAACAGCCTGGCGCTCGTGTACGACGCCATGGGCCGCCTCACCGAGGCCGAAGAACTCAACGCCCGGGCGCTGGCGATCCGCCGGAAGGTTCTTGGGCCGCGGCACCTGGAAGTCGCGCTAAGCCTCATGAACCTGGGCAATGTCTACGTCGCGCAGGCCAGGTACGATGAGGCGGAGACGCTCCTTAAACAATCGCTGGTGATTGCTGAGGCGGCCGGCGGCGCCGACCACCCGACGGTCGCGATGAGCCTCGGAAACCTGGCAAAGGTGTACCAGGAGCGAAACCGTTACGCCCTGGCGGAGCCGCTTTCGAAGCGGTCCCTGGCGATCCGAGAGCGACTAAACGGACCGGAACACCCCGAAGTCGCTGAATCACTCACCAACCTGTCCTTTCTCTACTTTCACGAAGACCGCTTGCACGACGCCTCGACGCTGTGCGAACGCGCGCTGGCGATTTGGCGCAAGGCACTGCCCGAAAACCATCCTAAAATCGCGTTGGGACATCACAATCTGTCCGTTTACTATCGCGCGGAGGGACGAGCCGCCGACGCCGAGCAATTCGGTTTGCAGGCTTTGCATATTTACGAGAAGGCTTTCGGGAGCGATCACCCTCGCGTCGCCGACTCGCTGATCAGTTTGGGCCTCATTTACCTCGACCTGGCGCGCTACGACGAAGCCGAAACGAACTATCGTCGTGCCTTGGCAATTGGCGAACAATCTTCCGTTGCGGACCCTGCCAACCTGGCGTACACCTTGTTGTGCCTGGGAAACGTGCTGCGATACGAACGACGATTCGACGATGCGCTCTCGTACAACGATCGTGCGATTGCCCTGCTGGAGAAGACCGACACGGCTCACAAGGGCGGGTTCGAACACTACGACTTGCGCTCGCAACTCCTCTGGGAGATGGGACGAAAGCGCGATGCCTTGTCGGCGTTGGAACACGCGTTGGAACGGGCCGAACGCCAGCGTGGCCAGGGTTCCGGCGCCGAGGTCGATCGGGCGCAGAACTTCGGCCAGTTCACCGAGGCCTTTGAAAGGATGGCCACCTGGCGAGCTGAGTTGGGAGATCTGGACCAGGCCTTTGAGGCCTGCGAACGCAGCCGGGCTCGAACGTTTCATGACCAACTCGCGCTCCAGGGGGCCGATCCCCTGGCGGGCGTCCCCATTCAGGAAGCCACGCGCCTGCGGCGGAACCTTGTCGCCGCCAAACGCCGCCTCGCGGACCTGGAACGACAGTCGCGCCTTCAAGACGGTGAGCCGGCGAACGGCCGCCAGTCATTCGAGACCGCGCTGAACGACGCGCGGGATGCTCTCTTCGATGCCTACCGCGATGTGCAAATGGCGAACCCCGCCTTCCGGCTATCCGTCGCCGACAATTTCAAACCCGCCAAATTGGCTGATTTGAAGGCTCGTATGAACCAACGACGAGGACTTTGTTTGCAGTATTCGTTCGGCGAGAAAACGGGGCATTGCTTCGTAGCCCGCGCCGACGGTACCGCGGAATTCGTTTCGCTTTCGCTGAACGATGAACAGGCCCTGGCGGTGGAACTTGAGCCTGGCCCCCTTACCGCCAAACGGCTGGGGCAAGTGCTACGCATTGACGACGAGGAACTCCCCCGCCTACTCTCGAACCCCGAAACGGCGGATCGCGCCACCGAGAGGCTGGCGCTTTTATGGACCATGATCGTCCCCGAAACGGCGCGGCAAGCCTTAACGCAGGGCGACGTGCAGGAATTGGTCGTCATCCCCGACGGAGCGCTGGCCTTGCTCCCCTTTGATACGCTCGTTGTCGAGCCGGGCGAATCGCCCAAGTATCTGCTCGACGTCGGCCCACCGATCCTCTATGCACCGTCGGCCACGGTGCTGTTGAACCTCGCCGGGCGAGCGGCCGCGGCGCCCGGCGCGCAATCGGCCGCCCAGCCGGTTTTGACCGTTGCCAATCCCATCTATGGCATCCCAAAGCGGACGCCCGCCGCCCCGACTGGTGCGTTGGATGCTTTGGCGGCGCGCAGCCGTTATGGCGCCGTGGGTGGCGATCTGGTCCCGCTGCCGTTTACGGCCACCGAATCGGCCTGGGTGAGCGATGTCTACAAGAAGCAAGGCATTGCATCGGCGGGCCTGTTGGCCGGGCTGGCGACCGAGGCCAACGTGCGGTTCAATGTGCCCGGCCGCCACGTGCTGCACGTTGCCTGCCACGGGCTTACCGACCAGGCTTACGGTAACTTTTTTGGCGCACTCGCACTCACGCCCGGCAAACAGGCTTCGACGAATCCGGCGGACGACGGCTTCTTGACATTGCCGGAGATCAACGAGCTGGACCTCAAGAGCTGCGAGTTGGCGATTCTGAGTGCCTGCGAGACGAACTACGGCCCCCAGCAGCAGGGCGAAGGCGTGTGGGCCTTGTCGCGAGGATTTCTGGTGGCGGGAGCACGGCGTGTCGTGGCCAGCAACTGGCTCGTCGATGACGAGGCCGCCGCCAGCCTGATCAGCTATTTTTGCGCCGGCCTGGCCAAGGGCGAAGCGAAGGGCGGCATAGCCGACCACGCCAAGGCACTACACGACGCCAAGCGCTGGGTCCGTCAGCAGGAAAAGTGGCAAAGCCCTTATTACTGGGGCACGTTCGTTCTTGTCGGGCCGAATTGACAAGTTGTCTCAGGCGGTCGGCGAGATCCGGCGGCCTTGCGATTGGTGCCGAGCTCCTGGGTTCCTTATCGGCTGCGTTCTTTCGCGGTAAAATTGGACGACCAAGCCAAGATCGCCACCGATCCCACGAATACAACGAGTTGACGGAATTCGCTGCTCGATCATGTTCGTCATGATATTGGCTCCATGTTGTCCGTCACCTTTCACCAAGGGGCGTGTCGCCGTGATCGCCAGGCTGAACACCGACGACCTCCACGTTCTGGCATCCGAACGACGCCCCGACACCCCAAGTTGAATAGAACCTGACTTCCACCTGCCGGTCGGCAGTTTCCTTGATGCCCAGCCCGTACAGGTCATTCGGGGCGTCGAAGCCACTCAATTGCAATTCCACCACCTTGGCAAAGCGAAGGTGAACCAGGACGGAGCCGGTGGCGAGCTTCTCGTCGGCGATCCTCACCAGCGCTTCAATCGTCGGCCCGTCGCCCAGGTCGGTCGCTCTTCGATCAAGGTGCAGCCAGACCACTTCCGCGTCGTTGAACGACGGCCAACAACCGAACACGGAAATCAGAGCGTGGCAGTTCTTGATTTTGTCGTGTGTATTCATGTGGGTGGGTCGTCGCTCAATGCCAAGCGCCAGCATGCCGGCAACGGCGGCACCGATGCGGAGCCAGTCGGCGAAAGCCGCCATTCTACCGGCCCGAAGCGGCAACTGATATCGTCGGTGCGAAAACGAACAAGTGCGTTTGCCATTTCGCCAAAGGACTCTTGCCGGTCTGCTCGTAGCAGGCGAGAGCGGCCCGGGCATCCAGACCTGCTTCGCCCGTAGCTTGCGGATGCCGGAATACGTACTTCAAGCCGCCGCGACGCTCTTCCTCGACGTAATTCCGCAGAAAGTGCAGCAGGTCCGGGCGGTTGAGGTCGAAACACACCCAGTCGGTACTGGCGAGAAGGCCGCCATACTCGAAACCCAACGCGTCTTGCCACAGTCGCTCGACCCGCGCTTGTCCATAAGTACCCGCAAAGCTGAGGAAAACGACGCCGCCCGGCACCAGGTACTGGCGGGCACCGCGTAGAATGACCCGCCGCCATTCGAACCCGTCGCCTTCCTCACTTGCGGGCGGGTTCGACACGATGAAGTTCACCTTGCCTTCGAGATCCACGAGCGACGCCCGGTCGCTTGGATGGTGGGGCGAAAACGAGTTGGACCAAAAGAACGCCACTTTGTCGGCCACACCGTTCGCCGCGGCGTTCTCACGAGCGACGGCCACGTTTGCCTCGCTAAGCTCCAAACCCACGACGCTTCGCACACCGGGAATCTTGGCGGTGGCGATGGCCAGACATCCGGTGCCGCTACCCCAATCGAGACCTACGCCGGCCAGCAGGTTTCGATGCTTGCCGATGGCCTGCAAGGAGATCAGGCTCGCCGGGGTGAGGGCGAACGTCCCGGCGGGATGACGAATCGTCAATTCGCCCAGCCCAAAGGTCATTTCCGCTGTGACGGCCGTTTCCTCGGCGGGCGGATTTCTAGCTTCCATGTCGCACCAGGCCGCGCCGCTCGGGCCCTCGCAGTAACTCCCGGTACCGGAAACACTCGACCAGGTGGTCGTTGACCATGCCGACGGCCTGCATGAACGCGTAGCAGATCGTGCTGCCGACGAATCGAAAGCCTCGCCGCTTTAATTCCTTGCTCATCGCATCAGACACTGGCGTGCGGGGCGGAACGTCCTTGATTGAAAGCCACGAGTTTTGCAGCGGTTGCCCCTCGACGAAGCTCCAGACGAATTGATCGAAACTGCCGAATTCCTTTCGCACGACCAGGAATGCCTTGGCGTTGTCGATGGCCGACTCGATCTTGAGCCGGTTGCGGACGATCCCCTCGTTCGACATCAGGCTCGCCTGCTTCTTTTTACCATACCTGGCGACCAGGTTTGGATCGAAGTGGTCAAAGGCTGCTCGGTAGTTATTGCGCTTCTTGAGAATGGTCGCCCAACTCAAGCCCGCCTGCGCTCCTTCGAGAATCAGGAACTCGAACAGGAGTCGGTCATCGTGAACGGGCACGCCCCATTCCCGATCGTGGTATTCGACATATTGTTCCCCCTTCGCCCACGGGCAGCGGATGAGGTCTGGCTGCTTCTTGGCCATCTTCAGTGTGCCTTCGTCTCGCTAAATCATTTCTTCGTTCCGCCAATCCGGCAACCTTTGGCTGAGGAGAAGTGGCTTCTGCGTATACTCGATGGCGGGCATCGTGGATCACGCCTGATCTCCAAGGTATTGAAATCGTGGTACGTCCTTCCCGTCAACGGTCACCGTTTCCAGGAACATCCGCTTTGGACGCACCCAAAGGCCGTGGTCGCCGTATTCCTGCCGGTAGACGACGAGCTCCTCCAGCGTTTCGCTGTGCAGGGCCACGCCAACGACAGTGTATTCCTTGCCCTTGTAGTGGCGGTAACGGCCTGGCGAGATGGCTGTCATATCCATCATCACTTCTGCAACCTGTGCATTACCGACCGCCTTCGGTCAGCAACCCAAACAAAATGCTTGTTGGTTAACTTCTGCTCGCCTTGCCAGCGGTAGGCACACAAAAACCCGCCCTTGGCCACGCTGAAATCCAAACAGGCCACGTTCTCGGCCAGCACTCCGGGCCGGTTGGCCGAAAGCCAGTAATGTCCTACGAATACCGGTTTGGCCGATGCGGGGTACGGGTTGGCTGCTTCGAACACCGAATTGTCGAGTGACAGGTCGCAATCGACCTCGTCGGTTTGGAGCGCATACGTGCGGTAGGTATGGCCGATAGGCGACATGTACCAGCGTGTGCGGACTTCGGTTCGAACGCTACCGTCCTTGTCCTGAAATGAAATGCCCTCCGGCAACGCCATTTCCTTGCCCTTGAGGAGCACTTCGACCGGTCCGAAAAGGGCCTTCCCCTCTCGGCAAGCCGATTGTAAGAAGGCGTTCGTCACGCCCTGCCGTTCTTCGAAGCCCGCGGCGACAGTGTTCATGGCTGGCTCATCCCAGCATGCATGGACCACCCGCAAGCCATCCAGATCCAACCACATCGGCAGCCTGCGAAACCAGTCGAGGTAGGACGAGAATTCGGCGGGCTCCAACTGCTCGAGGGTCTTACGGTGCTGGTGCTCGTTCTTGGTACTGTGGCGACGCAGGTATTTTCCGGGCGATTCCGGATCAGCGGTGTGGTAAGCCAGGGCGTTCAACTCGTGGTTGCCCATGACGGCCAGGGCCTCCCCCTCGTCGAACATGGTTCGAACGATTTCAAGTACCTGCCGAATCTTCGGGCCACGGTCGATGAAGTCGCCGAGGAAAATCACCCGGCGTTCGGGATGCCGGTAGACTCCTCGGGCGTACCGGTATCCGAGAACTTCAAGCAATTGAACAAGTTCATCGGCATGGCCGTGGATGTCACCAATCAGGTCGTACATGTCACCGTATCGGGGTCAGCGTTTCGCTATCGAGAATACCGCTTTCCACAAGCTGCTTGGCGAATTGTTCTAGAGGCACTGCCATAGTCGGGCAACCCCTGCAGGGCACGGCTTGCCGCATTGTATCAGTTTCAACCGGTTTGCCAGAGTCTCGCCGACGGGCCACGTTGGCGCTTGACAAATGCGTCGGTGGGCCTCCATATCGGCGGCGGGTCGAATTCCGTCTTCAAACAGCGTCCAACTGCCGTACAATACATCCGGCCGCATTTGACATCCGGCCGCATTTGTTTCTTCCTGCGATTCAACTTCATGCCCAATCCGCAACCCGCAATCCACGATCCGCAATCTCCGCGTGCTCTCATCACCGGTATCACGGGCCAGGACGGCGCCTACCTGGCCGAGTTCCTGCTGGGCAAGGGTTACGAAGTTCACGGCGTCGTCCGCCGTTCGAGCAGCGAGAACTTCGAACGGATCGCAAAGATCGCCCATCGCATCACGCTGCACCAGGCCGACCTGCTCGATCAGCTCTCGCTCATCAAGGTGCTTGAAGAGGCTCGGCCGCGAGAAGTTTACAACCTGGCCGCCCAGAGCTTCGTGCCGACGAGTTGGTTGCAGCCTCTTTTAACCGGAGAATTCACCGCGCTTGGCGTGACCCGTGTCCTCGAAGCGATCCGGCTCGTCGATCCTACGGTGCGGTTTTATCAGGCCAGCAGCAGCGAAATGTTCGGTAAGAAAAATGTAGCGGAGGAACCGCAGAACGAACGAACGCCCTTCTGGCCGCGTAGCCCGTACGGCGTGGCCAAGGTCTACGGCCATTGGATCACGGTCAACTATCGCGAGAGCTACGGCATCTTCGCCTGCTCGGGCATCTTGTTCAACCACGAATCGCCGTTGCGGGGCAAGGAGTTCGTCAGCCGCAAGATCACCGACGCCGCCGCCCGAATCAAGCTCGGGGTCCAGCAAGAGTTGCGGCTGGGCAACCTCGACGCGCTGCGCGATTGGGGGTACGCCGGCGACTATGTCGAGGCGATGTGGCTGATGCTGCAGCAAGACCAGCCGGACGACTACGTGGTGGCGACCGGCGTGAAGCACTCGGTGCGCGAGCTGGTCGATGTGGCGTTCGGCCGCGCGGGGCTCGATCCCGCACGGCACGTCCGCACCGATCCAGCGCTGTTGCGGCCGGCTGAGGTGAACCACCTCTGCGGCGACGCCGGCAAGGCCCGCGACAAGTTTGGCTGGCGCCCCAAGGTCGATTTCCGCAAGCTGGTCGAAATGATGGTCGACGCCGACCTGGAACGAGTGCGGCGGGAGATTGTGGCTGGATGAATGCGTTCATCACTGGTGTGACGGGTTTCGCGGGCGGTTTCTTGGCCGAGCACCTTTTGGCCTCGGGCGACCGTGTGATGGGCTGCTCGGTGCGCGCCGCCTGGCCTGCGTGGGCCTCGCGCAATTTGACCGAGCGGATAGAAGTGCTGCGCTGGGATCTGGGCGATGCCGATGGTTTGGCGGGCGAGGGACGTGACCGAATCGCCGCCTTCGCCCCCGACTGCATCTATCACCTGGCCGCGCTGAGCGTACCGAGCGACTGTGGGACCGACGAGCCTGCGCCGCGGGCCGTGGCCGTGAACGTCGATGGGACCACTCGAGTGTTGGAGTTGGCCATGTCGTTATCGTCACCGCCCCGCGTACTTTTCACCAGCACGAGCCATGTGTTCGCCCCGGTCGCGCCTGCGAAGCTGCAGGTCGATGAAAGGGCGCCATTGGGCCCGTGGCGGGGTTACGGTATCACCAAGTTGGCGGCCGAAGAGCGCATCCGCGAAGTGGTGCGCCGAGCGGGTCTCGATGTCGTGATCGCTCGCTCGTTTCAGCACACCGGCCCCCGCCAAGAGCCGAAACTGATGCTTCCTGAGTGGGCGAAGCAATTCGCACGACAGGGTTCGGAGCCGGTGCGCGTCAAGAACCCCAACACCTGGATCGACCTGAGCGATGTCCGCGACGTGGTGCGCGCCTACCGGCTATTGATCGAACTGGGAGAGGCGGGATCGGTTTATAACGTTGGTTCGGGCATTGCGCGTCGTACCGGTGAGGTGCTCGATATCCTGGCGAAATATGCGGACCCGAGCCGAATGATCGAAATCGAGAGCCACGACGAGCGGCACGACCCGATCGCCGACAACCGCAAGCTCGTCGCCTGCACGCACTGGCAGCCCGAGATTCCGCTGGAAAAGACCGTGCGAGATACGTTCGACTACTGGCGAGAACGAAACGGCGAATTAGAGTGAAGGATGAAGGACGAAAACGCAGAGCGCGGAACGCCGAGTGCGGAGAAGTGACATGCAGCCGAATCCGTGTTACGAGGTCGTGCATGCAACTACGATTTGCTCGCCCCTGACCACGGACAAACTTCCATGAGAATTGCGGTGATCGGCACAGGTTATGTGGGCCTCGTGACGGGCGCCTGTTTCGCCGAGACGGGCAACGACGTCACATGTGTCGATATCGACCTTGCGAAAATCGACCGCTTACGCCGTGGCGAGCTGCCGATCTACGAACCCGGGCTGGCCGAGTTAGTCGAGCGCAATGTTGAAGACGGGCGCTTGCACTTCACCACCGATCTGCCGGCGGCCATTGCGCGCGCGAAATTGATCTACCTGGCGGTCGGCACGCCCAGCGCCGCCGACGGCTCGGCCGATCTGACGAATCTCTGGTCGGTGATCGACCAGCTTGCCCCGCTCTTGGCTGAAACGGCCGTGGTGGTGACCAAGAGCACGGTGCCGGTGGGCACCAACGCGGCGATCCGCGCGCGCCTGTTGGAACGGACGGGCCGCGAGTGCGATGTGGCCAGCAACCCTGAGTTCCTCAAGGAAGGGGCCGCGCTCGACGATTTCATGAAGCCGGACCGCGTGGTGGTGGGCGTCCGCCGCGACGAAGTGGCCGAGGAGCTGCGCGAGTTGTACGCCCCTTTCCTGCGCACCGAGAAGCCGTTTCTGGTAATGTCGCCCGAGAGCGCCGAAATGACCAAGTACGTGGCCAACGCGCTGTTGTCGACCAAGATCAGCTTCATCAACGAAGTGGCCAATCTTTGCGAGTGCATGGAGGCCGACATCAACGACGTACGTCGCGGCATCGGCCACGACAGCCGGATCGGCTTCGCTTTCCTGTTTCCAGGCGTCGGTTACGGCGGGAGTTGCTTTCCCAAGGACGTCCGCGCCTTGCAAGCGATGGCGCGCACCAAGGGGGTCGAGCCGCGGCTTTTGTCGGCAGTCGACGCAGTCAACGAGAACCAAAAGCAGGTGATGTTCGAGAAGCTGGCACGGCACCTTGCCGCCGCGTTGCCGGAGCGTGCGCGGTTTGAAGGGCGCACGATCGCCGTCTGGGGGCTGGCATTCAAGCCCCGCACCGACGACGTTCGCGAGGCCCCGGCGCTGGCCCTGATCGACAAACTCCTGGAACGCGGCGCCAACGTGCGGGTCCACGACCCGGAGGCCATGGAACACGTGCGTCAAACGCATGGCGAACGGCTGGTGTATGCCGAGAGCAAGTACGATGCGCTCAACGGGGCCGACGCGCTGGCGATCATGACCGAATGGAAGCAGTTCGTTCATCCCGACTTTGACGAGATGCGGCGGCGGATGAAGGAACCGGTCATTTTCGACGGCCGCAATCTTTACGAGCCCGACCTGATCCGCTCCCACGGTTTCACCTACCACTCGATCGGCCGCGCGTCGGTCCGGCCGTAGTTTAGGCTCTCTTCGCCGACGAACCTGGGCTGGATTCCGCCGGGGTACGGTTTCAACCGGTGGCGTCCCTGGTTTCGCTCCCGTTTTTTTTGGGTGCGATCAACTCCGCCTCCAACCAATCCAGGTATCCCTGGTGGCCCGCTTCAACACGCGTCGCCAGCAATTCCGGCACGGTATATGGATGGACCTCGCGGACAGCCTCTTCAATTGCCGGGAAAAGGTCGAGTCGGCTCTTGGCGAGCAAACGCCATTCGGCCGCGGTTTCCACTTGCCCTTGCCACCAGTAGGTGCTCTCAATCGGCCCCGACACCTGCACGCAGGCAGCCAGGCGGCGTTCGACCAGGAGCCGGGCAATTCGCTGCGCCGTTTCGTGGTCGGGAGTAGTCGTCACAATCTGGATGTAGTCTGACATGGCAGAATTATTCTCATCCCGCGGCGCGGGAAATTCAACGAAAATTGGCGTTGGTCGCTATGACCACTTTGATGATAATGCCGCACAGATGGCAGGCACTCATATGGTCCTTCGCGGCAATTCGAATTCGCGCTCGATGTTGTCGGCCGACGATTTCGCGCCAACTCAGGAATTGGTTTCCGATTCGGGGCCCGGCCCACGGGGCCTGACGATGCTCTGTTCCGATGCCGCGCAGCGCCGCGCGGCATATGTTTGGCGTCGGCTGACGGCGCGCAAGCTTCAGCCTACCGCGCCGGTCGCGATGGCCTGGCTGGCCCATCATGGACGCAAGGGAGGACTGTCGCCGGCGACAGGTGACGACCGGCCATGTCCCGGTTTGACGGGCGCCGGCCTCGAGACGATGGCCCCATATGGACAGATCGAGCTGGCCCGCACATGGGCTCGCTGGTTGCTTTCGGCGCAACTTGCCGATGGCGCATTTCCTGACGCCGGACTTCGCCATGCTTCGCTCGTCAACACGGCGCGCGTCTTGCGAGGACTGGAGGTTTGGGCTGATGAGCTTCCCGAATGCCATGCCGCGGCGCGACGCGCGGCTGATTTCCTTGCTGCGTCGATCGACGCGAAGGGCCGGTTTGCGCCATGGGACCGGGCCGGCAGTTCCTTCGAGTGGTGGGCGCCCTCCTCGCTGTTCTTGGTGTGCTTGCCACCGCTTTCTACCGCGGCGCGCCGCTGGGGCGTCGCCGCCTGGTCGGAAGCGGCAAGTCGGGCCAAACGCCGTCTCTTCCGCCAGACAGACTTGACGATGTGGACCGGCCTCAGCCCGGCTTTCATCAGTGCCGTCGAAGCCTTGGTTGAACTGGGAGACGTCGACCTCGTTCGGCAAGCGCTGCGCGTACCCGCCGCGCTCCAGCGCCGCGATGGATCGGTGCCCGCCGGGCCGGCGGCCAAATGGGTTTCCAGCGCGTGTCTGGCATCGTTGGCCGCTGTTTGGTTCCGGTTGGGCGACCGCGGGCGCGCCGATCTCGCAATGAATTGCCTTGGGCGGCGCCAGCTTTCGTCGGGGGCGCTGGTTGGCAGTTGGGGACGTGGCGCATGCGATCACCCGCGGGGAGAAGCGGCTTGGGCGACGGTCAAGTTTCTCGACGCCGCGCAACTGCAAGTGCAAACGGCCTTCGAATCATGTGAGTCGGCGCTTCCGAGCACCATCGATCCGAACGACGGTCGAATGCGAGTGGCGCTTGACTGGCTTGCAAGCCTGGGGTCCGACGCCAAAGTAGCCGACGTGGGCTGCGGCTCGGGCAGGTTCTTACGGCAGTTTGCCGCGGAGTTTCCGCGCGCGCGATTCATCGGAATCGATCCATCGCAACGGCTGCTGGCGCAGTTGCCAGCCAATGTGGAACCGCGAAGTGGCGGTCTATTGCGAATTCCGGCGGCCGACGGCGAGTTCGACGGCGTGCTCGCCGTTGAGTCGCTGGAGCACGCTTTGTTGCCGGAACACGCCGTGCGTGAGCTTTGCCGCTCCGTCCGGCCTGGCGGAAGCGTGTTGATCATCGACAAGCACCACGCCCGGCAGCCCCTGTCGCGGCATGAACCGTGGGAGCGGTGGTTCGAGCCTGACGAAGTCGCCGCATGGCTTCGAAGGACCTGCGACGAAGTCCGCGCCGCACCGGTAACCCATGGATCGCCGCCCGCAACTTCACGGCCCCTGTTCCTGGCCTGGTCGGGCAGGGTCAAACGAAAAGCGACCGCAGGTAATTTGACTCGCGCCGCGTAGCGCGGATGATTCAATGTTCCGCCACAAGCGGATTTTCGACACAGGCGTTCACTACAGAGGATAGGTTCCGCCAGCCTCGCGGCGATTTCACGCCGCGCCGACCGACGACGCGTGCTCGCGGTACAAGCGCTGCACTACTTCCTCAGCGTGGAACAGGAGCCATTCGTGCCGGGTATAGACGGCGTGCCCGGCCAGGTGTTGGGCGAGAGTTGCCTCCTCTGGACCGTAATCGACCAGAAGCGTGGTTCCGGTCTCAGGGACGCGCATACCGAGCTCCAAGCGGCCGATCAGGTCGCTGGGCGACAGATCCGACTGGAGTAGTTCGTTCAGATTGCGGTCGGCGGCAAAAGCCCTCCACGCCAGTACGCTAGGCGCCGCGTTGGTGCCCGCGATGCCAATCTGCTGTACGTAGTCGCCCCCCGTGGCGTGGAACACGTCGTCGAGACGCGGTGGAAACTGCGCGCGGTACGGCGGCAGTCCCGCCAGCGGCCGGTGGTTGATGAAGTGCAACAGACCGTCGTACCCGCGGCGGTCCCAGCCGTAGCGGATGGGTGTGCCAAAGGTGACCATGTCGATCGGCCTCTCGGCGAGCCGCCTGGCATCGCGCGCGAGCAGGCGATAGACGCGTTCCCAAACGGGAATGTCGATCAGGCCGGTTAACGGTACGCGATAATAGACTCGCGCGGCTGCGAAGAATCGCTCGGTCGAAACGGCGTCACCCGCCAGCAGGTTGCTCATCAGGGCGAAGACATTGCCCGCGTGGCTGTGTCCCCATATCAGAATACGGCGGCGAGGCGGCAGTTCCAGCGCGGCGATCTCGTCGATCAGCCGCACGGCGGCGTCGGCCCTGCCCAGATGGTGGTTCTCGCTCGACCAGTGGAAGAGCCGCACTGGAACGGGTTCGCCTGGCCCGCGGATCGACTCCTCGAACGACTCGGCGTACGCGCTTGTGTAGTTGCCGGCATCGCCTGCCAAGGCGTCGACCATGCGTTTAGCGATGCGGCCGATCGAGTCGCGGCCGGCCGGGTACCAACGGGCGAGCTCGGCCAGCATGCCCAAAGCGTCGATGCCGGCGAATGTGCCGTGGACTAGGAAGATGGCACCCACGTCGGCCGCGCGGAGCGCGTCGCCAACATGGCGCATGCGGCGGTTGAAGTCGGGCGAGCCGGTCTTCGGCATCGCTGGGGCCTGCAACAATTGCCAGGGGGCCGTCGGCGCCGTGCCGCTGTAGGTCTGGTGCCGAAAGCGGTTCGGCTCCGGGAGTCCGCCTAGAAGCGGACGATGATCAAGGGGAAACTGCTGCTGGGCGACCGATCGCGCAAGGCCGAATCGCATGGCACCGTTCCTTTCATCGGCTAGGATCGGCGGGCAGCAACCCCATACGTTAGGGAATTTTCCGGATCTGACGATCGTCGGGGCTTGGCACATGCGGCCAAGATAGTCAGGCTGGCAAGCCTGACTGACCTACAGCCGGAAATTGAAGGTCTGGGTAACGTACCGCCACAGGCGGTGAGCGAACGTCCGGGGGCGGGTATGCACTCTTCCTCGGCCGCGCAGTCCGATGCGGAGCAGGCCATCGGGGTCGTCCAGCGGAACGCGAACCTGGTACGACGTGTTCATGGGGCGCTCGACGCCCGATTCGTCGGTCTTGGTGGCCAATTCGCCGCCAGCCTTGTTCGAGATGTGCCGCGGACTGACCCGCAACGGTTCCTTGGCGATTTCGGCGATCATCCCTTGAAGCGTGTCGCCGGGCAACTCATCGAGTTTGATATCGACTTCCTGGTCCGTCGCAAGGTATTCGACGTCGTCCTGATCGACGACCATCAGGGCTTCCATCTTGCTGGGGTCGCCAACCTGGCAGAACATGACCCCTTCCTGCAAAAAGGCGCCCCGGTTGCGCGGCTCCAACGGTGTGCCCGACCAGGAGGGCAATTGCTTTTCGTCAGGTTTATTCGGCTGTTCTGGCGGAGGCAACACCGTGCCCGCATCCGGAGCGACGAGGCTCAAACGTGCCAGGTCGGTGTTTTTTTCTTCGAGTTGTTCCTTGACCGATTTCAAGACGGCTTCGACCGCGGGAATCTGCCGGGCCGCGTCGTCGTCGAGCCCTTGACGACGATGGAGGCTGCGCAGCTCGGTCTCGTTTTCGGCGCGCTGCCCCTCGAGCTCGGCGATCGCCAGTTCGACGTCCAGGTTCGACAATTGGGCCAGCGGAGTCCCTTTGGCGACTTTGATGCCGGGCTGGATCAAGACTTCGTCGAGCTCGCCCGGCACGCTGACATAGACGCTCTTGGCATCGCGCGGCTGGATTTCGAGCGTGCAGTAGACGCGGTGCGGCAAGGGGATGAAAAGCACGGCCGCCGAAACCAGCGAGAGCACGGCCAACGTGGCGTACATACGAGGTTTTTTCACTTTTTCGATCCTCCCCGGCACGTAAAAGAACTTTCCCACTTTCCACAGCGGCTGGATCGCCAGACCGTAAATCGACGCGATGCCGATGATCTGCCCGATGATCTCCAACCGGTACGGCTTCCAAATTTCGTAGAGAAACCACATGATCGAAAACACGACCACCCAGCGATAGACCGCCGCGGCGATGCTGTAGAGCGCGAAGAAAACCTGGTTGCGTTCGGGCAGGAAGGGGTCGTCGGGCTGTTCTAGACCCAGGCACCAATATCCAAGTTTACGGCCCAGGATGTCGGTGGCTTTTTGCCGCAAGTTGGGAATTTCGATCACGTCCGAGAGAATGTAATATCCGTCGTACCGCAAAAGCGGGTTCGAATTGAACATCAGCGTGCTGACCGAGCAGACGAACATCGTGCTCAAGCAGAGATGGTTGAGCATGCCCGGTTCGCTGAACCACCAGATGAACGTGCAGATCGACGCGATCACGAGCTCGACGTACATGCCCGCCGCGCCGATTGCGGCGCGGTGCCACTTGTTGGGCAGCATCCAGGAGTCGGAGACGTTGCAGTAGAGGCACGGGGTGAGCACCAGCACCATCACGCCCATTTCGTGGCACTCGCCGCCGAAGTGTTTACACGTCAGGCCGTGGCCGAACTCGTGGATCACCTTCGTTACGCCCAGGGCCACCGATAGCCAGAGTGCGTTTTTGAGGTTGAAGAACTGATGGAAGGACGGGAGCTTCGACTGGAAAACGTCGAACTGAACGAGTACCAGCGTGAGGGCCGAGATCGCCAGGGCACAGCAGGCAAACACGGCCCAAGGTGTGTAAATCCACTTGAACTTGGGGTGCATCCAGTTGAGGATGCGGTCGGGATCAATCCCCTTGAAGCGGATCGAAAGGATGTTCGAGATCCGGTTGAGCCACTCCTTTCGCCAGCGCTCGTCGCGGCGCAGCTTCAGTTGGTGTCCCTGGCCGGGCACGTTGGCGATCACCAGCCCGCTACGGTGGAGCGTGCCGACGAACTGCTGCAACTCCTCAACGCCGATCTTCTGCGGTGGGAACTGGGCCTCGAAGGCGTCCTTGATTTCGTCGAGACTGGTCTGGCCGTCCAGCATCCGCAGGATGGCGTATTCTTCTTCCTGGAAACGGAAGTAATTCAGCCCCACCGGCTCCTTGACCACCCAGTAAACGCGGCCTTGGTAGCGGTGTTGCCGGGCCGACAGGTCGGGCCGCATGCGCAAGGCGAGCTTGCGGGCGGAGCTGGAGACGAGGCTGTCGGCGAGAGTAGGCATGCGGAAGCGGTCGTGGCGGGCGGAGGGCGCTAACTCTCCGGTGATTGGGTCACCGTTCCCCCGTCAACTCCTTCTTGGCGGTGCTGCGGGCCTGCTTGGGGCGGGCACCTGCGCCGCGCTGTACGAACATCTCCGCGTTATTGATGCCGGAGTGCAGGAGCCAAACCTCTCCCTCCTGGCGGTTGTCGACGTCCGCCAAAATGCGAAAGGTACCGCTGGGGGTCACGCGCGGATCGACGAACACGACTTTCCCGACGAATTCTTCCTGCCGGCCGCCGGTCAGCGTGGCGACCAACCGCACCGGCCGGTCGATCACGCTGGCAGGATCGACATTCGAAAACGTCAGTTCTCCGGACACTCGCAGCTTGTCAAGGCGGACGACCTGGGCCACCATGTCGCCGGGGTTGACCCATTCGCCCTTTTGTTTGGCAACTTCGACGACGATGCCGGCAATGGGAGAGGTGACGCGACGGCGGACGATGTCGTCTTCAGCGGCCTGGACGGCGGCGTCTTTGGCATCGCTAGTGAGGGCGGCCACATGCTGCTCCAATTCGGCCTTTTCGATTTCGAGTTTGCCCTTTTCCGCTCCCAGTTTGAGCTTCATCATTTCGGCCTTGGGCGTCGAATTGGGCTGTTTCTTGTTGGCCCAGGCGTGCAAATCGTGGTCGGCTTTCGCCACTTCGTAGGCCTTTTCCGAATAGCGTACCGAAACATCGCTTTCTGCCTCGGCCAGCGCCACTTTGTGCTCGGCCTCGGCGACGAGCTTGGCCATTTGGGCCTTGCTGTCGTTGATCTTGGCCAAAAGGTCGCCCTCCTCGATCGGGTCCCCCTCGCGGACGTCGATCTCGGTCAGGATTCCCGCTTCCTGGGCGGCCACGGCGACGTCGTTCTTAAGGTTCACGTTACAGTGTTCGACGGCCACTTCGTCGCGAATCGATGTGGAACCGTCAGGACCGGTCAGGGCGATGGCCGCCGTCAACAACCACAAATTGCCGGACATGTGCTTCTTCCTCGGTTCGTGTGCCTTACAAATTCATCGGGAACAACACGCGTGACGAAACGAAGTCGATCGCGTCGTGGAACAGCCAATAACCGACCGAACGCCGGCCACAAACGAGCCGGGCCTTGACGCCCGCGCCGATCTTGTTCAGGTCGGCGTGCTGCTGCTCGTCGATCGCCACTTTGATCAGCACGGTGTTTCCCTCGTCGCCGCGGACTTCGGCGCTCTGGTGCACCTCGACGACATGACCTTCGTAGTTCGTGCCCGGCTCAGTCGCCAGGTGATAAGTGACGTCAAGCGGCTCGTCCCCCATCTCCTTCATCGCTTGCGTGATGTGCCCCATGCGGTCTTCGGCAGTATGCAATTCGATCTGCCACTCCCCGGCGGGGTCGGCCACGGTCAGCAGCACCTCGCCGGGCCGCACGGGCCGGGTGAGCAACTCCTGCGTCGGGTCCCAGGTGGTGATCACGCCTTTGATCGGGCTGGTGACGTTCAGCTTTTCCTTCTTCGCCAGCAGGAGCTCCAATTGGAGCGTGAGACTCTGGACCCGCTGAATGTACTGGACTCGTTCACTTTCGGCCTTTTCGCGTTCCAATTCGTCGGTCGGCGAATGGCCCCGTCCACTGAGCCGATTCGACGTTGAAGCGAGCCCTTTGCGCGCCTCTTGCAGTTTGCCCGTCGTGTCGGCGAGGGCCACCTCCAGGTCGGGGTTCTCCAGCACCAGCAGCGTCTCGCCGGCTTCGACCTCGTCGCCGTGCTTGACCTTGACCTCGATCACCCGCCCCTCGACGGCGGCGAACACGTCGCGCTGCGCGACCGGCTGAAGCTTACCGTCGCTGGTGAGCGTGAAATCGACCGGAATCACGCAAAATGCGGTGATCACGACAAGCACCGCGACCGTGATCGCGATCGTCTTTGGCAATGTCCTGGCCTTCACCACCCAAGTGGCTTTACCCAGAGCGCGCCAGACAGGGAGCAGGAACAGGTTGTTGTGCTCCAAAGCGTTGGCCAAGGCCAGCGAGCTATGGTCGCAAACCACGTTCACCCGTTGCACCATCCCTTCACGCGGCCGAGCGTCTTCGATCTGTTCAACGATCAAGGCCCCGATCGGTTCGGGCTGGTCCTTTTCGTCGTTCGGATCGGCGGGCCGTTTGAGCGGCAACACGGCCACGTGTTTCGAGTGCGAATCGTCGACATATTCCTGAACGGCTTCTTCGACTTGCGGCGCCAGGTTGCTGGTGTCGCCCGAATACCAAAGTGGCTCGCCCGTGGCCACCACCGCCGTGGCCAGCCGGTTCAACAGCGAGATCGTGTTCGAGCGACGATCGAACGTGTCCTGTCCGCTGACGGCTTCGATCGAACACTTCTTCCCCTTACGAATGGCGACGCTGACGCGGTCGCATTCGATGAGCCGGCGGCCCTCGTTGGCGATCGTGTAGGCGGCTTCGCGCGGGTGGAGGCTTGTGTGCGCGTTGCGGCTGAAGCTCTCCAACTGGTTCCAGAGTGTCTGCCGATCGGTGAAATGGCGTAACTGGCGAGTCTTGAGATAATCGCTTGCCAGATCGCACATCTGCAGCAGAAACTTCAGGTACCCGCGCTGCGTGGTCGGTGCCGCGCCGGGGCGCTGGAAAATTTCAACCACGCCTCGGGCGTCCTTGTCGACCATCAACGGTCCGAGGATCAGCAGAAAATCGGTAGGGTTGGCCGCTTGCCCCTCGTCCCCTTCACCGGAGTGCGGGCCCACCAGGGCGCCCTCGCCACTGGTCATGGCGCGCTGCAAGAGCGCGCCGTGCCGTGCCAGGTTCTGCTGGTTTTCGGCCAGCTTGGTCTCGTGCAGGTTGATCTGGTACTGCAGCTCGATGCCACCGTGTTCACCCACCGCCCAAACCGCACCACCAATGGCGGCTAAGGCCGACACCACGCGGTCGAGGAAGGCGCCGTAGAACTCACGCGCCGTGAGCTCTTGCTTGGCAAGCTGGGCAATTTCCACGACCAGGCCGCGGATCTGCTGCTTGGTTTGCTCGATCAGATGCGGATCAACGGACTGTTCAGTGCTCATACAGTTCAAATTAACGGCTTTTCACAGCGGGGTCCAGGACTCGGTGGACCCACAAAGCTAGCTTAAAGGCCAAACGAGGAGCAAAAGTCGCTCGATTTCATGCCGACGACGAACGCGCCGCCCCTATCGTCGATACGACCCTACAATTCATTCGGCCGCATCGACCGGAATCTGACCGGAATTCGCGTCCCCCGACTCATTAAGGCTTCAATTTCCAGGCTGGGCAAGGCGAATTGAGGCGGAATCGCTTCGTTCCCACACGGGATCTTGGGGACGAGGAATTGCCCGCTTTCTACTTTATCCTTCTTCCTCGCCACCGTACACTTTATCTGCATGCGAATCCTGATCGCCAATCATGTCCCGTTTGACGGCCCGGAAGCCGGCCCGCAAACTCGGGAGCTTGCCCTGCGCTGGCTCGCGGCCGGCGAACGTTCGCGGTGTTTGATCGTCGATCGAAATGAAGCAAACCAGGACGGGCTTGAGGTGCGGCGCGTGCTGTGCCGACGCAACGACCCGAGCGCCGAGCTCCCTTTCGACGTTCCCTGTTTGATCAACCATGGGGGCGGCGGTCCGACCTTTGACGACTTGACTGACGATCAGCTCGCGCGCTACCGCGAGGCGCTGCGCCGGTCGCTCGACGCGGAGATCGCCGAGTTCAATCCGCACGTGGTGCATGTGCAACACATCTGGTTACTGGCGCATCTGGCTTTAGAAGCTGGGGTCCCGTACCTGGTTACCGCGCACGGACCCGAGTTGGCGGCCTACCGTGCCAATCCGAGGTTCCAACGCTTTGCCGACGAAGCAGCCGAAAACGCCGGCAGGATCGTCGTTGCCAACGAGAATCTGCGCCAGGAAGTGATCGCGACATTCGGTGACCTCGACGGCCGGATCGTTCAGCCTCCGGGCACCGAGCAAACGTCCGATTCGCTCGGCTTCTTGCAAACCTTGTATCATGCCGTCGTTGCCGATCGATTCGGGGTCACGCATGTCTTCTGAAAAGCCCGACGATATTTGTCCTCGTCTCGACTTCCTGCCGCCACAACCCACGCAGCCGGCGTCGCCCCCAATTTACGCCGCATCGGTCTATCGTTGCGACTCACCCGCACAAGCTGAAAAGCTGCTGGCGGGCGAGCTGCCTGGCTTTGTCTACAGTCGCGACGGCCATCCCAACGCCGAGCTGCTGGCCGAGAAATGTCGCGAGCTGCACGGCGCCTCTCGGGCGGCGGTCTGCGGATCGGGCATGTCGGCGCTTGCGGTGGCGGTCTTGGCGCAGCTTACCACGGGAGATCACCTGTTGGTCAGCGACAAACTGTACGGCCGTAGCTCGCAGCTTCTCACTTCCGAGCTTGGCCGGTTGGGGATCGTCGGAACACTGGTCGATACGAACGACTTGACGGCGACGGAGGCGGCCTTCACGCCCTCCACGCGGCTGGTCGTGGTCGAAACGATCACAAACCCACTGCTGCGCGTGTCGCACCTTGCCGCATTGGCCGAATTGGCGCATGCCGAGGGCGCGCGGTTGCTTGTGGACAACACCTTTGCAAGCCCGGTCCTTTGCCGGCCGTTGGAGTTCGGCGCCGATCTCGTGGTGGAGAGTTTGACCAAGATCATGAGCGGACACAGCGATGTGCTGCTGGGACTGCTTTGCGGCCGGGACGATTGCTGGAGTCGCGTGCCGTTGGTGCTTTCGGCCTGGGGATTGTCGAGTAGCCCGTTCGAGTGTTGGCTGGCTGGACGTGGCTTGGGAACGCTGGCGCTGCGCATCGAGCGCGCGGCGGCCAATGCCCTGGCTGCGGCCCACTTCCTTTCGACGCACGTCAAAGTGAGTCTGGTCCATTATCCAGGCTTGCCCACTCACCCAGACCATGAATTGGCAAAGAGGCAACTTTCCGGTCGGTTCGGCCATGTGGTTACCTTCAACCTCGCCGGCGGGCGAGGAGCGGCCGAGCGCTTTATCACCGCCGCACGGCGTATCCCTTTCTGTCCCTCGTTGGGCGATCTGAGTACGACCCTCAGTCATCCGGCCTCGACAAGCCATCGCGCCCTTTCGCCGGCGGCGCGCGAGGCGCAAGGTATCAGCGAAGGGACGATTCGCCTTTCCGTCGGCATCGAGTCGGCGGAAGCCGTGCTCGAGGCCTTGGACGAAGGGCTGGCAGGGTAGCCCGCGAGCCGGTAGCCGAACTCGCAACAGTTCCGGTAGAAACGCCTCATTGTCCGGGCTTTCTGCGAATTCAGCCACGGATTCACGATCCATCCGGGCATTCGAACTTGCCGCGCGATTCATAAGGCCCGCGCCATCGACTTGGCGAATAGCCTGGCCGTCGAGGCGTTGGGAAAAGCCTGAATGAGAAATCGCGTCGTGGGGTTTTTCGCGAGCTCCTCGTTCTGCCACTCGACGATGGCCTTGGGCGACGTCGTGATCATGTACGCTCGCATAGAGCCGCTCCGCACCGCCACCACGTAATGAGTCTGATTCTCAATCGGGTCCTCATAAGGAAGCTTTTGCAGGTGCTGCAAGACTTGCATGTCGAGTTTCGCCAGATCGTCGGCAAAGTACTTCTTGAACTGCTCGACATTCTGCTGCTCGGTGTATTTCTCGAACGGACCGCGGCCGCTCAACTCCCTCAGATAGGCGAAGAACTTTTCTTTGCGACGCTCGGCCAGGAAGTGCGTCAGCGCCCAGGCCGACGCATAGCCGGTCGACGTCAGGCCCTCGGCCGCGATCGTCGGACCCACCAGGTCGTTGTGGCCAGGGCCTTGCTTGAGATAAGTCTCCAGCGATTTCATCCGCAAATCGTTGGGCTTGCCCACGCCCTTCCAGCGGGCGCCCTTGCTCGTCGTTGGCGCGAAGTACTCCGGCAACCCTTCGCCGATCCACATCGGCCAGTTCGAAAACCGCTGTTGAACGCCGATGTTGTGCAGGATTTGATGCACGCCCTCGTGGGCGATCGTCGATATCGCTTGTTTCATCGCCAGATCGGGGGCGATGTCGAGCAGCTTCGACTGCTCGTACATCACGACGTAGTTGGTGACGCCGTTGTAATAGGCCACGACTCCGTCGGGCATCGGGTGAAACTTGTCGAACTCATCCTGCGTGCGGAACAGGATCACCACGAGCGGCGTCGCGGGTTCGTGGACCGGTATCTTTTGCCGCCTGCAATAGCCGACGAGCGCCGGGTACATCGATTCCAAAATGGCGCTCGTGCCTTTGCAGAACTGCTCGCTGCCGTTGTAGACGTAGAGGTAATTCTTGGTGGTGCGGGTCTTGAAGCCGGCAAACGTTTTCGCGACCAGTTTTTTGGCCATTTCTTGCATCGAGACCGGCTCGAACTTGCGGTCTGTCGGCGTGGCCTCACGAGTCGGCACCAGACGTAAGCGTCCGTCGGGCAGCATGACCATGACCTGGCCGGCTACTTCGACCAAAGTCTCGGCGACGACCAACTCGTCGTCGGGCGATTTGACGAGCACCAGTTGTCCGTCCCCCGGCTTTGGCGGGCCGTCGGGCAGTTTCAACCCAAAGTCGGCCGGATCGGCCTTTGGAGCCGGCCGAGTCGCAGGCTCGACGTTCTTTTTGTCAGCCTGCTGGCCTGGCGATACGCCCGCTGTCAGTAAGCAGGTTCCTACGCTGATGCAAAAAAGGAGGCGGGTCAGTCCCCACTCGATGGATCGTCCCATGTTCGTCCCCTAGCCGGCGAGAATCGCAATTTGCACCGCAAGGAATTGGCCGATTATCGCGCGGTCGCGCAAAAATGCAACTCTCGCAGTCACTCACCGCCAATCCTGGGCCGTCGCGGGGATCGTTTCGATGTTGGGTTGCACGACGTTTTCGACTTTTAGGTACTTCGACCACCGTAGGGCAATCGGTTGCCACCAGCAATCATACCCGGGGCCGATGGCGCTCGCGACTACCAAGGCCGCGGGGTATGATGACGTGTACCCGACCATCGCCCTGACCTTCAAACGTGGCTTTTTCATGCGCCAAAGCGGGCTACAATGGCCGAATGGACGCGAACCCAGTCGGTTTTGCCAGGTTCGGTGCGGCATGGCCAGAGATGATGGGCAAGTGAATGGGATATCCAGAAACTGAGAACTCGCAATGGCGATCGTAATTCGCTGTATGGCCGCCATTATCGCCGGGATGATCGTGGCGCTTGTTATGGTGGTTGCGGTTGAGGCCTTCAGCGCCGTCGTTCACCCCGTTCCACCGGATTTTAAGGGAACGAAGGAAGAAATGTGTCTGCATGTCGAGCGGTACCCGCCTTGGATCCTGGCACTTGTCGTGCCTGCTTGGGCGGGCACGGCATTCGCCGGTACATGGATTTCGGGATGGATTGGCAACCGCAAGTGCGCTCTCGGCGTCGGGCTGTTTTTGATCGCTGCCGTCGTTTTCAATGTCTCTATACTTCCTTATCCGGTTTGGTTCAAACTTGCGAACCTGCTCGTGGTTCCAACCGCCGTTTTGTTGGGCAGCCGCTTGTCAACCCGTCGAAAAGAAACAATCAGCTCAGGCTGATCGAGCTACGCAGACGCCTCAACAAGATCGTCAACAAGCTGCGCCTTTCAGTGACGATTTCAGCCTGGCCAGCCATGCCGAGCTTGATCTGGCCACAGTAATCGCCGCGGGCTACGCGCTCCCCTGCCAGGTCGATCTTCGCGACGAAAGTGGCGCTCCGCTTCGGTTGCGCCGGGTCGGCGGGCGTCGAGTCCGGCGAAAGATAGCTCACCGTTCCGGCCATCGTCCCGTAGCGCTGGAAGTCGAAGGCGTCGAACTTGATCATGGTCGGCATGCCTGTGCGCAATAGGCCGATGTCTTCGCTTGCGAGTTCGACTTCGAAGCGGAAGCCTTGCTGCCGCGCGATCTCGAATACCGTATCCCCGGCCGGTACCACGTCGCCGACGCGCGGATTGCCTTGCACCACGACGCCGTCGATCGGCGAGCGGAGCACCGCCTGCTCACGCTGCAGCCGCAGGTTCGCCAGCTCCTTGCCCGAGGTCTCGATCTCACCGCGCTTGACGACGCGCCGGGCTTCCAACTCGGCGCGGTGCACCGCCGAGTCCTGCTCGACGAGCTCGACACCCTGCTCGAGCACCGTCAGCTTGCCGAAATCGACGGGCAGTTTGGCGATCGCGAGCTTTTGTTCCGCGTCTCGCACCTTGGCCTGATCTTCGACGAACTGAGCCTGGGTCACCGCGCTGGTGCGAACGAGCTTGCCCGAGCGCCGTTCTTGATCTTGTTTGGTGGCCAAATCGACCTCGGCGCGGCAAATCTCAGCCTGCCGCCGTTGCTGCGTCTGGTCGACCTCGGTCCGGCCCACGGCCAGCTCCGCCAGCGCTTTGGCGTGGGCCGCCTGGTATTGGCTTGCCAGCCGCTCGGCGATGTGATCGAGCTCCCTCAGCTCTTCCTGGCATGCCTGGATTTTGCGATCGAGGCCGGCGATCTCGTTGTCGAGTAGCGCCGTATCGAATTCGAGCAGCACGGTCCCTTGTTGAACTTCGTCGCCCGTGTGGACACGAACGACGGCCACGCGCCCATCGAGCCGGGTTCCGCGCGCGGCGAAAATGTGCAGTGGAGTATCGACAGGCCGCACCCGGCCGGTCGAGCGCACCACCAGGCTGGCGGTGGTCAGGCCGGCCCAGATCAGGGCGACCACGAGCAAGCTCACCGACAGCCAACAAGCGGCGTGTGCGAGCACGGGCGGCCGTGCTTCGAGCACTTGCCGCAGCGAAGTGCAGTCGCGCAGCTCAACAACGCCCGGTTGCCGCCGGGCTGCCAAGGGAGGCGAGCTCAGGTTTTGGCGCGCAGTCAGCGGCGAAGGGGCCACGGCGGCCGGAAAGCGAGATTGGTTCAGGCGAATCATCGGGAAGTTCCTCGTTGCATGGGAGGTTTACGATGTGGAGGAAAGCGTGGCGGGATCGGCGACGCGTGAGCAACGGCAGCGCTCGATGCGCGGTGCTTGAGCCTGCCACAGGCGGGCAAACAGGCCATGGGCGGCCAGCAGCTCGTGGCTCGTGCCTTGTTCCACGAACTGCCCGCCCCGCAAAACGCAAATCCGGTCGGCATCTTGCACGGTACTGAGCCGATGGGCGATGACGAGCACCGTACGGCCCGCCAAAAAACTCCGCAGGCTCTCCTGGATGGTTTGTTCGGTGATCGTATCGAGATGGCTCGTGGCCTCGTCGAAGACGACAATCGCCGGATCGCCCAGGACGGCGCGGGCGATCGCTAACCGCTGCCGCTGGCCGCCGGAGAGATTCACGCCGCGCTCGCCGATGAGCGTTTCCCAACGTTGCGGCAGTCCGTTGATGAATTCTTCCAAGCCGGCGGCCCGGGCCGCGGTCACGATCTCTTCGAACGAAGCGTGTTCATCGGCCAGGGAGAGATTTTCGCGGATCGTGCCGTTGAAAATGTACGGGTCTTGGCTCACCACGGCAATCCGGCGGCGGAGCGATTCGAGACTGAAGTCGCGAATGTCGATGCCGTCGAGCAGGACCTGGCCCGCGCTGGGCTGATACTCCGCGAGCAGGAGCTTGAGTAGCGTCGATTTTCCCGAACCGCTCTCGCCGACGACGGCTACGGTCTGCCCGGCTTCGATCGTCAGGTTCAGCGTCTCGAATAACGTCCCGCGGTTGCCGTAGCTGAAGCCGATGTCGCGGAATTCGATCCGCGACTTGAGATCGGTGAACGGAATCTTCTCGACGGCCGAGCGTTCCGTTTCCAGGTCCAGGATCTTGAACAGCCGATCGACGGCCACCAGCGCGTCCTGCAGCTTGAGGTTGACCATCGCCAGGCGGTTGAGCGGTTCGAGCATCGTGAGCAGCAAGGTATAGAAGAACAGCAGCTCGCCGACGCTTAAGGCCCCGGCGATCACGCGGTGTCCGCCGAACCAGAGCACGGCGACGCTGGCCAGGCCGGTGACGAGCATCGCCAGCGATTGCACGCGGATTTCCAGCGTTTGCAGGGCGAAGACCGATTGCACGAGCGCCAGGATGCGGCCCTCGCCTTTGCCGGTACGAGGCTCTTCGGCGGCGAACAGTTTGATCGTTTCGATGCCAGCGATGTCTTCGACCAGGTGTGTCGTCAGGTGGGAATTGCTTTCCAGCACTTCTTGCACGTGGCGCCTTCCGGAACCATGATGCAGCGCGACGGTAACGAGAAAAATCGGCACCACGGCGCTGGTGGCCAATGCCAGCGGAATATCGTACGCCCATAGGATGCCGAGGATTCCGACGACGACCGTGCCGTCGACCAGTGCCGATGTCACGGCGCCGTTGATCGCTTCGCGCAGCCGGGCCGTTTCGCCCATCCGCGACATGATGTCGCCCAGTTGCCGCGTTTCGAAGAATCTCATCGGCAGCCGCAGTAAGTGCCGCATATAGCCCGAAAGCAGCACCAGGTGCACCTTTCGGCCCGCATGGGCCAGCAGGTACTGCCGCAGCAGGTTGAACAACGCGCGGAAGCAAACGACGGCCACCATGCCGATTCCCAGCGCATTGAGCAGCTTGCGTTCTTGCCGCACGAGCACCGAATCGACCAGGTGCTGGACGAAATACGAAGTGGCAATCGCCAGCAGCGTGATGCACAGGGCGCACATCGTGGCTTCGACCAGAATCCACTGCTGCGGACGCAAAAGCTCGATCAGTCGTTGCCAGGGCGAGGCGGCATTGCCGATCCCTCGCGGGTCGAGGCGCACCGTCGGCACGGCCACCAGTGCATGGCCCGACCATTGCCCGGCGAATTCGTCGAGCGGCATCCGCACGAGCCCCTGGCTCGGGTCGGCCAGAACGACTCGGCCGCGGCGTACCTGGTGAATGACGACGAAATGGCCGGCTCCCTCGGCATCGCGTACGTGGGCGATCGCGGGCAGTGGCAACCCCGGCAGGACCGCGACCGTAGTGCGCACGGCTCTGGCTGAAAAGCCCAAGCTCTCGGCTGCGCGCTGCAAACCAAGCAGGTTCGCGCCGTCGCGATTGGTCGTCGAGAGCTCGCGGAGCGTTTCCAAACCGCAACGGATGCCGTGGTGCAGTGCCAACGTGGCCAAGGCCGCTGCGCCGCAATCGCTGCGGTCGTGCTGACGTACGACGGTATAACGGGCCATGATGCACATCTCCAGGTAAACGCTTGCTCGGCAGGCCGCCTCGCCCCGCACGACCGGCGGTCTTGGGCTCTCACAGATATCGAGAGCGCAGAAAGTGCGTGGCTGTTACGCCCCCATTTTCTAGGGCGAATTCCGCAAGTTCTTACGCTGCGTCGGCTGCTTCGCGTTCCAGTTCGTGTGCTCCTCGGCCAACTGGCGGCGAAGATTGTTCATCGCCTTGCGGCCGAGGTTTCCCAGCGACCTGACGCCACTCAAGCGTTCCATCGTCAGCAAGAACGACGCGATGCTCTGCAGGCCGCGGCCGCGGTCGAGGCCGACGGCAGCCAATTCCCAGCCGCCTGGTCGAGCAGCGAGCGAAATCCACCCCGCCTCGCGTTCGTTTTGCCAGGCAAGTTGCCGCAACCGATGGGCGTGCGCCAAAAGTGCCACCAGGCGCTCGGCCCACTCCGCCGCAGGTGGCGAATAGCGATCGCCACCGCCGTCGACGCTCTGCCCCGCCAGCAGGTCATCGGCTTGGGCTGCGAGCGCTTCGCACTCGCCGAGCCGGAACCGATCCATCGATGGAGCCGGTGCCTCGGCAACGCTGGCGAAACTTGCCTGAATCATCCAGAGTTGGCGGGCCAGGTCGTCGGTATCCATCTGCCGCAGGCGGTCGACGACGATGTCGAGCGCGCGTCGGGTGAAGAATCCTTCGATGCATTCGCCGCGGCTGGTCCAAACGTCGAGTGAATCGGGCCGCGACGTGAACAGCGGAATATCGCCGCGCGCCAGGTCGGTTCGCTCAGCGGCGATCAATCGCAGCAAACTGGGGAACTTTTCGGTCTTCGCCAGCAGTCGATCGTGAATACGAACCTGCTCGGCTTCGTCTCGAAGATGATCTGGGTGCAGGGCTTGCGTGTTCAAAATCGCATAGGCTTGAGTTGGGCGGGGAATGAACCGCACCTCGCAGCCGGCAAAGGCGGCGATCGGGCCGGCGGGTGCGACCAGCCCTCGACGCTCTTGTCGCAGCAAGGCATGCATGGCTGTGAATCCTTTGAGCACGGCGGGTTGGAAGTCAGCCAGCGAGACGTTGCCGTTGGGCAAGCGGGGGCGATGTGTCCCTTCCGGAAAGGTCCTGCTCTTCGTGCCCAGTTCCATCACGTCGGTGCCGGCGGCGTTCCAGTCGACGATGGTGTAGGGCGTGGGTTTGCCCGCGGATGCTCCCAGGCCGCTAAAGTCGATTCCCACCTCCTCCCCGTCGTAGAACTGCGCCTGCGGCAGCAGCCGCATACCCAGGACCGAATCGAGCAACGCTTTTCGCGCCGGCTCCTGCGTCGATTCCGGCAGGCGTCGATAAAACAGGGCTTCAAGATCGACAAACACCGGATGCTCGCCGTGGGCGATGAGGTTTTCGTAGTGCAAGTCCGCCGCCGCGAGCGTCGTGAACAGCGCCAGGTACATCCCCTGCCGAATGTAAAACCTGTGCACCTCTTCCGGCATCGTGCAATGCTCGACCGGGATGAATTCGGCCCAACCGTATTGCCCGCGATCAAGTACCCGCAGCGGCCGCAACTCCGGCTGAGCGCCGCGGGCATTCAACCATTCGACCAGTTGCGCGAAGGCCGCATCGACAGCCAGCGGTCGCGGTTTGTATACCAACCGCGCACCCGAGGCGAAATGGAGGATCAACACCGCGCGGCCATCGCGATGCTGGTCGCCCAAATTCCCCTCGATCCGTAGCAGGTGGCCTGGCGCTCCGGCCAGGAAAAAATGCTTTTGGATCGGCTCTTGATCGCTTGCCAAGCGCTCGGCCAATTCGATGCCCACCTCGTGCCATTGGTCCAGGCAGACGGCAATTTTGCCCACGAGAACCGGGTATTCTGCCACCATCGCCAGGGCCACCTCGGGCCGGCGCAAGCGGCTTAGGAAGCTCGTGAACCTCGCTTGCGGGGTGTCGCCCGTCAGTTGATCCTGAAGCCGGGCGACGTTCAACTCCAGCGCACAGGTGCGGACTACGAGCGCCGACAATCGCCTCGCCAAGGCGGGTAACCACGCGGCCTCAAACGCTTCGACGCTCCACAATATATCGACCCGCCGGGCCAGCGTGGCGCTAATTGCCTCGCGAAACCGGCGCCGCGCCTTGGCCACCAGCGGCTCCAACCAATTCAAGAAGCCCAGCGCTTCAACCTGATCGGCCGGAGTGTTTTCGGCCTGGACGAACTGGGCATCGGCGGCCCGCGACAGCTCGTCGAGCCATTCGTCGAGCATTCCGGACCGCTGGGTGTCTTCGACCGAGGGCCGGGTGGAGCTGCTTTCCGAATCCGGCCGGAATGTGTGCGTCGTCATCAAAGTTGCTCCCAAAAAAAGCAACCACCCGCCGAGAGTGCAGATTCGAGGTTGGCGGCCGGGTCGTGGGGCAGGTTTCCAACCTGCCATACCAACTTCTATGGCAGGTTGGAAACCTGCCCCACGGAGTCATTTTGTGCTCTCGGCGGGTAGTTGAAAAAAAGAGCTGTGAAGAGGCGAGGCCAGGTGGCCTGCCTCTTCACAGCTCGAATCGAAACGAATCTCATGATTTGCCGCCTTCGGTGTTACGGTTCCCGTGGATCGTCGCAACGTATCGCATCGGTCAGCCGCTTCCGATCGGCCTCGGCTTAGGTCAACTTCGCCGAGACTGCGCTCACGGCGCTCGAGCAGTTCGGCTGGTGGCTGTGGCAACTGCCGCAGTCGGCGTAGGCCATCTTGCCATCGACCGCGGCCGCCTCGAGAGCGGTCAACTCGACGGCGCCGGCCGGATTGGCGGGCAAACCGGCAAGCTGGTCGTGGCTCAGGCTGCGGCGATAGGCCGCGTCTTTCCAAGCGCGAATGATATCAATACGGGACATGTTCTCCTCCTTTGCGGGGTCCGGGCACATGCTCGGAAGGCGGCCGACAATCGACTCGCTAAAACTTCGAGCTGAGCTCAGACCCCCGAAAATCCCTGCCAGATGGTTGTTAGGTTGTGCGGGCAATCGGCAGGAAACCTTGCCTCAACAACTTTTGCGGGTCACATGCCCGCCAAGATACTTAGCGGAGGCCGGTGCGAGTTGTTACACCGGCTTCGCTCGATTTTCCGTTGAGGCGGCGGACGCCAACCTCTTCAACAGCCACCAGCCCGACGGCCGCCCAGCTCTCCAGTGAAGCTTGCAGTTGCTCCGGCCGCCGGCAAGCCGTCTTGGCCATCCACGCTTCGAACGTGCCGGCCCAGGTGTTCGGCAATTTGCCCAGCCAGCGGCGCTGGCGCCGCGAAACTCGGGCATTTTCCACGCGCTCGCCAACGGGGAAGAAAACCACGTCACACGGGAAAAGCTCGCGGCGGTCCGGCTCCGGCATGGCCAATCGCGACCAGGCCCGCACCGGATTTACATGCCAAAGCGCAGCCTCGGCCGCGCCTGCTTCAGGCGTCGGCCGGCAGCGCAATTGCTGAAAGTCCAGGTGCGCCGTTCGTCGGGCCCGAGCTCGGTTGATGCACGAATACTCCGCTTGCTGATAGGTGATGAAGTCGCGTTGCTGGCAAGTGAGCTCCCGCGTGTGCTTCAGCCATAGCAAAAAGCGTTGCTGATCGCTGCTTTGGGCCACCTGCGCGACCTTGGCCACCGTACACAGGTAACAGTCGACGAGCGACGAAAAGTCGTCGAAGGCCAGGGCCACGAGCGCCAGCTCCTGGGTCAACAGCATCCGTCGCTCGCCCCAGCCCACCTGAAGGTATCGGTCGATATCGTCGGCGGAGCCTGCTACGACCTCAGCCGGGAGGCCTTCGATCTGGCCGATGGCCAATTGGGCGCAGGAGCGCGTCAGTTGCTCCGCGTACCTCGAGTGATTCAGCCGTGGCATGTGTTGGGCTCCATTGCTTCCGTCACTTGCCGCAGTTGCCGCAGCTCGTCGCGCCAGCCCTGTTCGCTGGGGAAATTCCAATCGCGCTCGATGAACAGCGCCTCGAATTTTCGTTGGCCCAGCCGAATCGCTTCGAGGCACAAGGCCCAGACAGGTTCCGGAATCGGCTCCGAATGGCTATCGACGTAACGGCCCGATTTCGTCTCGACGAAGCCGCCCGCCAGGTGCATCTGGATGCGCGACGCGCTGCCGACCGTGCCGCTGACAAAAGCCCGCGCGTCAAAGCCGAAATTCATCTCGTCGGCGTAGGCGTTGGTGACGTCCAGCAGCAGTCCGCAGCCGGTTCGCTCCAGCACCCGGCAGACGAAGTCGATTTCGTCCATCTCGCCCGGCCAAACGAAGAAATGCGACAGGTTTTCCAGGAAAAACGTCTTATCTCCAAAAAATCGCTGGATTCGATCGACATTGCGGCACACCCGATCCAGTGCTTCGAATGTGCAGGGAGGCGCCATCACGTGGCCCACGGCGGGGCCGCCACGCCGGGCATCGTTGAAGCCCAAATGGTCCGAAATCGCCACCGCCCCATTCTCTTCGGCCACCGCCAACAGCTCCTCGAGGTAGCACCGCCGCGGCGGCTCAAGGCTGGCGACCGACAGCTCTAACGCATGCACGCTTACGTATTCGAACGCATGCGCGTGCAGATAGGGGATCACGCGCAACGCATGGTTCGCGCGCTGGAAGTCGATCTCGACGCCGGTCCAAGCCGGATCGTCGACAAATGCGCGGTTCTGCTCGCGCATGGCATAGCCCGTGGATGGCCGCATAGGAAACCTCTCAGGAATTGGTCGTCACTTAGGTGGGGGTGCGCCCCAACTCGATTCAGGCACGGGCCGGTAAACAACCCGGTCCAGCGTTCGGGCAAGGACTCGCTCTCCCAGTGAAAGCGCAGATGGCGGGCGATTGTTACCGAGCGGTGTCCGAAGGGACATGCACTGCCGACTGAAGTGCCCGGATCGAGCGCTCGATGCGCTGCGCCAGCACAAACGCCAGCCGCCATGCCAAGAGGCCCACCAGGCCCAGCACGAAGAACGTCCACTGCGATTCCGTGCGCACCAGCGGCATCAAGAGGAGCGCCAAGGGAATGACGGCAAACGTCAACCGCGTGTTACTCGCAGTTGCCCGCGACAACCGATCGAGTGCCCGTCCCAGGCTCGGGTCGTCATGGTCCTGGTCGACCAGCGGCGGGGTCAGCACACGCAGGCAATACCACGTGGCCAGAAAAAACGACGTGGTGGCGGCCAGCAGCCCGCAAACTGATTGTGAGCCGAAGAAGTGGACGTATTGCCTTGCATCGAGCCCGATCGGCGTTCTCAGGGCCATCTGTAACCAGACGGGGAAGACCAGCCCGGAAACAAGCCATTCCACGGCGGTCACCAGGGCGATGTACGTTCCCAACCTGAGCGACCGCTCGCACCATCGCGAGGCGTCGCCGGCGCCCGACGATGGATCCCGCATGCGTTGCTTCACCGCCCTGATCACGGGCCAGGCCAGCGCGATCGGAATGCCGATGCCGATCAGGTAGGCGATCAGATTGACGGCGACGATCTCGATTTTGAAGACGCGCAATACGTCGGGATCCTGGACGTGCCTCAGAATCTCTTCGAGGTTGTAGGCGATGTTGAGCGCGCCCAGCGCGGCGTTGGGCACCACTCCGGCCGCGATCAACAGCGGCCAGGGATGGCGGCCCAGCAGCGAGACGATTCCCGTGCGCCGCGGCCGGGCCAGAAGCTCGACTTCCGGCCGCAGGCAAAGATCCAACTGCCGCCGCACACCAAGCGCCGACGACATCCGCCATTCGCGCTGCGGCTGCAGCAAGCGGCGCAAGACCTCGATCAACCGGGCCGGGCAATCGGCCGGCAACTCGCGCACTGCGTTTTCGTCGAGCCCTTGCCGGCGCCGCGCCGCCAATCGTTCGAGCGACGCCGGCGTCATATCGCATTCGCGGTCATCGCCGAAGGGGCGCTCGCCAGAGAGCAGCTCCCACAACACGACGCCCAGCGTGAACAAGTCGCTGCGTTCGTCGAGCGACTCGGCCCGGCCGCGATTGGCCCCCAGGCAAATGTCGAGCTGTTCGGGCGACATGTAGGCCAGACTGCCGCCGAAGAATGCGGCGGCGCTGGCGCCCGGTACGACGGCGCATGTGCTCACGTTGAAGTCGGCCAGTCGCGGGTGGCCGTCGGCCGCCAGCAGCACGTTGGCCGGTTTCAAGTCGCGGTGCAGCACGCCGTGCGAATGAGCGTGCTCGAGGGCCTCGGCGATGCGAGCGCCGAGCCAGCATACGGCCTCGGGCCAGCTTCGCTCGGCCAGCGATTGCCGGGCGCGGGAATCGGCAGGCGGCGATTCGGCCCGCTCGTCCAGCCGATGGTCGATGCAATCGAGCAGCAGCTTGCCGCGGCGCTGGGGTGGCGGCGTCAGGCGGACGCGTTCTACGACGTCGTCGAGTGTGCCGCCGGGCACGTACTGCATGTAAATCAGTTGCAGCCGCCGCTCGGTCAAGGGACGCTGGTCGTACACGCGCACAATGTAGGGATGATCGAGTTGGGCAAGCGTTTGTGTCTCGAAACCGTGGTCGGCCGCGATCTTCAATGCCACGAGCCGGCCAAGCGAACACTGGCGCGCCAGAAACACGCTGCCAAAGGCGCCGCTTCCCAGCCGCAGCAGCAGGTCGAAGTCGTCGACACGCTGCCCCGCTTCGAAATCGTCGACCTTGGGAACCTGGTGCAAGGCGCTGGTCAGTCCGGCACGATCGGTGGCCAGCAGGCCATCGAGCCCGGCCATCTGCCGCGGAAACCGCGCCGCGTACTCGTCGATGGAGATAGTTTCGCCCGCCTGCCGGCGAATGTGGATCTCTTCATAGATCAGGTCGACCGGCAGGGCGCCATCGGCCGAGAGTTCGGGAAACGCGGCCGCGTACTGCTCCAGCGGGCAACGCCACTCGCTACGAGCCCAGCGCCGCTCGAGGTCGACTTTCACCAACTCGATCAACGCCAGCCATCGCAAGGAGGCGGGCGTCGTGGGGAGAAACGCCCGAAGTTCGGGCGGCTCGCCGGCGTGGTCCCAGGCGGCGGCGAACGCTTCGAGGCATTGCGCCAACTGCTGCCAGACGACCGTCGGCGGGTCGCCAACGCCGCGGGAGAGCGAGGCCGGGTCGTTGGGTTTCTTGCGCGTGGAGTCCGGCATGGAGCGAATTCGGTCGATCGGCTCGAACTGAAACCACGGACCGCCAGTTGCCGTTATTTCCAATGGCCGCTGAGGCCGGCATCCATCAGCACCGTCTGCAACGTCTTCAGGGCTCGGGTGAGCATCACGCGCACCGCCCCGTCGGTCTTGCTCAGCCGCTCGGCGATTTCCTTCGAGGGCATCTGCTCGACGTAGCGCAAACGGAGCGCCTCGCGTTGCTCTTCGTTGAGTGTCGCCAGGGCGGCGGCCAGCCGCTCGTGGCGATCGTCACGTGCCAGGGCCTGGGTCGGCGACGTCAGGCTGGCGACCAACAGATTCATTAAGCCCGGTCGGCTGTCGCCGGCATCGCCCCCTTGGATGCTCACTTCGCGCGCCGCGCTGCGTTTCTGAGCGCCGAAGATCCGGCGGTAGGCGTCGACGATCCGGCGTTCGGCGACGTCGCACAGCCAGCCAAAAGGATCGCGCCCCGGCACGATGGGCGAAACCTCGGCGTCGGCGGTGCGCGCGATTTCCACCCCGACCTCTTGCAGAATGTCTTCGGGCTCGATCTTACCGCGCAGCGCCATCCCCATGCGACGCTCGATATAGGCCAAGAGCGCACCGCGCCGCTCGACCATGAGCGCGCTGAAGTCCGGCAACGCTGGTTCATCTCCCGCCGACATGGGCCCGGTGCTCCATTTATGATGACGCCCTCGATTCTACCGTCGAACTCACCGCGACGACACTCCCTTCCTCACGGCCGGGCGGTGCAATGTGGGTGGTGGAGCGAAAGTCGATGAAGCACCAGGAATTCTTGCCGCGGGCGGTCGTGTGGTTTCGAGGCAGCCGCCAGAGAGGGTTTTCAATCGCGTGCCGCAAACGTCGACGGCGCGTGGATGCACCAAGGAATGTCCGGCACCTTCCCACCCGCGACGAGTTGTGCGGCGCAGCGGCGGCGGGGCTCTCAACCAACGTCTGCGTTCACAGGAAATGGCCGTCCAGCTTCACAAGATCGGCGTCAGGTGGTGACATGGGGGCCAGCTGTGTCATTTGTGGGCGCACGCCGTCTATAATGCCGGCAGTCGAATTCGTCAAAAGTCATTGGAAAATGGGAACTCCAAGGAGCTTGCCATGTTTCGTATTGTCGGTCGTGGCACCGCGGCCTGCGACCGCGTTTCACGGCGGGAATTGCTGCGCGCAGGGGCGCTCTCGCTCTTCGGCGGAGTGACTCTCCCTAGGCTCCTTCAGATGAGTGCTAATGCGGCCGTGACCCACGCGCCGCGTATCCGCTCGGTCGTGCTGCTGAATCTTTTCGGCGGGCCAAGCCACCTTGATATGTTCGATCTCAAGCCCGACGCGCCCGCCGAGATCCGCGGCGAGTTCAAGCCGATCGACACCAGTCTGCCAGGGCTGCGGATTTGCGAGCACCTCCCGCTCACCGCCCGCTGGATGCACCGATCGACTCTGATCCGCACGGTGTCCCACGGGTACAACAGCCACAATCCATACAACGTGCTCACAGGCTTCACCGGCGGCAACGATCGCGAGAACTACTTCGCCAAACGCACCGACCACCCCAGCATGGGCTCGATCTGTCAGTACGTGGGCATCTGCCATGACGCCCTTCCGGGCTATGTGGTCATGCCGGCGCATCCTGGCTATAGCCAGGCGCTCAGGCGAGCCGGTCCCTACGGCGGTTACCTCGGCAGCCAGTACGACCCCTTTATCACGAGCTGCGAACCGAAGTTCGACCGCGAATTCAACCAGGATCAGGTCACCTACAATCCGGTTCCACCGTATGGCGAACCGAAGTTGCCCTCGTTCGACTCGCTTCCCGAGATCACCGCCGACAGGCTCGACAAGAGGCGCAGCCTGCTTGCGCAAATCGATGGCCAGTTCGCCCGCCTCGAGGCGGCTCGAACGGTCGACGGGCTGGGACACTTCCAGCGCAAGGCGTTCGAGCTGCTCACGTCGCACCGCGCACGCGAAGCATTTGCACTCTCCGACGAGCCGGGCACCGTGCGCGATCGCTACGGAACGTCGCTCTACGGTTCGTGCATGCTTCTGGCAAGACGGCTGGTCGAGGCCGGGGTCACGTTCATCGCGGTCAACACCGAGTCGAAAGGGGCCGGGCATTGGGATTCGCACGAAAAAAACTTCAGCATGCTCCGCGACTTTAATCTGCCCAACCTCGACCAGATCTATACTGCCCTGGTTGAGGACCTCGACCAGCGCGGCCTGCTGGATACCACGTTGGTCGTGGTGATGGGCGAAATGGGCCGTAGCCCGCGCATCAACGGCAAGGCGGGGCGCGATCATTGGCCGCAATGCGGCTTTGCCCTGTTTACCGGCGGTGGGACGCGGCAAGGATTGGTTTACGGCGCAACCGACAAGCAGGCGGGCTACCCGACCGATCATCCGGTCACACCGGGCGATATCGTCGCCACGATTTACCAGTTGCTGGGCGTCGACCCGCGTCTGACGGTGCCCGACCTCGAAGGGCGTCCGATCCACATCGCCCACGGAGGCCAGCCCCTTTGGGGAATATTGGCCTAGGATTAGGTTTTTTCCATGCGTGTCCAAAGTGTCATGCCGGTGTCGATCGGCTGCATTCGATAGCCATCGAGAAGGGGATGACCGTTACCTACCCGCCAACCGACGAGCCTTGGGGCGTGCGAGAGTTTCATCTTCGCCATCCCGATGGCCACACGTTTCGAGTCAGTGCGGGATCGAGCAACGCAAGCTAAGCATGTCGCCCGCCCAAACTACCTCCGCAATTGCCGAGGCAAGCAGCGTTTGACGCGCAGGTGGGCTAATTGTCGAATGCAGCAAGGTCAAGTTCTCGAGGGACGAAAGATGAGAGTTCAGCCATCGCATTTTGGTCGTGCGAGTGGCGTCGTTGCCACTTGGCTGGCGATCTGCGGCGGGGTTTCCCCGATATCCGCGCAAGAAGTAAAGACCCCGCTTCCTCCGCCCCAAGCGGCCGTTAACTACAAAGATCCGCCGCGCGAATATACAACGACCCGCGCCGGAAACTGGACGATCAAGGTCGAAAATCAACTGCTCGCTGATGCGCCCGCGGTCGCAAAAAAGGCCCAGGCCCGATTGAGGAAGAAACTGGGCGAAGCGATTGGCGTATTGCCTGACGCATCGCATGTGCGGCTGCAGAAGCTCGACATCTTTCTGCTGTACGGCCCGAAATCGAAGGGGGGCGGTCGTGACAATGGCTTGGAATACTTTCAGAAAACCGCCCCGGAGCACCACAAGCATCTTGACCCCGGTTGGAGCAGTAGCATGGTCGTGTATTGCGCTGAGAACTACGTGCAGATCTCGGACTTCTGGGCCGTCAAAGCGCTGGTCCATGAGATGGCCCACGCGCACCACCTGGAGCAATGGCCGGAAAACCAGCCCGATATTCTTCAGGCTTGGGAGAACGCGATGAAGCTCGGTCTCTACCAGGGAGTGAAGGACGACCAAGGCAAGATCGTCGACAAGGCCTACGCCACGGTCAACCAGTTGGAATACTTCGCGGAGCTTTCCTGCATGTACTTCGTGGGTTGCAACTACCAGCCGTTCGACCGCGAGGAGCTGAAGGCATACGACCCAAAAGGCTATGCCATGATCGAACAGATGTGGGATGTCAAAAGTCAGGGTCCCGGTGTCAAAAATCGACGTACGCCTGTGAAGCCAAAGCGAAAACGCCTGGGCTAAACGCCGGCTCACGTTGCCCGCCTCGGCGAGCAAGCGGCAGCGGATCGGGCTATTTCCCAATGGTTTGTTCGGTGCCGCTGCCAAGGGTATCATCTCAGTTTGTCCTGCACGACGATTCCCGCCTCCCGTTCCAGCTTACGAGCGATCGATGTCGCAACGGTTTCGGACAAAGGGTTGGCCTACGTCGGCAATCTGCGTGAACTCGAAGTTGTTGGCCACCGTTCTCGCTGAGGATGGCTGGCCTGCCCTTGCCGTCCTCCCGCCTGCGCGGCATGCTGGCGGACATGGCCAAGCCGCTTGCCAAGCTCGTGAAGCTGCTGACGCCCAAGCGGCGATGGGCACAGTTCTCGCTTTTGCCAATGGGACGCCTATTCTGGACTGAAAGGCCCAGATTCCGCCGCGAACTGCTTCCGGGGCCGGTTTAGCCGTGGTGCTGACTGCTTGGTTTGGCGCAGCCCTCCTCGTGGCGGGGTGTTGGCTCTTCAATCCCACCGGGATTGCCCAACGCTCGCGTAGCGGCAAGTAAGAGGCGCGGAAGTTGGCCAGGCTGGATCCTCTCTTAAGCCGATGTCCAGACGGTCGCCAACACGACCATCTCGTCGTCTCATTTCGGGATGCGCCAATTGGACTAAGCCGCTGCGCGGCGGCCGGCGCAGCCTATTGCCAAGAAGGAAGCTGCGAAGTACCTGAGGGCGGGTTGTAAGGATGATAACGGTTGTATGACTTGCGCGCCGCCGTCTTCC
>Ga0265331_10000209_pt1 | contig 71099 bp, 61 predicted proteins | sample 41923metaG_FD_202088 | JGI IMG/M metagenome (GOLD analysis project Ga0265331, IMG submission 202088) | Rhizosphere microbial communities from Carex aquatilis grown in University of Washington, Seatle, WA, United States - 4-19-23 metaG | ecosystem: Host-associated > Plants > Roots > Rhizosphere... | reverse complement strand
CGTCAACAACTTGGCCCTCCGCGGCACTGGAGGCCCCGCAGACGCACGCGGCCGCCTCACCCCTATCCGGCGATCGCCGCCTTGATCGCCGGTTGACCTTCAATTGAGGTTTTCGGGCTGAGGCTCCCCGAAGGGGGGGAGCGGCCCATAGAAAAGACGCCGGCCGCAGGCCTACGGTCGCAGCCGTTCCAGCATGCGCGGGAACGGGATGGTTTCGCGGACGTGATGCAGCCCGCAGGTCCACGCCACCAGGCGTTCGATCCCCATGCCAAAGCCGGCGTGCGGCACCGAGCCGTAGCGCCGGAGATCGAGATACCAGCTGAAGGCTTCGGGCGGCAGGTTGTGCGCCGCGATCTTGCCTTGCAACGTATCGAGGTCGTCCTCGCGTTGGCCACCACCGATGATCTCGCCGTAGCCTTCCGGGGCGAGCATATCGACGCACAGCGCCACGCGCGGATCGGCCGGGTCCGCCTTCATGTAAAACGCCTTGCACTCGACCGGATAGCGATGCACCATCAGCGGGCGATCGAAGGCACTGGAGATGGCGGTCTCTTCGTCGCCGCCGAAGTCGGCACCCCATTCAACGGCAAAACCTTTCTGCTGCAACACCGTGATCGCCTCCGCATACGCCAGGCGTGGGAACGGCTTGCGCACACGCTCGAGCAGGGCGACGTCGCGCTCGAGCACCTCTAACTCACGCCGGCGTTCGCGCACGACGCGCTGGACGACGTACTCGACGAAGTCTTCCGCCAGGTCCATGTCACCGGCGAGATCCATGAAGGCGACTTCGGGCTCGATCATCCAGAACTCGGTCAGATGCCGGCGTGTCTTCGACTTCTCGGCGCGGAACGTCGGTCCGAAGCAATACACCTTGCCGAACGCCAGCGCGCCGGCCTCGGCATAGAGCTGGCCGCTTTGCGTGAGATAGGCCTGCTCGCCGAAGTAGTCGGTGGCAAACAGGGTGGTCGTGCCTTCACAGGCGGCCGGGGTGAAGATCGGCGCATCGAGCAGCGTGAAGCCCTTGCCGTCGAAGTAGTCGCGGCAGGCACGCACGATCGTGCTGCGCACCCGCAGGATGGCATGCTGCCGGGTCGAGCGCAGCCACAGGTGGCGGTGATCGAGTAAAAAGGCGACGCCGTGTTCTTTCGGCGTGATCGGATACGCCTCGGCGAGATGGACGAGCTCCAGGTCGGTGACGCTGAGTTCGTAGCCGAGTGGAGCGCGCTGGTCGGCACGCACCGTGCCGGTGACGATGAGCGAGGACTCTTGCGTCAGATGGTCCGCAAGCGCGAACAGCTCGGGAGGCACGTCGTTCTTGAAGACGACGCACTGCAGCACCCCGGTGCCGTCGCGCACCTGCAAGAAGTGCAGTTTGCCGCTCGAGCGCCGGTTGTACAGCCAGCCTTTGAGCGTGATCGCCGTGCCCTCGTGCCGTCCAACGTCCTCGATGTAGACCCATTCCATGCGCCGATCCCTCTCGCGTGTCGTCCGGAAGATTACACGACGAGCCGCGGGGTGCGCCAGCCGCCACGAACACGGCCTTTCATTTGTATCTCGTTCCGATCCCAGGTAGAGCAAGGCGCGTTCACGTCGCGACATGTACGAGCACGAACACGAGCCCGAACACGGCTTTCCATGAGGAATCCCACAAAAGCCCGGCGGGTTGTTGCGCAACTAGTTCCGGCTCCGCGGCGGCCGGGTCGTGTGCGGCAGGAGCGCGGCTTGCGTACCGAAGCGGCGATCCTTGATGCCACGTTGCGGTCGCTGGCGCGGCGCGGCATCCACGAGACCTCGCTCGATCTGATCGCCGCGGAGGTTGGCGTCGCCAAGAGTTCCATCCTTTGGCACTTTGGCTCCAAGGAAGGGTTGCTGCTGCGCGTTGCCGAGCGCGCCTTCTCGACGATCGAGCATGGCCCGGCGCGGGAAATTCTGGCGCTGCCGACCTTTCGGCAGCGCGGCGAAGCCATGTGGCGATTCTATAGCGACACGATTCACCAGCAGCCGGAAGTGCGCCGGATCGTCCTCTATCTGATCTTTGGCAGCGCCGAAGGCCGCCCGGAGCTGCGCGCGCGCTTGCAGCAGCTCTACCGCGGGATGCGGACGTTGTTCGCCGCGGGCCTGCAGGATGTGATCGCCGACGCGCGGCAACGGCACCACCTGGCGACCCTGGCCATTGCCGCCTTGGATGGGATCTTCCTCCAGTGGCTGCTCGATCCGACGGCCGTCGACCTGGAGGCGTTGCAAAGCCAGATTCGCCTGCTCACCCAACACGCCGGCTTGGACGGGGCGGCGCCCGTGCCCGCGGCTGGCGTGTCTTTTCTGGGCGGCTCCGGTCGCGCGCGGCAACTGCGGTCGCGGACGCGGGTCTAACCGTCGGCTCGGGGAAAATGATGTGCGTGATGATCATGCGGCATTCGAGAAACATGGCTCGCAGCCTGTCCGACTGGGAAGCGCGCAGCGAGCCAACGGGGAGCGGCCCGCAGAGATGACGCCGGCCGCCGGCCTGTCGCTGACCTCGGCGCGCAATCGGCGTCGCTTTCTGGCCATCGCGCGCCTGGTGGCGCAGGTGTATGGCGGTTACAAAACCATCCAGCTGCTCAGCAAGGTGATGGGTGCCGGCCGCGTGCGCTGGATGTATCAGCGCCATCACGCCAGCTCAGCGGAGTTGGCGTACCGCACGGCCACGCAGCTGCAAGGCTTGTTGATCAAGGCCTGCCAGTTTCTCGGCACGCGCGCCGACATCCTGCCGCAGGAATACATCGACGTCCTCTCGCAGCTGCAGGATCGGGTGCCGCCGCGCCCCTACACCGAAATCGCCGCGCTGGTCGAGGCGCAGCTCGGGCGTCCGCTGCACGACGTATTCCTGCACTTCGACCCGCGCCCACTGGCCGCCGCCTCGCTCGCCCAGGTGCACCGCGCCCGCTTGCATGACGGCCGCGAGGTCGCCGTCAAGGTGCAGTATCGTAACATTGCCGAGTTGGTCGAGGGCGACATCGCTAACCTGGGCTTTTGCGCCAACCTGTTGGCGCGTGTGGAGCGCAGCTTCGATGTGCGCATGCTCCTCCGTGAGCTCGGCAAACATGTGCGGCTCGAGCTCGATTTCGAGCACGAAGCCGGGAATGCCGCGCGCATCCGCGCCAACTTGCTGCACCGGCACGATGTCGCGGTCCCGGAGATCTTTCCGGAACTGAGCACGCGGACGGTGTTGGTGATGGAGTATCTCCCCGGCATCCGCGTCACGGATGTGGACGCCCTCGCCGCGGCGCACATCGACAAGCAGGAAGTGGCACGCCTGCTCACCGAGGTCTTCTGCCACCAGATCCTCGTCGACGGCTTCTTCCACGCCGATCCCCATCCGGGCAATATTCTCGTGCAACCCGGCCCGAAGCTGGTTCTGCTGGACTTCGGGCTCGCCAAGGATTTCCCGCCGGCCATTGCGCAGGGCGTGGTGCAGCTGACCAGCGCCATTGTTGCGCAGGACCGCGACGCGATCGCTGCGGCCTTCACCACGCTGGGGTTCCGTACGCGCAACGGCAACAGTCAGAGCCTGATCGCGTTGAGTGACATGTTCCTCGGCCAGGCCGTACGAAGCGGCAAGGCGTATATGGATCAGGACTTGATTGAACGGTTCAGCGAGGAGCTTCCGCGGGCGCTGCGTGACAACCCGATCGTCAAAGCGCCGTCCGATCTGTTGTTCGTGGTGCGGGTGCTCGGCCTGCTCAGTGGCATCGGCAAGCAGCTCGACTCGCACGTCGATCCGATGTCGGTGATCCTGCCGTTCCTGATGCAGAAGACGTGAAACGCCCGCAAACCAGAAAAAGAAAGATCTCACGCAGAGACGCAGAGGCGCAGAGCAAGCAACACCACGTGATCTCTTTTCCGCGTCTCTGCGTGAGGTTCTCTTCCGTTTATTTCTCGAGTTCTTCCCGGATCGAGTACATCTTCTGCCGCGCTTCGGCGATGTAGACGTCGAGGTTGCGCCGATGGTTGGCGAAGAGGCCGTCGGGGGAGCCATCGAGGACTACTAGCGGCTTCAGCACTGCCGCCTGGCCGAGCGCCGCCGACACCTCCTCGAAGAGGGTGCGGAGCACGGGCTTGGTTTCGAAGTCGTGCTGATACTCGCGTCCGACGGCGGTCACGAGAAAGTGCATGACGTGGGCAAAGCCCTGCGCATGGTAGAAGTCGTTGTCGTTTTGCCAGGCGCTTTCGGGCTCGCGGTAGAGCGTGGCGTGGGCGTCGCCGAGCAGGTCGCTCCACGTTTGGAACAGGCGGATGAGCTCGACGTTGCGCTGGTTGATCGGCTTTGACCGGGGAGGCGTGGTCTTCAGGCCAGCGACATATGCTTCCAGGTGACGAATGCCTTCGCGAAACTTGCCCTCGGCCGACGGCAGCCAAAAGCGTTCCGCGTCATTGCGAAAATCGGTGTCGGCCTCGACGAGGTTGGGATCGTACTCGTTGCTCGACACCTTGGTGAGGTGATCCTTGAAGACGCGGACACTCTCGCGTAGCGCCTGAATGATGCCGAGCTGCCGGTTGGCGTTGTTGTCGGCCCACAGCTGTGGACCCCAGAGCACGAAGTCGTTGGGGCGCCAGCCGGTGTGACCGTCGAGCTCGTGCTGCATGACGGCGATGAGCGCACCGGCAAACACCTCGCCGCCGACGATCGGTTGGTTCGCGGGAAAGCGCGCGTAGATGTCGAAGTCGAGGACGTTGTGGCGCTTCTGTCCGAAGTGCAGGACCAGGGGGCCGGCGAGGACAAGCAGGACCAGAACGACAGCAAAGAGAGCCCACCGCCATCCACTATGTTGTGAAGTCGCTTCGTCAGCCATTCGTCATCCTCTTCACTTTCGCTCGCCGCGATGAGACCCCCGCGCCTGCGCCAGGCGCTCCTTGATCGCGCGCTCCTCACCCATGTCCGAGGGTTCGTAGTAGCGCTGCGCCGCGAGCTTGTCGGGAAGGTGTTGTTGCTCGGTGACGTGGCCTTCGTAGTCGTGCGCGTACTTGTACCCACGGCCGTAGCCCAGCCCCTTCATCAGCGGCGTCGGCGCGTTCCGCAGGTGCAGCGGCACGGGCAAGGCACCGTGCTGCTTGACATCTTCGGCCGCCGCCAGCATCGCCTTGTAGGAGGCATTGGACTTCGGCGCCGTGGCCAGATAGGTCACCGCTTGCGCCAAGGGGATGCGGCCTTCCGGGAGGCCGACGAAGTGGAAGGCATCCTTGACGGCAACCGCGACTTGGAGCGCCCGCGGGTCGGCGTTGCCGATGTCCTCGGCCGCGAAGATGACCATGCGCCGCGCGATGAACAGCGGATCCTCGCCGGCTTCGAGCATGCGCATCATCCAATATAATGCGGCATCCGGGTCGCTGCCGCGCAGACTTTTGATGAAAGCGGAGATGACGTTGTAGTGCTCTTCGCCGGCCTTGTCGTAGAGCAACGCGCGGTGCTGCGCGGCTTCCTCCGCGAGCGCCAGGTCGATGGTCTGCGTCTTTTTGGTGGTGGCGAGGTCGGCCGCCGCCTCCAGCGCGTTGAGGCCGAGGCGCGCGTCGCCACGCGCGTGGTTGGCGAGAAAGTCGAGAGCGTCGGGCGCGATGTGCAGGCCGCGGTCGCCGAGACCGCGCTCGTCATCGGTCAGCGCCCGTTCCAGCAGCGCCTTGACCGCATCGACGGTCAGCGGCTCGAGCACCAACACCGAGGTGCGCGACAGCAGCGGCGCGATGACCTCGAAGGACGGATTTTCCGTGGTCGCGCCGATCAATGTCACGGTGCCGTCCTCGACGTAGGGCAGGAAGGCATCTTGCTGCGCTTTGTTGAAGCGATGGATTTCGTCGACGAAGAGAATGGTGCGGCGCCCGTGCATGCGCAGATGCTCCTTGGCTTCTTCAATGAGCTCGCGGAGCTCGCGCACGCCGGAGAGCACGGCGGAGAAATGGGCGAAGTGCGAGTTGCTGGAGCGCGCCACGAGCATTGCCAGCGTCGTCTTGCCGCTGCCGGGCGGCCCCCACAGAATGATCGAGTGCAGCCGCTGACCCTCGATCATTTCGCGCACCAGGCGTCCCGGAGCGATCAGATGCATTTGGCCGACGAACTCCGCCAACGTCTGCGGTCGCATGCGCTCGGCGAGCGGAGCCTCGCGGCGGCGCACCCGCTCGGCTTGCACCGCGAACAGATCCTGCCCGGAACGGGCCGGCGTGCGCTTGGCCATGGGCGCGATCGTAGCATAGGGTGAGAAGGATGGCGCCTGGGGTGGCCGACAAGACGTTCTCGTACTATCCACCGGTGGTCGGGAATCCTTGGCACGCCGAGACGGTTCCTTAGCTTGTGCGTGCACGCGGACATCAAAGAATGCTCATGCGCTGCCGGTTGATCCACCTCGCGTTGCTTGCCTTGACGTTCAGTGCCCGCGACGTGGGGGCGTACCAAACCGGCATCACGGGCTATTCCGGCAAGAACAACGGCATCCATTGCGTCAGCTGTCACAGCGGCGGCCAAACGCCGGTGGTGAGCTTCAGCGGGCCGACGAGCCTGCAGCCGAGCCAGGTCGGCACCTTCGCTTTCACCGTGACGTCAACCGATCCTGACGTCCAAACCGGCGCCGGCTTCGATGTCGCCGCCAGTGGTGGCACCTTGCAGGTGGTCAATGGAACGGTGCAGAAGGAGCGTCTCCAAAGCGGCGAGTTGACCCACAGCATCCCTCGGGCCAATGACGCGAATGACCAGGTGACGTGGACGTTCAAGTGGAAGGCCCCGGCCGCCGCGGGAAACTATACGCTGTATGGCGCCGGCAACAGCGTCAATCGAGACGGCGGAAATAGCGGCGACCGGTCGGCGACGAACGTGCTGTCCATCGCCGTCGGCGACGTCACGCCGCTGCCGACAGCTAGCGCGCCGATATCGGTCACACCCACACCGACCGGCACCGCCACAGGCACGGGTACGCCGACGGCAACTGCAAGCGCTGCCGCGCCGGCAACATCAACCGCGCTGCCCGCGGACACGCCGACACCGGCACCTTCACTCAGCCCGACGTCGACACCGTCCAACAGCGCTACGGCGGTGGCGACCGGCACGTCGACAGCGACCACCACCGTCCCGCCTACTGCAACGTCAACCGAGACGCCCACCGAGACGCCCACTCCGACCCTGACAGCGACGCCGACGCAGTCGGAGACCGCCACCGCAACGATGACCGCTGCACTGACGTTGACGCCCACGCTCGCCCCGACTGTCAGTCCGACCGCGACGCCGTCACAAACGCCGACAAGCTCGCCGGTCAACACGGCTACAGCAACGCCGACGACGCGGCGCGCTACCCCGGGCGACGCCAACTGTGACGGCGCGGTCACCGCTGCGGATTTCCCAGCGCTGGTCACCCTCTACTCAAGTGCCGGGCCGGCGGTGTGCGGGGCCGACACGAATCAGGACGGCAGCATCGATACCGACGACGTGGACGCCACGATCGATCTGATCTTCGGGCCTGGACCTGCGGCCAGCGTCCTTTCTTATGACCCGCTTCCCCCCTTCGGGGAGCCTCAGGACAGGATTGGGTCGCTGCGCCCTTCCACGTCCGACAGGCTGCTAGCCCGAGCGCAGGTGCACGCGATCAACCCGTCGGGTATACTTGCGGCCCGTTGCCGCGAGCGCACAGTGTGACTACGGATCCCCGCACCTACGAAGCCGAAGAAATCCTCCGCGACGGTGGCTCGATTCGCATCCGCGCCATTCGTCCGGATGACAAGGAGCGGCTGGTCGACCATTTCCAACGTCTCAGCCAGCGCTCGGTGTACTTTCGTTTCTTCGGCGCCAAGCGGCGGCTCACGGACGAGGAGACCAAGCGTTTCACGGAGCCCGACTTCGTGCGCCACGTCGGCCTGGTGGCAACGCTGCTGGAAGACGGACAGGAGCACATCATCGGGGTTGGGCGCTATATCGCGCGTGCCGACGGTAGCGTGTCGCAGCGTGCCGAAGTGGCCTTTGCGGTTGCCGATGCGCATCAAGGCCGCGGCATCGGCACGATCCTGCTCGAGCATCTCGCGCCGCTGGCGCGCGCCAATGGGATTACCGAGTTCGAAGCCGATGTCCTCGGCGAAAACAATCGCATGCTCGAGGTGTTCGCGAAGAGCGGCTTTGTCGTGCGCCGGTCGCTGGAAGCGGGAGTGATCCACCTATCGTTTCCCACCGAAGAAACGCCCGAGTTTCTCCAGGCCAGTTTTGCCCGCGAGCGCGCCGCGGCGGCGCAGAGCATCCGCAGCTTTCTGAACCCCCGATCCGTGGCGGTGGTGGGCGCCTCGCGTCATCGCCGCACGATCGGCGGAGCCCTGTTGGCGAACCTGCGGCACGATGGCTTCACCGGTCCTATCTATCCCGTCAACCCCAGTGCCACCAATATCGACGGCGTCCGCTGCTATGCGAGCGTCAGCGCGATCGGCGCCGCGGTGGATCTGGCGGTGATCGCTGTGCCCGCGGCCGCTGTCGAAGAGGTTGTCGCCGACTGTGCGCGCGCCGGTGTGCGCGGCGTCGTCGTGATCTCGTCCGGATTCGCCGAAGCCTCCCCGGCAGGCCGGCTGGTACAGGAGCGCCTGGCGCAGTTCGTTCGCGAGTCGGGCATGCGGATGGTCGGGCCGAACTGTATGGGGATCTTGAACACCGACCCGGCGGTTTCGCTCAACGCCACGTTCGCGCCTACCTGGCCGACGACCGGCAACATCGGTATGTCGTCCCAGAGCGGCGCACTGGGGTTGGCCATCCTCGACTACGTGCGCGAGCTGAACATCGGCATGTCGACGTTCCTCTCGGTCGGGAACAAGGCGGACGTATCGAGCAACGATTTGCTGTGCTACTGGGCCGAGGACCCGCGCACCCAGGTGATTTTGCTGTACCTGGAGAGCTTCGGAAACCCGCGCAAGTTTGCGCGCATTGCGCCGGAGGTGGCGCGGCGTAAGCCGATCGTCGCGGTCAAGTCGGGGCGTTCGGCCGCGGGCACGCGCGCCGCCTCGAGTCACTCGGCGGCGTTGGCCAGTCTCGACGTCGCGGTAGACGCGTTGTTCGAGCAGGCCGGGGTGATTCGCACCAGCACACTCGAAGAGTTGTTCGACGTCGCCGCTTTGCTGGCGACCCAGCCGGTGCCGGAAGGTCCACGGGTCGGTGTGGTGACCAACGCCGGCGGGCCAGGAATCCTGCTGGCGGATGCTTGTGAGGCGCACGGATTGAAGCTTCCCGAGCTGGCGCCGCCCACGGTGGCCCAGCTGCGCGCCTTCCTGCCACCGCATGCTGGCTTCGGCAACCCCATCGACATGACGGCGTCGGCGAGCGCGGAGGATTACCGACGTACGGTTGCAGCGGTCGGCGCCGATCCGAACATCGATTCGCTCATCGTCATCTATATCCCGCCGTTGGTGACCCAACCGGAGGAGGTGGCAACGGCGATCGCCGCCGCCGCCGGCACGGTCTCGCCGGACAAGCCGGTGTTGTCGGTATTCATCTCCTCGAAGGGGGCTCCGGCGGTGCTTAGCTCGGGGCCGCGCGGCCAGCTGCCGTCGTACACCTTTCCGGAAAACGCGGCGCTGGCGCTGGCGTCGGTCGAGCGCTACGCGCGCTGGCGCCGCCGCCCGCCCGGTACCCCGTTCATTTTGGATCGGCTGGCACGCGACACGATTCGGGTCGTCATCGACCGCCTCCTCGCCACCGCCACCGGGCCGCTGTGGTTGCCACCGAAAGACCTGGCCACCGTTCTTCGGGCGGCGGGGATCGAGCTCGCGGCGTTCGAGCAAACCGCTCTCAGCGAAACCGTGGCCACCGCGGAGCGACTCGGCTACCCACTGGTCGCCAAGGTGGTCGCGCCGGCGGTGCTGCACAAGAGCGATGTCGGGGGCGTGATCATGGGTCTCGAGTCGGCGGATGCCGTCGCCGCCGCGGTGGACACGTTGACCGCGCGTATGCGCAACATCGGCACGCCGCTCGATGCGGTGCTCCTGCAGCGCGAGGTCCGCGGCGGCATCGAAGCACTCGTCGGTGTCACTACTGATCCGACCTTCGGGCCGCTCGTTGTCTGCGGTCTGGGCGGCGTGCTCGTCGAGCTGCTGCACGATGTGGCGTTCCGGCTCTCACCGGTCACCGAGATCGACGCCGCGGAGATGATCGGCAAGCTGCGCGCCAGCAAACTCCTCGATGGCTATCGCGGCCTACCGCCGGGCGATCGCGATGCCTTGATCGGGGTCATTACCCGCATCTCGGCGGTCGTCGAAGTGGTACCGGAGCTCCGCGAGTTGGATCTCAACCCGGTCAAGGTGCTGCGACCGGGCGAGGGCGCGATCGTCGTCGACGGCCGCATGCGCGTCGGCCCGCTCACCGAAGGTGGCGCGGGATAGTGGATCGGCGATGGGATATGGTTCCGACCATCGGCGATCCGCCATCTGCCATCAGCAATCGCTCAGACCTCGACTGCGTCGACAAAGCACCAGCGCCAGTCTTCGCCTGGCTCGAAGGACTGGATGATCGGGTGCTTGGCCGTGTGGAAGTGCTTCCGGGCGTGCCGGTGCGGCGAGGAGTCGCAGCAGCCGACGTGGCCGCAGGTCAGGCACAGACGCAGGTGCACCCACTCGCCGCCGATCGCCAGGCAGTCTTCGCACCCCTCGGCGCTGGGTGTAACGGTTCGGATCGCAGAAACATGTTCACAGGTCATCTTCAACTTCTCCCTGGGCCTGCAGCAGGCATCCTTGCTTATCCACCCGCTCTCGCCGGTTGCGCACTGGATTCACACGCCTACATATTCTAGCAGCCCATCGGACTTGGCAACCCTCTGGTAGCCATTGATAGTGGCCTAGAATGGCCGTCTACCAGCCTGTTGGACTTGGAACTTCCTAGCGACGCAACGCGGAGCGGCCCATAGGAGGACGCCGACCGCAGGTCCTGGCGCTGCGCTCAGCGGTTGGTATGCTGATTCGGCCCGCATCATTGGTGACGGAGCTGCCGGCCGTCGGCGCCATGGTGCTGCTCGTCACCGTGGGAAAGTTCTTGGTATGAGCCGCGATCATTCGTGTCGCCGGCTATGACAAGCGCACGGCCCTGCTCAGCGGGCTCGGGCTGACGCAGATCGGCGAGTTCTCATATATCCTCGCCAAGGTCGGGCTGCAGCATGAGGTCATCACGCGCAACCTCTACGACGCGGTGCTCGGCACGTCGTTGATTACGATCCTGTTCAATGCGCTCACGTTCGGACGGCGGCCGAGCGCGCTACCCGATACGGATGGGTAGGTATTGCAGGCACGGGGAGGTGGCGCCACCTGCTGTTTACTTACGCCAGCGCCTTCGTTACATGTCGTGACCGTATCGTCGGCGTCATGCCCACTGCTCTCAGCCTGATCTCGTGGAACCTGCACGGTGTGCCCTTCATCAGCGCCCGCCGCGAGCGCTTCCGTCGTGTCGCTTCACATGTGCTCGAGAGCGGGCCGGACGTCGTGCTGTTCCAGGAGGTCTGGTTGCATCGCGATGCCGGCCAGCTGACGCGCGACCTGGGCGCAAGCTATGCGCCGGTGGCGGCGCCGCGCGGCGCGCTGCCGTTGCGTGCCTCTGGCCTGCTCAGCTTCGTGCGGCGCAACAGCGGCTGGAGCGTGGGACATTCCCAGCTCCACCGCTTCGCCGAGAAGGCGCCGCTGTGGAGATTCTGGGAAGGTGACGGGCTGGGGCGCAAGGGCGTTCAGCAGATTCAACTCAACCGCGACCGCACGCGCGTGCTGCTGCTCAATACGCATCTTCAGTCCGCCTATCGCTGGAACAGCTACGAACGAATTCGGCGCCCGCAGCTTGCGCAGCTCAGCGACCTGATGCGGCGTCTGGATCAGCGCTGGCCGGTGATTGCGAGTGGCGATCTCAACACGCGGCCGAGTGAGGGCCTGTATCACGAGTTGCTGACCCACTGGCATGACCTGACCGACGCCAGGCGCCAGCCGGGTGTGGCCACGCATCTGGATGGCAGCGGGGCGGGGGGCTGGATCGATTACATTCTCGCCCGTCGTCATGACTCCTGGAAGGTGCACGCGGAGGACGTCCGGCTCATCGAAAGTTCAAAGCCAGACTTCCCCTACTCGGACCATCAAGGGTTGCACGCCAAGCTGCGATTGGACCCGGTGCCGGAAAACGGCACCTCGTGCTCAATCGGCGCACTCGCCTGAAGCGCGGTTCAGCGCCGTCCGCGCCGCGCGAGTCATCACTCGGCTTCGATGTGCGTCTTCACGAGGACCACGCTGTACGGATGCCACGTCGAGACGTTCCAGAACAGGTCGACGGCGGGCCCGCGACCCGAGTCGGCGCGGCTCGGGCGGGTCATTGCATCGATGATGTTCGCACCGTACAAGGCCCCGCCGCCATGGGGATCCGCAGCCTCGATACACGCCGGGCGGATACGCGGAGTGGGCGGCGGCAGACATCCTGCCGGTACCTGTTTCCCGCAGACCATGTCCTGCGCCACCTGCTCCTCGGTCAGGATGGGCGCCGGATCCGTCCACGGCCCCCACGGCTGGGATGCAAAGCGCGCGTGTAGCGCACCGCGAACCGGCTGCGTCAGGCCGGCAGTGCCGTCGGGATCGGCGAAATCGACGACCCCGCCGCCGTAGATCATCAGCCAGCGATCGAGTTGCGAGAGGTAACTGACCGCGACGTGGTTCACCGGATCGAACTCACCAGTATACAGCGGTGTGGCCTCGGCTTGGTTCGAGCTGAAGGTGGGTATTCCGCCCGAGACGCCGCTGAGGTAGCGCGGTTCGAAGACGATCTTATCTCCGGAGACTTCGAACGGCAGCGGCAGGTACATGAAATATGGTGGCGCTTCGCCGTCGTGATTCTGGTCGTCAAATCCAGGCCGCCCCCATAGAAGGAGGGCTCCAGTACCTGGCGTGTAGTCATTCAACTTCGGATTGGTGGGATTGAACGCCCGTACCGCCCGGCCGGTGATGTTCAGATATTTGTTCGTGAGAAACATGGCGCGCGAGGTGTACGCTGTCGGCCCGACCCGTTCCGCGAAATGGAGATAGTAGGCTTGTGCGCCGGCATTCCGCTTGGTGCTCGTCGGATCTTCACACAACGGCTGCACACCGATGAAGCCGCAGGCGAGATCAGCCGCCTGGTCAGACAAACGGGTGGAACAAGGCGCGCCGTTCATCGCGTCGGTCGTCGAACATGTCTGACCACCCGCAACGATGAACAACGCCCATTCCTTCTGCCCGTCGTGAAACGCCGCAACCGGCGTCTGGTTCGGTCCCAACGGGACGCTGACACCATCCCAGCGGGTGAGCTCGATCGGCGAGAAGGCGGTGCCCGCGGCGTCGAGGGCGAAGGTCAACTCCGGACATTGTGCATCGGGCAGCGCGGCGCGCGCGCTGTATCCTGGCCAATCGTTCGCCGGGACGGGCAGCGTCGCCAGCGAGTCGTCACTGGGCTGCAGCGGGCAGATGTCGATGCGCTGCCAGCTGTCGCCGAAGAGCATGGTAATCGTGCCATTCAACTCGTAGGTCCACCCGAGATCGGTGCCGAACACCTTGACGGGCGCGGGTTGAGGGAACATCGACCCCAGCGCTGCATCACGCGCCGGAACCAGCGGGCACAGCCGCGTCGTCGAAAGTTGAAATTGCGATCCCGATCCGGTTGGCGTGGCCGTGGTCACGCTGGATTCGCCACAGCCGAACATGGTCATTCCAAATAGGAGAGTTGTCGCCAATGCTTTGCACACATTCATCATTGCACACCGCCTATTGGGAAATGATTCGGCATACGGCCAACCGTTTGGACCCCAGCAGCCCGCGCGAATGAAAAAGGGCCAGCCGCACGTCAATGGATGACGTGCTCGGCCGCGCGCGCCCGCCGATCGCTTAGGTGCCCGTTCGCCGATGGTGGTCGCTGGCGCTGCTCGGATTTAGCGGGTTGGACCGGGGCTGCCGCGGCTACACGTGCGTCCGCCAGTCGGCGATATGCTGGAACGCCGAACGCCCAGCGCAGCAGTCCGGCATTGATCCGCGTTGAGGGATCAAAATACAGCCGCTGCGCCAAATTGGAGTGGTGCAGGCCCGTGAGGCGTTGCGCCCACTCGGGCATGAGACTCATCGATGCGTGCAGCGACAGGCGTCGAAGGACCTGCTCGAAGCCGTTGACCTTGCCGGCTCCCTCAACCGCGCCGGTGAGGAAATCCACGAACTCGACCGTCTGCTCGTTGACCGCCAACTGCGGCCGCATGGCCTCGATGTAGTCGCGCAGCTGATCCACGGTGACCGGGATGTCCTCGGCGCCTCCCATGCGACCGATCACCGCTTGCTCGGCAAGGTAGCGGTTCTTTTCCGCGATGCTCATGGGCCGCCGATACCGATTGAAGGCCTCCATGATTGCCCACGGAATGGCGGTATGCACCCATCCGATCAGCACCGGATCCATCGCACGATAGGGGCGTCCGTCGGGCGTCCTCCCGCCGACCTGCTCGTGCATCCGACGCACCCGGTTGATGGTCCGGGTCGCGGCCTCGGTGTTGCCGAACGTAGTGACCACGACATAACCAAAGGTGGCCTGCGCGCGGCGGAAGGTCTGCGTGCGATAGCTCGACTGGGTGTAGACGCCGGCCATGACCGCGGGGTGGAGAATCTCCATGATGATCGCGCCCAGGCCGGCGGCGGCGATGCTCCCGATATCGCTGTGGAGCTCCCAGGATACGCTGTCTGGTCCGACGAGACCCGGATCGCCCGGCGTTCCACCGAAGATGGCCGGATCGTCGTGCTTGCCGACGGTTTCCTCGAACAAACGGATGACTCCCTGCTTCAAACCAAAGACGTCCATGAGCGTACCGTGACAGGCGTCATGACATCTGTCAATATAAATCTTCTTGCCGGTTGCCGGGAGCTGATTGCGTTACTTGGCGCGGCCGCCGATGCCTTCGAAGAGCAGATCCACGATGTGCTCGGCGTGTTTGCGGACGGCGCTGCGATCGTGGCGGTTGACGGCGACGCCGAAGCGCTGTGCCAGGCTCGGAAACGTCAGCGGTCCGCCCGCGCCGTTGGTCATGAGGAAGTAGACGAATCCCACCGACCGGGTTCGCACCTGTCCCTGTGCGTGCAACTCGGCGAGGATCTTTTCGCCGAATTGCCGCACCGGTTCGATGTAGCGGTCAAAGAGGTAGTCGAGGCGCGGACCGCCCGCACCGGCTTCCTGGTTGATGATGCGCAGCAACGCGGGGCGCGCCACGTTTGCCTCGACGAACCGTACGATCATGGCCCGCAGCCGGCTGAGATCGTCCGGGGGGGGATTCTCGAAGACCAACATCAGGTCGTTGAGCAGCAAGCCGAAGCCGTGATCGACCGCGGTATACCAGAGTCGCTCCTTCGAGCCGAAGCGCTGCGGGATGTGATTGTGGCTCACGCCGAGTTGGCGGGCGACCTCACGCACCGACATCCCCTCGAAGCCACGCTCGGCAAACGCATCAAGGGTGGCGTCGAGGACGTCAGGATCGGAAGGGCTCGATTCGTCGACGGCTGGTGGCCGCCCGCGGCGGCGTGGCGCTGCGTGGTTGGGTGCTGCCGCTCGTGGAGCTGGCTTGTGCGATCGGGCCATTGCAATGCCCCTCAGTGGCGTCTCCCCTTAGAATACGACCATCCAAAAGGAAAGGTACGCGTTGAAGGACGTTCGAGTCTATCGCCAAGAAGCTCCCAACATCCGGTCCGTCGCTCGCATCATTGTCAGCTTTTCGTCACAAAGGATTCACGCGCCATCCATCGAAGTCGGCGAAACGTGCGTGCTATCGTCCGCCGCATGTCAATGCGCGCTGGATTGTCGGTCGTTCTGTTGCTGGTTCTACTCTCCTTCGCCGGCTGGGGCGGAGAACGCTCGAACGCTGTTGGGGCTGCCGCGTATGCGTCGGGGCTGCCCGATCCCGCTCTCGAGCTCGCCGCGAGTCCCAGCGTTACGGCGATTGCGTCGCCTACTCCGGCGAGCGCCGCGACCGTGACTCCCTCGTCCGCGGAATGCGTCGGCGATTGCGACGGCAACGCGAACGTGTCGATCGATGAAATCATCACGCTCGTCCGGATCGCGCTCGGAGAGGTGCCGGTGTCCGGGTGTCTCTCCGCGAATGCCGACGGTTCTGATGCTGTGACGGTCACCGACGTGCTGAGCGCTGTCGGCAACGCCCTCAACGGTTGTGTCGAGCCGCGCGAGTCGTGCACCTTTACCGGCGGCGCCACGGTCAAGGAAACCCTGGGCCTCACCGAAGCGGCACGCCTAGCCATTCCCATCAAGCACGTCATCATCTTGATGAAGGAGAATCGTTCCTTCGATCACATCTTCGGAACGCTGCACGAGCAGGGACAGCCAGACTCGGAGCCGATTCCCGCAGATTTCCGGAATCCCACGTCTTCGACACACAAGAGCTTTGTCTCCCCCTTTCACGCGCCGACCACCTGCTGGACCCAGGATCCGGGACACCAATGGCTGCCCATGCATCTCCAGGTCAACGGCGGATTGATGGACGGCTTCATCATTTCCGCCCGTTTCAGCACGACCTCCGACGGCGGCTTTGTCATGAGCTACTACGATCAAACCGACTTGCCCTTCTACTATTGGATGGCCTCGACGTTCGCACTCAATGATCGTCATTTCGCGTCGGTACGCAGCGGCACCTTCCCGAACCGCGACTATCTGCTCCTTGGGACTTCCGACGGCGTGATGGCCACCGGCGGCGGTTACCCGCATCCTGACACGCCCACCATCTTCGATGCGCTCGATAAGGCCGGCGTGACGTGGGGAGTGTACAGCGACGGCGGACTGCTCTCCGAGACCCTCAATTGGGACTACACCCACAAGAACACCGGCCACTTCGCCGACTTCATGAATGCGCTCGATGGAAACGACTTGCCGCAGGTCGCCTTCGTCGACGGCATCGACAATGTCGAGGACGAGCACCCCACGGCCGACGTGCAGCACGGCGAGGCGTGGACGCGCAACATCTACGAGCACGCGCTGGCCAGCCGCTATTGGAACGAGATGGCGCTCATCTGGACGTACGACGAAGCAGGCGGCTTCTTCGATCACGTGCCGCCACCGCAGCATCTCTGCGTCGCGCGGCCGCAGGACAAGGACTTTTACGAAGCAGGGGTGCGTGTGCCGCTGGTGGTGATCTCGCCCTGGGCGCGGCCGCACTACGTCTCGCACGTCGTGCAGGACCACACCGCGATCACCCGCTTTCTGGAAACCCTCTTCGGTCTCCCGGCGCTCACCGCCCGCGATGCGAACAGCGATGCGCTGCTCGACATGTTCGACTTCAAGTCGGCCGCACTCCTGGACACCCCGGAGGCGCCGGCGGCCGGCAGCGGTGGCTGCACTGAGCTCGTGCTGTCCCTCGACAAGCCGAGCTATCTGGCGGGCGAGCCGATCACCGTGACGTTCACCAACGCACCCGGCGTCAATCCGAAGGACAAGATTGCCGTCTACACCTACGGTTCGTCGGGCGCGACACTACCCACCGCTGCCGGAACCCTGCTCTCAAGCTATGTCGGCGACACCCAGACGCCCACGATTGCTCCGGTCAACGGCAGCGTGACGCTCGATATGAGCACCCTCGCCCCCGGCAAGACGTGGCCGCTCGCTCCCGGGGGATACATCGTCTACTATCTGCCCAACGCCGAATACACGGCGACGGCGTCGGTTGATTTCGACGTCCACTGACACGGTCCGTACTCAGACACCGCGCGTTTCCCGGTTTGTCAGCGCCTCACGCACGCTCGGTGACCGCTGCGGTACTGGGTCAGTTTGAGGTTTTGCTGGCAAATGAGGTTGGCGAAGCATGGCTTCGCTACTCCAAATTTGCGTGCTGGAGTAGCGAAGCCATGCTTCGCGTTTGAACCGACCCACTGCCGCCGCTGCCCTCCAACTGGCCAGCCGGCGTCGTTTTGTGTCATGATCGCGCACTTGTTTTCGAGCCCCCGATGCCGCCTTTCCCGATATCGTAAGCCGCCGCATGTCCGGCGTGGCGATCAGTCTGGTGTTACTCTCGGCGTTGCTGCATGCCGTCTGGAACTTCTTCAGCAAGGGCAGCAACGACCGCTGGGCATTTTTCTTCGGCCAGGGTATCGCGACGCTGGTGGTCTACACGCCGTTCGTCATCTGGCAATGGCCACGCACCGGAATTGATGGGCTCGGCTGGCTGTACGTCGCCGGCTCCGCTGTGACGCATGCCGGCTACGCGTTCTACTTGCTGAAGGCCTACGACGCCGGCGACCTGTCCGTCGCCTATCCGCTGAGCCGCACGGCGCCGGTGCTGGTCGCGCTGTGGGACGTGGCAACCTTGCACAACCAGCTGACGCCTGCCGGCTTCTGCGGCGTGATGCTGGCCGGCGTGGGTGCGCTGACCCTGCAGCTGCCTGCTGTGCGTGCGCATGGGCCGCGCGCTGTGCTGCGACAGCGGGTGACGCGCTACGCGCTGGTGACCGCTGTCTTCATTGCCGCCTTCACCATCTTCGACAAGCAAGGTGTCGGGCACGTCCCGCCGTTCATCTTCTTGTACCTCATCAGCTTCGGCGAGTTCACGCTCATCGGGCTGCGACTCGGGCGCGGTGCGCTTCCGCGGGTTGCCGGTGAGCTGCGCGCCAATCCCGCCCAGTTGCTGTTCACGGGGATCGCCGGCCCATTCTCATACCTCCTCATCCTCTGGGTCCTGACGACGGCGCCGGCGAGCTATGTCCTCGGCCTGCGACAGACGAGCATCGTCTTCGGCGTCCTCCTCGGGCACTTCTTCCTGGGCGAACGAGAAACGCGCTACCGCCTGGCCGGAGCGCTGATCGTCGCTGCCGGGAGCGCGCTGATCGCCGCGGCTGGTTGACAGCGATATTACCTCACGGCCGTGCGTAGATCTCGCGCAACGGGAAGTTCGGCGCGCCGGGTACGCGGATGTTGTGCGCCTGCACTTTCTCGATGCGGAACCCCGCGGCGCCGATCGCCGCCACGGTGTCGCGGTTGAGGTTGCAGCCGTCCATCATCCAGCGCCACAGCGGATTGGAGATATCTTGCAGCAGCGCGCCCGCCGGGCGTTCGCTGCGGACGTGTTCGAACAAACGCACCGGCGCGCCCGGCCGTAGCACGCGACGGAGTTCCTGCAGACCGCGAGCCGCCACGGGAACCGAGCAGAAGACCAGCGTTGCGAGCCCGGCGTCGAAGCTGTGATCGGCAAAGGGTAGCGCCTGCGCGTCGCCGTCTTGCACCGCGATACGGGCGGTTGCCGCTGCGGCACGCTGCGCCGCGAATTCGCGAAACTCGTCGAGCGGCTCAATGGCGGTGACCTCGGCACCGGCGCGGTAGTGCGCGAAGTTCAGGCCCGTGCCGCAGCCCAGCTCGAGCACCTTGCCGGTCAGATCACCGGCGAGCCGCGCGCGCACGGCTTTGACGCCACCTTTCTCCAACGGCGCGGCCAGCTCTTCGTAAAACGCCGCCATGCCGCCGCAGCGACGCGCCATCCAGCGAGTAAACAGGCTCATGCCGAATGCTCGTAGCAGGGCCGGCGGCGAGCGTCGATTCCATGGTCCCGCTGCCGCTGAAGACACACCAACGAGAACGTTGCTCTTGCGAACGCTGACAGCCTAGTTGTCGGACTTGGAAGTATGCAGCGACCCAACCGGGAGCGGTCCACACAACACGCCGGCTGCGGGTCCTAGCTCGAAGGCAGTGTTGCGATGGGCCAGTAGATGCGCACGCATGTCCCTTTCCCAAGTTCGCTTTCGATGCGCAGCGTGCCGCCATGTGCTTGCACGATGTGCTTGACGATCGCCAATCCCAAGCCGGTGCCGCCGAGCTCGCGTGAACGTGCCTTATCCACACGATAGAACCGCTCGGTAAGACGCGGCAGATCACTTCGCGGTACACCGGCGCCGGTGTCGACGACGTCGATCTCGACCCAGCTCAGTGGCGTCGTTTCCTGCTCCGCAGTCCCATGGGGCTTCGGCCCCGCGAGGCGCGCATTCACGGTCACTTCTCCACCCGACGGTGTGTACTTCACGGCGTTGTCGATGAGGTTGACCAGGACCTGCTCGACGCGGTCCGGATCGGCATTCAGCGGGGGCAGGTCGGGGGCGAGCGCGCGGTGGATCTTCACCTGCCCGCGCGCCGCTTTCTCGTGCAGGACGTCGATGGCGGCATCGACGGCGGGAGCCAGGGGCATGGCGGTGCGTTGCAGCTCGGTGCGGCCGAGCTCGAGGTCGGAAAGCGTCAGCAAGTCGTCGATGAGGCGGCCAAGGCGTTCCGAGTGCCGTTCGATGACGCCGAGAAACTTGGTGGCGAGCTCGGGGTTGTTGACGGCGCCGCTGTGCAGGGTTTCAGCGTAGCCGCGGATCGCCGTCAGCGGCGTGCGTAGCTCGTGTGAAACGTTGGCGACGAAATCGCGTCGCGTGGCCTCCAGCTTCTTCAGCTCGCTGATGTCGTGAAACACGAAGATGAACTGATCACCCATGCCAGGCGATTCGGCAATGGCGGTGGCTGTGACGCGCAGGGTCTCACGGTTGGTGCGATCGAGGGAGATCTCCCGCACCAGCGGCTGTGCGCATTCACCGCGCGTGACACTGCGCACCAGGGCATGGAGATCGGGGTCGCGGGAGATGTTGATGAGCGGCTGTCCGATTAGTTCGACGCTCGACGACGCGCCGAAGATGTGCGCGACCCGTTGGTTGGCCAACCGAATCGTGCCGCTTCGATCGATCACCAGCACGCCTTCCACCATGCTGCTGAGAACGGTTTCGAGCTTGCCCTTCTCTTCGTGCACAGCTTGCAGTTGCGTGCGCAAGCTTCTTGCCATTGCCGGCAAGTTGGATTCGAGGCGCGTGACGATGTCGTCGCCATTGGGCAGGAGTGGTGGCGGCTCGGTGCCGGCCGCCACGGCACTGGAGAAGTCCGCGAGCCGTGCCACCCGCTCCGACAATCGGCGCGCGAGAGCCAGCGCCGGCCACAGCGCCGCGAGTGCCGCGATCGCGACGCCGATCCAGATCGCCGTGCGGATCCGACGTTGTGCGTCGTGGATGGTTGCCATCCTGACCGCGAGCCGGACGATGCGTTGTTCGTCACCACGGGTTTGCCGCCACGCGCGATAGAACAGGTCGCGGTGGACGCTGGCGCTCACCCGTACTGCCTGCCCATCACCGTCACTCAGGGCGGCGCGCACCTCGGGCCGCTCGCGATGGTTCTCCAGCATCGTCGACGGCGCATCGGAATCGCCAATCACCGTGCCGTCCGAGGCGATGACAGTGATACGTGCGTCGACCTCGGAGGCCAATGCGGCACAGCGTTGGTCGAATGCCGGCCCGCGCTCATCCCAGGGGAGCAACGCCCCCACTAGATGCGCCTCGCGTAACACCCCCTCGGCGAGTGTGGCGAGGTAGAAACGCTCGACCACCGCGTCGCTGTATGCGTACAGGCTGGCGGCCACCGCGACCAATGCGATCAGATACGGTGCGAGGAGCCGGACCAAAAGGCTGGACCTGAGGAGACCGCGAAGGCTGTGCATTTCGGTCACGCTGATTCGAAGCTGCCCGCTGCGATGCAAGGCGCAGCATCTAGTCGGAAACATGGCGGGCGCAGCCCGTTAGGATCTGCGGGCGGCATCTCGCTAGAGGCTGCCAAGTTCGACAGGCTGCTAGGATGCCAGCGCACGATCGTTGAACTTGTAGCCGACCCCGCGGACGGTCAGGATGAGCTCGGGATTGGCGTCGTCGCGTTCGATACGCTTGCGCAACCGGCGGACGTGGACGTCGACGGTCCGGGGCTCGACGTGGGTGTCCTGCCCCCACACGAGATCGAGGATTTGCAGCCGGTCATAGACCCGATTGGGCGATTTCACGAAGAAGCGGAGCAGCTCGTACTCGCGCAGCGATAGGTCGGCGCGCTGCCCGTCAACAAATACTTCATAGGTGTCGAAATCGATCCGCAGGCGTCCATTCTCGTAGACCTGCTGCGGTCGTTCCACTTCGACACCGTACGCACGACGCAGCACGGCGCGGACGCGAGCGACCAGCTCGCGCGGACTGAAAGGTTTCGTGATGTAATCGTCAGCGCCGATCTCAAGCCCGACAATGCGGTCGGACTCGGCAGCTTTGGCGGTAAGCATCACGATCGGCAGGCGTTCCGTTGTCGGATCGCTGCGCAACCGCCGGCAGACGTCGAGGCCGGGAATACCCGGCAGCATCAGATCCAAGAGCACCAGCGCGGGGCGTTCCCGCCGGATAGCGCTGAGGGCCTGCTCGCCATCTTCCGCAACCGCAACGCCAAATCCTTCCTGTTGGAGGTTGAAGCGCACCAGCTCGCGGATGTCCTCCTCGTCTTCGACCACGAGGATCAGCTGCTTGTCGGCGCTGACAGGCCGTAGCGGCATCTGCATGCGATCACTCCGCACCGGTGCGGGGGCCTTCTGTTGAGGGCTCATCACCATCACACCGACGGTGGCACGCGGTCGAGGTGCCGGATGCTCTTGCCTTTCACCATGAACACCACCATCTCCCCGATGTTTGTTGCGTGATCGGCGCAACGCTCGAGATACTTGGCGATGAACAGCAGGCGAATCGCACGGGTAATGGTCTTCTGATCCTCGATCATATACGACAGCAGTTCCCGGAAGAGCTGGTCATTCAACGCATCGATCGCGTCGTCGTCGCGGCAGACCTTCAGCGCGAGATCAACGTCCTCCTGCACGAAGGCGTTGAGGCTCTCTCGCAGCATGGTCTGGGCGATAGCGGCCATGCGTGGAATATCGATGAATGGCTTGAGTTGAGGATCTTGATTCAACTCCAACGCCCGTTCGCAGAGGTTAACGGCCATATCGCCGATGCGCTCGAGGTCGGTGGTGATCTTCAGGGCGGTGGTGATGAGCCGCAGGTCTTTCGCGGCGGGTTGGTGCAAGGCCAGCAGACGCAGGCAAAGCTCGTCGATCTCCACGTCCATGCGATTGGCGGTGTGATCGCGTTCGATAGTGGTGCGGGCGAGCTCGTCGTCGCGCTCGACGAGGGCGCCGACCGCAGCGGCAATCTGTTTTTCGACGAAGCCCCCCATTTCGAGAATCTTCAAGTGGAGCTCCTTCAGCTCTGCCTCGTAATGCGGATCCGTATGCAACCGTGCTTCCACAACCATGCCTTTCTCAGCGGGTCGCACGCAGCGTCTCTTCACCGCTACGGCTCCCCGTTGGGTCGCGATGCCGTGCCGTTGCGAGAGCTCGAGTTCCGTGCAACATATTCTCAATCTCGCTCAGCCGAAGCGGCCAGTAATGTAGTCCTCGGTTTCCTTTTTCTCGGGTGTCGTGAAGATTCGCTCAGTCGGTCCGAATTCCACGAGAGTGCCGAGATAGAGGAAGGCCGTCATATCGGAGACCCGTCCTGCCTGCTGCATGTTGTGGGTCACGATAACAATCGTGTACTGCTGCTTCAGCTCATGGATCAAGGCCTCAACTTTTGCGGTAGCGATGGGATCGAGCGCCGAGCAGGGCTCGTCCATGAGAATCACATCCGGCTCGACCGCCAGCGTGCGCGCGATGCACAGGCGCTGCTGTTGGCCGCCGGAGATGCTAACCCCCGAAGCATACAGAAAATCCTTGACCTCGTCCCAGAGTGCCGCTTGCCGCAGGCTGTGCTCGACGATGCCAGCAAGGTCGTGCCGCGACTTGCGTGTACCATTCAAACGCAGGCCCGCGACGACGTTATCGAAGATCGACATGGTCGGGAACGGATTGGGGCGCTGGAACACCATGCCAATCCTCGCACGTACCTGCACCGGATCGATGCCGACGGCGTAGATATCTGCGCCGTCGAGAAGAACCTTCCCGGTGGCGTGAGCGCCGGGCACCACTTCATGCATCCGGTTGAGGCAGCGAATCAGCGTTGACTTGCCACAGCCCGATGGACCGATGATCGCCGTTACCGCACCATTCGGCACGTGAAGGCTAATCCCTTTCAACGTGTGGTGCGCTCCGAACCACGCGTTGAGGTCGATGACTTCGAGCTTGGTTTCCATATGCTACAACGCCGAGCGCATCCGCCCCCGGGTGAGAAGGCGCACCGCCAGACTCGTCAGGAAGATGAGGACCAGCAGGACCAACGCACCGGCCCATGCCTGTCGGTGCCAGTCTTCGAAGGGAGAGATCGCGTACGTATACACCTGCGCGGGAAGGGACGAGATCGGCCCCATGAGCCCGTGATTCCAGAATTGATTGCCAAACGCGGTAAACAACAACGGCGCGGTTTCGCCTGCGACACGTGCGATGGCCAACATGATTCCGGTGATGATTCCGCCGCGCGCGGTGCGCAACACTACCCACACGGTGGTCCGCCATGCCGGGACACCAAGCCCTAAGGAGGCCTCACGTAGCGAGCTGGGGACGAGCCGGACCATCTCCTCCGTCGTGCGGGTGACGATCGGCAGCATGATGACCGCCAATGCAAAACCACCAGCGTACGCGGAGAAGCTGTGCATTGGTAGGACGATGAGCGTGTAGGCATAGATGCCAATGACGATCGACGGGACGCCGGTGAGCACGTCGGCGCAAAAGCGGATCGTCGATCCGAGCCGGCGGTGGCCGTGCTCGGCAAGAAAGACACCCGCGAGGACACCGACGGGCAAGCCCATCGCGCATGCCAGGCCGATCAACGTAAGCGTGCCGACGATCGCATTCGCCATTCCGCCCCCGGGCTCGCCCACCGGCTTGGGCAACTGCGTGAAAAAATCTAGATTCAACGACGAGAAGCCCTTCATCACTAAGTATCCGAAGATCAGAACGAGCGGCAGCAACACGGCCACTGTGCACATTCCGGCAATCGCTTGGGCAAGGACATTTGATAACCGCCGACGGGCGTACGACATGCGGGCCCCCAGCATGTCGTTGGCTGGATGGGACCCCGTTGGGTCGCTGTCCGGTGCCTTTGCAAAGAGCTGACTCGCGCGCACCATTTTGGTCGATAGGACTGGCGCAGGCCTAGTCCCTCCGCCCCCCGGGTGCCGCAACGCTCCAGACCAGCAGGCGTGCGAGCACGTTGATTACCACTGTGACAAGCAACAATACCAGCCCTATCTCGATGAGGGCATGCACATACAGATCGTAGGTTGCTTCGCTGAACTCGTTGGCGATGACGCTGGCCATCGTGTTGGCCGGTGCAAACAACGACAGCGAGACATCACTGCGGTTGCCAATCACCATCGTCACCGCCATGGTCTCACCGATCGCGCGCCCAAGACCGAGCATAACAGCACCAATGATTCCAGTCCGGCCGTATGGTAGCACGGCGATGCGAATCATTTCCCACTTGGTTGCTCCGAGCGCGAGTGCCGCTTCACGCTGATCCGCAGGGACGGCCCGTAGCACCTCATGGGTCACCGACGTGATATATGGCACGATCATGACCGCCAAAACCATGGATGCCGTCAACATCCCGACTCCGTAGGCCGGCCCTTGAAAGAATGGCAAGAATCCCAATGTCGCACCGAGCGCCGGTTCGACGTACGTGCGAACGAAGGGAACGAGCACGAAAACCCCCCAAAGACCGTAGACCACGCTCGGAATCGTGGCCAGCAGCTCGACCAGAAAGGACACCGGGCTGCACAGCCACGAGGACGAGAGTTCGCTCAAAAATACCGCCGTGCCAACACTCAGCGGGACGGCCTGCAACAAGGCGAGCAACGAGGAGACGAGCGTTCCATAGATGAAAGGCCAGGCACCGAACTGCTTGAAGACAGGGTCCCAAGTCGACCCCGAGAGGAAGCCCCAGCCGAAGGTCGTAATCGAATCCGCGGATTCCCAGATCAGGACTAGAAAGATCGAAAAGAGGACGACCAGAATGGCGAGCGCAAACAGGGCAGTCACGCCGCGAAACAGTCCGTCGCCGACATTAATGCGTCGGCGCAGCGGCGTCGTAACCGCACGCGGAACGCGCAACTCATGGCTCATGACCGGTGACTTCGGAGTGGCAAGCATCGGAGACGCACGGAGCATAGCCTGATTGTGTTACGAACAGATTACGAGAGTGTTTCAAGTTGATTGCGTAGGGGTTGGAGGGGCAGCCTTCAGGCCACCCCTCCCATCATCGCGATCCTAGCGGCTACTTGCCCAAGAGTGACTTGCCCTCGCTATCGGTAACCTTTCGCAGGGCCAGCTCTTCCTTCGCAATCACCTCTTTCGGCAACGCGGCATAATGCAGATCAGGGGCAAGCGCTTGTCCGTCATGCATCATCCAACTGAGAAACTGCACGAGCTTGGCACCCTTTGTGGCATCCTTCTGTTTTTCGTACACCAGCAGCCAGGTCAGGCCGGAGATCGGGTAAGCCTTCGGACCAGGAGCATTGGTGATCGAAACGCGGAAATCTTCCGGCATGCTCTGCGCCAACGCGGCCGCAGCAACAGTGACACTCTCCAGCGAAGGGTTGACAAAGCTGCCTGCTTGGTTTTTCACTTCAGAAAAAGGCAGTTCATTGGACAGTGCATATATTAACTCAACGTAGCCGATGGAGAACGGTGTCTGCTTGACGAGGCCAGTAACACCTTCGTTACCTTTGCCGCCCAGACCGACCGGCCAGTTTACGGAGGTCGCTTTACCGACCTTATTATTCCAGTCCTTGCTCACCTTGCTCAGATAGTCAGTGAAGATATACGAGGTGCCACTACCGTCGGAGCGGTGCACGACAATAATATCGCGCGGGGGAAGATTGACGCCGGGGTTGGCGGCGGTGAGTTGCGGGTCGTTCCATTTGGTGATCTTGCCGAGAAAGATACCGGCGATCGCCTCTGGCGTGAGCTTCAGGCCGGTTTGGACCCCTTCGACGTTGTAGGTCATCACCACCGCACCCATTACGGTTGGGAAGTGCATGATGTGTCCCGGCGCGGCTTGCAGCTGCTCGTCGGTCATCGGGCCATCGGAGGCGCCAAAGTCGACCGTCTGCTCAGTAATCTGCTTGATGCCCCCGCCGCTACCGATCGATTGGTAGTTGAAGCGCACTGACCCATCGACTTGGATATACGTGTTGAACCATTTCGAATACATCGGGTACGGGAACGTAGCGCCGGCGCCGTTGAGCTGCAGCTGCGCGCTCGCCGGGCCGGCAGTGAACAAACCAAGTATACCGAAGGCGGCTGTCCAAAGCATTTTCCTCTTCATGTTCTTGTTTCTCCCTGATCGCGTGAGTACCGACCTCATCAGAACTTCAGCACTGCATCGAGCTGCAAGCGGGTGAGCGTCGAATTACCGATCAGCGGCTTACCGCTGTTGCCGTTGTTGGTCGTGGCGATGCCTGGGTCGATTGCGTTGATGAAATGCGATTTTGCGGTAAGCTGGAAGTTCTGGAACAGCTCGTAGTCGAAGCGCAGGATACTGCCTTCAACGTTCGTGCTCCCCTTCTGGACAATCTGTGACGACCGGGACTGCTGGTATTGAAAGTCGCTGTAGCTGAACAACGACACCACGGCATCCTTTTCCACGTGCTCCCAGGTATAGCTGACGCCCCAATCGCCTGGATTCTTCAAGCTGTCGTGATACCAATCCCTCTGTGCCTTGCCGATCCCGAAGCCGATCGACCAGCCGGTGTCGCGCCCCTGGGCCTGCGTATTGTTCACGAAGTCCGCCCAGAGGCCGGCGGGAATGCCGAACCCGACGGGGTTGGGAAAGTCCACCTCGGTGCCGGCGTTGATCAAGTTGAATCCGATACCGCTGCAGTGCCCTGCCTTGCAGATCCCATAGCCGGTAATCTGCTTGCCGTTCGTGATCACGTCGTTGCTGTTGGCCAGCGAGCTATTGAAGCTCGAATTGCCGGTCATGCCTGCCGGGTCGTTGAATTGGCTGATGTACTGCTGCGCAATCTTATTCATGCCCTGGAAGCTGTAGTCACCGAGGGACGCCGACCACGTTGCCGTCGATCCAACCGCCGCATCTGTCGCGACTTGCCCGCCGAGAATGTACGAATCAGCGCCATTGGCGACTTCGTTCATCTCCCACTGCACCGTATTCAGGCGGATGCTGCGCAGAAAGCCTTCCCGCTGTTCCCACAGATTCAGGGTTTCGGACGCACCCTCCGGCGCCAAGTCGTCGTCCCAGATCATCTCGGACTCTCGCGCCAGCTGGACGTTGAACTTACCAATGACGACCTGTCCCCAACCGGGCTCAAGTCCGAACGTCTTGCCCGGCTTGATGGTCATGTACGCCCAGTCGAGATTGAATGGCTTTCGCGTGAAGGTGTTTCCGTAGGTTTGATTGGTGGAGATTGGATCGTTCGGGTCACCGCTGGCCAAACGCACGGTACCTGAGATCTCGTCGGTGACGTTGGCGTTGAGGCCAATACGAGCGCGCAAACGGAACCGCGTCTGCGCATGGTAGTTGTCGCCGTAGAAGCCTTCGACGCGGTTGCGCAGATCGCCAAACGGGGTGATCACGTCCAACCATTTCGGCAACTTCGCCAAGATCGATTCGCGTCGCGAGTCCTCCGCAGCCGCTTTCTGCTTGTCTTCCTCGCGTGCCTGTTTGAGGTCCTCCTCGGTGATCAGTCCCTTCTTCAGCAAGATGTCGCCCAAATCCTTTGCGTGCGCGGCACTCGCCAGAGCGGCGAGCACCAAGACGCCGATCACATAGCCCCTTTTTCGCATTTCTGTGGATCCTCCCTTTTTGGCCGTGAAGAATACCGACGCAGAATGACGCCAGGGTTGCGGACACATTACCGTTTGATGAACGGACGATACGAAACGCTTAACCGGAGTATTGCAGTCATGTGACATGCAAGCTGGGGGACGCGGTTTCGATGATGTCAGATGACGTTCACGACAGCGTCACACCGGTGCAACTTGCGGATGGTACGGTGGTGGAGCGTGCACAGAGAGGCGGGTGCATCGTCAGAAGCTCCTGACATCTCACCCCCGGGAGGGGCTACCCCGGCCCCTCCCTTTCCAAGCTACGGCAGCTCAAGATTCTCGCCCCGGGTTTCACCTTTTGTTCGGCAATGCGTAACCGCGCCTTCAAGATCCGGCGTTATATTGCGGCGCAAGATGAGTAAGGAGAACTGAAATGGATAGTACCGCTTGGAATGAAAGCGGCGCCCAGGACCCAACGGAGATTGCGCCAGCCCGGCGCACGCCTACGGGTCACCCATCCCGCCTGAGCCCGCGTTATTGTGTAGTGCTGGCTTTGCGCGGCGTGGCACACGCCAGGGAAATCATTCGGGGCATCGTGGGCGCGAATCGTGGCGAACTGGAATGCCTGTCCGGGAACCAACTCCGACATGCCACCCGCATACATTTGCGTCTGCGTGCCGAACGCATCTACGACATTGTCACGGCGTTTGAAGCCGCCGGCTTCGATGTGGTTCGCGTGGTCACGACCGGACGCTAGGGCCTGCGGCCGGCCTCTTTTTTGTAGTCCGTTCCTTGTTGGGCCGCTGCGAATTTCCCAGTCCGACGGGCTGCTGCGCTAGCTGGGGGCCTGCATGCCACTAACTGGTTCCACCGCCGGCAAAGTTTCGGCTCCACTCGGTTTCGTCGCGGTCGTCCGCGCGGGCGCGTCGGCTTGGCGTCTTTTCGGTGCTTCTTCAGGGCGTTTTTTCATCTTTCGGGACTGTGCCGACGGCTTTCTTGCTGGAGCCTTCTTTACCGTCTTTGCGGTTGCACGCTCCGTTGCCTTGCGGGCCTTCGCCTCGGCCCTCCGCAGTGCTTTCTGGGCCTTCCGAAGCTTCTTTCGTTGACCCAGTAATTCTTTCAGTGCTGCGCGAGCCGCTGCCTCGGCTGCGCGCGCTTTTGGGTCGCCGACATCGGTCCTCTCCAAGGTCGTCAGCGCTCTGTCAAGTTGCCTGGTTCCCGCCGCGACGTTTGCCTGCGCCTTTTTCTCACGAGCGCTTGCTTTCTCACGAGCCTTGGCGACTCGCGCACGTGCTCCGCCCAGCTGATCAGCCTCGGCTGGCTCCGCGTTCTTAACTGTCCTGGAAACTGTCTTGGATTTTCTGTGATCGCCCATGGTCTCTCCCTCACTTTCTGTGACAGAACGACACGGAGCCGTGGCCCGCAATTGGGGTGGAGTCGCGTCTCCACGTGATCTGCGACTAATATGAAAGATCAGTTGCGTCAATAAGGCCTTGGCAAACCTCTTCGGTGGGCTCGGAGTCTCAGGGGGCGGCATCGTCAACTGGCGGGGCTTATATCGGCGCATTGCACCGCGCCTGCTCTTCATTACATCACGCCGCTGTCATCGGACCATCACGAGGCTGTGTCATGCTCGTTCCGACATCGGAGGACGGATGAGCGCAGCGCAGGTCCGCATGGTTTTCTACCACCTCGATCGAATGGAGTTACGATTGTGTCAGACCCTCAATCACGCGGGTCGGCGACGGTGGGTGCACGAGGTGTTTGCCACCGTCAGCCGACTCGGCGACGGGATGTTCTGGTATCTGCTGATCCTCTTCCTCGCAGCCACACAAGGCCGTGTTGGGCGGACTGCAGCTGGGCACATGGGCCTGGTGGCCGCGGCAAATGTCGTCCTGTACACGTTCATCAAGCATCGGCTGGCACGCGAACGGCCGTTTGTTTCACACACCGGCATTGCACGCGGCGCACCGGCCATGGATCGTTTCAGCTTTCCATCCGGGCACACACTGCACGCCGTTGCCTTTAGTGTGATCGGGCTCTCATATTTCCCTGATCTGGCCTGGATCTTGGTACCGTTTGTGGCGCTCACGGCGCTTTCGCGGATCGTCCTTGGCCTGCATTACCCGAGCGATGTTGTGGCTGGAGCGCTGCTGGGCCTTGCCCTTGCGTACCTGAGCTTTCACATTTGACGCGACCACGGCGCCGGAGGGGGTCGCCTTGCCGGGGGACACACCGTTCGTTGGTTCAGAGCCGGCGCCCTCCTGCATGCCCGTCTCGCTGGGCTGGTAACCGGAAGCGGTTCGCAGTAGACTGCTCTACCCGAACGATGATCCCATCCACGCCATGGCGGACCAAGTAAGCGTCCCGGAAGACACCATGCCGCATCGTCCCGTGCCAGCGCTTATCGAACAGCACGATGAACTCACGGTTGAACGCTCAATGCGCGGCGACGAGACACTCGTTGAGGTCACGCCGGTGGTCGGCGCCGCGCCGCCGCGCAGTTTGCGTGCGCCGGAGCTGTACCTCAACCGCGAGTTGACCTGGCTGGAGTTCAATCGCCGCGTGTTGCACGAGGCGCAAGACAGTCGGAATCCCCTGCTCGAACGGATAAAGTTCCTTGCCATCACTGCCTCAAATCTCGACGAGTTCTTCATGAAGCGCATCGGCGGCCTGAAGCAACAGGTCGGTGCCGGCATGCAGGATCTCACCGTCGACGGGCGCAGCCCGCAACAGCAGATTGTCGAGTGCTACGAGTGCATCCGCGAGATCGAGGGGCAGCAGGCGCTGCTCCTCAACGAATTGCGCGCTCTGCTGAAGGACCGCGACATCTGTCTGAGGACGTACGGCGAGCTCAGTGCGGATGAGCAGCAGACCCTACGCGAATCCTACTACCGCAATGTGTTTCCGTTGGTGACACCGCAAGCGATGGACCCAGCGCATCCGTTTCCGTTCGTTTCCAATCTCTCCCTGAACCTGCTGGTGACGCTGCGCTACCCGAAGGATCCGGAGCCCCTGATGTCGCGCGTCAAAGTACCGGTCGGCACGGGCATCGCGCGCTTTTTGCGGGTTGGCGAAGCGAATCATTTCGTCCCGCTCGAAGATGTGATGGCCCACAACCTCGATTTGTTGTTCCCGGCGATGGAAGTGGAGTCCTGTGAGCTCTTCCGCGTCACGCGCAACGCCAACACCGAACGTGACGAAGAAGAGGCCGACGATTTGCTCGCCATGATCGAGTCCGAACTCCGCGATCGCCGCTTCGCACCGATCGTGCGCCTCGAGGTACACGGCAGCATGAATAGCGCCCACCGCGGCATGCTCGCCTCCGAACTGGGGTTGAACGAACGTGCCGACGTATTCGACGTCGACGGTATGCTCGCGCTGCGCGACCTGATGGAAGTCGCCACCATCGATGCGCCCGCCTTGCGCGACCCGCCGCATCGACCGATCGATCACCCGCGGCTTCCGGAGTCGCGCAATATCTTTCACATCATTCGTGACGCCGGAGCGCTGCTGTTGCACCATCCGTATGAGTCTTTTTCGACCTCGGTGGAGCGGTTTCTCCGCGAGGCCAGCAAGGATCCCAAGGTCCGGGCCATCAAGATGACCCTGTACCGTACCTCGCCTGATTCGAAGATCCTGGACTACCTGTGCGAAGCCGCCCGCGATGGCAAGCAAGTCGCGGTCGTGGTGGAGCTGAAGGCGCGGTTTGACGAAGCCGCCAACATCCGCTTCGCGAATCGGCTCGAAGAATTCGGCATCCACGTAACCTATGGCGTCGTGGGCCTCAAGACACACTGCAAGGTCATCCTGGTTGTGCGCCAGGATTACAACGGGCTACGTCGCTACGCCCATATCGGCACCGGAAACTATCACCCGGGAACGGCGCGCATTTACACGGACTTCGGCCTGCTCACATGCGATGATGCGGTTGGGCAGGATCTGACAGAGCTGTTCAACTATCTCACCACAGGGTATCGGCCGAAGCGCTCCTTCCGCAAGCTGCTGCCCGCACCGACGCTGCTGAAGAAGGCGCTGCTCGCAAAAATCGATCGCGAGATCGGTGTGCACAGCGCCGCATCGCCGGGGTTGATTCAGCTCAAAACCAATGCGCTCGAGGATGCCGACATCACGGCGGCGCTGTATCGCGCTTCGCAGGCCGGCGTGAAAATCGATCTCCTGGTGCGCGATACCTGTTGCTTGCGTCCGGGCCTCCCTGGCGTGTCGGAGAACATCCGTGTGGTGAGTGTCATTGGCCGCTTCTTGGAACATGGGCGCATCTACTACTTTCGCAATGGTGGGGACGAGGAATACTACATCGGCTCGGCTGATTGCATGAAGCGCAATCTGGAAAGCCGCGTGGAAGTGGTGATCCCCATTGAAGACCCATTGTTGCGCAAGGAGCTGCGCACGGTGCTCGACACGCAGTTGAGTGGCGACCACGGCGAATGGGAAATGCAGTCCGACGGCACCTACCTGCGACATGCCCCGGACGGCGTGTTCAAGAGCAGTCAGCAGTTGCTGATCGAGTTCGCGGAGAAACAACAGCGCGAAGCGGGACGTCGAAGAAAGTTGCGGCCCAAAGGTGTCGCACGCCGCGCCACGAAGGCGTTACCGCGCGCCTGACACCGCAGCGGTATGCTTACGTTTCCGCATCCATGTGTCGGAGACGGTTGGCCAGGACACGCATGACTTCGATGGCGAAGTATGGCGTCTGCTGTACCAGGAATTGAAACCGCGTCTCGTTGATCGCCACCAGCTGACAATCCGTCTTCGCAACCGCCGTGGCACTGCGGGGTTGCCGATCGATCAATGCCATCTCCCCCAAAATGCCACCGGGGCCAACGGTCTCCACGACCTTGCCGTGAACAACGATCTCAACATCGCCCTCTTTGACGATGAACATCTCATCACCCCGTTGCCCTTCGGCAAAGATCTGTTGCCCCGCCGTGAACACTGCACAGTCTGCGGCAAATCGAACCAGATTGAGTGATGACATCGCTGTGAACCCTCGCTCGCCCAATTCCTGCTCGCCACGCGGGCACCCTGCGCCCCATCGCTTGGCAGTGATCAATTAGCGACCGTACCGAGCCAACGTTACGCAAAGGTTACGATATCGTTAACGTTGGCCGACGATCCACTGCGATCCTTGCTGACATCCCTACCGAGATGCGGATGCCGCACGTTCGGTGGTGTGGCTGTCGCGCGCCGCGACGACTTGGAACTCAGTTTCGACACCCAGCACCTCCGCGAGCAGGCCAGCACGCCGCTGTCCCTCCCAGATCTCCAGGGCGGCGTCGTCTCCGGCGGTCAGCAGCTGCAACGTCAACCGGCCGTTGCGTCGCAAGGCGCCGACATCGCGCACCACGCCGTAGTGACTCCGGTCCAGCCCGTCGGCGATGCGGAGGATCGCACTCAGCGCGCGCACCGTGCGGCGGTCGGTCTTCGAGAGGGCGGCGTAGCCGTCGTCGGCGTCTTTCGGAGCGGCCTTTTGGTGGTAGCGCGCGGTCAGGCCAATGATCTCCAACTCGTCGCGGCGAAAGCCGAGCAGCTCGCCGTTGGTAATGAGATAGTAGGAATGTCGCTGATGGTCCTTGTGACCAATGTGATGGCCCACGTCGTGCAGCCACGCGGCGCACTCCAACCATTCCCGCGTCTCGTCCGGAAGGGCGAGATCATCTTGTAGCTGGTCGAAGAGCTGCAGGGCCAGGTGGGCGACGTGTGGGCCGTGCTCGCCGGTTTCCCCGAGGTGGCGGGCCAGGCGTGCGACGCTGCGCCGCCGCGGATCGGCGAAGCGCTCGATCTCCTCGATGCCCTTGGGATGCCGGGCAATGAAGTCGAGCAACACGCCTTCGCGCAGCGCCCAGGTGCATGCCACCAGCCGTGGCGCACCGACCAAGCGCAGGATTGCATCCGCCAGGCACGCGCCAGCCGCGATCAGGTCGACGCGCTTGGCGTCCAACCCCTTGATGCGCAGCCGCTCCTCGCGGTCCGCTTTGACCAGCACCCGGCGCACGCGGGTGATGTCCTCGGCGCTCACGGTGAAGTTGTTCAGATGATTCTCCGGCGGCTCGCCGCGCGCATGGCCGGCGATCGAAACGAGATTGAGCAGTGTTCCCGACGTTCCCACCACCCGCTTCACCTGACGCTTCTTCACCCGGCTCAGGATCGGCTCCAGCTGAGCTTCAAGATAGCTGTTGAGCTGTGACAGCTCCTTGCCGGACGGCGGATCGGTATGCAGGAACTTCTCGCTGAGCCGCGCCACCCCGAGTTTGAGGCTGTGGAGCGCGACCGGCTTTTCGTCGCACACATGAATCAGCTCCACGCTGCCGCCCCCGACGTCCACAATGAGGGTTGGCTCCTTGCGCAGGTCAATCGCGTGACGCACCCCGAGGTAGACCAGTCGGGCCTCTTCGCGTCCCGGGATCACTTTGACGCGCAGGCCGACCTCGTCCTTGACGCGCTGAATGAAGTCACCGCCGTTGCTCGCCTCGCGCACCGCGCTGGTAGCGACCGCGTTGAAACGGACGACCCCCTGACGCTCCGCCAGTGTCTGAAACGCGGCGAGGGTGCGCAAGCCAACGGTCATCGCCTCGCTCGACAGGCGGCCGCTGCTCAAGCTGCGACGTCCCAACCGCACCATCTCCTTGGCACGATCGAGCACCCGGAAGCGCCCGTCCGATTCTACTTGCGCAACCACCATGTGAATGGAGTTGCTGCCGACGTCGATTGCAGCGATACGCATAGTCCGCCTCACCTCTCCTCCGCCACCTCTCCAAGACGCACTCTAGCACAAGTCTGCGTAGAAACGGCAGCCGCACATGAGCCACCGGACCTAGCGTGCGGATGATATTGCGATTAACCATCACCAGTGTGGCGCATCGATCCTTGTGTTTTGGGCGGCGACGCACGCGCTACGGCAAACGCCCGGTGCCGTCACTGACCGCTGTTCGTCGCTTGCAGAGCCGTCGTCAGCGCCGCGATGGTCACCGCGCCCCCGGCGCGTGCCTGATCCAAAACCTCCACTGCGAACCCGTACGCCACCTCGTTGGCCGCGTCGAAAAACAGGATATGATCTTCCCGCGCAGCGAACATGCGGCGCAGCCGGTCGGCCAGCTCCTCGACGGTGACGATGGTGCCATTCACCGTAATGCTCCGATTCGCCGCCACCCGCAGGACCAACGGCGGCGTCGGATCGTTGGTGAGCTCCTGCTTCTCGACCTCCTGCTTCTCCTGCTTCGGGGTGTGTATCCAGAACTTCTTGGTGAGCAGCGGCGTGATCACCATGAAGATGATCAGCAGGACGAGGACGACGTCGACCAGAGGGGTAACGTTCATCGTCGGCACGACGCCCTTGCCCTTGGTGAGGCCGACGGTCATTGCCATGGCTCAGCCCTCAGTGCCGTCGGTATGATGTGCGGGCGGTTGGCCCGAGCGGTGCCGCTCACCGACCAGCAGCGACGTACCCGGGAAGCCGACCTCCTGCGACCGCGCGAGCATCGGGCGCACGTCGCCATACGTGAGCCGGGCGTCGGCACGCAGCACCAGACGCCGGTATGGATCGAGCGCGTGCTCGGCGCTGAGGTACTCGATCGCGCCGTCGAGATCGTACTGTTGATCGTTGATGTGGTATTCGCCAGCTTTGGCAATGGTCACCTTGAGCGGATCCATCACGCCCTTCGCATCGGGATCCGGATTGAAGATCCCCGGCAGCTCCACCTGAACGTCCTGATCCATGCGCGGCGCCACGACCATGAAGATAATCAGCAGCACCAACACGACATCGACGAGCGGTGTCACATTCATGTCCGGCTGCACCTCGACCGGACGAAACTTGCGCGCCAATCTCACGCCAAGACCTCGCCGTCCGCCACGCGCCCGAACTCGGGCATTGCGGTTCGCGGCGCGCCGGCGGCACGCGCCGCGGCGCTGCCCGCGGGCCGCTCTGCCGGCGGCGCACCCTCCGTGATCCGTTCCGCCCAGTCTTCGATGGTGTCGAGCATCTGGCTCGACGCATGGTTGAGCCCGAGCTCCTCGCGCGCGATCTCGGTGGAGAGGTAGTTGAAAGCCAGCACCGCGGGGATCGCAACCGTCAATCCCAGTGCGGTCTCGATCAAGGCTTCGCTGATGCCCGCTGAAACCGACGATAGGCCGCCGGAGCCGGTGGCGGCGATGCCTTGAAACGCCGAGATGATGCCGACGACCGTGCCGAGCAAGCCGACGAACGGCGCGGTCGACCCGACCGATGCCAGCACGCTCAGGCCGCGTCGCAGGTCCGTGCCAATTTCCTCCATGAAGCGCTCCATGTGCCGTTGCGTGCGGTCGACCGGCGTCAGCCCCGAGATGTCCGCGGTTTGCCCGGCATGACGAAACGTGGTCAACCCGGCGCGGATGACCCGCGCCAGGTGACTGTGCTTCTGTCTCTCCGCTTCGGCGATCACGAAGTCGAACTTCCCGGCGTCCATTTCAGCACCGATGGCCGTCGCCAGCGCCCGCGACCCGGCGCGCGACCGGCGCAGCGTGATGATTCGCTCGATGAACACGGCAAGCGACGCCATCCCCATCATGAGGAGGACGCCGGCAACGATGATCGCCGGCGTGCCCATGTGTTGCCACATTTCCGTAACGCTGAATTGCATCGCTTGTCCTTTCTATACGGTCTCAAGCGTTTAGCTTGAACGGAATTTGAATAATTCGATATACGGTTATCGGCTGTCCTTTGTAGCGTGCCGGTTCATATTTCCAGCTCTTTACGGCCGCGACCGCGACGCTGACGAACGGCTCCTCGCCGCGCATCACTTGCACATCGGCGACGCGCCCGTCACCCAGGATGACCACCTTCAGGATCACAGTGCCCGTCTTGCCTGTGGCCCGTGCTTCTTGCGGGTATGTGGGCGCAGTGTTGCTCTTAAGCGGCAGCGGCGCCACCGCGTCTTCGGGCAGGGCGATCGCGCCCACCTGACCACCGACAACGCCATTCTTCGCGCCCCCTTCGATACCAGCCGGATCCCCGTCGCCCGCCTCACCGTACACCGCGAGCCCTTTGTCCTGGCTCGGGTCGGCCTCCTGCGGCGCCGCTTTCGGGATCTCCTTCGGTGCCACCAGCTCCTTCGGCGGCGGCGGCTTGTCGAGCTTGCGCACCTTCATGTCCTTGGGAACGACCGGAGCCGCCGCCGGCGGGGGCGCGGGCTTCGCCTCAGCCACCGGGGCGGGTGGCGGTGGCGGCGGCTCCGGTTTGGCGATCTTCTCAACGAAGGTCACGTCGACGCTTTTCTCGCGCACGACCTGTGCGGCGGAGCTCAACAACACGACAGCCGCGATGACTCCAATGTAGATTCCGGACGACGCCGTCAGCGCTGCAAACCACGATCGCTCGCTCGACCGGTCGTTGGCGTAATGCCCGAAGCTAGCGAAGGTCTGATTCATTACGTAGGGCCCCAAATACCAACCACTCGCTTATCAAGGGGACGTTACGGCGCGATGACCGCCCGGTGATGATCGAGTAACGCCTTCCGGGATGTCGCCACCGGCGCGGCGCTAGCGCCAAAACGTGCTGCGGCTCACGGTGCAGTGGTTTCACGGTGCCGCAACCGCTGCGTCACAGGGGGCGTGTATCCTCGCCATCGAACAAAGGAACAGGTGAGGAGGAGGGATCGTGAGAGACTCCATACTGATCGTGGGCGATCACGTGACCAGGCGCGGCGACGCCGCAGCCCTGTTGCAACTGCATGGCATGCACGTGCTGTCAGCTACCGACGCGACCGCGGCGTGTGACATCCTGTGCTGCGAGGGCGCTGCGGTCGTCGTCCTGGACCTGACGTTTCCCGACACCAAGGGTTTCGAGGTGCTGCGCCGGCTCCGCGGCCGATTTGAAACCCGCGTGCTGCCGACGCAACCCCGCGTCGTGGTGTTGGCTGATTGGCCGGAGTCCGCCATCGAGCGGCTGGCGATGGGGCTGGGCGCGGATGCGTTCTTGCGCAAGCCGGTCGCGCCGCGGGAATTTCTCGGCGTCGTCGAGCGATTCCTCCCGGCGACGGATGCGCCACCTGCGGCGGTCGCGGTGAACGCGTAAGCGCGCCGCATCAGCGCGCGCGTGAGCCGATTCGCGGATCGCATGCACTTCGTACGCTGCCAGTATTGCGACAAGCAGTTCGAGCTGTTCTCGGCGAGCTGGTGCGAGCACCGTTCCGACAAGCCCTCGAAGCTGTGCCCGCATTGCCGGCGTTGCCTTTGTGAACATCCCGCCTACGAAGAGCCACGCTTCTGGAAAGAGGCGCCGCGCGGCTTTCGGCAGCAAGGGTTCCGCCAGCTGTTTCTCTACTACCTGTGACGGCCGCCATGCCCACGGTGGCGGGATCGCCGAACAGGGCGTACGGCGCTTGACGTTGTATGCCACGTATTGCCCGCTGCCCAAGCGTTTCGCTTGAAGGTGGGAGGTAGCAACGCGGTCTTAGTTAGCCCGACGCACCGCGCGCGGCTCCAAGCCGAGCATTTCGCAACACCAGTCAAACGACCACATCCGGTCATCCCCCTCGTATATCCAGGCAATCGCTGCCTGTTCTAGCGAACCCCCAAGCGCCACGATCGTCCCACGCTTGGTTCACCATTGCAGCGATCAGCCGGTGGGCAGGCAAGCCATGTGCTTCACTAGCCGCGGTATGGGCGGCGCAACATTCTGAAACGTCGATCCATTCCCACATCGGAATTTACCGTGCGGGCGGCCACGGATGTGACGCCGCTATCATCGCTAGCGATGGGCGCTGCGATTCCCGTGAACCCACTTTGGGTTGCCGTCGAGCAACTGCGCCTCGATCACGGTGAGGGCGCTCCACTTCGCGCAGAATGCCGAGGAATGAAACGACGAGGGCTGCAACGATTGCCGCAGCGACCATCGCGGCGGGTCCCCAAACAATGACAACGTCCAGCGGATATGCTGACCATACTATGGTCATCTGTGTCCTCCCTTTCGTTGCCACATTTGTACCTTCGGTCGGTGACCCTGCGGTTCTCCGGCGGAGAAGCCTTGGTGAAACCTACAAAGGCTTTCGCTGCTCAGCTGTGCGTAGAAGGTGTTCGAGGGAGGGATCGTCGCCAGCACCGAGTAGTCGGCGTCGATGGAGTGGATACCGAAATCACTCCACCCCAGCAGTGTCCATGCTGCGGCGCGCTGCCCGATTGCGTGACCAGCGCAATGACCAACAGCTGGGGCCACCGGTGCGAGGTCATGATATTTTTTGGCTCCGGGCCGTGGTCCGGCGGAAGCATCCAGGCGCCCGGCGCACTCAGTCCTTGCCGAGGTAAGAGATGAACTTGTACTGACCGTTGACCTCCGCCACTGAGCCGGTATGCACGTTATCTTCCTCGCCAGCCTCGTTGACGACAGTGATGACGAGCTTCTTGTAAGCGCGGTACCAGGCGTACTCTTGCACGCCCCTGGCATAGCTGACTTCTTTGCGGGTGAGCTTCCGTCCTCCGAAACCCGAGAAGATGCTGCTCAGCCAGTAATGGCTCTTGGTGTTCATGACGTCCCAAAAATACTTGCTCGGTTGATCGGGGAACATCTTGGGCGGCTGGCCGGGCGCCACACTCCCAGGCATGATGAGGGTACGGTACTCGGTCTCACTGACGCTGAGCTGGTCGAGGCGTTTCAAATCCTTGTCGGCCAGGGCGGCAAGAAACTGATCGACGAGCGCGTCGATCGAGGGGGCACCGCCGGCAAGGGTTTGAGCCGCCGGCGGCGCCGCCGCGGGAGGCAGCGAGGCGTGCGCGGCCGTTGTCTCCGGCGTCGAGACGCTGCGACAACCCGCGCCGCTGAACACGGCGATGGCGGTGAGACCGTAAAGCGTACAAGCCGCGAGAGAAATGCGATGCATGATGTGAAGATCCTCCTTGACGTTTGCATATCTCGGCAATTGCACCGGCGGGAGGCGGCACGGTGCCGCCTCCCGCCGGGTGGTGCGGCGGACAGGTATTACTGGGTCACGAAACTGATCCAGCCGCCTGGCGTCTGCGTCCAGTCGGTCCCAGCCGGATCCAAGGCACCGATATAGGTGGTGGTTTCGAAGAACCCGCTCATATCGCTGCAGTCAAACGAGTCCGCGACAAGTGCGGCGTTCTGCGGCACGAAACTGATCGGCGGCCAGAACGGACCGGCCTGGATGCCGGGATCCTTGGTTGCATCCGGGAAGGTCGTGTTGGCCTTCACCAGGCTGTTGGCCACCAACAGGTCGAACCACTCATGCGAGTTGCAGTTCGCGCCGGTGTTGTTGCCACCGGTCTTGGTGAGCCCGTTGATCGCACCGGGCACGTCGGTGACAAAGCCCGTGCCACCGTGCGTGGTTACGCCGTCGCCGTTGTTGTAGAAGAGGGTGCTCTCAAAGATCAGGTTGTTGAAGCCACAGGTGCCGCCCGGACAATTGCCATCGACGGTGCACAGCACACCGACGTTCGCGCCTGCCGAGCACGTCTTGTCCCCGACGTTCGTGTCGACCAGGGTAAACGGACTGCCTGGGCAATCGATCTGCGTGTTGCACTGGCCAGACGCGCCACACACGGCCCCTGAGGTTCCCGAGGTACACAATAAACCGGGGTGGGCGCTGCTGGCGTCGCAGACCAAGGTCACGCCCGTGCTTCTCGTGGCACAGCTACCCGGAGTCCCCCCACAACCCGCGTCGCTGGTGCAACCCGTGGGTGTAGAAATGTTGTTGCAGATCTTACAGGTCCCAGTGCAGGCGTGCTGTGCCGACTCTGGGTCGCGGAGGTTTATGCCGCCGCTGATAAAGTTCGTCACGATGGTCTTGGCCATTTGCCCGGCGGTACCGCGACGCAGCAACGCGCCATACCAACTGCCGCCGGAGGGCACGCTGAAGGGTTGTCCCTTGGCACCGATGACGGTGATGTTGCAGAACTGCGGCGTCGACAGCTCGAGATTGGTGAAGCCGCGTTCGTTGTTGTCACCCTCGAAGCCGTGGTCGCTGAGGGCGTCAAGGTTGGGCAGGTACTGCGCCGCGACACCATACTGCAGCTTGACGTCGCTGCCCAACTGCCAGTCGAAGTTGTCATCGCGTGCGCCCGTGGACACGAAATGCTTTTCGTGGATCGTGCCACCGAACCACTCGAAGTTGTCATCCAAACCCATATGCGCCTGGAGATAGGTGAAGTTGGTCTTGGCTCCCAGACCATTTTGCGTGTAGGTATTCAGTTCGTTGTCCGGGCTCAGCTCGTTGCCGGCGAACTCCACGCGCACATAGCGCATGAGGCCGCTGGAATCGTTACAATTGGCAGTGCCGGCCGGGTTGAAATGCCCCTCCGGATTCGTTCCCGGCTTGCAGTCGGTGCCGCCACCAAAAGTGACACCAACCAAACCCTCGGCCTCGCTGACACCGCCGGAATCGTTGACGCGCGAGCAGCCATTGAAGGACACACCGGCCCAGTCACCCGAGCGGCGTGAGCCGACCGGCTGATCGCTGGTGAAAATGATCGGCGAGTTCGGCGTGCCAGCGGCATTGATCCGCGCGCTGAACCGAAAGCTCGGGCCCGGTGCCAGTGGGCATTGGGTGGCCGAGCTGCCGTTGTCTCCGGGGAGGAAGATCAGCGCCGATGGGGTCGAGGCCCCGGCAACACCTTCGATGGTCGCACCCGGGCGCACGCTCAGCACGACACCTGGCTGGACGAACACCGTGCCTTTGACGAAGTACTGGCAGGTCCCCAGCACGCGGTTCGAATTGATGTTGTTGGGATCGGTGGAGTCGATGATGGTGCCACAGGGCACCGTGGGTCCCGCCGAGCTACAGGCGGGCACCACGTTTTTGCTCGGGTCACTGGACTCGTTGAGCGCGATGACCGCGTCGGCCGTCGTGATCTGCCCGTCGAGGTTCAGGTCACCGCAGCTGAGAATGCCTGCGCCACCGCAAGCGGCGTTGCAGATAGTCGGATTTGGATGTGCGGTTGGCGTTGTACCATTGCACTGCAACAGGATTTGAACGTCACCGGTCGTAACGGAGCCCGAGCCGTTGACGTCCGCGGTGCAGGCCGCGCCTGCCACGGAAGCCGAGCCGGCGAGCATCAGCACCGCCAGGCCGGCCAAGAACTTCATCCTAGACTTCATGATTGTCTCCTTTTTCGCTTTCGTCGTTAGAGAGGGGCATGTGGTTGAACCAGTGCTTCCTCGCCACCTGCTGCTACGGCTGCACGCAAGGGGGGACCGCACTCGGATGACCGGCCACACTGAGGCATTCGTTGTCCGTGTTGCAGAGGACGGTCGCGTCCCCGCTGCAGTGGCCTTGCACACCGATGGTGCAGGTAACGCCATTGACCTCGTTCGCCCCGTCGTCAAGCGCGCTGAGAACGGTGCACGTCGTGAGTTGCGACTGGGTTACACATTGTTCGCCTGCCGGACACGCCGGATCACCGGGCGCGCCGCAGCCGAGGTACTGGCTGACGCTGCAAACCTCGTCCTGGGCATTGCAATTCTCCACCGGTGTGCAGAAGGAACCGCCGCCCGTCGGGCCGCTCACGGGGTTGCCGATGCTGCAGGTGCCGACGCTCTGCGGCGTGCTGGTATCACAGAGGCCGATGTTGCAGGTCTCTCCGACCGGGCATTGGCCGTTGGCGTTGCACACCGTAGCCGTGGTGATGGAGCAGTGTCCTCCACAGTCCGTCGCCTTATTGGCCACGGCGCATTTCCGGCCGGGGTTGGCGCTGTTCAAAGCGGCGCAAACTCCGATGGCGCAGTCGGCGTTGCTGGCACAGGTACCGCCGACTCCTACGAGCGGACCGGCGGTGCATTTTCCCGCTGTGCAAACCGCGGCGGTCCCGAGGTTACAATCCGTATCCGCCGTGCACACCGATCGGAGGTAGCCCGAACACCCATTCACGTGTCGGCACGACCCTACCACGACGGGGTTTTGGGTGCACTGGGAATCTACTTGGCAGGTAGCGCCCGTTTCGGCGAATTCCTTTCCAGCGCAGCGGCCATCGCACTCGGTGTTCCAATTGCAGACCGCATTCGCCGTGGGGTTCAAGTTTGGACCGACGCAATGCTTCTGCAGGCAGGTCGGGCAAACGCACTTCTGGATGAAACCCGCCGTCGCGCCGGCCGCAGGACAATCCGTGTCAACCAGGCACGCGGTGTTGGTGTTGTTGGCGGTACCGCCCGAGGCGCGTTCGAGACAGTGACGGGAACAGTCCTTTTGCGCATTGCAGGTTTGCCCGGTGGTAGTGCTGCACAGCCCTTTCGAGAAGTCCTCGCATTTGTCCATGCCAACTCTGAAGGCGATGCCGGAGCCGGAGAACGGCGTGCCAAACACCAGGTTCACGTCGAGCACACCGTCCTTGTCGGTGCTGTTCTCGAACGCACCCGAGGGCACGAAGATGATGGGATCCGACTCGGTCCCGTTGCCGGGGACGCCTGCCTGAAAGCGCGGGTATTCGACGCGCACATCCGCGCCGGAGAGTTCGATCCCCGCCGGAACGTCGAGAGCGACGGTAACGGTACGACCGTTGGAAACAAGCGATGGATTTGGCTGGCACGTCTGCGATGGATACGCCGCCAGGGCGAGATTGCGGCCCGTGGCGCGCGCCGAGTCGTCGACGCACGCTGGCAGCGGGCTGCAGGCACCAAGAGCCGTCAATTGGGCGGGGGTAAGCGATCCGCACTTTTTGGTAATCGCGGTATTCTGCGAGGTGATCTTGTTCGTCACTGGAGTGGTTTGCGTCAGACAGTCCGGCGAGATGTGGCTCAGGCCAGCGAAGTCTCCGGCCACCGCGGCGCTCAAGTCCTTCGTCTTCTGGCACTTGAAGGCTTCCGCTAGCATCGTGGTGGCGATGTTACGCCGCGCCGCCGCAATGGTCTTCTGGCAGGCCGCCACCGCCTTGTCACCGCCAAGGTCGGCGGTGCCGATAATGTAGTCGGCGCTGAGCGCCAGCAGGTTGCTGAGGTTCTCGTAGACCGCACCGGTGTCGCTGTCGACATAGTTGTCGAGCGTTTCCGGAGTCGTTGTGCCGGGACAGATCGGCTTTCCGGGCAGAGGCTTCGTGATCAGGTTGACCTCGGCCTTGTCCTGCGCCTTCTGGTAGGCGCCGCTGTCGACGATGGTGAACGGGAACGTCGTGGGATCCGTGCAGATCTCGCTGCTCACTCCCACCTTCGCGGCCAGGGCGTAGCACTTCTCCTGGCTTTGCATGCCCTTCTTGATGACAGTGGTGAGTTGCGTTCCAACGCCGGCGCGGCACTTCTTGTTGGCAGTGAGATCGATCGCGGGCGCGGCCGACGCCCACGCCAGCGCCAGCGTTGCGCTGGCGGCGCCGACGTGCAACCAACCGATTGACCTGATGGTCGAGAGTTTATACTTCATTGTCTGCTCCTTCTTTAGTGCTTGCGACGTGCCTGAAAATGGCGCGCGGCAAGGTTGGGGCCCCGCCGCGTACTCGCGGACTACCACCTCGGTGCGCGGCGGGTTATTGTCTGGGACCAACTCCGATTCCCGAAAAACCCTGAGCCCTTCCATTGTCATCGCTGGGTGACTGCCATCTCTCCCCCTTTCTGTTGTTGAGCATCTACATGCTTAAATTGATAATGCGCTCGATACAGATCATCTCGCTACAACCAGAAGAACAACCGCGTTAGCCTCGACACCGCACCGTTCGGCGGCGTGTCGCAACCCCGAGGAGGAATCGAGGGAAACCAGCTGGCAGGGACGCGCACGGATTGCAGCCGCAGCCGCAGCACCGATCTGCCCAAGACTCTCTATTGCGCATTGTCCGCCACAGAAGACGCAGTGCGAGCGTATACCTCACCAAAGGTTACGCACCGGTGCACGGCGCACTAACGTTGCGTGACAACGGTCCAGCGGTGCGCCAGCCGCTGCGCACGCGTCATCGATCCTTCACTCCCGAGTAACACCATCGGAACAAGTGGTGGGCTATGTTCCGCGCCGGGCAGCACCTGCTCTGGGGTGCGCCCTGCGCGGCAGTTCAAATCACGATGAGGGATCGTCAATGCATCCGGGGGCGGGTCTGCGGGGAATCATTGGTCTGTTGCTGTTCATACGGCTATTTGCGCTTGCCAACCCCGTGGGCGCGGAAGACGGTGCACCGCCTGCCACCGGCACCATCGCCGGGAAAGTGCTCGACGCCACCACCAGCGATCCGATCATCGAGGCAGGCGTCGAAGTGGTAGGCCAAAACAAGAAAGTACGCACGGATCTCGACGGCAAGTACACCATTACCATCGCGCCAGGCGCATATGAGTTGCGCGTCTTCGCCCCGCTGTATCAAGGTGCGCGGCTGCAGAATGTTGTCGTCAAGGCGGGGCAAGTCACCACGGGCGACGCCGCACTGTCTCCCCAAGGCCAAGCCGGCGTTGAAGTTGTCGAGGTAGTGGCGCAAGCGGACAAGGCCGCCGAGACGACACAACTGGTCGAGCGCAAAAAGAGCGCTGTCGTCAGCGACAACATCAGCGCCGAGACGATCAAGAAATCCACCGACTCGAACGTTGGAGAAATCGTGCAGCGCGCTCCGGGGGTCACGGTGAAGAACAACAAATTCTTGATCGTCCGCGGCCTCAATGAACGCTACACCAGTGCGCTGCTCAACGGCAGCCGCCTCGCCAGCACCGACCCGGACAAGCGTGCGGTGCCGCTCGACCTGTTCGCCGCCGACTTTCTCGAATCGCTGTCGCTCTACAAGACCTACACGCCGGATTTGCCGGGCGACTTCTCGGCAGGGCTATGCGATATCCGGCTGAAGAATTTCCCGGAGAAGCTCTCCTACAGTCTCGGGGTCTCGACTGGGCTCACGACCGGCGTGAGCTTGACACCGTTCAACACCTACAAAGGGGCCGGCACGGGCGATTACTTCGGCTTCGGAACCGACTACCGCGAGCTGCCCAACAACTTCCCGAGCACACTGCGTGAGTCGCCCAATTCCAGCGGCGCTCGCCGGCAAGCGTTCGGACAAGAGCTGCGTGACATCTGGACCGTGCGGACCGAGACCGCGATACCGAACTTCGCGGGCAATTTTTCCGTGGGCGACACCATCGGTCCGCTCGGCGTCGTCCTGTCCGGCATCTATACCACCGAATACAAAGCTCACCCCGACGAAGTCGACAACCAATACGCCAACGCCGAACGGGTCATCCCGATCACGGAGTTCACCTACTCCATCGACGACTTTGAAACCCGGCTCGGGGGAGTTTTGACCTCCGCCTATAAGCTGTCGGAGGATCAGCAGATCACCTTTCGAGCCCTGGTCGATCGCAACACCAACGATGTGGTCACCGTCGGGAACGGCAGCGTGGAGGCGCAAGGCGGCGAGCCGCGGGGCACCGAGCAGCTGCAGTACACGGAGCAGCGCCTGGCGTTCGGCCAATTCACCGGGGCGCATCACTTCTCCATCGCCCAGGTCGATTGGCGCAGCGCCTTCACGCAAACGACGCAGAACCAACCCGACACGCGCATCGTCACGCGACAGGGGGGGCAGGACGGCAGCTTCACCAACGACGGTTCCGGCGGTACACGCTACTACACCAACCTCGAGCAGCATTTCACCGACTCGGCGGTCGACGTGACCGTACCCTTCCTGACCCGCCTGCCCTACACTGATGTCTGGTCGGGGCTGCCGGCGAAGTTCAAGTTCGGTCCGGCATATGCCTACCTCACCAACGACTTCCAGCTGCGCCGCTTCCGTTATCGCTATCCGAACTCCAAGTCGACGCAGCAAGTGGATCCCACGCTGCCCACCGAGGAGTTGCTGGCACCGGACAACATCGGGCCGTTCAACGCCTTCGATTTCAACGAGGAAGGGCTCCCGGGCGACTCGTTCTCCGGCACCCAGGAGATCGGCGCAGGCTACGGAATGTTCGACCTCCCCGTGTATTCCGGGTGGAAGAACGCGGACGGGGCCACCGTGCATCAGGTGCGCCTCGTCGCCGGGACGCGCTTGGAATACTCGTACATCTTCCTGCACACCGTAAACTCCCAAGGGCAGCCCGTTCACGTTCCCAAGAACAATCTCGACCCACTGCCGGGCATCAACCTTATCTATAGCCCGCGCGACGACATGAACGTGCGCCTCGCCTATAGCCAATCGGTGTCGCGCCCGGACTTCCGGGAACTGTCGCCCGTCCAATATCCCTCGGTGCGCGGACTGCGTCCGACCATCGGCAACCCGCTACTCGTAGAGGCGAACATTACGAACTACGACGCGCGCTGGGAGTGGTTCTTCTCGCCGACCGAGGTCGTTTCGTTCAGTGTCTTCTACAAGACGCTCGAGAAGCCGATCGAGAACACCGTGACCAACACGACCGGCGGCTTCCCCGCCGACTCGTTCGACAACGCCAACAGCGGTCATGTGACGGGCTTGGAATTCGAAGGCCGCAAGAACTTCGGCTTTCTCACGCCCTACCTCGCCGATTTGAACGCCCTGTTGAACGTAACCTACGCCGATTCGTCGGTGTATGTGCCCCCCACGAGCGCGGTCCGCGCGCAGACAAATACCCACCGGGAGCTGCAAGGCACCTCACCCTACGTCGTCAACACGGCCATCGAGTATGGGCAGCCGCAGCTGGGCACCATGCGGTTGATCTACAACACCTTCGGCGCACGGATTGCCGAAGCCGGTGCCAATAACCTGCCGGACATCTTCGAGGAGCCGCGCAACGAGCTCGACTTCGTGTGGTTGCGCCAGATCAACCCATTCGGCACGCCGTTGAACGCAAAATTCGGCGTCGAGAATATGCTCAACGATAGGTACTACTTCCAACAAGGTGGCCTTCTGCAAAGCCGATATCGCACCGGCGCAAAATTCAATTTCGGTATTTCATATTCGTATTAGTACCGATGGAGGATCAGTGATGCAGACAACAAACCCGGGCGTCCGTCATGCGAGGCTTGCGTTCCTTACGGGGGTCCTCGTCGCGGTATTTGCCACCGCGACGCTGGCCCAATGCGTCGGCGACTGCAGCAGCGACAATGAGGTTACCGTCAACGAAATCATTGTCGGCGTAAATATTGTGCTTGGCACATCGTCTTTGGACAGCTGTCCGTCTTTCGATGTGGACCAGAGTGGTGACGTCACGATCAACGAGATCATTGCCGCCGTCAACAATGCGCTCTTCGGCTGTCCGCAGCTCGGACCGACCGACACGCCACTGCCGACGATTATACCGACGAGCACGTCGACCGCCGTTTCCACCAGCACGGGCGAGCCGACTGGCACACCGACCGAGAGTCCCCAACTTACACCGACCGTCAGGTCGACCAGCACGCCGACAGTAGTTCCGAGCTCTGGACCCAGCACGACGCCGACACCGAGCCCCACTCCGATGCCGAGTCTCTCACCAACGCCGCCGGTAGCGACGGCGACGAACACTCCGAGCCCGACACCGACGAGCACGCCAGGAGCACCCACCGGCACGGCAACGGCTACAGCAACGGCGAGCGCGACGGCCACACCGGGTGCGGCCGTGTGCGGCAACGGTACCCTCGATGACGGCGAAAGCTGTGATGACGGCAACACGATCACCAACCCGCCCGGCGACACGTGCCCGGCCGATTGCACGATCATCAACTGTCCCACCGACGGCACCACCCGTACGGTTTCGGTCAGCTTTACGCCGCCGGCCGGTAAGTCGGTGTCCTCGATCTCCGTTCTGCTCGAATACCCCGATGGCACGGTCAAGGTCCAGGGCACCGGAAGCGACCCGTCGGTGCAGACGGCGCTCAGCAACACGCCTGGCGGGACCCTGGTGGCCGCGGTGGACTACGACTATGCGCTCAGCGTTCAGCTTGCCGGGACGCGGGCGATCACGCCCGGAAAGCTCTTTGATCTGTCGGTGCGTAACTGCCGGGGGGCGTCGCCGCCCGCGGCCAGTGCCTTCAAGTGCACCGTCACCGACGCCACGGCTCCGGATTCGTCAGCCGTGACGGGGGTGACTTGTGCGGCAAGCTTGCCTTAGGCGAGATGACGGAGAGCAGCGTTTCGACTGGTAGCCATGACCAAACCATGCGTGATCGCGTTGTCGTGGGCGGCGGCGCTGGGATTCGTACTCGCCGCGTGCGGCGGGCCGGGAACTGCTCGATTCGCACTGTGCGGCAACGGAGTCATCGATCCCGGCGAGCAGTGTGACAACGGGAACGGCAACTCGGACAACGGCAATTGCTTGACCACCTGCGTCAGCGCGCGATGCGGCGACTCCTTCATCGATTCCGAGAGCACGCCGCCCGAGGAGTGCGACACCTACAACATCAACGGCGCGACTTGCTCTGGTCTCGGGTTCGGCTCCGAGGGGACGGTGACGTGCGCGCCGAATTGCACGTTCGACACCTCGGGGTGTTCTCCATTTCCCACTGCATTTCCCACGCGCACTGCGAGCCTGACACCAACCCCGACGGTGACGCCGACCAGTCCCGGAACCCCGACGGTCACACCGACTGGGCCGATACCGACAGCGACTGTCACGCCGACCGTGGGCTGCAAGAGTGTCACGGTGACCGTTCGCCTGCTGTACGATGTCAACGCCGTCCCCGAGCTCGCGGGCCTGGTCCTCGACCTGAACTATCCGCAGGCGGTGGTGTCGATTCCTGGCTCGGGAAGCGACGACAGTGTCGTCGCGCGCGTCACTGACGTCAGTGGTGCTCAGGGTTTCGCCGTCATCGAAGATCGTGACACGAACGACGACGGCCAGGACGACCAGCTGCATACTGCGTACGTGACCTCCGGAAACATCTCGCCCGGCGACTTCGAGCAGGTATTGTTCGATTGCACCGCCGGCGAAGCGGCACCCACAGCCGACGCGTTCACGTGTGTGGTATCCGATACCGTGGATCCACAGGCCCAACCTGTGACCGGTGTCACGTGCGAGATTTCCATCGCCACGGTACTGCAACCAACGCCCACCGCACCACCACCGAGTGCGACGCCGACGGCGACGGCGACGGCAGCGCCGCCAACCGCCACAGCGATTCCGACGTGCGCCCTGCTCAGGGTCACCGTTGCCCTGGACTACGACGTCAACGCGATTCCGGAGCTTGCAGGCTTGGTGCTCGATCTCAACTACCCTGCCTCGGTCGCACTCCCAGGTTCCGGTAGTGACGATAGCGTCGTGGCGCGGGTGACCGACGTCAGCGGCGCAAACGGCTTTGCGGTCATCGAGGACCGCGATACGAACAGCGACGGGCAGGACGATCAGCTCCACACCGCCTACGTCACCAGCGGAAACATCCCGCCCGGCAATTTCGAGCAAGTGCTCTTCGACTGCGTCTCCGGCTCCATTCCGGCGAGCACCGACTTCAGCTGTGTGGTCTCCGACACGGTGGATCCGCAGGCGCTTCCCGTGGACGGGGTCACCTGCTCGGTGAGGATCAACCCATCTGAATAGCCTGACACCGGGTCAGTAGGACGAACGGTCTCGCACGTCCACAAGGAGGACAGCCATGAGTCGTATCGATTCTGCCAACGGTTCGCGTGAGGAGACCGGCACAAAGTCAAACCCGTTGTTCAGGAGGCTCTGTTACCACCTCGCCTTCGCGGCGGTGTTGCTGGCACGTCCGGCCGGCGCGGCGATCTCATTTGTCGGCCCCATCTGTAACACCAGCGCCACAGCCACGGGCACCAGTCTGTCGTGTCATCCCACGACGACTGTTGCCAGTGGAGATCTGGTGGTGCTCTCGATCGCCTGGACCTCCAATGCCGGCTCGGTTGCCGCCGCTGATGACGGTGCGCCCGCCGGGGGATACACGTGCTTCAACAAGACCGATGGCAGCACCGGCACGTTGCGCGACGTCGTGTGTGTGCGAACGCTGAGTGGCGCACTGACGGCAGCCAACACGATCACCGTAACCGGGCCCTCCGGCTTTGCGCGCGCGCTGGTCGCCTCCGAGTTCGCCGGTGTCGACGCGGCGGGGGCGGTGTTAGGCTCCGCCAGTGGCACCACCGTGGGCACGGTCGTGCCCTCAGGCGCGGTGACCACGCCCGCCGGCGAGGTGCTGGAGCTCGGCTCGTTCGCGGTGCGCCAGGATGTAAGCAGCAACTCGTTCGCCGCCGGCAGTCGCTGCAGCATCACCACGACCACGGCGTGCACGCTGGATGCGCAGTGCCCCGGCGGGGAGTTCTGCGCAGCTTTCACTGCCTTGACTCGCGACGGCACCACCAACCAGAGCTACAACCGCACCATCAACAGCGAATATCGCACCAGTCTCAACGGGCCCGAGAGCTTGCAGGCCACCGGGACCCTCGATGTGAATAAGGATTATGCGTCGCAAATCGTCGTGTTTCCGGCTCAGCTGACCGCCACGCCGACGCCGACGCTGACCGCGACGCGGACGCCGACGGCTACCGATACCCCGACGGCGACCAACACGCCGACGGCCACCCCTACATCGACGCCAACCAACACCCCCACGGTGACGAACACGCCGACCAACACCCCCACGGCAACGATTGCGCTGTGTACGACCTCGGGAGTGAGCAACCCATGTGTTCCCGGCGGCGGGGTGCAGAGCACCGATTGCTTTTCGGAGTGGGCGCCAAACCCGATACCGAAGCGCAAAGCGGATCAGACCCCGAAGCAGACGATGATCTGTTACGAAGGGGACCCGCGCTGCGACATCGACGGCGTGCCCAACAACCGCAGCTGCACGCTCCAGACACGGATATGCATCAACAACAGCGATCCGCGCTTGAGCTGCGTGCCGGCGGACGTGGCGAAGCTCGAGGTGCTGCTGCCGAAGACAAGCAGCACGGACGCGGCCAACCAGACCAACCGGCAAACCCTCGAGGCACAGGGCGGCGGCAGCGGCTTCGGTGTGAGTGTCTATCGTCAGACGTACCCGATCTTTCTGGGCTCGCCGAACGCGGGCGCGGGGACCTGCAGCCCCGAGTTGCCGATCCTCGTGCCGCAAAAGGTCGTCAAGGGAAAGACCATCGGCGGGCGGCGCACCTTGCGCATCAAGGTGACGAGCTCCCTGGGTACGTCGGATACGGACACGCTGTACCTGCAGTGCCGCAAGAGCACTTGCGGCGATGGCAAGATCCAGGGCGATCACGAGCAGTGCGACCAGGGCAGTGGCAACCGCGCCAACGGCGACGGCTGCGATGCGGGATGCCATGTGGAGTCCGGCTGGCAATGCAGCGGCCTCCCCTCCGTCTGCATTCAGCTCACGCCGACGCCGACCAACACCGCTGCGCCAGAGACCAATACCCCCACACCCAGCCTCACCCCGACACCCACCATCACATCGACGCCGGTGGCCGCGACCGCGACCCCGACAGACACGGTGAGGCCTACGCCGACAGCCACCCCTGGGGGTCCAACCGACACGCCAACCGCGACCGCCACGGCCAGTGCCACACCCACGGTAGCGTCGGCGGTGTGCGGCAACGGCGTCCTCGAGGCCGGCGAGACCTGTGATGACGGCAACACGATCACCAACCCCCCTGGCGACACGTGTCCGGCTGACTGCACGATCATCAATTGTGCGTCCTCCGGTACCAGCCGTACGGTTTCGGTCAGCTTTACGCCGCCGGCCGGGAAATCGGCATCGTCGATCACCGTCCTGCTCGAATATCCCGATGGCACAGTCAAGGTCCAGGGTACCGGAAGCGACCCATCGGTGCAGGATGCGCTCAGCAACACGCCTAGCGGAGCCCTGGTGGCCGCGGTCGACTACGACTATGCCCTGAGCGTCCAGCTTGCCGGGACGCATGCAATTACGCCCGGGAAGTTGTTCGACCTGTCACTGCGTGACTGCCGGAACGCAACGCCGCCCGATGCCGGTGCGTTCACGTGTACCGTCACCGACGCTACGGCTCCAGATTCGTCAACCGTAACCGGGGTGACGTGCGTGGCGACGCTGCCATGATAAGTGAGACAGGTAAGTCCTCAATCTCGGTGGCGCTGGATTGAGCGGCCAGCTTGCAAGGCTCTCATCGGCATCACCCCAGCAAGACTGAGAGATCACTGAGACAGGATGCCACGGTTGCGGTGTTGCACCAGCCCCCGTCGATGGCTGCACCTGTATCGTCTCGATTCCATAATCGGCGCGCCGGGTCCCGCTTCCCGCTGCAGCGGCGCGCTGCATTTGTTGTGTTGCGCTGTGTCTCTGTGCCCCATACGGTGAAAGGGTGGGGCACGTGAGGTGACGCAACATGAGGACGCGCGTCGGAGCCTGGAGGTCGACGCGTAACGCGCTGCTTCAACCGGCTCGGTCGTTGAGGCCGGTGGCTGCCGCCGTGAAGGCGGCGCGTAACTCCGCGTACGTATGCGTGACCGGGAACTGCGGGAAGTCGCGGATGACGTTGTCGGGCGGCCGAAAGAGGATGCCGGCGTCAGCTTCGTCGAGCATCGTCGTGTCGTTGTACGAATCACCGGCGGCAACGACCGTGAAGTTCAGCAGCTTGAGCGCCATGACCGCCTTGCGTTTGCCATCGCGAATACGCAGCCGGTAGTCGACGACGCGGCCTTGGGCATCGATGACCAGCGAGTTGCAGAACAGGCAGGGATTGTCCAGCTGTCCCATCAGCGGCGCCGCGAACTGCTCGAACGTGTCGGACAAGATGATCACCTGAAACTGGTCGCGCAGCCAGCGTACGAAGTCATGAGCGCCGTCGAGCGGCTGCATCTGGCCGATGACCTTCTGGATGTCCGCCAACTTCAACCCGTGCTCGTCCAGGATGGCCAGGCGGGCACGCATCAGCTTGTCGTAGTCCGGCTCATCACGCGTGGTGCGGCGCAAGGCCTCGATGCCGGTGGCTTGCGCAACGTTGATCCAGATCTCCGGCACCAATACCCCTTCGAGATCGAGACACGCAATCATGGCCGCTGGGTAGCCTGTCTGCCGCCACGGATCAAGCCACGCCGACGTCCGGAGGTGCGAAGACGTCGTAAGCTGACGACGGCGATGATATGACTGGATCGCACTCGGCCACGGATGGTACGGTTCGGGTTGGCGGCAGGACGCAAATGAACAGCGAGCAGACGCGCGACTTCTTGCTTTGGTGTGCCGTCATCAACTACGGCTTGCTCCTCTATTGGTTCTTGCTATTCACGCTCGCCCACGATTGGTCGCATCGGCTGATTGGCCGATGGTTTCGTCTGTCCGTGGAACAGTACGATGCGCTCACGTACGCCGGCATGATGCTCTTCAAGGTCGGAATCATCCTGCTGAACCTGGTTCCATATGTTGCATTGCGTATCCTCGGATGAGCGGGACGCGCGGCGCCCGTGGCATCTGAGGCTGTGCCCCCCCCCTTGCTACCTACTGAGAGGGTGAGCCATACGAGGTGCTCCGCATGCCTCGCGGTCGCATGGCGCGTACAACGACTGCTTGACTAATCCAGCACCTTTGACCTAGTCGACCGAGTGCCCCATGTCTCGGTTGATTGGAAAATGCCGGCGCTTCGGATGGGCCTCGGCCCAGCGCCCGCCGGATGTGTCCATCACGCGCGCAGTCGTTGCGCTGTTCGGCGCGCTGACGTTGACGTCGGTCGTGCCGGCAGCCGCGTATAACTTTGGTATTTCCGGCTACTCGGGAAAACAGGGCGATACCTGTGAAAGCCACTGTCACAACGGCGGCGTCAAGCCGCTGGTAGAGTTCGACGGGCCACAACAAGTCGCACCCGGTGCGCTCGCGACCTTCCGCTTTACGGTGCGCTCGCAGTCGAGCGATCAAGGGTTCGCCGGCCTGAATGTCGCTGCCAGTGACGGCGTTCTCGGATTGGCGACGACGGATGACGAACGCCTCGATACGGGCGAGGTAACGCACACCCAGCCCAAGCTCAACACCGCTGGCGTAGCCTCCTGGCAGTTCACGTGGCGCGCGCCGACCGGTGCGGGTCCGCAAGTCCTGTATGGCGCCGGGCTCAGCGCCAACGGCAACGGGACGCGCGACGGCGACGCGGCGCAGACGGCGCAGTACACGGTGACCGTTGTTGGAGAAAGCGTCCGCGGCGATGCCAATTGCGACGGTGTCGTCTCGGCTGCGGACCTGACGGCGGTGGCCTTGGGTGCGGATGATGCGACAGCTCCGGGGTGCGCGCTGGCGGATGCCGATTGCGATGGCGGGGTGACGGCACGCGACCTCGACATCGTCATCACGGCGATGTTTGAGCCCGTCGAGGCGGCATGCACGCCTGGCGCGCCGTCGCCCACGCCTTCGGCGACCCCATCGTCGTCGACGCCGGTGGCCAGCGCCACTTCGACTCCCACTCCGTCCGCGGGGACGGTGACGCCCGGAGGGGGAATGACCACCCCCAGCGCTTCGCCGACCATTGGCGCGCCGGTGGAATGGACGACGCTGGGCCAAACCCACCAACGCACGTACTTCAATGCGAACGAGACGCGCATTACGCGCGACAACGTGGGGAGCTTGCGCTTCAAGTGGCGCTACTTGACGGGCGCAATCGTCACCGCATCGCCCAGCGTCGCCTATGTCGACGTGCCCAACGAAGGCCACATCAAGATCGTGTACATTGCCTCCTGGGACGGGAATTTTTACGCCTTGCGTGCGGCGAACGGATCGCAACTCTGGCATTACACGATGAAGCCGCACCCCGGCGGTTCGTATCCGTATTCGGCATCGGCAGAGATCACGACGGTGGCGGGCGAGCAACGCGTGTTCGTTGCTGGCGGCATGACGGTGTACTGCTTCGAGGCCACCACCGGCGCCTTGCGCTGGGAGTTCGACGCCGGTACCGGCTGTACCACCTGCGACCGGCAGACGGAGCGCAACGAAGTCGAGTCGTCGCCCACCGTGGTTGGCGATCTCGTCTACTTCGGGATGGACATCAACGATTCCTCGCCCGGAAAGGGCGGCGCCTACGCGATCAGCGCGATCGATGGGCGTTTGGTATGGTATTTCGACCTGGAGACACAGGCGACGTGCCGGCCGTTCGCATCCGACAATGTGCGGCACTTCGACGGCTTCCACACGGCGGCGCAGTTGGGGCTTCCCGACGACTTCTTCGCGACCCGCCAGGGATGCGACTTCGACCGCAGCTCGACGGCATGTGGCAACATCTGGTCCTCGTTCGCCGTCGACCCCGTGCGCCAGCTCATCTATACGGGGTCGAGCAACTGCGACACCGACAACAACCCGGCCACGCCGGAACCGCCGCCACCGATGCCGCCGTACGACGAGGCGCTGTTTGCCTTGAGCTTCGACGGCCTGCCCAAGTGGGTGTGGCGTCCGCGCGAGGTGGATAACGACGACCTCGCCTTCGGTGCGGTACCCAATTTGTTCGAAGCGGAGATCGGTGGGGAAACGCGCGAAGTCGTCGGCATCGGCAACAAGGATGGCACGTACTACGTGCTGGATCGCTACGGGGTCAACGCGCTCACCGGCCGTATCGAGCCGTATTGGTCCACCAGAGTCGTCCCCGGGGGGGCGATTGGGGGGATCATCGCCAGTCCGGCGGTCGGTGACGGCAGCATCTTTTTCAGCACCGGTTTCGGCACCTCGACCAGCTCGCCGCAGAAGCCGGCAGCATTTTCTCTGCGCGCCAGCGACGGGATGCTGCGCTGGTCGAACCGGGCGGCGCCGCCGAGCTACGGCCCGACGACCGCGATCCCCGGCGTGGCGTTCATGGGTGGTGTAGGATTCAGCATTATTGCGTACGACGCCGACACCGGTGCCAAGCTCAAGGAGATTTCGCTCGGTGGGCCGGTGGCCTCGGGTGCCACCATCGTCGAAGGCGAAATCTTCGTCGGTGCCGGCACCGGGGCGCGTGATGATGATCCCAGCGATACCGCGTACCAGACGTCGCTGGTGCCAAGCTACGTCAGTGCCTTGTGCTTGCCGGATTCAGACGATTGCCCAAGCACGACCTGCGATGACGGCAACGTGTGCACGTACGACTTCGGCACCGGCGGGGGCTGTCGCAGCGAGCCGGGGCCGGATGGGTTGTCGTGTCTGGTTGCCGGACATGTGGGCCGCTGCGTTGCGGGGATCTGCCAGCAGCAGTAGCGGCTCCCAGATCTTCCACGTCGCGCGCCGCTTATGGCTCGATGCTGACGATGACGTAGCGTTCGGGTGATGGCGGCTCGAGCCGATACGGCAGCGGCCCCCAGAGAGACGAGTAGAACCCAGCGCCGCACCGCATGCAGATGGTTGTCCCGCCGATGCCGATCGGAACCTCAAACCGTTCCAGCCGGACGGGTAACTCTTCGGGTAGCGGCCAGCGGTTCGTGTTGTTCAGCGGCACGACGACCACGTCTCCGAGTTTGAACCGGCTGGTCACCGTGTCGGTCGGCTGCGCGCCGATCGCCTCCATGGCGATCTGGAATCCCCAGTGCCCTTGAAACCACAGCGTACCGCGATGGCTCGCCGTGGTGTTCCGAACGATTTCGGCGGCGCGCACCTGCGCCCGCGCGAGGGCGTAGTCGCCCCAGGCGACCCAGAGTGCGATGGCGAGTGACAGGCCGACCACGACCCGCGCCGCGCCGGGGAACGGACGAGCTCCCAGGCGCTCATCGGCAGCGCGCGCGATGATCAAGGCCGCGGCCGGGATCGCCGGGAGTACGGAGCGCACATTGGTCGTCCAGTTGATGAATCCCGCGAACACCACGACGCCCAGCAACATGCAGAGAGTCGTCATGGCACTCGCGGCGAGCCGCAGCCCGACGCGCTGGTGCTCGATGCCGGAGAGCCACGGCACGGTGGCCCCGAGCCAGAGAGCGACCATGGGAACATCGGTCATCAACGTCGTGGCGGAGACCAGAAACCCGGGCGAGGCGAGGACCAGAGCTCCTGCGAGCAGCGGGCGCCGGCACAGACGTCGGCCCAACGCCAACACGCGTTGTCGGTGACGTCCAACAACTACCTTGCCCACGTGAACGTCGCCATGGTGTTGGTGCAGCAGGGGCGTGAGGATCTGGTGTTGTGCCGCTGTGCAGGTCAGCCCTGACCTCTTGGAAGCCCGTGTGAACCTCGACAGCGCACCGCAAGCGTTGGCGCAACACGATGCGAGCAGGTGATCGATCGGCGGCGCTGCTGCGCCCTGAATGTACAGGCGCTGCTTGACAACGAATATCCGTTTCACTAGCGTACCGCAGCGTAAGCACTGAATCTGACGAACGTTAGCCACCTCGGGCCAGCCCGTTCGCCACGTCGCGACAAATTCTGACCGCAACCAACCGAAGAGAGGGGATAATACGTATGGCCGACGAAGCCGTCGGAAGAACCAAGCAAGCCGCAGCCGGTGGTGGAGCGCGCGTCGAACGCCGCCGTCGTGGCGAGCATGGCGACTCCGGCAACCACAGCGCCGAGGCCGACGTTGTGCCGCCGCCCGAACCGGTCGACGAGCCGGCGCCCAAAGAGGGCGCGCTGAACCTGAAGACCCTCAAAGAGAAGAAGATCAACGAGCTGGCGCAGATCGCCAAGAACTTCAACGTCGATGGCGCCTCCAACATGCGCAAGCAGGAACTCATCTTCGCCATCCTCGGCGCGCAAACGGAGCAGAACGGCTTTGTCTACGGGGAGGGCGTCCTGGAGATCCTTCCCGACGGTTTCGGATTCCTGCGCGCTCCGGATTACAACTACCTGCCCGGCCCGGATGACATCTACATTTCCCCCAGCCAGATCCGCCGTTTCAACTTGCGCACCGGAGACGTGGTGTCCGGTCAGATCCGTCCGCCCAAGGAAGGCGAGCGCTATTTCGCGCTCCTCAAAGTCGAAGCGATCAACTACGAGGAACCCGAGAAGGCACGCGAGAAGATTCTCTTCGACAACCTGACGCCGCTCTATCCAAACGAGCAGCTGCAGCTCGAGCACGATCCCGAGGAGTACACGACGCGCCTGATCGACCTGTTCACGCCGATCGGCAAAGGCACGCGTGGCCTGATCGTCGCGCCGCCGCGCACCGGCAAGACCATGATGCTGCAGAACATCGCGCATGGAATCACGCGGAACCACAAGGAAGTCGTGCTCATCGTGCTGCTCATCGACGAGCGGCCCGAAGAGGTGACCGACATGCAGCGCTCGGTCGAAGGCGAGGTCATCAGCTCCACATTCGATGAGCCGCCGACACGGCACGTGCAGGTCGCCGAAATGGTCATCGAGAAGGCCAAGCGGCTGGTCGAGCATGGCCGCGATGTCGTCATCCTGCTCGACAGCATCACGCGGTTGGCGCGTGCCTACAACACGGTCGTACCGCCGAGCGGCAAGATCCTGTCCGGCGGCGTCGACTCGAACGCCCTGCACAAGCCCAAGAAGTTCTTGGGCGCCGCACGCAACATTGAAGACGGCGGCAGCCTGACGATCATGGGCACGGCCCTGGTCGATACGGGTAGCCGTATGGACGAAGTGATTTTCGAGGAGTTCAAGGCCACCGGAAACATGGAAATCCATCTCGACCGTCGGCTGGTCGACAAGCGCATTTTTCCGGCGATCGACATCAATCGATCGGGGACGCGCAAAGAGGAACTGTTGCTGGGCAAGGAGAAGCTGGCGCGGGTGTGGATCTTGCGCAAGCTGCTGTCGCAGCTCAATCCGGTGGAGACCATGGAGTTCCTCATGGACAAGGTGGCCGACACCCAGACGAATCAGGAGTTCCTCGATTCCATGAATCAGTAAACGCCGCCACGGTTGCGAGGCGGCAAAGCTTTCTGATATCCAATCAGGTTCGGAAGGACGACACGGAGAAAACCCTTATGCCAGAAGTGAGCATGAAACAGCTCTTGGAGGCCGGTGTGCATTTCGGCCACCAGACGAGTCGGTGGAACCCAAAGATGAAGCCCTACATCTTTGGCGCCCGCAACGGCATCTACATCATTGACCTGCAGCGGACGGTGAAACTGTTCGAGACGGCCTACGCCTTCGTGCGCGACCTCTCGGCCCGCGGCGGATTGGTGTTGTTCGTTGGCACCAAGAAGCAAGCCCAGGACGCGATTCGGGAAGAGGCGGAACGCTGTGGGATGTTCTACGTCAATACGCGCTGGCTGGGCGGCACATTGACCAACTTCCAAACGATCAAAGCGAGCATTGACCGTCTCAAGAAGTGCGAAGAGATGCTGGAAGACCCGGCGATGTACGAGGCGCTCACCAAGAAGGAGATGCTCGGGGTCTCGCGCGAGCGCGACAAGCTGCTCTCCTCGCTCGGTGGGATCAAGGCGATGCGCAAGCTGCCCGATGCTCTGTTCGTGATTGATCCGAAGAAGGAAGAGATCGCTGTCAGGGAAGCCAACAAGCTGCGCATCCCGGTGGTGGCCGTCGTCGACACCAACTGCGATCCCGATGTCGTCGACTACAAAATCCCGGGTAACGACGACGCGATCCGCGCCATCCGGCTGTTTTGCGCTGCCATGGCGGACGCTGCACTCGAAGGCCGCGGGCTGGCCGAAGAGCGCCAGAAAGGTGAAGGATCGGCCGAGGTTGCCGGCCCTGCCGAGGTCGCGGATGCGCCGGCAGCGGTCGAGGGGGAATTGGCATGAGCGAGGTCAACGCGGCGCAGGTGCGCGAGCTGCGCGAGAAAACCGGTGCCGGCTTCATGGACTGCAAGCGGGCACTGGCAGAGCACGGCGGTGATCTGGACAAGGCCATCGTCTTCTTGCGGGAGAAAGGCCTGGCCGCTGCCGCCAAGCGCTCGGCGCGCAGCGCCAGTGAAGGGGTCGTCAGCTCGTATATCCATGCCGGCGGCAAGATCGGCGTGCTCATCGAGGTGAATTGCGAGACCGACTTCGTCGCCCGCACCCAGGAGTTTCAGAACCTGGTGAAGGACCTGGCAATGCAAGTGGCAGCAGCGAACCCGCGCTATCTGCGTTCCGATGAGGTGTCTCAGGAGGTTCTCGACTCCGAGCGCAGCATTTACCGCGTGCAGGCGAGCGAATCCGGAAAGCCGGCGCCTGTGATCGAAAAGATCGTCGAGGGCAAGATCGAAAAATTTTTGTCGGATGTCTCGCTGCTGCAGCAGCCTTTCATCAAGGATCCGCAGCGCACCGTCGCGCAGCTGGTCACCGATGCGATTGCACAGCTGGGCGAGAACATCGTCGTGCGGCGCTTTGCGCGCTTCCAACTCGGAGAGACCGTCGACCAGTCGGCATGAGTGTCCGGTGAGCGCCGCCTCCACCTCGACTGTGCCGGCTTCACGACCGGCAACCTTACGCTACACGAGAGTCCTCCTGAAGCTCAGCGGGGAGGCCCTGATGCCCCGCGGCGGCTACGGCATCGATCCCAACGTGCTGCACGGCATCGCCTCTGAGCTCAAAGAAGTTCAGGCCCTCGGAGGCGAGCTGGCCATCGTCATCGGCGGTGGCAACATCTTCCGCGGCGTCGCCGGCAGCGCACGCGGGATGGAACGCGCCAGCGCCGACTACATGGGCATGCTGGCGACCATCATCAATGGCCTGGCGTTGCAGGACGCCCTGGAGCGCATGGGGGTGATGACGCGGGTCATGTCCGCCATCAGCATGCAGCAGATTGCCGAACCCTACATCCGCCGGCGTGCGACACGCCACCTCGAGAAAGGCCGCGTGGTGATTTTTGCCGCCGGAACGGGCAACCCGTTCTTCACCACGGATACCGCCGCGAGCTTGCGTGCGGTGGAGATCGGCGCCCAGGTCATCCTCAAAGCGACCAATGTCGACGGCGTCTACGACGCGGATCCCAAGACCACGAGCAACGCCAAACGCTTCGAAGAGCTGGGGTACATCGAGTTCCTCAATCGCCACTTGAAAGTCATGGACGCCACTGCCATTACCCTTTGCATGGAGAATGGTCTGCCGATTATCGTCTTCGACCTGAACACCCGCGGCAACATCAAGCGCGTCGTGAGTGGTGAATCCATCGGGACGATCGTCCATTGATCCGGTCATGACCGACGAGGTGGTTGAAGAGCTGCGCAAGGAAATGGAGCGGACCACGGTGGCGTTACGCCGTGACTTCAGCCACACCCGCACGGGGCGTGCATCGACGGCGCTTCTGGAAGGCATCACCGTCGAGTATTACGGCACCCGCACGCCGCTCAACCAACTCGCCGGCGTGACCGCGCCCGAGCCCCGGTTGCTGGTGATCCAGTCGTACGACAAAAGCGCGCTGGGGGATATTGAGAAGGCCATCTTACAAACGGACCTCGGCTTGGTCCCGATGAACGACGGCAAGATCCTGCGTGTCCCGATCCCGGAGCTCACTGAGGAGCGCCGCCGCGATCTGGTAAAGCACATCCGTAAGGTGGCGGAGGATTACCGCGTATCCGTGCGCAATCACCGCCGCGACGCCATCGATCTTCTCAAGGGCCTGGAGAAGGACAAGGAAATTACCGAGGACGACCTGCGGCACGGACAGGAAAAGATTCAAGACGTCACCAAGGGCTACATCGAGAAGATCGACCAGATTCTCAAGGCCAAAGAAGAAGAGATCATGGAGGTCTGAGCTGCTGTGGCAGCGATGTCGACATCCGGGCTCGACCTCAACCGTCTGCCGCGCCACGTCGCCGTCATTATGGACGGCAACGGTCGGTGGGCGCAGCAACGCGGATTGTCGCGGATCGAGGGACACAAGCGAGGGAAGGATTCGGTGCGCGCGGTCGTTGAAACGGCACGCCGGCTGGGCATTTCCTACCTGAGCTTGTTTGCCTTTTCGACCGAAAACTGGAGTCGCCCGCGCCGCGAGGTGGCGGCGCTGATGTCCCTGTTGCGCCGCTACTTACGCACCGAGCTGCGCAAGATGATGAAGAATGAGATCCGCCTCTTGGCGATCGGCGACATCACGCGCTTGCCGGAAAGCTTGCAACAAGAGCTGCACGCCAGCATCGAGGCCACCAAGGACAACCAGCGGATGACCGTGGTGCTGGCGGTGAGCTATGGCGGCCGTGAGGATATGGTCCAGGCGACACGCGCGCTGGCACGTGATGTCCGGGCGGGCCGTCTGGATCCCGAAGACGTCGATGACCGCGCTGTGGGCGGCTACCTCAGCACCGCCGGGATTCCCGACCCGGATTTACTCATTCGCACCAGCGGCGAGATGCGCATCTCGAACTTCTTCCTGTGGCAGAGCGCGTACACCGAGATCTATTTCACCGAAACCTTGTGGCCGGACTTCCGCGAGGCGCACTTCCTCGAGGCGTTGAAGGTGTACCAACAGCGTGAACGCCGCTTCGGCCGCGTCGTGGAGCCGACGGACGGAGAACGGCTCCGTGCTGCGCGCTAGGCTGGCGACGGCCGCGGTTGCGATCCCTCTTCTGCTGGCGGTGATTCTCGAGGGGCCTGCCTGGCTCTGGAACCTGGTCGTCGGCGTCATCGCGACGATCGGCATTGGTGAGTACGCTAGCATGGCGTTCCCGGCGCGTCGCGGTGAACGTATCCTCACCATGGTCTTGGGTGCGCTGGTCATTCTTGGCGGTGTCTTTCAGCACCAGCCGAACGGCACCCTCGCGGCGGCGCTGTCGATGGCGGTGATTCTCAGCTTGGTGTGGACGCTGCTTGCCCGACCGGACTTCGAGCAGGGATTGGGAGACCTCGGCTTTTCGACGGTCGGTATTCTGTACGTGAGCCTGCTGGCGCCGCATTTCGCCTGGCTGCGCAACGTCGGTGCCGACGGTCCCGGCTGGGTGGTCTTCGTCCTTGCCATCGGCATGGGTGGCGATACCGGCGGCTATTTCGTCGGCCATGCCCTGGGGCGCCACAAGCTCATGCCGCGCGTCAGTCCCGGGAAAACCGTCGAGGGAGCCATCGGCATCATCGCTGCCAGCTTGCTCACCGGGGCAGGTGCGAAACTGGTCCCGCAGATCCTCGGTTTCAGCTTCTTGCACGACACCACGTGGACAGCGGTGTTGCTGCTCTCCGCTGCCATGGCCGTGCTCGGACAGCTCGGCGATCTGAGCGAGTCGATCATGAAGCGCACCTTCGGTGTCAAGGAATCCGGATGGCTCTTCCCCGGCCATGGTGGGGTGCTCGATCGGCTCGACAGCCTCCTTTTCCCAGTGGCATTTCTATACTACCATGTGACACTGTTCCGCTGAGAATTGCGCGCAGTCAGGAGCATACATGATTACAAGCGTTGTTGTCGCCGTCCTCGTTCTTGGCTTCCTCGTCCTGTTCCATGAGATGGGACACTTCCTGGTTGCCAAGCGCATTGGTGTGGGCGTGCTGAAGTTCTCGGTCGGATTCGGCCCCGTCGTCATTGGCCGCAAGGTCGGGGATACCGAGTACGTCGTCAGTGCCATCCCGCTGGGCGGCTTCGTGAAGATGGTGGGTGAAGACCCGGAGGAAGAGCTGAGCGAAGCCGATCGGAAGATCGCCTTTCAGGAGCAATCGCTGACGAAGCGTATGGCGATCGTCTTGGCGGGACCGAGTGCAAATCTCCTGTGTGCGTTTCTCGCCTTCAGCGTCGCGTTCATGGTGTACGGGGCGCGTGTTCCCAGCGAGGCCGCGAAAGTTGGCGCCACCATTGAAGGTCTGCCGGCCGCGGCAGCCGGCCTCAAGGCCGGGGACGTCGTCACTGCGGTGGATCACACGCCGGTCGACAAGTGGGACAGTCTGTCGGAAGCCATTCGTGCTAGTGGCGGCAAGCCGATTCAGCTGAGCGTGGAGCGCGAGGGCCAACGCGTCCAAATTGACGTGACGCCACAGGCAAAGGATGACAAGAACATCTACGGTGAAACCCTGGGCACAGCCTACGTCATCGGTATCGAACGTGGCTTCGATCAGGAATCCGTCAATCCAGTGATGGCCATCGGCATGGGAGCGAAGCAGACGGCGTGGTGGGTGTCGACGCTCCTCGTCAGCCTTGGCAAGATGTTTCAAGGAAAGATTCCGGCGAAAGACATCGGTGGCCCGATTTTGATTGTTCAAGCTGCCGGGCAGCAAGCGCGTCTCGGCTTCGAAAACCTGCTCCACTTCATGGCCGTGATCAGTGTGAACCTCGGCGTCCTCAACCTCTTGCCGATCCCCGTCCTGGACGGCGGACATTTGTTCTTCTTTGCCATCGAAGCTGTCCTGCGGCGGCCCCTCGATATCCGCCACCGCGAGATCGCCCAGCAGGTCGGGCTCGTCCTGCTGATCAGCCTGATGGCGTTTGCGTTCTACAACGACATCGCTCGCGTCATCCAGGGCTGGGGTTAAATGCTAGGCGGTTAGCGGCTAAGCGGTTGGCGGTTAAGGGCTGATTCTCCTTCCTAACCGCCAACCGCCTAACCGCGTAACCGCCTGGACCATTGGGTTAGCAAGCATGCGCATCCTCGGGTTGGACACGGCGACGTGGCGGGCGAGTGTTGGTGTGTTGGTCGACGGCGAGGTTGTGACCGAGCAGTCGCAAATGGCGAACGGCAGCCACGCGGTCACCCTCTTGCCGCTCATCGCTGATACCTTGCAGCGTGCCGGGTATGGCCTACGTGATCTCGACGCCATCGCCGTGTCCGGCGGGCCCGGCGCATTCACGGGACTGCGCGTGGGGCTCAGTGTTGCCAAGGGACTCGCGTTTGCCACCGGGATTCCGGTGATCGCGGTACCGACGCTCGAGGCACTGGCACGCACGCTCAGTCGGCATGAGGGTTTCATTTGCACGCTGTTGGACGCCCGCAAGGGTGAGTTGTATGCGGCGTGCTTCGAGTCGGCGGCCGGCGTCGTCCGTCGACTGACGCCCGATGCCCTGATCACCTCACTGGAGTTGGTGGAGCGCATCGCGCTGCCGTGCGTGGTGATTGGCGACGCGGCAGAGCGTTATGGTGCATTCCTCCGCGAGCACCTGGGCGAGCGGGCGACGCTGTTGCCATACGAGACCTACGGTCCGCGTGGCGGCGTCGTCGCGATGCTGGGCTGGGAACGGCTTCAAGCCGGTGCGATCGACCCGATGGCCAGCATCGAGCCATTCTACGTCCGTCCATCCGATGCGGAGCGTCACTTGGGGCTTGAGGGTGTGGGGGCTTGTGGGCCTGAGGGTCGAGGCAAAACGACTCCAGCAGGCGCGATTACGCCGTCACATTCCCAGGCCCCCACGCCCTCAAGCCCCCAAACCCTCAAGCCCTTACTTTGACAGGATGGTGTCACTGGGCTAAACCTGCCCACACCTACCTTGGGAGAACGCGCTATGGAAAAGAAGGATGAAGAGTTGATTCAGACGCTCATCCCACATGACCCTGAGTTGAAGCAGTACTACGAAGAGCACGTGCTCTTGGAAACCCAGCTCGCCGAGCTCAACCGAAAAGTCTACCTCACACCGGAACAGGATCTCGAGAAGAAGCAGCTGCAAAAGAAGAAGCTCAGTGGCAAGGACCACATCATGAAGCTGCTTGAAAAACATCGCACCGACAGCGGAGCGAGCGCCTAGGCCTGCGGCCGGCGTCTTTTCTATGGACCGCTCCCCCCTTCGGGGCGCTTCAGGGCAGGATTGGTCGCTAGGGGCTGCCAGGTCCGACGGCCGGCGTCATTTCTGTCGACCGCTAGCCCATTGACGCGTTCCAGGCTTCCACATCCGAAGGCTTGAAAGATTATGCAACATACGATTTCCGTCTTGGTTGAAAACGAGTTCGGCGTTCTTTCCCGCGTCGCCGGCCTTTTCAGTGGCCGCGGGTTCAATATCGAGAGTCTGACGGTCGCTGAAACGCTTGATCCCACGGTGTCGCGCATCACCCTGGTTACGCATGGTGACGATCGCGTGGTCGAGCAGATTGAGAAGCAGCTCAACAAGCTGATCTGCGTGATCGAGGTGTCGGATTTTGCCAATAGCCCGCACGTCGAACGGGAGATGGCGCTCATCAAGGTCAAGGCGGATGAACGGACGCGGGCGGAAGTCATCAACATCGTCGACATCTTCCGTGGGAAGATTATCGACGTCGGGCCGAGCTCGTACATCGTCGAGATGACCGGAGCCGAGGAGAAGATCCACGCGATGCTCGAGCTGCTCCGGCCGTTGGGCATCATTGAAATCGTGCGCACGGGTCGGGTGGCCATGCATCGCGGCACCCGCGTCCTCGGCGTCCGGGAAGGAAAAGAGAAGGCCGCATGAGCATGACTGTGTACGGCGACAACGACGCCGATCTCAAATATCTCAAGGGCAAGAAGATCGCCGTCATCGGGTACGGCAGCCAAGGGCACGCGCACGCGCAGAACTTGCGTGACAGCGGCATGGACGTGGCCGTCGGCCTGCGCCGCGGCGGGAGTTCCTGGCCGAAGGCCGAAGCCGCCGGCTTCAAAGTGCTCGACACGGCCGAGGCGGCCAAGTGGGGCGACATTATCATGATCCTCGTTCCCGACGAGCTCGCCGGCGAGCTGTACGACAGCGACATTGCCGCCGGGGTGAAGGACGGGAAGTCGCTCGCCTTCGGCCACGGCTTCAATATCCACTACAAGCGCATCGTGGCGCCACCCAAGGTCAACGTCTTCATGGTCGCCCCCAAAGGGCCGGGGCATCTGGTGCGCAGCGAGTTCCAGAAGGGACGCGGTGTGCCGTGCCTGCTTGCGATCCATCAAGACCCGAGCGGCGACACCAAGGAGGTGGGTCTCGCTTATGCCAAGGCAATCGGTGGCACCCGTGCCGGCGTGCTGGAGACGACGTTCAAGGACGAGACCGAAACCGACCTGTTCGGCGAGCAGTCGGTGCTGTGCGGCGGCCTCACCGAGCTGATTCGCGCCGGCTATGAGACACTGGTCGACGCGGGCTATCCGCCGGAGATGGCGTATTTCGAGTGCCTGCACGAGGTGAAGCTCATCGTCGACCTCATTTACGAAGGCGGCATCGCCAACATGCGCTATTCAATCAGCAACACCGCTGAGTACGGCGACATGACGCGCGGCCCCAAAGTCATCGGTCAGGAAACCCGCGATGCGATGAAGAAGATTCTCGGCGACATCCAAAGCGGCAAGTTCGCCGACGAGTGGATCACCGAGTACCAGTGCGGCATGCCGCACTTCAAAGAGCTGCGGAAGGAAGGCGCCAACCACGAGGTCGAAAAGGTCGGCGCGCGGCTACGTGCGTTGATGCCGTGGCTTGCCAGCGAACGCCTGGTCGACAAATCCAAGAACTAAGGGCTGCGCCCGCAGGCGCCTACGGGCTCCTGCGGGCGCGATCGTCATCACCGGGCTCCCAGCCGGGTGGCAGGGGAAGCGCTTTCCCCCCGCGACTGATGGCAAACGCCCCCAGCTCGAAGCGCGCACCGGCGGACCCTGCGTACATGGTTTGGATGTCCCAGCGCAGTGGCGTCTCTTGTCCGGGGCCCACGTCGACGTCCGTAATTCGCAGGGCAGTGTCCAAGACCCGCCGCGGATTACCGGGAGCAATGTCGAGATACATCAGCCGCACGCCCTGAATCGCCTCGGGGTACGGGTTGCGAATCTTCCCCCGAAGCTTGACGTTGCGCCCATCGGTGGTCTGATCCGTCACAAAAATCGGCAGGACGCCGAGTTCTCGCCCGCCGCTCGTGATCTCGGTTGGGGCGATCGCGCCCGCCGCACCGGGCGGAATCGGCGCGCAGGACCACCCGCTTCCCAGGGCGAGTGCGATCACCATGACGAACGTTGGCCGCGCTTCTTTCGATCTCGGTCGCATGCGATGGCGTTCCCCGTTCATATGCGGATGCCCCACCCGTGCGAGCATGCCAGAGCGCACTGAAGAAAGGCAATCAAGCGCGCTGCACGCTTGAATCGCTCCCGCGTGCGGAGCGGGTGTGATTGCAAGCCAGCGTGCAACCCGCAATACTCCCCGCCATGACGCACTACGACATTGCCCTGATAGGTGGAGACGGTACCGGCCCCGAAGTGGCGCGCGAGGCGGTGAAGGTCCTGGACGCCGCGGCGCGCCGGTTCGATCTGAAGCTGAATTTCGTTCCGTATGACTTCGGCGGGGATCGCTACTTGCGCACCGGCGAGGTGCTGCCCGACAGTGCCGCCGATGAGCTGCGCAAGTTCCCGGCCATTCTCCTCGGCGCCATCGGCCACCCCGATGTGAAGCCGGGTATTTTGGAGAAAGGTATCTTGCTGCGGCTGCGCTTCGAGCTGGAGCAGTACATCAACCTGCGCCCGGTGAAGCTCTACGACGCGCGCTTCTGTCCGCTCAAGGACAAGACGCCCGCGGATATCGACTTCGTCGTCGTGCGCGAGAACAACGAAGGGCTCTACACCGGCGCCGGCGGCTTCCTGTTCAAGGGCACGCCGCACGAAGTCGCCGTGCAGGAGAGCATCAACACGCGCCGCGGCGTTGAACGCTGCTTGCGCTTTGCATTCGAGTTCACGCGCCGCCGCAACCGCCGCAAGAAGCTGACGCTGTGCGGTAAGACCAACGTGCTGACCTTCGCATGGGATCTCTGGGAGCGCGCCTTCCACGAGATCGGCAAAGAGTTCCCGGACATCGAGCGCGACTATACGCACGTCGACGCCACGACCATGTGGTTCGTCAAGAACCCTGAATGGTTCGATGTCATCGTCACCGACAACATGTTCGGCGACATCATCACCGATCTCGGCGCCATGGTCCAAGGCGGCATGGGCATCGCCGCCGGCGGCAACCTCAACCCGGCCGGCACCAGCATGTTCGAGCCGATCGGCGGCAGCGCCCCGAAATACACCGGCAAGAACGTCATCAACCCGCTCGCCGCGATCTGCGCCGGCCAGATGCTGCTCGACTTTCTCGGCCAGCAAGCGGCGGCCGAGGCGATCGAGCGCGCCGTGATCACCGTGGTACGCGAGAAGATCAGCGACTTGGCGGCCGGCAAGATGGGCTACAGCACGACGCAGATCGGCGACCTGGTCGCTTCGTTGATATGAGTCGCATTCGGATCGCGCGTGAAGGCTATCCGCTCATTGGCGGCGCCGCGATTCTCACGCTGTTCCTGGTTCTCTTCGGATGGAAGATTCCGGCGGCGCTCGCCCTGCTGCTGACCGCCTTCATCGTCTCCTTTTTCCGCGACCCCGAGCGTGTCGGGCCAAGCGGGCCCGGGCTGATTCTGTCTCCAGCCGATGGCCGCGTCATCAAGGTGGCGTCGATTCGCGACGATCGCTTCCTCCATGGCGACGCGACGCTGGTGAGCATCTTCATGTCGCCGCTCAACGTGCACGTGAATCGCATCCCGATGAGTGGGCGGGTCATCGACATTCGGTACAACAAGGGCAAATACTTTCGCGCCTTCGCGGATAAAGCTTCGCTCGACAACGAGCAAAACGCGGTGCTCCTGGAAGACGCGCAAGGGCGGCGCATGTGCTTTGTGCAAATCGCCGGATTCCTGGCGCGGCGCATCGTCTGCTACCTGCAGACCGGCATGGCCGTCGAACGCGGCCGGCGCTACGGCATGATCATGTTCGGTTCCCGCGCCGACATCTACCTGCCTCCTACCGCCCGCGTGCGTGTCCGCGTTGGCGATCGTGCTTACGGTGCGGTGACTGTTATTGGGGAGTGGCCGTGACCGGCATGGGTGTGTGTCGGCGCGGCGGTCGCGATGAAAAGTAGGGCACCCGCTACGCGGGTGCACGACAGGAAAGTGATGCTAGCCGCATCACGCGGCCAGGGCGGCTTGGGCGCGGCGTTCCCAGAAGTCCTCGAAGCGACCGCTGAGCTGGTTGCAGCGCAGCGCAATGATGGCGTCGGC
>Ga0265331_10000208_pt1 | contig 71135 bp, 58 predicted proteins | sample 41923metaG_FD_202088 | JGI IMG/M metagenome (GOLD analysis project Ga0265331, IMG submission 202088) | Rhizosphere microbial communities from Carex aquatilis grown in University of Washington, Seatle, WA, United States - 4-19-23 metaG | ecosystem: Host-associated > Plants > Roots > Rhizosphere... | reverse complement strand
GTCAGCAACGCACCCGATCGGGCCATCGGCCCTCCTTGGGCGCTGCTGTTTCTCCTTATCTCTCATCTCAGAAAATTCAACTACCTTCTTTTCAAGACCCTGTATTAGGTTATGCAACAGCTTCTAGCAAGTATCAGGTATATCATTCGAGTGGCGTATGCTTTAGCCTGCGTGGGGTTGAGTTTAGTCCGGCAAGAAAAGTTAAAATCTAAACCAAAACCGCGCAGGCTAAAGCCTACGCCACCACCGAGTTCAAAACTACTTCAATTCCCTGTATAGTTTAGGAATGCCATTGAGTGTCAAAACTCGCCGTCGATTGCGATTTGCGAACACGCGTGTGCGCGAGCTGATCGGCGTGGTGAAGGGCCTGATCTCGACGCGGCATCCGCTGCTGGTGCATATCATTCCGATCCGGCGGTGCAATCTTTCCTGCACGTATTGCAATGAATTCGACGATTTTTCGAAGCCTGTGGAGCTGGCCGAAATGTTTCGCCGGCTCGACCGCCTGGCGGAGATGGGCACGGCTGTGACGACGATCAGCGGCGGCGAACCGCTGCTGCATCCGGAACTGGATCAAATCATCGCGCGGATGCGCGGACACGGAATCCTGACGGGGATTATCACCAACGGCTACCTGCTGACGGCCGAGCGCATCGAGCGGCTGAACCGCGCGGGCCTCGAATATCTGCAAATCAGCATCGACAACGCCATGCCCGACGAAGTGTCCATGAAGAGCCTGAAAGTGCTCGATCAGAAATTGAAGCTGCTGGCCGAGCACGCCATTTTCCAGGTGAACATCAATTCGGTACTGGGCAGCGGAGTGAAAAATCCGGAAGACGCGCTGATGGTGGCGCGCCGCGCCCAGGAACTGGGCTTTACCAGCACGGTGGGCATCCTGCACGATGGGCAGGGGCAACTGAAGCCACTCGGAACGCGCGAAACCGAAATCTTCGAAGAGATCATGGGGATGGGCAAGCGCGGGTTTTCGCGCCTGAACGGGTTCCAGCACAACATTGCCAAGGGCAAGCCGAACGAGTGGCGATGCCGGTCCGGCTCGCGTTATCTCTATATCTGCGAGGACGGGCTGGTGCACTGGTGCTCGCAGCAGCGCGGGTATCCCGGCATTCCGCTCGAAAAATACACGTCTGAGGACCTGCGGCGTGAATATTTTACGAAGAAGCATTGCGCGCCGCGCTGCACCGTGTCCTGCGTGCAGCAGATCGCTGTGGTGGACAATTGGCGTGGCCCGCAGACGCTTAAGCCCATTGCCGCGCCGCCGTCTTCTCCTGAATCGTTTGTGCAACTGACAGGCGCGGGCAACCCTCCGCGGAATTGAATCGCAATCACGACCGATTGAGGTATATGTCGCGCCTACGGCGCTTGTCGTCCTTGCTATGCGCGTACCCAGCGCTCACGCGCTGGGCTACGATGTTCCGCGCCTCCAGCGCTCGCCGACGGTCAACGCCGCATCGAACCGACAAAATTTATAGCGCCGAGGGCGCGGCAGAAGGTAGCCCAGCCCGGAAGGGCTGGGTGCGCAAACTACACGAGACCTGAGCGCCGTAGGCGCGATACATTTCTGCAACTCATTGTGATCCATACACATGCCCCAAAGCCTTCCCGCGCCGATCTTGCTTTGGTCAAGCAGGTTCCAAGGTGTTCCCCCAGTTGCGCCAGCTAACCTTGCCATTGCTGCTGCGGAACACTGTACTTCGATATCGTTGACGCTCCACCGACCCCGGGCTATGTTGAATCGAGAGAGTTAGGTCCATCCGGCGGTTCCCCTGTGGCCATCACTGGCCCAGCGCCGGTAAATCACAAGCATCCGAATGGGTTAAGCCGGTTCCCTCGATGCCATGCCCGCTGCCGGTTCGAACCGGTTTCAGGGCAAGCCAGGCGTGTCCGCGTGACAAGATCACTGTGCCTACGATAACCAAAGCCGGGCGATACGAAGTTCGCGATGAATTGGGCCGCGGCGCCATGGGCGTGGTCTATCGCGCGCACGACCCGGTGATCGGCCGGGACGTCGCGGTAAAAACCATGCAGCTGTCCGAACAGGGCACGGGCATGTCCCGCGAAGAGCTGATTGCCCGGTTCCAGACTGAGGCGCGCGCGGCGGGACTTCTGACGCATCCGAATATCGTCGTGGTGTACGATGCCGGCGAAGAAGAAGGCATTTTTTATATCACCATGGAGCTGGTCGAGGGGCGAAGCCTCCAGACGTTGCTCGATGCGCGGCAATTGTTTCCGCTGACGCGCGTGATGAAGCTGATGGAGCAGGTCTGCTCGGCCTTGGATTTCGCGCACCAGCGCAATGTCGTCCATCGCGACATCAAGCCGGCCAACCTGATGATGACCGCCGACGATACGGTGAAAATCACCGACTTCGGCACCGCGAAAATTCTGCAATTCGGCACCGCGCAGACCGCGCACGTGATGGGCACGCCGTCCTACATGTCGCCCGAGCAGGTGAAGGGCAAGCCGGTGGACGGGCGTTCGGATATTTTTTCGCTCGGCGTAATCCTGTATGAATTGATGACCGGCGAAAAACCGTTTCCCGGGCAAAATATTACTACGGTCATCTACAAGATCATCAACGAAGACCCGATTCCGCCGCGTTCCCTCGATTCGTCGATTCATCCGGGATTGTCCCAGGTGATTACGCGCGCGCTTTCCAAGGATCCCACGACGCGCTTCCAGAATTGCCACGAATTTCTGGACGCCCTGAAAAACTATCGCGATCAGGTGACTCCGGAAGCAACTCTAAGAATGTCACCGGAAAAGGGTTACGGGGCCCTGCCACCGGTTCGCCCTGCCGCTCATCCGACTCCGTCCTTGAACGCGCGTCCCAGCGCAGCCGATGCGCCCGCATTTTCGCCCCCGGCCGTGATCCAAAAAGAGCACAAGGGCTCCAATCGTAGCGCGCGCTTGTTCCTGACTCTGATCCTGCTGGGCGTTATCGGATATGCCGGGTATCGCGTCTGGCCTCAGATGTTGGACATCTGGCAACACATCCACGACCCGGCGGATAAGCCCGCGACACCAGCAAAGATATCTCCGGCAATACCCCCAGTGAACTCCGAAACACGCGAAGCGAAACCTAATGAGCCTGCTGCATCCACTTCACCTGCAGAAGTGGCGGCGGTCCCCGCGGGCGAATCAGACGCTGCGCCGTCACAGCCGCCCGCTGCGAAAGTTCCCGAGCGTGTCGCCGATGCCGCTCCAGCTCGGGTTGCCAACACCGAAAAGCCTGTAGCGACCCCGAAAGCGGCGTCGCCGTTCACAACACCCGCAGCCAGCATATTGAAATCTACTTTGGGATCCCAGCTGGCTGGCATTGCAATGGCGGATAAAGTGAAACTGACAGCCACGGGAAACTCGCTGACTCTTTCGGGACAGCTAACTCCCCAGGAACACAGTAAGCTGCTCACGCTGTTGCACAATGTGCCGGGCGGAGTAAAGGTGATCGACGACATCGGGTATTCAGACGAAACGCAGCAAATTCCGGCACCGGCTCCGACTTCGACTCCAGCTCCAGCTCCAGCTTCAGCTTCAGCAAATCTGGAAACCGGCTGGGTGTGGATTCGATCTACGCCCTGGGGTGCCAGGATTCTTGTGGATGGCATGGACACCGGACAGCGAACTCCGGCGCGAGTTCAAATGACTAAAGGTGAGCACGAAGTCCTACTGGTGCGTCGTGGATTTGGGAGCGCGCATCGCTCGGTTCAAATACAGCCAGGACAGAATATGCAGTTCACTGAGCGCCTCGAAGTGCAATAGGAACGGCGCTTTAGAGACTCTCTTGGAGGGATGGACTGCCATTCCTAATATAGAATCTGAGTCCCCTCCTTGTAACCTTCCTATCCACCAGCATCCCACAGGTTGATCGATAAGTATCTCCCTTGCAGCAATGCCCTTTATTTCAAGGACCTAGGCGTGCATTCTGGCGGCAGACGTCTTGCTGTCAATAACGGTACACAGTCCCTTTCGGAAATCGCAGGCGAGTCTCGGGGCCATTCGGGAACCCTTTCGTGAAAGTTGGAATTTCGACAACAATGAAGACTTACGCTAACCCGAGTCTACCATCGGACGAAGAGGTCCCCGAGGTAGAGGCAACGCCGATTATCGTGCGGCGCGAGGAGCATCCGCGCGTTGGAGGTGCGGCGGCGAACACGCCTGTCTCGAGCAGCGATGCGGCGGCGATTAATTTCTTGCGTCAATTCCGCGTGCTGGTCGGCGCAGCGCGGCTCTATCAGCGAAACCACCCACGGCTCATGGAAATTCTGGCCTCTGCCGAGCACCAGCTTCGCTTGGCGCTGTCGTCGCAGTCGCCACTGGTCTTCGCTGTCGAGCGCAACGGAATGATCTTACCGCGATACGAAGCCAGCGCCGGTGAGTTGCTGCACGATCCCCGGGGCGAGCTGCAAAATCTCGCGGAGGGACTGCTGCGCAGCGGAATTTGCTCGGTTCTGTTCTCCTCGCGAGTGAACGTCGGCGAACTGGATTTGTTCGCCCGCGAAATTAGCCTGGTTCCACGCACCGCGACTCCTGGTGATACGAATTCACGAAAAGCGTGGGACAGGTGGATCCGGGATCAAAATGTCGCTGGAATTCGTGTCAATGTTCCCACGGAAAGGCGCGATTCGCTGCTGCTGGCCAGCTTGATATCGGCCGTGTTCGCCTACGATGAAGCCCCGCGGATATCCTCGTATTCGAAGGCAAAGAACGCGCAGCCTGCTGCCACGTTTGACCAGGTGGCGGACACGTTGCGAATTCTCGGAAAACTCACGCCACCGCGCGATGTGGAAACGCAAACCTCCGCCGAGGAAGTCGCTCGGCGAACCCACTCGGTCCTTTCGGGAAAAGATCGCGTCGCCGTTTCGCTGGTAGCGTTCGCGGTTTCCAACGTAAGACCCCGCGAGGGCGAAACGATGGAGCCATATATCGGACGCCTAGGCGACGCACTGACGCTCGGCTTCGCACGGCAGGAATTCGAAGCTGACCGGGTGACGCCGCCGGAAGTGCTCCCTTTGCTGATCCAGCTCGACCAGGTGCGCAGCGAAATCCGCAACGCGGGTACCATCCGGTTTGGCAGCGTGCAGCACGATGAGGCGCGCGTGGCCACGCTTTGCGACAGATTCTGGAATGCGCTGCCGCCGGGCGAAAAAATCAAGACGCTTCAAAGCAGCCACGCATGGTGCGTGCCGGCAACCGTGGTGGCCCAGTTCCTGGAGCCGTTGGCCCTGGTTGCGGAAAAGAAGAAATCGGAAGAAGCGGGACGCGAAGGCCGAGCCGTGCTGTTGGCCTATGCGCGCTGCCTCGAATCGGAGGAAGGCAAGCCGCGGCGAGCCGTAGCCGCCGGACTCGCCGAGCTTGCCCCGCTGATCGAGGGCCTGTGGCCGCATTCGTCGATAGCCGCATTCGGCACGGGAATCGTGCAGGCATTGATGAAGGAAACCTCTCCGGGAATCGCGGGACTACTATCGGCGGTGGTGGAAAATCTGGCACGCGTTTCGCTGATCAAAGACGAATACGCCGAATTCGAGCGAATCGTGGAAACGCTGGAATCCGCGCCGCGGGATGACGAACACGCTCATGTTTCCACCCTTGTAGGACGCATCTTAAACGACGAACAGTGGCTACATATGGTGGACAACGCCCTGATCGGCGATGTGCTCAATCCTGTGATCCCACGCCTATTACGGAGATGTCCGGACCGCCTAATCGACCGTCTCGGCTTGTTGCTCACCGCCCACGAGGGAATGGCCGCACTACCAGCGATGGTGCGGCTAGTTCATGCCTGCGGAGAACCAGTACTTGGAACTCTGGAATCGCGACTCAGTGATACCCGACGCCAACGCATAGCAACGGCAATTTACTTACTCTCGTCCACCGATCCCAAACGTCTGGCGGGTGTACTTCCACGTGTATTACCAAGTTGGGAATGGAGTTTACAGGACTTGGCCGTCAGCGAGCTAGCGCGCTGGACAAATCCGGCAGTACTTGCGGCTTCCGCGAAGGCTTTTCTGACTTCTGTCACAGAAGCTCATGAAATGGTCATTCCCTGCATGATCGATCAACTCGGTATTGCGAATGAAATCTCGGCTATCCCTTTGTTACTGAAGATTGCTGCCGGCGAATGTCTGGGATTGCGTGACATCTATTTCCGCATCAAAGCAGTCGAAGCATTGGGAAGAATGCGAGTCGCCGAAGCAGGTCCACTTCTGTTAAGAATTGTAAGGGAACGCAATGGGCTGGCACGCAGCGAACCATCGGCGTTGCGCGCAGCCGCGGAGGAAGCCTTGGGCCTGCTCGAAAACGGTCCCCTTTCGACTCGCAAGCGTAAGTCGACAATATCTGATTCTAAACCCAACACAGCACACGGTCGGCCTCGGCGATACGCCCGCGTCATACTCACCACACCTCTTTCCGCAACCATCGCGGGGACCCAAAACACAATCCGCATTTTGACTATCAGCTTGGGCGGGGCATTCCTGGAATCACCTCGGCGGCTTGCGGTTGGCGAATCGCTGCGGGTTGAGGTTCGTGCGGGACTTCGCCGAATTCAATTTACCGCCGTCGTACGCAACATCACACCCACGGGCGCCGGCGTCGAATTCGTGCATATGAAACCGGAAGCCCGCGAGCGGCTTCGCCGATTTGTGACGCCGCTGCTTTCAAAAGATTAGCCCCACTTGCCTCTTCCGGCATTGAATTATACGCCCTCAATTTTCTTAGATAATGTTGTCTCTTGTTTTCACGGCTCTCCGGAATCCGGAGTCGAAAGTAATGGTCGGGGAAATGTCTCAATGGGTTCAATTTCGGGAATTTCTTCCCCGCTGCCCGCTCCCATCTCGTTGAGTTTGCGTGCCGACGGAATTAGACGACTATCAAAAGATGCAGCCGCACTGTTGAACGCCTTGCTTGCTCGCTCCAAGCCCCTCGCAATTTCAGAAAAGTGTTCCGCGAATTTAGCTACACGTTCGTATAACTCCTTACCTAAATCTTTGATCCGCTCCGCATTTTCGGTCGCAATCTGCTGCTTCCAGCCATAGGCGATGGCCCTCAATAAAGCAATAAGAGTGGTGGGGCTGGCGAGAACGACCTTCTTGTCGATGGCGTCTTCAATCAGAGTGCGGTCCTGCTCGAGCGCGGCGCTGAAAAAAGATTCCCCCGGAAGAAAAAGAACGACGAATTCGGGTGTGGGTTCGAACTGCTTCCAATATTCTTTTCGTGAGAGATTATTAATATGTTCGCGGACCAGGGAGGAGTGCTGGACTATGGCCGCTTTATATTCCGGGGAATCGGGAGTTGCGCTGATTGCCGCTAGAAACGCGTGCAGCGGAACTTTCGCGTCGATCACGATCTGCGTTCCGCCGGGCAGGTGGACAATCAGATCGGGACGCAGGCGGCCATCCTCAGTATCTACCGACTGCTGCTCCAGGAAATCGCAGTGCGGAGACATTCCAGCCAGCTCCACCGCGCGCCGCAACGTCAACTCGCCCCATTTTCCTTTTACTTGCGGCTGACGCAGTGAACTGACCAGGCTTCCGGTTTCCTGCCGCAGGTCCCTGCTGGTCGTCGCCAGCGACTGCACCTCGCTGCGCAAACTGCCGTAGGCTTCCTGTCTTGCGGATTCCACGCGCGTTACTTCGTTGCGCAGGTCCCGTAAAGCTGTTTCCAGCGGGGTGACCATTGCCTGAATCGAAACCTTGCGCTGTTCCAGGTCACCTTCGGCCTCCTTTTGAAGGGAATCGAACCTGGCCTTTGCCAAATCGATGAACTGCTTGCTGCTGGCCAGCAGCGCTTCGCCCGCGAGCGACTGAAAGGCGTCCTTCAGCTTGTCGCGCGCGTCGTCGAGCAGGCTCCTCTGCTCGGCAAGATTGGAACGCTGGGCCTCCGCATCTTTCTCCGCGGCGGCCCGCAATTTCTGTTCGTCTTCAATCCTTCTCTGCGCGGTACGCAAGTCCTGCTGCAGAGAATCGTTTTGTTTTTTCAACTCCGCGACGGCGCCCTCCATACTAGACGCGCGCTTTTCCACTTCCAACCGGGCAGTCCCCGCCGAGGTGCGGCTCCAAAGCCAGGCAACAAGGAATCCGGCCACAAGACAAGCAATTGCGATCAGAAATTCTGTACCGATCATGCATGCACCTTAATCGAAGGAACGAATATCTGTTCAGCGAATCAGGACGAGCGGATTCTAACACGCCGGACAACACCTCCGGAAAAGCCATACTGCTCAATTCCTGCTGAATTCCTGCCAGGCTGACTCCAGCAGCATGGCAAATTCCCCGGACGGCTTGTCTTTTATCATCTGCTGAAGCTGCGCGCGAATCTCCGAAACGTCCTGTGGTGCCCGGTCGATGAGGCGGATCAGCCGATCGGCTCGTGCGACCCAAGTCCCGGTGGCAAGAGCGCGCGCGGCAACCAGTTTTTGGCGTGCTGCCTCCAGATCCGGCAGGCCCGCATCGGTGGGGATGAGTCTCGCCGTAACCGTGTAATCGCCCGGACCGGTAAACTTTGCCTCGATTTCGGCGACGTTGCGGTCGCCTCCGGATGTCGTCACGCGCACCTTGTCCCCACGCAGGAGTTGGATGACCGCCGGCGGTCCGTTTCGGACTTCGACGGCCACGCGCTCGCGAGTCCCGCGGGCAAGCACAGACAATTTATCCTGTGCCCCGGCGTTGGGAGCCTCCGCTGGGCCACTCAACTCCAACAGGACCATCGCAACCGGGTTAGGTCCAGCCTCGTGACCGGCAACGTCCACACGGAGGTTAACTTCCCCGATTGGCACGTGCAATCCCGGAAGGACAACCAGCGAAATCGGTGATGATGCAAGAACCAGGCAAGCCTGGTCCGCCAGAAAAACACGATTGGCATTAGCTTCGCCGCGAAAACCGCTTCCTTCGATTTCGAACCGGTCACGTTCAGAAAGAAAATGCGGGTAGGCAAGCATGCGTACGTCAGTGGAGGGGCTTGGAGTTGGTCCCTGCGGATCGGGGGGCGGCAATTTGACAACCGGCGCGGATGCCTTGAACTGCTGTCCCGGAATCTGCGCGATCAGCGTGCCCGGCTCGCTGGGAGCAATAAATATCGCACGGCCCGTCTTGTCCGTGGTAACCCTTCGGTCATCGGGGAGTTGCACGACGACACCCGGCAGCATTCTGCCTGCTCCATCCAATACCGCCAGCGTAGCGGGGGCTGAGGCAACCAGTTTCTGAGGAAGCACAATCGTGCGTGGTGCCGGTGCTTTCGGCCGAGCCGGGACCGTGGCCTGCGCCCTCATTGCAACTGGAGAGCATGCAACGAGCACGAACAAAATGGTTCGAGTCAGATGCAGCCTGCGAGGAGTCCGTGCACGGAACATAGACGTGGATTTTACCCCGATGAGCGGTGTAAGAAGAAATAGCTGACACCACGGGGGGCAGGGGAAGCGTTTCCCTGCGCGAACGTTCAGGACTTGCTGGATTGGTTGAAAATTTTCGCTTCGAGGAAGAGGCGGAACAGCTCGGGGTCGAGTTCGTTCTGCTTGACGGACATGTCCAGAATATCCAGCGCGCCTTCTGTGGGAAGGGCCTTCTTGTAGGGTCGGTCGGAGGCCGAGAGGGCGTCGAACATATCGCAAATGGTCATGATCTTCGCCTGAACGGGGATATCGTCGGCCCTCAATCGGTAGGGATAACCGGTGCCGTTCAGCTTTTCGTGGTGTGCGCGGGCAATGCGTGGAATTTCACGGATTTCCTTGGTCCATGGGATCTGAAGAAGGAAGTTAAAACTGTGCACGACGTGCGATTCGATCTGCGCACGTTCGTCCGAATTCAGACTTCCTTTCGGAATCGAGAGGAATCGGACCTCTTCCTGTGACAAGAATGGACGTTCCACGCCACGCGGGTCGCAATAGGTCTGTCGGGCGATTTCGCCCAGATTTTTGAACTCTCCCGCCGGCATTATGGTCGGCTCATTTGCCTTCACAATAGCTCGAAACGCACTTTCAAGCTGTGCCCTGCGCGCACGATAGTCCTCTTCGAGTTTTTGTATTCGTGAAAGCGCCTCTTCCCGGTCGAATCCGAGCAACAACTGAAACTTCTCACTCTCCAGGCGCGCCTCCAGGTCCTTATAGAGGTAATCGAAACGAAGCGCGACGACATCCATCTGCATCGGATAGAGCTTTTTCGCTTTGACCAATACTTCTTCGCGTACCCCGACTTTTCCAAAGTCATGCAGCAGCGCAGCATAGCGAATCTCTTTCATCTGGTCCTCCGTGAAGCGGGTTCCCGCATAGGTGCCGGTTTCCACGCGATCCACCACTTCCGCGAGGCCCACCGTCATACCGGAGACTCGCAGCGAATGTCCTGAAGTGGTGGGATCGCGCTGTTCAATCGCGGTGACGGCGGCTTTGACGAATCCTTCGAACAGCGTCTCGATGTCCTGATACAGGCGGCTATTTTCATAGGCGACCGCGGCCTGGGACGCCAGAGAAAACGCGAACCTGACGGCGCGGTCTGGGAATCGGTGCACTTCTTTCTTAACGGCCTTGCTATCGGTAAGGCGTGCCGCCGGATTCGACTTGCAATTGATGAGTTGAAGGACTCCGATGACTTCCCCGCGGCCATTTTTCATCGGAAGGGTGAGCAGCGAACGCGTCCGGTATCCGGTTTCCTCGTCGTATCGCTTATTAAAGCGGTATGGTCGCCCGCGCGGAATGCGATACGCATCGGCAAGATTAATCACCTCTCCGCGAATCGCCGAACAACCCGCCAGTGAATCTTCGCGCATGGGCAGAACAAATTCTTTGAAGGGAAATTGAACGCTGTCGTTCTGCGTGAGCTTGAATCGAAGGCGGCGTTCCCCGAGCCCTGCCTCAAGCGCGTCGCGGTGTTCCTGTTCAACCAGGTACAAAGATCCGGCATCGGCGCCGGTGATTTCACGCGCTTTAGTCAGAATCATATCGAGCAATACGTTGACGTCGCGGATTTCCGACAAGGCAATACCGATTCGGTTTAACTCCTCCATCTCCCGCTCGGTTCGCCTGAGTTCCGCGCGCGTGGCATATTCGCGCTGCGCAAGGTCGATGTTGTCGAATGCTGCGGCGACCGTCCTGCGCACTTGCGACGAAGCTGCTTTGCGAGGGAGCGTTGCAAAACAATCGGGGGACTGCTCCTGGGCTCGATTTCGTGATATTCCAATCAGACGGACTCGCGGCTCGCGTTGGGCAAGGCGGCGCAGAGAGGCTAGATCATCGGAAGCCAGGTCTGCAAAACACACGATACGAGACCCGCTGGATTTGGGCAGGGTGGCATGCCGGCTGCGAGGCGATCGCGGCAACGCGCGTACCGCGTAGCGCCCGCTGAGCGAGCGTGCCAGCGGAGCGGCAAGGGACCGCTCAAAATACCAGATTTCTCCAATTTGCGGCATGAGCGAGATGCAGGGAACGCAGGAGTGGGCTTTCTGCGATCCTGAATAGGAAGTATACCGAAGCAGGGGGGGGCCATAGAACGTAACCGGGCACGCGGTGTCGTGAAAGGACGTAACTACTTGCCACGCAGGCTATTGCGTGAGAAGGACCAGTTTGCTAGCCTGACTTTAAATAGCCGATTGCGTCTCAAAATGGGAAACGCGCATGATTCGAACCCAAAGCAATCGAGACTTAGGGAAGAGCGTAAGCATTTAGACGAGGGAATCTTTGCGAATAGAAGCCGGGGCGCGTAGCGATCTGGGGCGCGTTCGAAAAAACAACGAAGACTGCTACGAAATAGAGCCATCTATGGACTTATACGTTCTATCGGACGGCATGGGCGGCGAAGCGCATGGCGAGATAGCAAGCAAGGTCGCCGTGCAAACCATCGTGGACCATTGTCGGAAAGCTGAAAATAGCCGCGCCACCCCAACTTTTGGTGAATCCCATCCGGGTGTCTCCGAGCGCACGAATCGCCTGACTAGCGCGATTCACCTTGCCAACCGCGTGGTTTTCGAAACGGCAAGTGTCAATCCCGAGCAGAGAGGCATGGGAGCAACGATTGTGGCCGCTTGGATCAATGGTCAGATGCTTTCTCTAGCGCATGTGGGTGATAGCCGCGCATATTTGCTGCGTGCCGGATCCCTAGAGCAGCTTACTGGTGATCACTCCCTGGTGGCCGAAAAGGTGCGAATCGGAATTCTGACGCCGCAGGAAGCCGATGCCAGTGAACTACAAAGCGTGCTAACGCGAGCTGTGGGAACAAACGAAACCGTCGAGGTGGACTCCGACGAGCAGATATTAATTATTGGAGACGCCCTACTGCTTTGTTCAGACGGGCTTACCCGCATGGTGACCGATCCTGAAATTGCTAGTACGATTCTGACCAGTTCCTCGGCGCAGAATGCAGCCGACCGGCTGGTGGATTTGGCCAATGAAAATGGCGGCGTGGATAATGTCAGCGTAATCGTTCTGCGCTTCCTTGCGAAATCTGAAAGTTTGCTCGATCGCCTGAAAATCTGGAAGCGGATCTCCGGATAGGCCCGGTCCGGCTTTGGCCGGAGGAGACGAACATGTCAAGGCTCGTCCTGAAATTTGAGGGCGCCGTACTAAAGGAAGTCCCCCTCGGAACACGCCCGGTAACTATCGGGCGCGCGCCGGATAACGACATCCCCATCGATAATCTGGCTGTGTCCAATTATCATGCGCGCGTGTATGTCGAAGCCGGATCGCTGGTGGTCGAAGATCTAAACAGCCTGAATGGATCCTTTCTGAACGATATTCGCGTCGAGCGCGCCATGCTCAAGGATGGCGACACTATATTGGTAGGCAAACATCATATTTTAGTTGACCAAATCAACGATGCAGCGGTGCCTGTGGACAGTTGGCGAAAGGCGCCGGCCCCACGCATGAATGAGACGATGGTGCTCGATACCCGCGTGCGTCGCGAGATGCTGGAACAGGCAGCGGCCGCGGGGGAACGGTCTCAACTCTCCCCCGCGCGAATTCGTGTCCCTACGCTTACCGTCCTGCGCGGAAGGACCGACGCGAAAGACTATCGGCTCACCGGAAAATTGACGGTCATCGGCCGTTCGAACATGGCGACCGTGCGCCTTCGCAGTTGGTTCACACCGAACATCGCCGCGCAGATCAACAAGCACGATGACGGCTATTATCTCGGGCGCGGGGACATCGTGCCGAAGGTCAATGGAGTCGAAATCGGTGGCCTAACCAAACTCAATGACGGGGACCTGATCGAAGTGGGCCGTGTGCGGTTGAACTTTCTGTATCGCGATTAGACCGCTGCAGTGAGCCCAGAAAACAAGCAGGATCATGCCCGTACTTCCCACGGATGGTAAATCCCGCCGCACCATTCGCGCTCTGAGCGCGTTGCTTCAAGCATGGTGGAGTCGCCGTGTCCCGTTCCTGATCAGCCTGGGCCTTACAGCCTTCGCCCTGTTCATTTACTCCGTCACATTCATCGGCGACCGTCCAACAGCCGTGTTTTCCTTCATCAACCGGCTGGAGCTCGACGCGCTCGATTTCCGTTTTCGCATCCGTCCGGATCGTTACAAACATCCGGACCCGCGCATCATCGTGGTGGATATCGACCAGCGCTCGCAGGAAGTCCTCGGCCGCTGGCCGTTCTCGCGCACTCACTTCGCCCACATGCTCGATGCGCTGCGCGAAGACGGCGCGAAAGTTGCGGCCTTCGACATCACTTTCAGCAAGCCCGATGAGACGGCAGCACCCATTCGCGAGTTGAAACGAACCGTGACGGAACGCCAGCAGCAGGGCGGCCAGACGGATCCTCGCGTGGTAGCGGACCTCGACCGTCTGGAGAAGGAATACGACGGAGACGAGCAGTTCGCGCGCGCGATTGAACGATTTGGCAACGTTGTTCTGGGAACCTTCTTCCTGAATTCCGAATCGGACTTGAAGGGCGTGGACGACAAGACTCTCGACCGCTACGCCAACATACTCGCCGATTTTCCGCTTCCCCAAGCTCGCCCCTCCAATCCGCAGACCGGCAAGCGCGACATGTCTCATCTCATCCAGAGTTTTGAAGATCAATACTCGCTGATGCCAAAGGGCACTCAGGCAAATATCGAAGTCCTCAGCGAGGCCTTGAAAAAAGGCCGTGGTACCACGGGCTTCTTCAATGTCGAACCCGCCCCCGATGGCGTTGTGCGCCATTCGCTTCTAGTGCTTCCCTACGGACGTTTGAAAGACTTCGAAGATGGGGCCCTCTACGGGTCGCTTGACGTCCAGGTTGTGCGGCAATATTTGGGTTTGTCCGACCAAGAAATGGTGCTGGATTTTAGTGAGACGGGCATTACTGCGCTTGAATTCGGTCCATCGCTGGTGATCCATCCCGACGCCGTGGGGCGCATGATGATCAATTACGAGGGAGGCGTAAACACATATCCATATGTCTCGATCGCCGATGTGGTGGAGCATAAATTCATCCCCGGGACATTTCGCGGAAAGATTGTATTGGTGGGTGCCTCTGCGACGGGAATCGGCGACCTCCGCTCGACGCCCTTTGCGGGGATCAACTATCCGGGCGTCGAGATTCACGCCAACGTGATCGATAACATCCTGAATCGCCACTTGTTGATTCGAGGCGCAAACCAGGTCGCTGTGGACCTGCTGTTGATTCTTTTGTTCGGCGTGCCGCTGGGAATGTGGCTGGCGCTGGCGCAACCGCGATCGATGCTGTTCGGTTTACTGTTGCTGGTTCCGTTCGCACTGGGCTCCTGGTATGCGTTCCTGCATGGTTGGTGGCTGAATTTCATCGTGCCGTCCGGGACGCTAGTCGCGAACGTCGGCTTTGTGGCGGTCTATCGTGCCCTGGTTGAGGAAAAAGAGAAGCGCAAAGTGCGCGGCTTCTTTCAGCAATACGTGCCCCCGGAAGTGATCCGGCGGTTGCTCGAAAGTCCCGATCTGGTGAAGCCGCGGAAAACGGAAATTACCGTGATGTTCAGCGACGTACGCGGCTTCACTACCATTTCTGAAAAGCTCGATGCGCAGGAACTGGCCGCGCTGCTGAATGAATACCTGACCGAGATGACGCAGATCGTTTTCCGCCACAGCGGGACACTCGATAAATACATCGGAGATGCCGTGATGGCATTCTGGGGCGCGCCATTTGAAGAACCCGGACACGCAACGAATGGATGCCACGCCGCCCTCGAAATGATGGCACGCCTCAAGGAAATGCAGTCCAAGTGGAGGGCCGAGGGACGGCCCGTACTCGACATCGGCGTAGGACTCAGCACAGGCGTTGCGTCGGTGGGCAACATGGGATCGGCGCTGCGGTATGGCTACACGGCGCTGGGCGACACCGTCAATTTATCCGCGCGCCTGGAAGGATTGAACAAGGACTACGGCTCGCACATTCTGCTCAGCGAAGCCACGTATGCGGAGGTAAACGATCCGCTTCTGATCTTCCGCGAACTGGATTTGATCCGCGTGAAAGGAAAATTGCAACCCATCACGCTCTATGAATTGGTCGCCTCTCGCGGAACTCCGGAAGGCGATGCGCCCGGCTTGGAAGAACGCATTGAAATGTTTTCACAGGGACGCGCGTGTTACCGGGAGCGGCGCTGGCAGGACGCGCAAATCATCTTCGAAAAACTTCTGGAGCGCTGGCCCGAGGATGGCCCCGCTCGCATGTACGCAAACCGCTGCCGGGAATACCTGGTGACAGGCCCTGAAGAAAACTGGGACGGCGTTTACGTCATGACGCACAAATAAATCGCGCAACAGCCTCCTTCACTTCCTCTAACTCCCATACTTCCTCAACGTCCTTTTACCCCGGTGGCCACCGAAATGCCCTGCCACCGAGCAAATGCAGATGCAAGTGGAACACAGACTGCCCCGCGCCAGGCCCATTGTTGACGACCGTGCGATATCCATCCGTGAGCTTTAGCTCCGTGGCGAGTTTCCCGGCGATGAGTTGCAACCGTCCAAGCATCCCGGCATCCTCCGCCGTAGCTTCTGTGAGCGAGACCAGATGCTTTCTTGGGCAGATAAGGATATGAGTGGGCGCTTGCGGCTGAATGTCTTCAAACGCGAAGACCTCATCGTCCTCGTAAACTATTTTGGACGGGATTTCTTTTCGGCTAATTTTGCAGAACAGACAATCGTTCATGTTTTCACCGCTTGGTAGAACAGGTTTCAACCTGTTCGGTTTTGGTTTTTCTTTGTACCACTTCAAAAGCGGACAGGTTGCCCTTCGCAGATTCAGGGTAAAAAACCTGTCCCACTGTTACTTCTCGCCGAGATTTGGCGTCGGGTCAAGCCTCAATACGAACGTCTGAAATCCGTCCGAATTTCGCAGCTGCGCGGCAAGCTTCTGCGCGGCGTCGGGACTTGGCACGCGGCCTACACGCACGCGATAGAAATGGCCCGTCGGAGCATCGTAATCCTGAATAAAGATCGGCTGGTAACGCGCGAGCAGCCGGTCTCGCAAGCGTTCCGCATTGCCACGATCGGCAAATGCTCCAACCTGCACGGTAAACTCTCCCAGCGCGGAACTGGGACTGGAAAGCAACTCGATGCGCACGGGCGCCGTGCCGGTGCCGATCATATCGATCCCTGCTGCCGCCGCGCGCGCCAGATCCAGAATGCGATCTCCGACAAAAGGGCCGCGATCGATCACGCGAACTTCAATCTGCCTGCCGTTGTTCAAGTTAGTGACGCGCAAAATACTGCCGAAAGGAAGTGTGCGGTGCGCGGCCACCAGCGTGTTCATGTCAAAAATTTCGCCGTTGGCTGCGCGGCGCCCGTGGAACGGTATGCCGTACCACGATGCGACTCCCTCTTCGACATAAATGCCGGGAATAAAGGGAGCGCTTCTGGTAGGCGGCTGCTGGACGCTTGGTGTCGAAGGATGCGGCCCTGCACTTTGCTGCGGAGCAGCTGCCGGAGCTGCAACGGGAGGGGCCGAGCTTATCGGGCGGCGACCAGCGCATCCAGTGGCGGCGAGTGTCGCAAGCAACAAAGCCGAAAGCCATGCGGAATAGAAGCGAGAAACGGTCGCGCCAACCGCGCGATGATTCAACTCGAACACCGCAATGCCGAGGTTGCGCTGTGCTGCAGCTCGCAAATTAACCGGCAACCGATTCCCTCAAACGTAGTCAATCTGCGTTTCCTCCAGAATCAGTTGCATCAACTGTCTCCTGCCCTTCGCATCCGTGCGAATTTCCAGCTATTATAGGCATGCGAAAATATTTACAGCAAGGAGACGACGTGCCGCTTCCTGTTCGATGGCGTTACAAATTTGACCGCTGGTGGGGCCAGTTCACCGGAATGTTTCGGTCCGAGCCAAAACAAATGCGTCCCCGGCTCTGCCCCGCATGCGGGACGCTGGTAGGTGCGTCCGCGACAAAATGCCACCAGTGCGGCGCGAGCATGACCTATTCCTTCGCGGCGGCCAGCAAGTCGCTCGGTCGCTGGATGCCGCAAACTTCGCCTGTCACGTACGCAATGCTTACGATTTGCTGCGTGATGTATGTCCTATCGATCATCATCACAATGCGTACGCAGGACGGCGGTGGGCTGAGTGGTGGCCTGATGAATCTCGGTGGCATCGCAACTCAGGTCAACTATCGCCTGGGCGCATCGCTTCCTTTGCCCTATAACCTCGGGCAACCCTGGCGAATCGTGACGGCAGTCTTTCTCCACGGCGGATTGCTGCACATCGGCTTTAATATGTGGGTGCTGATGGATATTGGCCCGATGGTTGAAGAAATGTATGGTTCGGCGCGCTATTTCTTCCTTTATGTTTTCAGCGGCGCATTCGGGTATGTGGTGAGCTCTGCCATGGGGCACCTCAGCGTCGGTGCTTCAGGCGCATTGCTTGGCCTAATCGGCGCGCTGCTCGCGGCAACCACCGGACGCACAAGCCTCGCGGCACAATCGCTGCGAAGCGCATTGATTCGATGGCTGATTTATATTGGCGTACTTGGTCTGCTGATGAGCGGCACAGATAACGCCGCGCACGTTGGCGGGCTGGCCTCCGGCTACCTGCTCGGCCGAATCATGGCGGATCGACAACCTGCCGACGTCAGCGAGCGGAATCGCGCCAACTTACTCGGATGGGCCGCCGGAATCGCGGTGGCCGTCAGTTTCGGTTTAATGGTCGTGAATTACTTACAGAATGTGTGAAGTAACACTCTTACGCGGATTGTTTTGCCCGTCCGTGCTGGTCGCTCAACTGGCGGGAGACAACGATACTGTAGTGAAATCCTGAGAATACGGTGACACCAGCTACCACGTAGCTAAGAATGTTTCTGACCACCAGCAGCCAGTGCCAATCCACCACGGCCAGCAGAACAACCGCGAACACCAGCAGGATTTGCATCGTCGTCGTGAGTTTGCCGTAGATGCTGGGCGGAAACGGCCGGTATCCCACGACCACCAGGATGACCGCGGCGGACGTCAAAAGCAGCACGTCGCGGCTCAACACGATCGTCGCCAGGCCCCAGCTGATCTTCTTCCCTAAAGCCAGCATGACGAAGGAAGACGAGAGCAGCAACTTATCCGCGATGGGATCGAGATAAGCGCCCAGCGCCGTCTTCTGGTTGAGCTTGCGCGCCAGCAAGCCGTCGAGCCCATCGGTCAATCCCGCAACAATGAGTATGACGAGCGCCACGCCGAAATGTCCGTAATGAATGGAGATAATAAAAAACGGCAAAAAGCCGAGTCGGAGAAACGTGAGCTGATTTGGAACCGTCAGGATGGGGGAAGACATTTTGGGGACCCTACTTCACGTTCAAACAAACAGCGCGAGATAATCTCGCAGGGACCTGCCCACTCTTTGCTCAAATCGCTCGGCCATCGAAGGGATCGACCCGTGCGGCTCGTCCAGTGCGATTCGCTCGACGCGCTGCATGGGAAAAAACAGCGTGGGCAAACCGATGCGCTCGCCTTCCGGGTCCATCACCTGGCGGATGAAATCATCAAAGGAATTCAGATCGATGCCGCGCACCGTCACGCCCGACGAATTCATTGAGCCGAGCACACCCCAGATTTTTTCCTTGGGAGTGTGCAGGCTCAGGATAACGATTGAATTTGGCTCCAAAGACCTGCCTGCCCTCATTCCAGTACTACGCCTGGATAATAACACTATTCTAAATGGATGTGCGTCGCGCGGCGGGACCAAATCGATCGTCATGCGCCAATGCGTCAGCCCTGCATCGAGGCCCCTGTCCATCAGCACTTACAACGAAATCGTTTTCAAGTCCTCGGCGACGCGCAATGTTGGCTCGGTGAGTTTCTGCACGTCCGCGGGAGTAACACCGGGCGCGACTTCGCGCAGCACCAGGCCCTCCGGCGTGACATCGATCACGGCCAGTTCGGTGATGATCAAGTCCACCACTCCGAGGCCGGTAAACGGCAGGGTGCACTGTTTCAGTATTTTCGGCTTGCCGTCTTTCGTGGCATGCTCCATCGCTACGATCACGCGCGGCGAACTGGCGACCAGGTCCATTGCGCCGCCCATGCCCTTCAGCATCTTGCCGGGAATCGCCCAGTTGGCGAGATTGCCTTTTTCATCCACCTGCAAGGCGCCCAGCACTGTCATGTTCACATGGCCGCCGCGGATCATGCCAAAAGAATCGGCGCTTGAAAAATAGCTCGACCCGGGAATCTCGGTGACGGTTTCCTTGCCCGCGTTGATCAGGTCGGGATCTTCTTCGCCCTCGTAGGGAAACGGGCCGACGCCGAGCATTCCGTTTTCCGACTGCATCACCACTTCCATTCCCTCAGGAATATAATTCGCCACAAGGGTGGGCGTGCCGATGCCCAGATTCACGTAGTAGCCATCGCGCAATTCCTGGGCTACGCGCTTGGCAATCATTTCCCGCTTGCTGTCTTCTGACTGTGCCATGTTCTCCCTCTTGAAATGTGCGGCAATAAAATCATTACGCGCGCTTGCGAACCATTCTCTTTTCAATCCGCTTTTCGTAATTCGATCCTTGAAAGATTGCGTCCACGAAAATTCCCGGCGTGTGAACGCAATCGGGCGCCAGCGTTCCCAGTTCGACCAGTTCCTCCACTTCGGCGATCACGTAATCCGCCGCCGTCGCCGCCGGAGGATTGAAATTCCGCGCAGTCTTGCGGTACATGAGGTTTCCCCAGCGGTCGCCCTTCCACGCCTTGATGAACGCAAAATCGCCACGCAAGCAGCGCTCCAGAATATATTTGCGTCCGTTGAATTCGCGCGTTTCTTTTCCTTCCGCGATCAGTGTCCCCACACCGGTGGGCGTGTAGAACGCCGGAATACCCGCACCAGCCGCGCGCATCCGCTCGGCGAGCGTGCCCTGAGGGTTCAGCTCGACTTCAATTTCGCCGGTCAATACCTGCTGCTCGAACAATTTATTTTCGCCGACATAGCTGGCGATCATCTTTCTGATCTGGTGCGTCTGGAGCAGCAGGCCCAGCCCGGAATCCGCCGTGCCGGCGTTGTTCGACGCGCAGGTAAGATTCTTCGTACCCTTGCGGCGCACCGCGGCAATCAGATTTTCGGGGATGCCGCTGGTGCCAAATCCGCCGACCAGAATCGTGGCGCCATCGAACAATTTCTCAATCGCTACATCCGCATTCGCTACGCGTTTATCCATTCCATCAAGCTCCCGTGACTCGAAATCCTTCTCTAAATCGTGCCAAAAGTTTACTGCAAATCCCGAAGTATCTTATACAGTTCTCCCGCTGCGGCGAATTCCTCTTCCAGCGCGCGCGTTCGCAAATCCCCGCGCAGTTGTTCCAGAGACTGAATCAATTGCCCCAGCGCGCGATCCAAATTATCGCTGTTCGTTAAAATAATATCACGCCACACGGAGTATGGACTTCCCGCCAACCGCAGCGCATCGCGCAAGCCCCGGCCCGCGAGGGTCACGGGCATTCCGGCTTCATCGGTCTGATCGCGCACCACGCCGGCGAGGGCGACGGCCAGAAGTTGCGGCAGATGCGAAACGATCGCTGCGGCGCGGTCGTGCGTTTCCGCGTCGAGCCACACAGGCTCAGCGCCCAGCTTCTGAATGAGGGCTACAAATTCCGTAATGCGCGGATCGCCTGCCGCGTTTTCCCCAGTCCATTCGTGAATCAGCGCGTACTTCGACCCGCGAAATAATTCGGCATCGGCTGCGGCAATTCCGGAAATTTCCTTCCCCGCCATCGGATGTCCGCCGAGAAACTTCGCGCTCGTCGAAGGAAAACATTCCGCTGCGGCAGTGCAGACAGATCGCTTTGTGCTCGATGCGTCCGTCACTAGGGCGTTGGGCGAAGCCAGCCGGGCCACTTCCGGAAGCAATTCGATGGTGTGTCCAACCGGAAGCGCCATGTAAACCAAATCCGCTCCGGCAACCGCGAGGGAAATTTCTCCAAACCCTTCGTGGATCGCCCCGCGCTCGAACGCATGACGCAGCACGTGCCCTTTGTCCCAGCCGACCACGACCGTGTCCGGGTCGTACTTCCGCAGCGCGAGTGCGAATGAGCCGCCGATCAGTCCTGTGCCAAGAATTGCGGCGCGGCGGAAGGCCATGGCTTAGGCGATCGTCCGGCCGACCGCTGGAGCGATGATGCGCAGCTCGGCCATGAGTTTTTCGAATTGATCGAAGAAGAGCGATTGCGCGCCGTCGGAAAGCGCATGCTCGGGATCATTGTGTACTTCGAGGAGAAGCCCGTCGGCTCCGGCGGCAATCGAAGCGCGGGCCATCGGAGGAACCTTGTCGCGAATTCCCGTGCCGTGCGACGGATCAGCGACGATGGGCAGGTGCGAAAGTTTCTTGATGACGGGAATCGCAGCGATGTCGAGGGTATTCCGCGTAGCGGTCTCGAACGTGCGAATGCCGCGCTCGCACAGGATCACGTCGTGATTGCCGCCAGCCATGATGTACTCGGCGCTCAATAGAAGTTCTTCAATTGTCGCGGACATGCCGCGCTTCAGGAGCACGGGTTTCCTCACGGTTCCCAGCGCACGCAGCAAAAAGTAGTTCTGCATATTGCGCGCGCCGACTTGGAGGATATCCGCATAGGACAGGATTAGTGGAATCTGCGACGCGTCCATCACTTCGGTGCAGACGAGCAAGCCGCTCTTGTCCGCGGCCTCGCGCATCATTTTTAATGCCTTTTCGCCGTGCCCCTGAAAACTGTATGGCGAACTGCGCGGCTTGAATGCGCCACCCCGGAGAATTTTCGCGCCGGCTTTCGCAACGCGATCGGCAATCAAGCCAATCTGTTCGGGCGTCTCCACCGAACAAGGCCCCGCAGCGACAACGACTTCGGTGCCGCCAACTCGCACACCGCGCGGCAACTCCACCACGGTTCCCTGCGGACGAAATGCGCGGCTGGCCAGCTTGTACGGCTGAGTAATGCGCACGACTTCGCGCACTCCGTCGAGAACTTCAACGTCGCGCGGATCGAAATCCGCAGGCACTCCAATCGCGCCCAGAACAGTTTGCGATGCGCCCGTCGAGCGATGAATATCGAAGCCCATCGACACCAGACGGTCGATCACATGCTGGATCTGTTCTTCCTTCGCGCCTTCCTGCATGATGACGACCATCTGAAGTCCTCTTCCCTCTCTAATTCACTGCAAACAGACGCTATGCTTAATTCGCGCCTTCGTCCTTCATCACTGTGCGTTCCACCGAGCGCGCTTCATCCAGAATGCGTTCGAACAAGCGCCGGATCGCGGCATCGGGAAGCGGCCCGGGATTGGCGCTCACCGCCGCGTCGAGCACTTTTTTCTCACGGTCGGGCTGGTAGAGCGCTTCGCCGCTGACCTGCTTGATGCGTCCGATTTCGACCACGCAGTTCGAGCGTTCATTCAGCAACTGCACAAGTTGCCGGTCGATTTCATCGATTTTGCGTCGCCAGTCTTCGATGCTCATGCGTTCGGCTCCCGCCGGCTCATCCCGGCCACCGCGGCGCCTTTCAGCAGCTTGACGCGAGCCGCCAGCGCTTCAGCTGCGGCTTCGACTGTCGCGGCGCGTTCGATTTCTTCGACCAACGCGGACCCGACCACTGCAGCGTCGGCCAATCCCCCGAGCAAAGATACGTGTCCCGGCTGTGAGATGCCGAAGCCAATGGCGATGGGCAGCTCGGTGACCCGCCGCACGCGGCGCGCAAGCGCGGGCAACTCCTCCGCCAGTTGATCCTTCGCGCCCGTGACGCCCGTGCGCGAGATCAAGTAGAGAAATCCGCTGGACGATTTCGCGATCAGTTTGAGGCGCTCATCCGTCGATGTGGGCGCAGCCAAAAAAATCGTATCGAGCCCGCGCGAAGTCATCGCCTCCCGATAATCACCGCCCTCCTCGGGAGTAATGTCGGTGATCAGCACGCCATCTGCCCCTGCGGTTTTTGCCGCATCGGCGAATTTCGCAAGCCCCATCTGCAACACAGGATTGAAATAGCTGAACAGGACCAGCGGCACTTCCGTTTTCGTGCGCAGAGACTTTACCAACAACAGCACTCCGGCGAGGGTCGTCCCGGCGCGCAGCGCGCGCTCGCTTGCGCGTTGAATCACCGGACCGTCAGCCACCGGATCGCTGAAGGGAACACCCAGTTCGATCACATCCGCGCCGGCGTTCGCCAGCGCGAGAACGAACTGCTCCGTCGCCGCGAGTGACGGATCGCCCGCGGTGATATACGCGACCAGGCCCATGTGGCCGGTGCGGCGCAAGTCTGCAAATCGGCGCGAAATGCGTGATGAATTCGTCATGGTTGTCGCAACGTGAGCCACGGCAGTTTACAAATACCGGGCGAGGATTTCCATGTCCTTATCACCCCGCCCTGAAAGATTTAGAATCACGACCGAATCGCGCGGCATTTTTGGCGCGCGCACGATTAATTCAGCCAGTGCATGCGCGGACTCCAGCGCCGGGATAATGCCCTCCATGCGTGCCAGGGTTCGCGCGGCGGCAACAGCAGCATCGTCGGTCACGGCCGTGTATTCGGCGCGGTGACGGTCGGCCAGCCATGCGTGCTCGGGACCGATCGCAGGATAGTCGAGGCCCGCCGAAACAGAGTGCGTCGTCGCAATCTGGCCATCCGGAGTTTGCAACACGTAGGAATACGTGCCCTGCAAAACACCGGGCCGCGCTCCCGAGTAACCCCCGGCGGAAGCCATCCGGGCTGCGTGCTCTCCCAGCGTGTGCCCGCGCCCTCCCGCTTCTACGCCCAGCAGTTTCACCCCCGCATGGTCCAGGAACGCATGAAACAATCCGATCGCGTTCGAACCGCCGCCGACGCATGCGACCAGCAGGTCCGGCAGACGCGCCTCCGCTTCCAGAATCTGCGCGCGCGCTTCGACTCCGATGACGCGATGAAAATCGCGTACCATCATCGGATAAGGATGCGCCCCCAGGACCGATCCGAGCAGGTAATGAGTTGTGCGGACATTGGTGACCCAGTCGCGCATCGCTTCGTTGATCGCGTCCTTGAGCGTGCGCGTGCCGGAATTGACGCCGACCACTTCCGCGCCGAGCAATCGCATGCGGGAAACATTCAGCCGCTGGCGCTCCATGTCCTCGGTGCCCATATACACGACGCATTCCAAACCCAGCCTCGCCGCAACAGTGGCCGTGGCAACGCCGTGCTGTCCCGCCCCGGTTTCCGCAATAATTCGGTGCTTGCCCATCCGCACGGCCAGCAATCCCTGGCCCAGGCAGTTGTTGATCTTGTGCGCACCAGTGTGCAGCAGATCTTCGCGCTTGATGTAAATGCGCGCGCCGCCCAGATGCTCGGTCAGCCGCGAAGCAAATTGCAGCGGCGTGGGACGCCCGGCAAAATTCTTCAGCAGCAAATCCAGTTCGCGCTGGAAAGACGGCTCCTTGCGCGCCAATTCGTAGGCGTATTCGAGTTCTTCGAGCGGCGCGACAAGCGTCTCGGGAACGTAGCGTCCCCCGTAAGGGCCGAAACGGCCCTTCGCGTCCGGCCAGATTTGTGCTGCGAACGTCACAGATTCTCTCTCCCATCGTCGCGCTGCGCAGAATTCACAGCGGCAAAGAATGCCCGCAATCGCTCGGGATCCTTGCGGCCCGGCCGCTTTTCAACACCGCTGGCCACATCCACGGCGAAGGGTTCGGCAATCCGAATGGCCTCGGCCACATTCTCCGGGGTCAAACCACCCGCCAGAATGATTCGACCGTATCGGCGCGCGGCGCGCGCCAGCTTCCAATCCACAGTTCGACCCGTACCGCCGTGCAATCCCGGGGCGAAGCCGTCGAGCAGCAACGCGTCGGCGAGCCCGTACCGGGAAAGTCCATCCAGACGAAATCCGCTTCCCACCGGAACAGCCTTAATCACGCAATGATCGCGGACCAATTCCACAAGGTCCCCGGCCGCTTCCCCGCCATGAAGTTGCACGGACCCCAAGCAGAGCGCCCTCGCCAGGGCATCCACCGCCTGCGGAGCCCAATTCACAAATACGCCCACGGCTTCGACAAAGGGCGGCAACCGCCGAATGATACTCCACGCATCAGCGGGACTAATGGCGCGCGGGCTGGGCGGATAAAAATTAAATCCGAGCGCGGATGCTCCCAGATCCACCGATAGACGGGCATCGTTCCAATTGGTGATCCCGCAAATTTTAACACGAGTCGGCATGGGAACTAGGAACCCAACAACACTCGCAGCGCCGCGCCCGGATCGGCCTGCGACATTAAATGCTCGCCGATAAGGAACGCGTCAAATCCCGCAGCCCGCAGGCGGGTGAGGTCTTCATGGGTGCGCAGGCCCGATTCGCACACGGCAATGCATTCCTCGGGGATCGCCGCTATCAATTCAAACGAATTTTCCACTCGCACTTCCAGCGTGCGGAGGTCGCGATTATTCACGCCGACGATGCGCGCACCCGCAGCCAGCGCGCGAGTCAACTCCTCCCGCGTGTGGACCTCCACCAGCGGCTCCATTCCAAGCTCGCGCCCGAGCGCAAGCAACTCCGCGAGAAGCGCATCGTTGAGAGCCGCAACGATCAGCAGAAACGAATCCGCATTCGTCGCGCGCGCTTCCCACACCTGCCACGGATCGACGATGAAATCCTTCCGCAGGACGGGCAATCCAACCGCCGCGCGAGCGTCACGCATATATTTCAAATCGCCCTGGAAGAACTCCTCTTCGGTCAGCACAGAAAGCGCCGCCGCCCCGGCGGATTCGAACTCTTTTGCCAGCGCGACCGGATCGAATTCCGCGCGAATCAATCCCCGGGAAGGCGACGCCTTCTTCAGCTCGGCAATGACGTTCAGCGAATCGCCCCCAAGTGCCGCAGCAAAATTCCGCACCGGCAGGCCATGCTTCACGCCAAACCGCAGCGCCGTTTCCGGAACGCTCTTTTTCCGGTGCGCAATCGCGGCGCGACGCGCCTCGATGATGCGATCGAGCACAGTCCCGGATTTGGTTTCTGCAGCCATAAACAGCCTCAATAAACGCGCAAGCGGAAACATTCATGCTATCTTCCCGCACGGGGGGAGTCAATGACACGCAGCCCGCAAGACCGGCTCACGATTCTGGAGCGCGAAATCACGGAATGCCGCAAATGCCCGCGCCTGGTGCAGTATCGCGAAGAGGTTGCGCGCACCAAACGCCACGCCTATCGCGACTGGACATACTGGGGACGCCCCGTCCCCGCCTTTGGCGATCCCAAAGCCGATCTCGTAATCATCGGCCTCGCACCCGCTGCGCATGGAGCTAACCGCACAGGCCGAATGTTCACCGGAGACCGCTCCGGTGATTTTCTTTACGCACAACTCTATCGCACCGGATTCGCCAATCAGCCTCAATCGAAAAAGGCGGACGACGGTCTCGTCCTGACAGGAGCGCTGATCTCGGCAGCGGCTCGCTGCGCGCCTCCAGACAACAAACCTCTGCCGGAAGAAATCCGCAATTGCATGCCCTATCTCGAACAAGAACTGGAAATCATCCAACCGCGCGCGATCCTCGCCCTGGGCGGCATCGCGCTCAACACCTATCTCGATCTCCTGAAAAGAAAAGGAATCATAGCATCCCGAGCCGCGTACGGTTTCGCGCATGGAGCGAGCTTCGCAATGCCGCCAGGACTTCCGCGAATATTCGTCGCGTATCACCCCAGCCAGCAAAACACCCAGACTGGGAGGCTGACGCCAGCCATGTTTGCGCAGGTCTTAAGTCAGATTAAGAAATTTCTGAAGGGTTGAGGATAGAACTCAACTTACAGCTGACTCTGATCCGTCAGTGGAGGCTGCGGCATGGAATGCGCCAAAGACTTGCGCCCGGACAGCTTCAAACGCAGGCGCTCCATATAAACATAAACCACTGGCGTGGTGAACAATGTGAGCACCTGACTGACCAGCAGTCCCCCAACGATGCTGATGCCCAGAGGCCGCCGCAATTCGGAGCCCATGCCGCCCTCCAGCGCGAGGGGTAGACCGGCGAGCAGCGCCGCTGTGGTAGTCATGATAATCGGGCGGAAGCGCAGCTGGCACGCCTTATAGATCGCGTCGACCGGATTCATCCCTCCCTTGCGTTCCGCATCCAGGGCGAAATCGACCATCATGATCGCGTTCTTTTGCACGATCCCGATCAGAAGGACAATCCCGATCAATGCGATGACGCTCAGATCGGTATTGGTGATTCGCAACGCCAGCAGCGCTCCCACACCGGCCGAGGGAAGCGTGGAAAGAATCGTCACCGGATGGATGTAGCTCTCATACAGCATCCCCAGCACGATATACACCGTAATCAGAGCGGCGAGAATCAGGTACGGCTCATTCTTCAGCGATTCCTGAAACGCCTGCGCCGTGCCGGAAAAGCTGGGGTGGATCGTCGCAGGAACTCCCATTTGCACCGTGGCCGCTTCGATTTCCCGGACGGCGTCGCCGAGCGCAACTGTCGGAGCCAGATTAAACGCAATTGTGATGGCCGGGAATTGTCCCTTGTGGTTTACGGCCAGCGCCGTCGTCTTCTGTTCGAAGTGGGAGATCGCACCCAGAGGGACTTCCGCGCCGGTCGGTGAACGCACGTATAGGCTTTCCACGGCGTCGGCGCTCTTCTGAAAGAGCGGGTCCACTTCCATCACGACATGATATTGATTCAACTGCTTGTACATGGTGGAGACCTGGCGCTGCCCAAAGGCGTCGTACAGGGTCTCGTCGATCTGTTGGGACTGGATTCCAAAACGTCCGGCCGTATCGCGATCGAAAACGAGCGAGGCCTGCAAACCCTTGTTCTGTTGATCGCTGACGATGTCACGCAGGCCGGGGAGGGTTCGAAACTTGGCCTCGATGCGCGGCGCCCAGGTCTGAAGGTCTTCGAGGTTCTCTCCCTGCAGCGTATACTGAAACTGCGCGCCGGAAACGAGTCCGCCAACGCGCACATCCTGGAAAGATTGCAGGAACAGGCTTGCCCCCGGAACGACGGCGAGTTTGCGGCGCAAGCGCGCCAGAACCACATCCGCACCCACTTTGCGCTCTTCCAGTGGTTTTAAATCCACGAATACCCGGCCCGTGTTTTCCGCACCACCTCCGGTAAAAGCGATCACGTTTAATGCCGCCGGTTCAGTACTGAGGATGTCGCTGTACTGGGCCATCTTGTCGAGCATTGCGTTGAAGGATATATCCTGCGCGCCCAGAACCGCGCCCATCAGCCTTCCTGTATCTTGCTGTGGGAAGAAGCCCTTTGGCACAACCACGTATAAATAAACGTTGAGGCCCACTGCGGCGGCCAGAACAGCCAGCATCAGCGGCTGGTGCTTCAAGACCCAACGCAGTCCGCCGCCATACTTGCTCAGCAGCCATTCGAACGCGTGCTCGCCAACCATGAACGCTCGCCCGTGCTTTACGTCCTTGTGCGACTTCAGAAATCGCGAGCACATCATCGGCGTAACGGTGAGCGAAACGCACAGCGAAACGGCGATGGCAACGCTGAGCGTGACCGCAAACTCGCGGAACAGGCGACCCACTACCCCACCCATCAATAGAATCGGAATGAAGACGGAAATAAGCGCGATGCTCATCGACAACACTGTCGGTCCGATTTCTTTCGAACCCTTTAGCGCCGCCACTATGGGCGTGTCGCCGGCCTCCAGATAGCGGGTGATGTTTTCAATCACAACGATGGCGTCATCCACGACAAAGCCGGTAACGATCGCCAGCGCCATCAGGGAAAGGTTATCGAGGCTATAACCGAGCAGGTACATGACCCCGAAGGTGCCCACCAATGAAAGCGGGACGGCGACGCTGGGAATCACAGTCGCCCACAGGTTGCGCAAAAACAAAAAGATGACCATGACCACGAGCGCAACCGTCAGCAGCAGCGTGAACTGAATATTTTGAACCGAGGCGCGAATCGTCTGAGTCAGATCCGATTCCACGTAGAAATTCACTGTGGGCGGTATGGACCCCCGCAATTCCGGCATAATCGCCTTGATCTTGTCCACTGTGGCAATAATATTTGCGCCCGGCGTTCGAAACATGAGCAAGGCGATCCCGGGAACGCCATTGATGTAGCCGTCGTTCCTGAAATCTTCGACGCCATCGGTGACTTTCGCGATATCGCTCAGCCGGACCGGAGCGCCTTTTGAATACGCGACAATCAGGGGGGCATACTTGTCGGCAGTCATCAATTGATCGGTTGCGGAAATAACCCACCGATTAGTCTTGTCTTCGATCAGGCCTTTTGGCGCATTTGCATTCGCCGATTGCAATGCCAGCCGGACTTGCGCCAAACCGATTTGGTAGTGGGCCAGCGCCATGGGATTCAGATCCACGCGGACGGCCGGTTTGGCTCCGCCGCCGATATTTACCTGCCCGACGCCGCTTACCTGAGAAATTTTCTGGGACAGAATCGAGTCGGCAATGTCGTAGAGCTGGGTTCGCGGGACCGTGTTGGAAGTGAGCGCAAAAACCATGATTGGCGCGTCGGCCGGGTTGGCCTGCCGCCAACGCGGCAAACTCGGAAGGTTGGCGGGAAGCTGCCCGGCAGCCGCATTAATCGCGGCCTGCACGTCGCGGGACGCCGCATCGATATTCCGGTCCAAATCGAACTGAATGGTAATGGCTGTGGCGCCGAGCTGGCTGCTCGAGGTCATTTCCGTGACGCCTGCGATGCGCCCGAAGGAACGTTCCAGCGGCGTTGCCACGGAAGAAGCCATCGTCTCGGGGCTTGCTCCGGGAAGTCCGGCAAAGACTCCGATAGTCGGGAAATCCACTTTCGGAAGAGGCGCAACCGGAAGGAAAAAATACGCGGCCCCTCCCGCCATAAGAATCGCCACGCTCAGCAGCGATGTGGCAACAGGACGCTCAATAAATGGCCGGGAGATTTGCATTTGTCTTTAGTCAGCGAGCGCGTCGGCTCGCGTATTTCGTTCCACCGATTCCTTCTTAAGCCCCAATGATTCCACCAACTATTTCACGAATGCGCGTCGCCAGTGAGCGAAGCCGCAGGCATCGGATGCCGCGCCGCCGTCTTGCCACGCGCCAATTTCAGCCGCAGCCGGTCCATATAAAGATATATGACGGGCGTCGTGTAGAGCGTCAGGACCTGGCTCACGAGCAGCCCGCCCACGATGCTGATCCCCAGCGGCCGCCGCAGTTCGGACCCCATGCCGCCCTCCAAGGCCAGCGGTAGGGCCCCGAGCATCGCCGCAGTCGTGGTCATCATGATCGGACGGAAGCGCAACATGCACGCCTGATAAATCGCATCGCGCGGCGATTTCCCTTCCCGGCGCTCTGCATCGAGCGCGAAATCGATCATCATGATCGCATTCTTCTGCACGATGCCGATCAGCAGAACAATCCCGATCAGTGCAATTATACTAAAATCCGTGTGCGTGATTCGCAGGGCCAGTAGTGCGCCCATTCCTGCCGAGGGCAGCGTTGAGAGAATCGTAACGGGATGGATGTAGCTCTCATACAGAACGCCCAGAACGATGTAAACCGTCACCAGAGCCGCCAGAATCAGGTACGGCTCGTTCTTCAGCGATTCCTGAAACGCCTGCGCCGTCCCTGAAAAAGTTGGATGAATTGTGGCCGGAACGCCCATCTGCAGCGTGGCCGCCTCGATGTCCTCGACCGCTTCGCCGAGCGATGCCCCCGGAGCAAGATTGAAGGACAGTGTTACTGCGGGGAATTGACCCTTATGGTTAACGGTTAGGGCGGTCGTCTTCTGTTCATAATGAGAAATGGCGATCAGGGGGACTTCCGCGCCGGACGACGAACGCACAAAAACTTTCTTGAGTGCGTCCGTGCTGTTCTGAAAGGAGGGGTCCACTTCCATAACGATGTGGTACTGATTTAATTCCGTGTACATTGTGGAGACCTGGCGCTGCCCGAATGCGTCGTACAGGGTCTCATCGATCTGTTGGGATTGGATGCCCATGCGCGCGGCGGTATCCCGGTCAATCACCAGAGAGGTCTGAAGCCCGCGAGTCTGCTGGTCGCTCGCCACATCGCGCAGCTTGGGAAGCGTCCTGAGGCGGGCCTCGATCCGCGGCGCCCATTCCTGGAGGTCGCCGAGGGTTTCGCCCTGCAGGGTATATTGATACTGTGAGCTGGTGAACACGCCGCCGATGCGGAGATCCTGAAAGGACTGCAGGAAGGCGCTGGCCCCGGGAACAACCGCAAGCTTTCCCCTCAGGCGCGCGATCACGCCATCCGCGCCGATCTTGCGCTCCTCGATGTCCTTCAGTTCGATCAGAGTTCGCCCCGTGTTTTCCGCGCCCCCGCCGGTGAAGGCCGTCACGCCGCTCACGGCCGGGTCATCCTGAATAATTTTGGCAAATTGCGCGACTTTATCGCGCATCGCGGGAAACGAAATGTCCTGCGCGCCGACAAAGGCGCCGTTTAATCGCGCCGTGTCCTGCTGCGGGAAAAAGCCCTTCGGGGCGATGGCGTACAAATAGACGTTGAGGCAGACAGCGATAATGGTGATGGCCAGCATGAGCGGCTGATGATTCAGAACCCAGCGCAGGGCTCTCCCATAGGTGCGCAGCGCGCCCTGAAAAATATTCTCGGTCACCTGATAGATCCGCCCGTGGCTAATATCCTTTGGCCGCTTCAGGAAACGCGCGCACATCATCGGCGTTGTGCTCAGCGAAACGCACAGCGATACGGCGATAGCCACGCTGAGCGTCACCGCAAACTCCCGGAATATGCGTCCGACAACTCCACCCATCAGCAGGATGGGAATAAAGACAGAGATCAGTGAAACGCTCATCGACAACACGGTCGGCCCGATTTCCTGCGAACCTTTCAGCGCCGCTTCAATCGGCGAGTCCCCCGCTTCCAGATACCGGGCGATGTTCTCGATCACCACAATGGCGTCATCCACGACGAAACCGGTGACGACCGCCAGCGCCATCAGAGAGAGATTGTCAATGCTATAGCCGAGCACATACATGGCCCCGAATGTAGCCACCAGCGAGAGTGGGACAGCGATACTCGGAATCAAGGTCGCCCACAAATTGCGCAGAAAAACAAAAATGACCATCACAACCAGGAGGACGGTAAGCATGAGGGTAAATTGGATGTTGTGAACGGAGGCACGAATGCTCTCGGAGCGGTCTCCCGCCAATCCGAGCTTCGCAGCCGGCGGAATCGAAGCCCGCAGTTCCGGGATGATCGCTCGGATCCTGTTTATCGTAGCTACGATATTTGCCCCCGGCTGGCGGGTGACTACGACAATCACGCCGGGTTCGCCATTTATCGATCCGTCGTTGCGCGTGTCTTCGATTCCATCGGTAACGTTCGCAACGTCCCTGAGCCGAACAGGCGCCCCATTCCGGTACGTGATAACCAGTGGGAGGTATTTATCCGCTGTCAGCAACTGGTCCGTTGCGGAAATGGTCCAACGGTTGCCGGAGCTCTCAATTGCTCCCTTTGGCGAATTCGCGTTCGCCGCTTGCAGAGCAAGGCGTACCTGCGCTAAACCAATCTGATAATGCGCCAGCGCCAGAGGATTGAGGTCCACTCGCACAGCCGGTTTCGACGCCCCGGCAATATTCACCTGGCCCACGCCATCCACCTGGGAAATCTTCTGTCCGATGTTGGAGTCCGCAATATCGTAAAGAACGCTGCGCGGAATAGTCTTCGAGGTCAGGTCGATGTCAATGATGGGCGCATCGGAAGGATTGATCTTACGGTACCGGGGGAGGCTTGGCAGGCCGGCGGGTAAACTGCCTGCTGCCGCATTGATTGCTGCCTGGACGTCCCGGGATGCCGCATCGATGTTCCGGTCCAGATCCAACTGGAGCGTGATATTCATCGCGCCCAATTGACTGGTGGAAGTCATCTCGGTGACTCCGGCAATACGTCCAAAGGACCGCTCCAGCGGTGTTGCAACCGACGACGCCATCGTTTCCGGACTCGCTCCCGGAAGCCCCGCATAAACATTGATCGTGGGAATATCGACCTTCGGAAGCGGCGCAACGGGGAGGAAAAAGTACGCAGCCCCTCCTGCTATGAGGATCGCCAAACTCAAAAGCGATGTGGCAACAGGACGCTCGATGAAGGGCCTGGAAATGTGCATTGCTGCTAGTCCGCAGGCGCGTTGGCGTGCGAAGAACTTGATTCAGCAGAAGGCCGCCCAAAGCGCTTGGCCAGACGGTCGAACGCGAGATACACGACCGGAGTCGTAAAGAGCGTCAACGCCTGACTGAAGATCAGTCCTCCGACAATCGCGATGCCCAGCGGACGGCGAAGTTCCGCACCGGTTCCGCCTCCCAATGCCAGAGGCAAACCTCCGAGCATCGCGGCCATGGTGGTCATCAGGATCGGACGGAAACGCAATAAACAGGCCTGATAGATCGCTTCGAGAGGAGGCTTTCCTTCTTTGCGCTCCGCCTCCAGAGCGAAGTCGATCATCATGATTGCGTTCTTCTGCACAATTCCGATGAGCAGGATGATGCCTATGAGCGCGATCACGCTGAAATCGGTCTTGGTAATCAGCAGCGCCAGCAACGCGCCAACGCCGGCGGACGGAAGCGTCGAAAGAATGGTGGCCGGATGAATGTAGCTCTCGTAGAGCACTCCCAGCACGATGTAAACCGTCAGCAGCGCGGCCAGGACCAGAATCGGCTCGTTCGCGAGTGACGCCTGGAAAGCCTGTGCAGTTCCCTGGAACCCTGCATGAACACTGGCCGGCAGACCAATCTCATCCTGTGCGGCCTTGATTGCGTCCACGGCCTGTCCGAGCGAAACGCCCTCTGCCAAGTTGAAGGAGAGCGTCACCACGGGAAACTGTCCTTGATGGTTTACGGCGATCGGCGTGACTTCCGAGGAAAATTTCGTAAAGGTGCTCAAGGGAGCCTGCGTCCCGTTGGAAGTGTGAACGAAAATTTGTTTCAGCGCATCCGGATTCTGTTGAAACGTCGGGTCCACCTCGAGCACGACGTGATACTGGTTCAACTGAGTGAAAATTGTGGATACCTGGCGCTGGCCAAATGCGTCGTACAACGTATCGTCAATCGTTTGCGGCAAAATTCCCAGCCGCGACGCCGTATCGCGGTCGATATCGATCGATGTCTGCAAGCCTCGATCCTGCTGGTCGCTCGCCACGTCGCGCAATTGGGGCAATACGTTTAATTTCTCGATCAGCTTCGGAGCCCACTCCGCGAGTTCCTTGCCGTCGGCGTCTTCCATCGTATATTGGAATTGCGTGCGGCTGATTCTGTCCTCGACGGTCAGGTCCTGCACCGGCTGCATGTAGAGCGTGATCCCTTTGACATCGGCCACCTTGCTTTGCAGGCGGCGAATGATCGTGGGAGCATCGTCTTTCCGTTCCTCGCGCGACTTCAGATTGATTTGCACGCGCCCGCTATTCGGCAGCATATTGACGCCGTCGATACCGATGAACGAAGACAGGCTCACTACATCGGGGTCTGTCAAAATGACTTTGGTAAGAGCCTGCTGGCGCTCCGCCAGGGACGTAAACGAAAGAGTGGCGGGCGCTTCTGAAATGCCGAGAATAACGCCGGTATCCTGCACGGGGAAAAACCCCTTGGGGATAATAAGGAATAGGAAAATAGTAAGAGCGAGTGTCCCCAAAGTTACAACCAGCGTGGCAGGCTGGTGCTTTAAGACAAATCGCAGGATGACCGCGTACTGATCGATGATCCAATTCAGCGAATTCTCCGAAGCATGGTAGAACCAGCTCTTATCGGACTCCTTTTGATGGCGCAGAATTTTTGCGCACATCATCGGCGTCAGCGTCAGGGAGACAACGGCCGAAACCAGAATCGTCACGCTCAAGGTGATGGCGAATTCCCGGAACAGGCGCCCGACCACATCCTGCATGAAGAGCAGTGGAATCAGCACGGCGATCAAGGAAACCGTAAGCGAAAGAATCGTGAACCCGATCTGCTCGGAACCCTTGAGCGCAGCCTGTAGCGGAGCCTCACCCTCTTCAATATAACGCGTGATGTTTTCGATCATCACGATGGCATCGTCCACCACGAACCCGGTGGAAATGGTCAGCGCCATCAGGGACAAGTTGTCCAGACTGAAACCGAGAAGGTACATGACGCCGAAAGTACCAACCAGCGAAAGCGGCACAGCTATGCTGGGGATGGCGGTCGCTCCGAGGCTTCGAAGGAAAAGGAAGATGACCATGACGACCAGCGCAACGGTCAGCAACAGTTCGAACTGCACATCTTTCACCGAAGCGCGAATCGTGTTGGTGCGGTCGGTGAGAACCGTAACCTGCACCGAGGACGGCAGCGACGCTTTCAATTGGGGGAGCAGATTCTGAATGCGATCCACTACGCTGATGATATTTGCGCCGGGCTGCCGCTGAATGTTGACGATCACCGCCGGCTTGTCATTCTCCCAGGCCGCCAGCTTCACGTTTTCGGCACCGTCGATCACATTGGCCACGTCCATGATTCGGACCGGAGCGCCGTTCTTGTAGGCGATCACGATCGGTTTATAGGACTCACTGGTCAGCAGCTGATCGTTCGCCCAGATGGTGAACGCCTGGCGCGGCCCATCCAGATTGCCCTTGGCCTGGTTTACGTTGGCCTGGGACAGCGCGGTGCGCAAGTCTTCCAGGCTCAACCCGTAAGAGGCCAGCGCCGTCGGGTTGGCCTGAATTCGAACGGCAGGCTTCTGACCGCCGCTGATGCTTACCAGACCGACGCCCGGTAACTGAGAAATCTTCTGGGACAGGACGGTGTCCGCCATGTCTTCCAGTTTCATCAATGGCAGCGAGTCCGAAGTCAGCGCCAATGTGATGACAGGGGTATCGGCAGGGTTCGTCTTGCTATAAATCGGCGGATTCGGAAGATTGGTCGGCAGGAATGTGGTCGCCGCGTTGATAGCTGCTTGCACCTGCTGTTCCGCCACATCGATATTTAGGTCGAGAACGAATTGAAGGGTAATCAGGGACGCCCCAAAAGAGCTGGTGGACGTCATCTGATTCAGCCCCGGAACCTGACCGAACTGCCGTTCCAGTGGCGTCGTCACCGACGAAGCCATAACGGTTGGGCTCGCGCCGGGGTAAAACGTCAGGACCTGAATTGTGGGATAATCCACCTGGGGCAAAGCCGAAACGGGAAGCTCCCGATAGCCTGCCGCTCCAGCCAGCATAATACCCACCATCAGCAGCGAGGTAGCTACTGGCCTAAGAATAAATGGCTTGGACGGGTTCATTAGTTCTGGGTCCCGCCGTCTTTATGATGCTTACCTGAGCCTGGGGCATCGCCTGCGCCGCCCGGAGCTGGGTTTCCAGCGGGCGCTGCGTCACCGCCGGCCCCGTGATGACCGCCGCCCTTTCCGTGATTGGCAGCTCCATCGCCACCACCGGTGCCGCCACCGACGACGGGGCCGCCAGCGGAAACTCCGTGTGCCTCGACTTTCGAACCGGACTGGAGCCGGTCCTGCCCGTCAACCACAACCTGGTCCCCTGCAGCCAACCCGCTGGCGATGAGCGAAATGTTGCCCTGGGTCATGTCCAACTTTACCGGCTGCATGGTGGCCGATCCATCCTTGACGGTATAGACGTAAGTACCCTGCGTGCCACGCTGAATCGCCGCCAGCGGAACGACAATGGCATCCTTTCGAACAGTGAGCATCAAGCGAATATTGACGAACTGATTGGGCCAGAGCGAAAGGTCGCTGTTATTGAATACAGCTTTGAACCGAACCGTCCCGGTAGTCGGGTCGATTTGATTGTCGATCGTTTCCAGCTTGCCGGACGCGAGTTTGGTTTGGTCGTCGCGGCTGTACGCTTCGACGCTTAATTGTTCATTGCTCTTCATATGCTGGATTACTTCCTGGAGGCTATCCTCCGGGAGCGTAAATAGGGTGGCAATCGGCTGGACCTGGGTGATGACGACTAGCCCTCCCGGATCCGCTGCGTGAATCATGTTGCCCTGATCGACAAGCCGCAACCCCACCCGGCCACTCAACGGCGCCGTGATCTTGGCATAGTTCAGCTGCAACTTTTGATTGTCAATCTGTGCCTGATCGGCGCGGATGGCGCCGGCAAGTTGTCCAACCATGGCCTTTTGCGTATCTACCTGCTGTTGCGCAATGACGCCTTCTTTGTGCAACTCAGTATAGCGATCGAAGTCCACTCGAGCGTCGTTCTGCTGAGCTTCGTCGCGGGCCAATTGTCCTTCCATTTGCTCCAGCGCCACCTGGAACGGACGGGGGTCGATTTCCGCAAGGAGGTCTCCCTCGTGCACGAACTGGCCTTCTTTGAAATGGACCTTCTGGAGTTGGCCATCGACGCGGGTTTTCACAGTAACCGTATTAAAAGGCGTCACCGATCCAAGTCCGGAGAGATAATAAGGGACGTCTTCCTTGACAGCCGGTGCAACGGCCACCGATACAGGCCCCCCCGCGCCGGCTCTGCCACCGGCTCGCGGAGCAGGAGCGGCCTTGCTTTCGCCCATATATTGCGAGCGATAGTAGTAGTATCCCCCGCCCGCCAGGATCACGATGATGAGAAACCAAATCCATCCCTTCTTTCCCGAAGGATTGGACTGTTCGACTGGGGCGCTCAATTCCGATAGGGCGTGCGTTGCTTTATTCTGTCCGGCGTCAGATGTAGCCATGTCCGTCCTGTAAAGATCAAATTGTGAGATTTAGTCCAAGTATGTGGACGTATCCGGCAATTGCTTGGTTACGTCCAATTGTATCCCGCCGGACATGAAAGGCCGTTGCGTTGAAGCACCTATTATCGGCGCACTTCAGCCCGGGGAGACGAGGGATAAATATACAGGAACCCTATCAATCTGAGCAATAAATCCATGTTAAAACTTGCGGGAATCTGGTAGCGATACCGGGATTCGAACCCGGATTTTGGCCTTGAGAGGGCCACGTCCTAACCCTTAGACGATATCGCCAAATCGCGCAAACACTCCTGGGAACCTGCACCGAGCGCCGTGATACGGCTTTATGTGGAGCACAACGATTGACAAGTTTCGCACGGAGAGGGCCGATGGCGCAAGGCACAGGACGAGATAGCAGTGGGCCAGCTTCGAGGGGCCACAGCAATAAAAAAGAGTGCCCCTTCCGGGGGTAGGTTTTGAGTGTTCGGCTCAACTACCGGAGCAAGGAGCACCCTGTTAAGGGTAGCTAACTCGCCAGATCGAGTTAGAGCCGTCGTCGCTGACAAGCAGCGATCCATCCTGGGCGACGGCAATTCCGACCGGCCGGCCCCAGGCCTGTCCATTATCAAGGACAAAACCGGTGAGGAAATCTTCATATTCGCCCGACGCTTTGCCGGTCTGGTGTCGCGGGATGCGAATGACTTCGTATCCTACGCGCACCGACTTATTCCACGAACCGTGCTCGGAAGCAAAAATGTCGTCGTCGAATTGCTTTGGGAATTGCTTGCCGTCGTAGAACGTGATTCCCAGGGATGCGTTGTGAGGCTGCAAAACTACGTCCGGCGTGATCACCTTGTCTTTCAACTCAGGGTGGGCACCCATGTGCCGCGGGTCCTGATGGCCGCCCATGTACCACCACGGCCAGCCGTAGAATCCGCCCTCCGTCACGTGCGTAATGTAATCTGGAACCAGATTGTCGCCCAACTCATCCCGCTCATTGGTCGAGCACCAGACCTCGCCGGTCTTCGGGTCCACCGCGAGTCCCCCTCCGGAATTTCGGATCCCATAAGCATAAACTTTCAAATCCGAGCCGTCGGGATTGAACGAGAGGATGTCCGCGCGATTCTTCTCGCCTGGGTGGGTATCCGGATCGTCTACGTTCGATCCCGACCCAACGGAGACAAACATTCTTTTGCCATCTACCGAGAATTGTACGCTCCGGGTCCAATGCCCGCCGCCAGAGGGAAGGTCTACAATGTGCTCAGCGGCACCACGGGCTTTCAAGTCACCGTTTTGGTAAGGAAAGCGGATTATCGCGTCTGTATCACCGATGTAAATCCATTGGGGGTTGGGGCCCGGCGGATAAAAGGCGATTCCATAGGGACGGTTAAGACCGCTGGCGAAAACTTCCACCTGCTGCGGTCTTGAATCCGAAGTGATGCCGCGAAAGACTTTTATGTCTCCGGCAGTCCCTTCGGCGACGAAGGAATCGCCATTCGGAGCTCTCCGAATCGTGCGCGGATTATTCAATCCGGTTGCGTAAAGGTCGACCTTAAAACCTGCGGGGGCTTTGGGCCACGCATTGGAAGGCCGCGGAACTAAGCTAGGCCGGTTCTGAGCAGAAACTGTCGCGTATGGCGCGGGCAAATCCTGAACCGTGATCTTCCGGACATTCCCCGGCTTCTCGTAGCGGAAGTCGGTGAACGGAGGCGCCGGAGGTGGGGCGGTGATTTTACCAGGCGCAGGTTGTGCACTCGCGATGCTCGCAGCACTCGGAACCAAAGACCATGAGCCCGATTTGATCAGCGTTACCAACTGCCAGCGCTCTTGTTCCGAAAGCTGCTTCCAGGAGGGCATGCCGTTCTGATCGCCATTGGTGATAAACCAAAAAAGTTCGCCCTCGTTCGCTGACTGCGCGGGACCTCCCGCCAAAGCCGGAATGTTGCCGGTCCCCATGCCGTTTTGTCCGTGGCAACCAGCACAATTTGCGGCGTAGAGCTTCGCTCCGGCTTGCGCAGCGCTATTCTGGTTTGCGTTGGGGTTTTTCGATTGGGCGGCTGAGGCAGGCGCATCGTGAAACCGGGAATTCTGGGCCTTGAGCGACGGAAACACCAAAAATGTCGATAACCCCAAAACCGCAAGAATGCTGACCGCAACTCTTACTGTGCCCCCAGCAACAAGTCCATGGCGCATGACCGATCCTCCTTTATCAATGCCATCGCAACATCGGAATAACGCGGAAGTGAGTCAACTTTTTAATATGGATATTATCGTTACGCAAGCCGAATAAGTACGGTAATCGATAGACGCGTCACCTGACCCCACACCCCGTTCCGGGAGTCTAAGCATGGCTATCGATGGAACCGGCCAACCAGAACAGCTTTTCCCAAAATGTGGCCATTGATTGCCCTGAGCACGTCCGCCCGGGTCGCATCGGCACCTAATTCAAGCTTCGTGTCCAACGCAAAGACTTCAAAAGTGTAGTGATGGTATGGCCCTGTCGCTCTTGCGCCAGGCCCGATGAAGCCGACAATTCCGCGAATGACTTTGAGCTGGATCGTCCCGTCGGGTAGTTGCGCTGTAGGAGGTACACCTTCGGGAAGTCCATGCGCGGTCCCGGGAATATTGAAAGCTCCCCAGTGCAGCCCATCTTCCGTTCGTTTTTCAACTGCGACGTCCGGATCGTGGACGATCAACGCAAAGCTGACCGTGTTCTCCGGAACATTGGTCCATTCCAGCTTGGGTGAAACCGCACTGGGAGCTGCACTGGTGTATTTCGTGGGAATGATGCCGCCATCCCCGAAGGCGGTAGTGGTCAACGTAAATCCGGGCTTAGTCTGCGTCACAGGTTGCTGTGCCTGTATTATTCGACCGGCGAAGCTACCAAGTGCCACTGCACATGCCATTAGAGTGCGCAAAGCTCTCATTTAAATTTCCTTCCCGAGGTTTTCGATTCAAGGACCAGTAATTGTCCAACAAGTCAGAAATGGAAGTAAAGCTTCCACACGAATCAAGATGCGCCCGCAGGACATTGAGGTACGCCCCGTTTGGAACAGTATGGGGGCGTCCGAGTCACGAATTGGCAGAATTTTGGCGCGTTGCAGGGGATTGGACCAACTCTAATATTTCCCTTTATAATCCACAAACAGCTCAGGAAACTGCTGCCTCAACGCTGCAATTTTGGGTAAATCGCAAACCTTGATATAGCTGTTCGTGGGATTCTTTATGGCGAAATCCTGATGGTACTCTTCGGCACGGTAAAATTTCTTTAGCGGTGTTACCTCAGTGACGATGGGCGCGGGAAAAACCTTTGCCGCATCGAGTTGCGCGATGTAGGCGCCGGCGATGCGCTTCTGGTCTTCCGTGGAATAGAAAATTGCAGAGCGGTAAGACGTGCCCTCGTCCGGACCCTGCCGGTTGAGTTGCGTGGGATCGTGGACTACCGAAAAGAAAACGCGAAGCAGTTCGCCGTAGGTGATTTGCGAAGGGTCGTATACGACTCCCACGGATTCAGCATGTCCCGTTGTCTCGGTAGTGACCTGATCGTACGTTGCGGTCTTCGCGGAGCCACCCGAATATCCAACCGTCGTATCGAGCACGCCCTTGACCCGCTCAAAAACAGCCTGCGTACCCCAAAAGCAGCCGCCAGCAAAAACAGCAGTCTGTTTGCCATACGCCGTGGCCAGTGGCACGTCAACTTTGGCGGAGGGGATCGGCGACTTAGGCGCCGCGAACGCCAAACCAGTAAACAGCAATACGGCCGAAGCCAAAGCGCTCAGTAAGGCGAGTGAGCGAGAAACCATAGGTATACCTCGATCCAAAACTCGTTTCAACCCTTCATTGCGTTCATTCTACTGCATTAATCTTCACTGGAAAGCTGTGAAGGTCCGTCTGAGAGTAGCGGCCCTGTTTCGGATGCGATGACATGCAGTCAGGAAATGAGTCGACGTATTTTCACGGGACGCAAAGGAATTACCTCGGTATCCCACGCGGCTTGAGCAACGCGCCGGAGCGCGCTTAGTTTCCCAGGTACATCTTGAGCGCGTCCGCCGTACGCTGCAGCCCGTCCGCGTAATCCTTGGGGTTGAAGTTGTTGCCGCCCTTACTGAAGTCGTGGTTTGCGTCGGGGTACACGGACAGCTCGAATGACTTCCCGGCTGATTTGGCCGCCTGCTGAAGCGTCGAGTCCTTGTCCGCGGTGCAGCAATTGTCGCGAAAGTGATCTTTTCCTCCCGCGAGCACCACGAGCGGGACCTGCAAGCGGTTGGCAAATCCCGGCACATCCTTAATAAAAGCGTTCGCGGGAAACCAGACCACGACGCCCGCGACGTCGTCGGGCAGTTGCGTGCCGTAGTAAAGGGCCATGCCTCCGCCAAGCGAGAAGCCGACTAAGGCAACCTTACCCGGCAGCGCATGCGGCATGGTGCGCGCCTTGTCGATGTCGCGCTTGACGCCCTTGCCCTGTGTATTTTCCTCTCCATTGCCGTCAAAGAGCACGACGTCGTAGCCAAGCTTGGCGATATCGGCCGCGACCTCCATGTACTGCTTGGGGCCCGAGAGGCCGGAGGCGAGCACTACCAACCGTCCCATGCCCTGCGGCGGCGGGAATTCCTGCTGGGCACGCGCAGCGGGCACTGCAACAAGGAACACTGCCGCAACTGTGATTGCTACGAGGCGGGAAAAAGTGGTCATGGGTGACATACTCCTTTTGACTTAAAGGATGTTTTGACCGGAATTTCGATTTTGACTTCCGGGACGAGGGGTAATTTACATCCGGCCGCGTCAGGTTTCAACGGCCCCGCCAGGTTATTGACTATATAGCCTTCTAGCCGGTTGCGGGGATACCAAAACTGAATTTACCCGACAAGCGGCATTTTCGTATTGTGGCCCAGGCGGGCATATTGCGCCACGATCCCGGCCCGTCCATCCTCACGCCGCCACCTGCGCGAACATGACAGGATATGTCCCAGCTCGCGTTGTGGTGGTGGCTTATGGGATGGCTTCCGTGCATGGTCAATATGGGAACCTCGACGGCCCATTTCAAACGAGGCGTTTCTTGCGGGTCGGTGCGGCCATTTCTTGTGCGGTTCATCCTCAGGGGAGATGCGATTGGAACAATCCCAAAGCCCACAGGACAGCCACACCAGCAATTACTACGAACAATAGGAAACCTATTGTGAAGGCCGCGTCTTTCCTGTGCTCTGAAGTTTTGTCCATTAATTTCTTCAGGACTCCATAAAATGAAAATGGAGGCAGTCCAACGAGGCCACCTCCATTTGTGTCTCCGTTAAGAGACTGGGCCAAGGATGTCGGAGGAACCCTTGGCTTTTGTTCGAAATTCCGTCGAGATAGCCAAGAAGTTCCATTGTTTTCAGTTGTTGCGCATGTTTTCTAGCCGGGGTTTCTGTCATACGGCTGACTATGTACTCCCACACCCTTTTGCCTGAAGTTCCCGCATGACGATGTAATCGGAAGTGGGCCACTCCCACTAATAAACCATGCTTGACCCAAAAGTCCTGGTCGTGGCATCATCACCAGTTTGCACATTGTGCTGCGATGTAGCTATACGGGACAGGTGCAGGCGTTTCTCTCCAATTTCAATCGTGGCATATAGATTAGGGCTTCCAAAGTCTATCGAGGAGACAACCTTGGCCGTACCCGATATTTTTAATACCGTTGAGCATACCGGACTGAGCCACTGGCTCCGTGAATCCCCTTCCGTGTTTGGCTTCTATTTCTTCCTGACCGTTCACGCCATTGGCATGTCATTGCTGGTGGGCGCGAGCATGGTCATCAATTTACGGATGCTCGGTGTCGGATCCTCGATTCCACTTAAGCCGCTTAAGGGGCTGTTCACCATCATGTGGATCGGTTTTGTTGTGAACGTGGTGACAGGCGTTCTCCTGGTAACAGCTTACCCGACCAAGGAATTCACCAACTATGACTTCTACGGCAAGCTGGCGTTCGTCACGCTGGCGATGCTCAGCATGCGGAAGATCTATTTCCAGGTGTTTAGCGACGCGAGCCTGAGCGAAGGCGAAATGCTTGCCAAAGGAAAGGCACTGGCGAAGTGGTCTCTCTTTTTCTGGATCGTGGCGGTCACGCTGGGGCGCCTGCTTTCCGAGACGGCCATCTATGAAACTTATGGGCATCGCGCGGGTGGCTAGATCGGTTGCCACAAACTTCGCTCTGAGATCAGTTTTAAAGTTTGCCTGCGTTGGACAGGCAGACTGAGCGACCGGAACTTATTCAATTTAGGGAGTCCTATATGAATTTTTCACACCTGCACCTGCTGCTGAACCATTTTCCCATCATTGGCACCATGGTTGGCCTTGGATTGTTTCTGGTTTCGTTTTTCGGAAAGAACGAGGACTTGCGGCGCAGCAGCTACATCGTTTTTCTTGGTGTGGCTCTTCTAACCATTCCGGCGTTTCTGAGCGGATATGGGGCGATGTTCCAAATTAGAGGGCCCAGCGCTTCCGACGTATTGATCGCAAGGCACCAGGGGGCGGCGATGCTGTCTCTGTGGTTTATGTTGGGCACCGGCGGACTGGCCCTGGTTGGGTTGTGGCAGTCTCACAAGACTTCACGCCTGCCGCAATGGAACGTTACGGCGGTTCTGATTGTCTCGCTGCTCACCGTCGGACTGATGGCGCGAACCGGGAACACCGGAGGCGATATCCGGCACAGCGAAGTTCGCGATGAACACGCGCTGACCGCGTCGGGACAAGTTGTGGAAGGGCCGATCGGAGCGATCCTTTATAAATTTGAACCGGCTCCTGACAAGTTTATGGCCGCCATGGTCTTCAGCATCTGGTATTGGACGTTCATGATGATCCTGCACTATTTCGGGCTGATATTGATTATCGGGACCGTGGGATTTCTCGATTTGCGCATCATGGGATTTTTGAAGAAGGTGCCGATCGGCCCGGTTCACCGGCTGCTTCCCTGGGGAATGGTCGGATTAGGCATCAATGTTTTGACGGGTATGCTGGGATTTATCGGCCAGCCGATGAATTACATTTACAGGGGAGTATTTTGGTACAAGATGCTGTCGCTGGTTCTGCTGGGTGTGAATGCGGCGGCATTTTACCTGACCGATGTGTTCAAGGGTGTGGAGAACGTGGGCGCGGGCGAAGACGCACCGATGTCCGCCAAGCTGGTCGCGGCAAGTTCCTTGATCCTGTGGTTCGCCGTAATTACCTTTGGCCGCTACATCCAATTCTCGTTCGATACCTTGGGGTCGTTTAACTAAGACTACACAACCGCTCTATTCCATGAGTTTTCTGCTCGGTGGTTTCCAGTCGCCAAGTAAAGGGAAATTTTAATTCGCTGCCGTCTTCCAGCTCCTCGTTCTTTTTTGTCTGACTGCTACTTGAGAACCACCGTGTCCTGCACTTCGATTAATGCGGTCCCGACCATCTCGCGAAGCTCCGGCAGGACTTCATCCACTTTTTCCGCGGACTCGATGAACTCAACTTTTATGGGCAAGTTCACCATCAAGTCCAGAATCCGGGCTGTGTGCATCTTGTGATGGGTCCCAAACCCGGCGATGGACCGAACCGCATGGGCGCCGGAAACACCGTGGGAAAATAAATAGTCCAGAATCGCCGTGTAGAGTGCGTGGCCGTGATACTGCTGATCCTCGCCTACGTAAATTCCCACTTTCTTCGCTGGCCCCGGATTGACCATTTTCCCTCCTAAACATTTTCTTAGTGTGACACGCGCCTGCGTCGGCTCATCCGAGGGTTCGTCCTGTCACCACACCGAGCCATACTGCGATGAATCCAACGGCAACGCTGAGGAACACATTTAAAAAAGCAAAGAAAAGCTCGCCATCCCGCAGGCTCTGGAAGGTTTCCAGTTCGAACGTGGAAAATGTCGTGTAAGCGCCGATGAAACCGACAGGAATCAGATACCGCCAGTTCGCGCTCCAATGAGTTCTCTCGGCAAGAACGGTAACAATGAGGCCAATCAAAAACGATCCCGAAATGTTGATCACAAAGGTGCCGTACGGGAACCGAGCTCCCAGCCGGTTGCTGATATACGCGCCCAGCCAAAAACGCGCGATCGCTCCGCAAAAACCTCCCAGACCAACCATCCAGTATTTACTCACGTGATGTCTCGCAGTCTGTCAAATTTCCGTGGCGCCTTCACTAATATAGACCCGATGTCTACCCACCCGGGACGGCCACGTACGCTTAACTCATTCTGGGTTCTTGCCGGGGAACATGACTCCGCGACAAGAACCTTGTCAGGAGTCATCATCTGTCCCGGCAAATCAGGACAGCGGTTATAAGGCGAACTCCATCGCCTTCTTCATCATCATACGTTCAATCGGATTAAAGTCAACCGGGCGTGCGGGAGGGTTTCAACGGTTCAACTTGCTAATGAGAAATAATATGAGATTCTTCCTTGGCAGTTGTCTCGAATGGCGCTGCAACAATGCGGCGATAGGTCCGCAGGGAGAAAAAGCGATTCCGGCACGGAGCACAGCGATAAGTGGGAAAACGGAGCAGGCGAAACAGCCACGCGAATGTTCCGGACCCATGCTCGCTGGATATTCGCGTAAGATCCATGTTGCCGCACATATCGCAATGCACGAAACGGACATACGCTATGGGAACCGCCCATGCGTAAAATCGCGAATCGCAACTACGGCAGCGCCAAGGCCGCAAAAAAGTGAATCCAATCACATAATCCTTTACACTTTTCCGACGCGAGCGGCGGGGGCCGTCTGAATGACAGACCGGGCAAATCAATTCTAGCTCTCCCCTGAAAGGCTAGGAAAAGCATACGTGAAAGATCAAGACCATGGCAAGTTCCATCTGTGCCGATTTGCCAGAACGTGTAAAATGACGTTGCAGACTCGAATCTTTGCATTCATCACAGAAGTAAATTGTTGATTTTACTGCTGAAGTTCGCATATGGCCCAGCGGCTTCAGTGGAGGTGAAACATGGCAAATTACACAGACGAGCACGCGCGTGCCGGCATCGATGCGCGGCTTCCTAAACTGGATACATGGCCGAATCAGTTTCCGGGCTATCGAATTGTGACGCGCTTTCCGGAATATACGTCGGTCTGTCCGAAAACGGGATTGCCCGATTACGGCACGATTACGATCGAATACGAGCCGCGCAAACATTGCCTGGAACTGAAAGCCCTGAAGATGTATATGCTTGCGTATCGCGATCTCGGAATTTTTTATGAGAATGCGGTAAACAAAATGCTTGCCGATATCGTCGTTGCGACACGCCCTGTATGGTGCGTAGTACGCGGCGAATTTACACCGCGCGGCGGACTGACAACGTCTGTGGAAGCGTCGTGGCCACGGAAACCGCGACTCCGCAAGTCATAGACAACCCTATTCGGGTCAGTGATAATCCAAGGCTATAAAAGGCGCCGCAAGTGCATGCAGGCTGCCAAGGAGATGAGATGAGCATATCCCCAAACGTTCCCGATCCCAATGATCCCACTGTGTATGAGGCAGCCAGAACGCCTCGGTGGATCTTCGTGGTGTTTATCGCCACATTTGCGTTGATCGGATATTTGTTCTACTCCGGCAGCGACGCGCGGACTAAGCTCGAAACCGAACTGTCCCAGGCCAATTCAAAACAGGCCGTGCTTTCCGCGCAGATTGACCAGACCAATTCCGTGGTCGCCGATCTCCGGGGCAAGCTGGAAGTTACGACTCAGAAACTCGGTTTCACGCAAGCGGAACTGTCGCAGGCGCGGTCGCTGGCCCAAAACATTCGCGAGTCGCAGAAGGAAAGCGATGAGAAGCTCACCGCACAGATCGGACAGGCCAAGCAGGAGGCCGAGGCAAAAATCGGCCAGGTCAGCACGGATCTGAATGGCGCGAAAGGCGACATCAGCGCCACTCGACAAGACCTGGAGGCCACCAAGGCCAAGCTCACCAGCACGGTGGGCGATCTCGGCGTGCAGAGCGGATTGATCGCGCGCAACCAGGAGGAACTGGACCAACTGAAGCGCCAGGGGGAACGCAATATTTTTGAGTTGCACCTGACCAAGTCCAAAACTCCCACCCACGTCGGGCCAATTCAGATCACGCTGACTAAGACGGACCCCAAGAAATTCAAGTACACGATGACGGTAATCGCCGACGACAAAACGATTGAGAAAAAAGATAAAACGGCGGACGAGCCTGTGCAGTTTTACATCCATGGCGTTCCGCGTCCTTACGAAATCGTGGTGTTTGACGTAACGAAAGACAAGATCAACGGCTATCTTTCCACACCGAAAGACACGGGAGTGGCCGCCAAGGCGCAATAAGGAGGGGAGTTTCGGCTTAGCGATAACAGTTAAATTCTAGATTTATTTTTATTGAGGGTCGCGGTGGAAAACGCGACCCTTATTTTTTGGAAGAGAAATTTGCTATTCGAAGGACTTAAGAGTTGCGGCCATTTCGTGCAGACGGCGATCGACGCGTCCGAATACGCTGTCAGGTTCGAAGGCGGCGTTGGTATCGCGTTTCCCCGCTGTCACGCCGGTGAGAATCTCGATGCCTTCTTCGATTCTGGAAATGGGCAGGATTTGAAATTTGCCTGCCGCGACCGCATCGATCACATCGTCACGCAACATCAGGTCTTCGACATTTTCGCTGGGGATCATGACGCCCTGGCGCCCGGTAAATCCCTTTACGCGACACACATCGTAGAACCCTTCGATCTTCTGATTGACTCCGCCGATCGGCTGGATTTCTCCATGCTGGCTGATCGATCCGGTCACGGCGATGTCCTGGCGGATCGGCAATCCGGAAAGCGCTGAGAGTAGCGCATAAATTTCGGTCGAGCTGGCGCTGTCTCCATCGATGCCGCTGTAGGATTGCTCGAAGCAAATGCTTGCCGCCAGCGATAGCGGCTTGTCCTGCGCGAACTGCGTGCGCAGAAATCCGGCGATAATCTGCATGCCTTTATCGTGGAAGCGCCCGCTCAGGTTGGATTCGCGCTCCACATTGATCAGGCCCGCCTTGCCCAGCGCAGCGGACGCGGTGATCCGCACGGGCTTTCCGAAGGCGTAGCCGCCGATTTCGAGAACGCTTAAACCGTTCACCTGGCCGACGCGTCCGCCATCGGTATCGATCAGCAGCGTTCCTTCTTCGATCATTTCCCGAATTTTCGTCTCAGTCAGGTTGTGGCGCTCGATGCGCGATTCGCGGGCGCGCCGGACGTGGGAATCGGTGACCAGCGAAACGTTCTCCTGCCGCGCGATGTACGCGGCTTCGCGAGCGAGGTCGGCCAGTTCCGGAAATCGCGCGGTCACTTTGTTTCGGCGCCCGGCCTGGCGCACTCCATACTCCATCATCGCTGCCACGGCTGTGCGATCGAACGGTCCGATATTTTCCTGTTCGGAAAGCTGGCGCAAGCGTCCGCCATACTGCCGTACGACCGCGTCGCTCATCACCATCTCTTCGTCGAACTCGACGCGCACCTTGAAAATCTTGCGGAAATCTTCCTCGTATTCGTATAAAAGCTCGTACATGTGGCGGTCGCCGATTAGAATAATTTTCACGTCCACATCGATCGGTTCGGGCTTCAGCGCCGAAGTTCCGAAAGGAAAAAACATTTCGAGCGGCTGAATTTCCAGGCGGGAATGGTTCAACATTCGCTTGAGCGTGCGCCAGACGCCGGCTTCGGTCAGGGCGTCGTACGCGTACATCACCAGGAATCCACCGTCGGCGCGAAGAATCGAACCCGCGCGAAGGTCCATGAAGTCCGAATTCCACCCGCCGCGCGAGTCGTAGCTGCGCTGAATGGTACCGAACAGATTCGTGTAGGTTGGCGTGGTCTCAAAAATTACGGGTGAGCCGTCTTCGTTGTTGTGCGCCAGAAGAACATTGACGCCGTATACGCGGAAGGGATCGCGTTCCGAAGGTGACGGGCGCGCACCGCTCTCCTGCGGAGGTCCGCCATTCCCGGGCTCCTCCTCCCCTTCCCGCTCCTTAAACGGCTCCAAATTGTCGAGCAGATGGTGCCGCACTTCTTCCAGATATTCCGACACCAGCGCGCCTGAATATTTTTCCTTCAACTCCTCGATAAATCCGTCCACCAGCACCGAGGCTGCTTCCTGCTCGAGATAGCTCAGTTCGCTGGCCAGTTCGCGCGATAGCGTCAGCGTCTTCCGGTAAACGACGGTAAATTCCTGGCGGAATTGTTCGTACTTGCGTTCGATATCTTCGGCGGCGACAGTTTCGAGCTTGCCCTCATGCACCAGCTTGGGAATATCCTCGATTGGCACCATTTGCCCTTCGAGAACGGGAAAAATTTCAGGCAGCGCCACCGCGCCTACCTGCATGTGCCCGAGCGCGAACTGTTCCCGCGCAATGCGCCGCGTGAAGTCATCCATCAATTCTTTTTCGCGGACGGTGAAACGATCCACGATGCGGCCTTTTTGGCGCTGAAACGGTTCGCCTTCGAAGACCTGAGGAATCCTGCGCCGCAAAAAATCAATTCCGCTTTGTACATCCTTTTTAAAATTCGTGGCCTGCCCGCGAGGCAATGCCAGCAGGCGCGGTCGATCGGGACTCTTGAAGTTGTTGACGTAGCAGCGATCCAGGGAGGATTTCGCCGCCGGATGAATTTGGTCGATGACATGCGTGATCGTGCCGCCGCGACTGGTTCCCGCCAAGCCGCAAACGAAAATGTTGTATCCGGGGGCGCTGAGTTCCACGCCCATTTTCAAAGCTCGGAACGCTCTTTCCTGCCCCACTAAATCCGTGACTGGCAATGCATCGGCAGTGGTTTCAAAGGGAATCGATGCAGGATCGCATCGCCACCGCAGCTTTTCCGGAGGCAATCCAGCAAGCAAATTGGTTGATTTCAAGTCCGACATGAACCCTTCCGTGGCCCCAGGCGCGTTACTCTAGCACAGGCCTGCCATCGGGTATATTCCACACGAAATCAGTGTTTCCATCTTGATCTTTGAAGAATAAATCCGCAGATTCAGATGCCTCGCAATTCAGATTTGTCGCGCGGCTATTCCGCAACGATTGTAGGATTATTCGTTCCCGCTTTCTCGGAATAGACATCGAGGACACCGACGGCTGTGGCCACAACGATCGGTCCCAAAACGACGCCCAGCACTCCAAAAACCGCGATTCCACCGAGAACGCTGATAAACACGAGCAGCCCGTTCAGCGATGCGCGGCCGCCAAGAATTAATGGGCGCAGGATATTGTCAATCGTCGCCCCCAATCCACCGCAAATGCCCACAAGGATCAGGGCGCGGCCGGAGTGTCCCGTCGAAAAAAGCCAGATGGCAGTGGGAATCCAAACGGGCCATGCGCCCACAACAGGGAGGAGCGAAAGGAACGCCATTACGACTCCCCAGAACACCGGCGAGCCCACTCCCACGATTGCGAATGCTCCGCCGCAGATCACTCCCTGAACGGCGGCGATAACCAGGCTGGTGGTCACGCTGGCGAAGATCAGATCGCGAGCCTCGGCCAGCATTCGCTCCCGCATGGATTCCTCAAAAGGCAGGAACAGCCGGAAGCGATCGAGCATCGCATCGCCATCGCGAAAGAAATAGAAGAGTGCAAAAAGCATCACAAACAATTCGAGCAGAAACAGAACGATGTTCCGAAGCACAGCTCCCAATTCAGAGGCAAGGTACTCGCCCAGCCTGCTGGCGCCTTGGCGGAGCAATCCCGTCAGGTCCACGGCTGTTTCGGCAGCGATATGAGCCGCGAACCACGCCCATGCGCGACTAAACCAACCGTAATCCCCTGTCGCGATCGAGGCCTGCAAGCCGCGCGTGGCGTCGATCCCCTCACGCACAAACAGAACCATCAGCAGGAGGGTTGGCACGATCAGAATCAACGTGACACTTGCAGTGCTCAACGAAGCCGCGAGATTGCTCCCCCATTGTTTTTCGAGCCGTTGGTTACCCGCGTAGAAGATGACTGCGAAAACTGCAGCCCACCCAAGAGGAACTAGAAAAGGCTCAAATATCCGAAAAACGAAGTAAATCAGGAGCAGAATCACGCCGTAGAAGACGACGTCGCCAAAACGCTCTCCTGCATTTTTCGTCATGACGTTCGCGAATCTCCCCTGAATTTTGTGACTGGTGATTCGTGCTGGTGATTCGTGATCCGACACCTCGGACGCATTCCTTATAACTCAGGTGGAGAGGTTTTGGGGGGATTCCTTTGTGGCTTCACGATCTGCGTCTGTGGCAGGACCCGTGCTATGATTCGAGAATATTGTGGAGATATCCTGTGAACGACCCAGCCACCTGCCGCCACCCCCGCACCAAATTGATCGCCAAGGATTCCGACGCGGAGTATATAGAGTGCCTGGATTGCGGGACGATCATCGAGACAAGCGAGCGCGCGGAACCGGACCCCAATCTGGATGGATCCCTTTCCGACGCGTAGCAAAGGCTTCTAACACAGAGTTCACAGAGGACACAGAGAAAACCACAATGAACATCGAAGGCACTTGGGTTTTTCCACGAATCATCAATCACAAGTCACTAGCCACCAATCACCAGTCAATGCTCGACTCACTGAATTCCAAGCATCCCAATAATGCGCGTCACATCCTGCTCAGAAACGTCATACAACGGACGCTCGTCTTCCTGCTCGAGCTGCTCGCGAAGATAGTGAGCCGCGATATAGCTGGCTTCGCGATCGCTGAGATTTCGGCCTGACTTCTCGATGAATTGAATAAACCCGGTGTGCGCCATGCCCACCACCACCCCCCGGCCATCGACCAGAAATTTGGTGTCTACGCTGTCGCTGTGGCGCGTGGCAATGCCGTTCCAGAGATGAGAAAACCGGCAATGGTAGGTCTGATCGGTAAGGCGCGAGGCAACGTCGAACTCGCCGACGAACTCGCTCATTGCCCCATGATTGGGAATGCCTATCGCGGTAGTCATATCGGTCCTTATCGGTTTATCCGTGACCCACTGGGACTGCTTCGGCGTGCGCAAAACTATTTGCAGCGGCAGATAGTCCGGCAGACACTGGCAGTTTCATACCCTGATCGAGCAGAATTCTTTCCAGCGCTGCCAGGAACAGAAGCACATTCCCGCGCTGGCTCGAATAGCCCATTAGGCCGACGCGCCAGATTTTGGTCTTGAGTTCGCCCAATCCGCCAGAGATTTCAATGTTGAATTCATTCAGCAGGCGGGTGCGAACCTTTACTCCGTCTATGCCCTCGGGAATGTTGACGGCCGTGACGGTCGGCAAACGCTCCGCCGGATTCTGAACGAGCAGACTCATTCCCATGGCTTCGAGGCCGGCAATCAACGCCATCTGATTCTGGCGGTGGCGTTCCCAACTCGCTTCCAGGCCCTCTTCGAGCACAGCGCGCAGCGCTTCATGCAAGGCGTAGATGAGTGGGATGGGAGGCGTATGGTGATACGTGCGCTCCTTGCCCCAATAATTCATCACCATCGTCAAATCGAAGTACCAGCTTTGCACCTTCGACTTGCGGTTGCGCACAAGTTCTTCAATCCGCGGGCTCACGGTGATCGGTGACAGCCCCGGGGGTGCGCTGATCGCCTTTTGTGTCCCGCTGAAGCACACATCGATGCGCTGGCTGTCCACGTTGAGAGGCACACCGGCAAGTGAGGCCACGCTATCCACGATCAGCAGGGCGCCCAGTTCGTCGGCCACTTTGCGGAAGGGATCGATGCCAGTAACCACGCCGGTCGAGGTCTCCCCGTGCGCGAGTCCGACAAACTTGATTTTCCTGCCCTGGCCAGCGCGGCGAACGTCTTCAGGATCGACAGTCGTTCCCAACGGCGCTAAAACGCGATGAACCTTGGCTCCGGTGCGCTCGGCAATCTCCGCCATGCGTGCTGAGAACACGCCGTTGACGCACACGATGGCTTCGTCGCCCGGCTCCAAAACGTTGACGACGGCTGTCTCAATGCCGCCGGAACCCGACGCCGAAATCGGATATGTGATGTGGTTGCCAGTCTGGAATACGCGGCGCAGCAACTCCTGCACACCGCCCATGAATTCGGTGAACCAAGGATCGACGTGTCCCACCAGCGGCGCGGACAATGCGCGGTACACCCGCGGGCTGACGCAGGACGGCCCAGGCGTCAGCATCAATCGTGTCGGGGGATGCAATTCTTGCATTGGATCGGACATTTCGAAAAACCTCATCTTCCAGCGCAGCAAGTCTTCTGAATGGAATGCCGCGAAAGTTTGCACTCAGACCGTAGCTTATAGTTTGCGCGATTCCTCTTACACGCGCAACGACCAATATAAAGTGGCGTAGGCTTCAGCCTGCGCCACCTTTTTTGTGTTATCTTCACCAAGCGCTGGAGGGGCGCGAAACGATGGCGGAGAAACTGGTTCTGGTAGGTGTAATCCCTGAAATTGTAGTGATTGGCCCGTCCGAGCAGGTCGTATGGCTGTCCGATACCGCGAATCTTAAGATCGAGTTCGATCCCAACCGCTGCCCGTTCCAATCGAACGTGTTCCAAGCGCCCCAGGGACGCCAGCTTCAAAGCGGTCCCCCGCGCCCGGGCGTAAACCCCGGCTCTTACAAGTATCGCCTGTGGATGAACGATCAGCCGATCGGACACGGTGAAGTGATTCTACGAGAGAAATAAGGCAGCGAACGTCCAGTTTGGCTCGCTTCAGCGCAAACCGGCTAGTTCCCAGATAAAGTCGTTCGTCCAGTGTCAATCGAACCGGCCAGGCCACGGCGCACCGGGGCCAGCAGAACAGCCGGGACGCGCTGCTCCGGCGAGAGCACTACGTTCGCGGAACGGCGCGGGAACTCCATGCGGCGGTCCAGACCCAATCCGGCCTCGCGTACCAGTTCATCCGAGAGGTTCGGGTCGTCGGAACGATCGACTCCCCAAAACCATAGGCGTTCTTCCTGCTGCTGGAGGAATTGCAGGGTTTGTTCCAGCTTGCTCATTGCTCCATCAAATGAGGATGCGAGGAAATACACCGGCAGTGTCCAGGCTTTCCGGGTGAATACCGCCCGTACACGGACGCAGTACTTTCCGTTCTGGTTCACTTCGATCGTACATTGATACTCATTTTGATGATTCGACTTTGCTGACATCATGCACCTCCCTCAGTATTGCCATTCCGAAACCATTGCCAGTGAGTGACGGTCCTTCGATGTTGGTCTATCTGCGGATCGACGACCGTCCAAAAATGAAAGCTGCAAGAGAAAATCCGAAAGACTTATCGTTGGGAAGGCGACAGCCTCGTGGCTACGATCCCCCTGGCACGAGATCAAAGGCTGCGGACACAAATATGCTAGCGCAGGGTTGGTGGATTTGCAAGTCCCACGGAAGAAACTATATCTACTTTATTATCTGTAACTTATACGGCTAAGCAGGAGTCGTCAGCTTCTTCATATTGGCCTGATTGACCTTCAAAACGCCCTGCTGGCGGAGGCGCGCTTCCAGCGAAGAACGGAATAATTCGTATGCCGCCTGCCGCTTTGCCTGCAGTGCCTGGGTCTCGACGGTGGTCTTCTGCTTTGCGAAGTCGTCCTGGTTGATGGGATCGTGCTGGGCAACCCTGTACACCAGCCAATTGGTGCCCAAGAAAACTGGATCACCCCCCTGGCCAACGGGCAGTGTAAAGGCAGCGGCGATCTGTTTCGCGCTGCCGGCATCCGGAATCGAGCCGGTTCGCGCAATAGGCTCGCTGGTCTTCATTTCGAGACCTAGTACCTTAGCCGCGGAAGCAAAGTTCTCGGCCGCCTTTACACGTTTGGCAAGTTCATCAGCGCGAGTCTTGGCCAAATCCACCGCTTTCTCATGGCGGTAATCGGTCAGGACGCGATCATGAACCTCCGCAAGCGCTGCCGGATGCGTCGGCTGAATATCTTTGACGGTGAAAACCACGTAGCCACGGTCAGTGTGGATCGGGGCGCTCAAATCCCCCACACGCAACCGGAAAACATCATCGAGAAGTCCTGGGGCATTCCCCAGCTCCGGCAGAGGCTGGTTGGCTTCGACCAGCTTGGCCTCACCGGTCAATAGGTTGAATTTCTTGGTGAGTTCTTCAATCGGCTCACGGCCAGTGCGCCGGATTTCCTCGGCGATTTGCGTGGACTGAGTTTCGCCGAGCTGCTCGCCCTTTTCCTGCTGCATCTGACTCTGGATAGAGGCTTTAACCTCGTCGAAGGTCTGTGTGCGGGCCATCTGGCGGTCAATCACCTGAATGATGTGGAAACCATACTGCGTTTTCACCAGGTCTGAAATCGACCCCTTTGGCAGGCTGAAGGCCGCAGCCTCAAACTCGGGCACGGTCTGCCCACGAACGATCCAATCCAGATCGCCACCCTTGTCCTTGGTCGTATCTTCCGAGTATTGCTTGGCCAGGTCGGCGAATTTCGCGCCGTGCTTCGCCTTATTGAGGACATCTTCTGCTTTCTTCTTGATCTCGGCGATTTCGGCGTCGGTCTTGCCGACGGTCTTGAACAGGATGTGCGCCACATGCGCGCGGTCTTCGAGCTTGTACGCGTCTATGTGGCTTTGGTAGTAGACCTTCTCCTCGTCCTCGGTGATCTGCGCGCGCTGACGAAGCTGGGCATAGTCCAGAACGGCATAATCGACCGTTCGGCGCTCAGGAACAATGTACCGGGCCTTGTTCTTCTCAAAAAAGGCAGATAGCTCGGCGTCGGATGCTTCGATCTTGGCTTGCAGGTCCTCCGGCTTGATTACGACGTAATCGATCTTGATCTTTTCATTGCCGCGCCGGTATTCCTCGAGAACCTCGCCCTGTGTGAGGGAGATGCCGTCGGTCACCAGCCGTTGAAACTTCTCCTGCAGCAACTCCTTCTTCACTTCCGATTCGAATTCCGGGACGTCCACTTGAAACCGGCTCTGCACTTCGGCGGTATACTTGTCCATGCCGATAAAGCTGTCACCGACGTAGGCGGTCGGGACCAGTTTCTTAAGAAGATCGGCGTGTTCCTCGTCGGTGACGCGCAAGCCGAGGCGGGCGGCTTCGAACGCCAGGCTGCGCTCAAAAATCAGCTGGTCCAGCACCTGTTGCGCGTATAGAGGCAGAAGGCTCGCCGGAATCTGGCCGTTGCGGGTAATGCGGCTCAGCTGGGTCTGCACGTCAGCCATAGTGATGGTCTGATCGCCCACCTGGGCGACTACGTCCACATCGCTGATCTCATTGCCGCTTTGCTGCGGCACCAGGTACAGCAGCATACTGATCCCAAGGGTCCCGATGACCAGCCCGAGCAGAACCCGCACACCGATTTTCTTTTCACGAATAGCGTCCAACACGACGGAAAGCCTCCTGCGCGAGCGCCTACAGTATTTTCCGGTTATACGGCGGAATGTCCGGGAAACAGGGTCTCACGCACCGAATAGCAAAACGATGCATTATAGTGGAGTTGGCCACGCACACTCAATCTCAATTGTTAGTTGGGCGGAGGGGAGGGCGTTTTGTAACGTTACGTTTTGTTCGCCGGAGGGAGGGGCGCCTCCTCAGGAGTAACGCGGCGCGTACGGGCCGGACTTCAAAGCGCACGCCTTCCATGCGCTGCAAAAGGGCAACAATCTGAAACAAATTGACGGCCGTTGGATTTCCTTTGGGACCGAACATCTGGTGTAACGTCTTTACGTGAAACCTGGTGAGCGCGGCAAGCCGTGGAAAACCCACGGTAGCATTGATGTAATCACGCAATAGTTCCTTGCCGAGCGCTACCTCTCCCGAGAGAAGGCTTTCCATCGATTCTCTTAGGATTCCCTTCCGATACGCAGGGTCGCGCTTAACACGGGCTTGAACCGTTTCTCGGAAATCTCTTGTTAAAGTCATATTTTATTCCTTTTGCTTCTGCTGCTTCTTATCGCGCTTGTAGTCTTCCCACCGGCCAATGGCCAGCTCGATATCGTTCTGCTGGCGATGTTTTGTCCCGCCACCGATGAGGATTACGATCCGTTCGCCTTCTTTCCCGAAATATACGCGGTAGCCAGGGCCGAAATGAATTCGGCACTCGAAAACGCCAGATCCAACACTCTTGACGTTGGAGAAGTTTCCCAGTGCAACGCGATACAGAGCCGTCGTCACCTTTTGAGCGGCTTCCGCGTTCAGTCCATCGAACCACTCGCGGAAGGGGCTTTGACCCTCGCGACCGTAGTATTCACGGATTTCGATCATCACGTTCAAAGGTAAAATATATTATGCCATCAAGACCTCAGGCGGGCAAATCGTGTCTATTGAGCCAATCTGGCTGAATCGTACTGCCCCGTTTTCCGAAAACCCCGACCCTTCGGAAACCACGAAGGGTCGGCCACCCGGAAGTTCAAAACCGCTCCACGAAGGGCCTGCCACCCGCCGGGGGTCTTGGTTTTTGAACTGCTCGATTTGGACGGTTGCCTCAAGAAAAATTTAGATTGGCCGATAATATGTGCCTTAGGAGTGTAAGGCAAAATGGATTTCAAAGGTATCTTCGAAGCCACAGTCTCTCTTGTCAAAGCGGCAGGAGCAATTCCAGGGCTTAGTGTATTCGTCGGAGCGGTGTGGTTACTCCCTGAAACCGAACGTCGGGCAAATCGCGTTTTCAGCAGTAATAAGGAAGAACTCGCCGTAAGATTCCGTAATCCCTTAATTCCATGGATCGACCATGAAAATAGCCCGTGGCGTAGGTTCCGTAAGCTCCAAGAAGGGTTTGGCTTTTGGCGGGCCCCGCGCATGCTCTGGCAGAACGCAGTAACTGATAAGTGTCGCGATTGGAGCGGCGCAGAACGGCGTATCAGAAGTGGGGTTTTCGCTGATCGTTCGCCGGATTCCCCGAACAAATTAACGAAACGCGAAACGGATTCGCCCGAATTCATAGCCCGCATCAATCGGCGCATAGCCCAGTCGAGTTGCAACTAGCCGGAACCACAGCTTTTGATACCCATTCTAGCACCTTCCGTATGGATGCAATTCACCCCAACCTATTAAAGTAGAATCAACCACCCTCCGGAGTTTTTGCTTGTTAAGAACTCACGCCACTATTGAGGAAAGGAGGGACTAGCCCCATCTTTTCACCAGAGTTGGGGGAGAGATGAATTGGGAGTTCGGACCAGGGATTTTTCTTTGGGTTCGCCGGGTGGCCGACCCTTTCACCTTTGAAAGGGTCGGGGGTCGACTTCCTCTGCCATCCACCCGGTCAACTGGTAATCCAGGCCCACTCAGACGGTATTTGGCATCAGTATTGCACTGCCGGAAACTCCATTGCCATGTGTCATATCCGGGACCACACCGCTATGCTAAATTTTAAAATCGGCTGAAAATCGGCAATCCTGCGATGCAGAACCATAAAATGCCCGGGGCGCAGCGTCCAAAGGTCTCCAACGTGGAGGTCTATTGGAAAACTGTTACCTATCGTACGGTGGCTCTTTATCTCCTGATGATTTTCGCTGTGGTGCTGGCCGCGTTATACCTGGTGTTCCCGGAAGCTTACAGCAGTGCGCTCACAAAGATTTCAGATAAATTGACCGGAGGGGTGAATACCAACGCGGAGTTGGCTCCACGACAGGCGAAGTTTGTAAACCTGGACGGCAAGGTTCAAGTTAAGAAAGTAAACTCGGTGCAGTGGGTTACCGCAGACTACCGCATGGCGCTCGATAAGGGAGATTTGATTCAGACCAACTCAGACGGTGCGGCGCGAGTGACGTTTGCCGACGGCACGACGTACACGGTGCAGGCCGATACGCTGGTGACCGTGGAAGAAAATTCCGTCGGGCATGACAGTGAAACGCGCGTCGCCATGCACATCAGTTCCGGCGCCGTGGACCTTGCGACCGGCACGTGGGATTCTCCCAATTCCAAGGCGGAAGTTTCCTTTTCCAATGCGGTGGCGTCGGTGAAGCAGAATAGCCGAGCGGCCGTGCGCAGCGATCCGCAAACGAACCAGGGTGAAATCACGGTGTCCGCCGGTACCGCGGAATTGGCGACGACCGACGGCCAGCAGCACGTGGAGATCGGCAAGTGGGAACGCGTAACCGTGCCGCCCGCCGGTGGAACGGTAACCAAGACCAATGTGCTTGCGCCTCCGGACCTGGCCGAGCCTCTGAATCTGCAACCCTTGATCGTGCCCGATCCGAAACGCGCGCCGGTACATTTTGAATGGAAGCCGGTATCGGAGGCCGTATCTTACGAAATCCGTGTCAGCACGACTTCCATGTTTTCACGCATCGTGGAGGACCGCAAACTGACCGGAACGGCTGTCGATATTCCGGGATTCGATCCGGGCGACTACTTCTGGGATGTGCTCGCCACCGATGCGCAAAAGCACGTCAGCGCGGCCAGCGAGACGTTCAAGTTTACACTCGCGACACAAGGCAAGGGCCAGGAGATGATGCTGGAAATCGGCAGCCCCGAGATACATGGTAACGTAGTAGAGATCAGCGGGCGCACCGAACCCGGCGCGGCGCTGATTATCAACGGCGAGGCCGTCGCGGATATACATCCGGACGGAACATTTAAATATTTTACGCAATCGTTGGGACGCGGCAGCCATTCGATCGCCGTCACGGGTCAAAATCGCCGCGGTGGCACGGCAATCAAGCACGTGGAAATTGTAGTTCCGTAGCAAGGCAAACGGCGCGGTTTTGTCCGGCTCCGCAACCGGGCAGCGCCTCCGATGCGCGGCATCCGCAAGCTGCAGGAGCAGCTCGGAACTGAGGGAAAGATGAATAAGAACGGATACAATCTGCGCTCGGTCTTCAGCCTGTTCTCTTCCGACCTGGCCATCGATCTGGGAACCGCCAACACACTGGTCTATTCCAAAGGCAAAGGCATCGTGGTGAACGAGCCTTCCATCGTGGCCATCAATAAGAACAGCGGCGAAGTGGTCGCGGTTGGCAAGGAAGCCAAGGAGATGCTGGGGCGCACGCCGGGAAACGTTGTAGCCATCAAGCCGATGAAGGACGGCGTCATCGCCGATTTCAAGGTGACTGAAAAAATGCTCACCTACTTCATCCAGAAGGCGCACAACCGGCGCGTACTCGTGCACCCGCGCATCGTGATCGGGGTGCCCAGTGAAATCACGCCGGTGGAAAAGCGCGCGGTGCAGGACTCCGCGTATCGCGCTCACGCCAGCGAGGTTTACCTGGTGGAGCAGGCGATGGCGGCGGCGATTGGCGCAGGCCTGCCCATCGAAGAGCCATCCGGAAACATGGTTGTGGATATCGGCGGAGGCACAACCGATATCGCCGTCATCTCCATGAGCGGCATCGTGTACTCGCGGTCGGTGCGCGTCGCGGGCAATGAGATGGACGAAGCGGTGATGCACTACCTGAAGCGCAAATACAACCTTCTGGTCGGCGAACGAACTGCCGAACAGATCAAGATGGAAATTGGATCGGCGTACCCGCTCGAAAAGCCGCTGACCATGGAAGTGAAGGGCCGCAACCTGATCGAAGGCGTGCCGCGAACGGTCACAATCGATGACAGCGAAATTCGCGAGGCGCTCTCCGAATGTGTGGCCACGATTCTGAATGCATGCCGCGTCGCGCTGGAGCGAACTCCGCCGGAGCTTTCGGCCGACATCAGCGATCGTGGAATCGTACTGACCGGCGGCGGCGCGCTGCTCAAGAACCTCGACAAGCGCATCCGTGAGGAAACCGGATTGCCGGTATCGATTGCGGACGATCCGCTGGCGTCGGTGGTGCTCGGGACTGGAAAGATGCTCAGCGATTTCCGGCTGCTGCGGCTGGTCTCGATTGACTAAACAGCAAAGACCTTTGAGAACTTAAAGTACTCTTCCATGATTGCAATTCCTTCACGGCACAAATCCCTGACGCTTTTAGCGGGCGTCATCGTGGCGCAATTGCTTTTGCTTGCGGTGCAAATCAAGCGCCAGGGACAGGTGCGCTTGATTCGCGTCTGGGCCGTGGAGCTGATGTCGCCGGTGCAACGCGCCAGTTCCTGGGTGTTTTATAATCTCGGGCACGGCTGGGGCAATTACGTGAGTCTGCGCCACACGCGGGAAGACGATCAGGCACTGCACGCGGAACTGGACCGATTGAAAGTGCGCAATGCCGAACTCGAAGGGCGCGCGCTGGAAGCGGATCGACTCGCTACACTGCTGAAATTCCGAGACGCCCATACGGATGTGCCAATGGCTGCGGCCCGGGTGATCGGCGGAAGTCCTGATTCGGGAAGCCAGATCGTATATATCGACCGAGGATCGCGCGATGGCCTGAAGCGCGACATGGGAGTCATCACTCCGGATGGAGTTGTGGGAAAACTTTTTGCCGTCTATCCGGATACATCCCAGGTCCTGCTGATGGGCGATAAGGAAAGCGGAGTGGGCGCGATGTTGGCGGGCACGCGAACCCAGGGCGTCGTCAAGGGAACCAGCAAGCCGGAATTGCTGATGGATTACGTCAGTAACGACACGAAAGTGTCGGTGGGGGAAGAGATTTACAGTTCGGGCCAGGATCGGATCTATCCCAAGGACCTGCCGGTCGGAACGGTGGCGGAAATCACAACCGATCGCAGATCGCCTTTTATGCAGATCATGGTGAAACCGTCTGCGCATCTGGACCGGCTGGAAGAAGTATTGGTACTACTTACGCGGCAGGATTTGGAAATGAAGAAAGAATCCGAAGCGAGTCCGGCGGCTGAACAGGCATCCCCCGTTCCGGTAAAGGCGGCGGAAAGCGCGCATTAGACCAGTGGCGAGACACTGCGATGGAAAATACTGATATCTACATAGGGCCCGAGCCCCACATCGAGGTTCACAAATATTACTCGGGGGTTGTGCCCGCGGCCGTTGTGCTGGCACTGGTTTTGCAGGCATTTTTTCCAGTGCATTTTCGCTGGGCCAGCTACCTGGAATTGCCTTTGCTGGTCACCCTGTACTTTGCCTTAAGCAAGCGCAATCCGTCTTCCGGTTTGCTGCTCGGGATGACGATCGGACTTTTGCAGGATAGCCTGAGCGGCACCCCGATCGGGCTTTACGGCATCGCAAAAACAGTAGTCGGATTTTTCGGGTCGTCCATCGGAGGGCGCATCGACGTTGAGCATCCCGTCGCCCGTTTTCTTTTGACGGTCGTGTTTTATTTGTTCCACCGCGTGCTGTTCGTAATGACCAGCAGCTTCCTGCTTGCCCAGCGTCGTGAGGCGTTTTTCAGTCTTCCGATTCTGATTGCCGCCGTCGTGAACGGCATCCTTGCGATTGGAGTGTTCTCCCTGCTGGACCGTTTTCGCAAACCTTCGTGACCGGATTTTGTGCGCCGGAGGGTATCCGATACGATGCGGGCCGTCTTGCACACTTCTGGTGCAAGTGCTAGTGTGGATGATAGTTAGGTTCGATTTGTAAACTGCACGTCGCGCCGTCCAGGACCGCGCGGAGTAGATGTGTCCATCTCTTTTCAAAATGATAAACGCATGCCGCAGGGCAGGCTGGCGATTGCCTCCTACGTCATCGTTGGAATGATTGCGCTGCTGCTGTTCGGGTTCTGGAAGCTCCAGATAGTCGATTCGGACCGCTACGCGCAACTGGCGGAGCGCAATCGCGTGCGGTCGCTTCCAATCATTGCGCCGCGCGGCTCGATGCTGGACCGCGAAGGCCGCGTCCTGGTGGATAATTATCCTTCCTTCAGCGTGCTGCTGTTGCGCGACGCCCCCACGCAGGTCGATCGATTGCTTCCCCAAATTGCGGATGGCTTGGGCATGTCGCTCGACGATGTAAAGCAGCAAATCGATGGGGCAAAGTACATGCCGAAATTCCAGCCCATCGTGATTAAGCCGGAAGCAAGCCAATCGGACATCGCGTTCATCGAATCACATCGCGCCGACATTCCCGTGCTCGAAATGCTGATGGTGCATCGCCGGCGCTACCCGCATGGCGATTTGATGGCCAGCGCAGTGGGATACGTTGGCGAAGTCAGTGCGGAACAGGTGGAGAACTCCGATTCGAAACTGAAACCGGGCGACACCGTCGGCAAAGCCGGGCTCGAGCGCCAGTACAATGACACGCTGATGGGCACCGATGGATTGCGTCGCGTGATCGTCAACAGCATTGGCAAGGAAGTCGGCCGCCTGGAACAGCAGGACGCCATTCCAGGAAAACCGATCCAACTGACGATCGACTACGATCTGCAAGCCGTAGCCGATAATTATATGGCCGATAAGGAAGGCGCCGTGGTCGCGATGGATGGGCGTACTGGGGAAATCCTGGCGATGGTCAGCAGGCCCACGTTCGATCCCAACGATTTTGCGGTCCGCATTCCCAATGCCGAATGGCGAGAGTTGAACACCGATCCCCGCACACCTTTGTTGAATCGCGCCGTTCAAGGCCAAATGGCGCCAGGCTCGGTCTTCAAGATCGTGATGGCGACCGCGATGCTGGAATCCAAGGCCCTCCCGGATGACTTCACGGCTTTCTGTCCTGGACACGCTGATTTTTACGGGCGCACGTTTCATTGCTGGCGTCCGGCCGGACACGGTTCTGTCGATCTTCACAAGGCCATCGTGGATTCCTGCGATGTGTTTTTCTATACCATCGGACAGCGGATGGGGATCGATCGGATCCAGCAATACGCTACAGGATTGGGATTGGGGCGGCGCACTGGAGTGGACCTGCCGAGCGAAGAGACTGGCCTGGTTCCTTCGGAAGAATGGGTGCAGCGCGTCTACCACCACAAATGGTACGCGGGGGAAACGATTTCCGTCTCCATCGGACAAGGCGCGGTTACGGTCACTCCGATTCAGATGGCACGTATGATCGCGGCCGTAGCCAGCGGCGGTAATCTGGTGCAACCGCATTTCCTGAAGAATTTTACGGCGAAGACCGATCGATTTCCGCTTGATGAAAATACCGTTGAGAAAGTCACGCAGGGAATGTACGGCGTGATCAACGAGGGTGGAACTGGCGCGAGCCTGAAGCTGCAAAATATCGAGTTCTCCGGCAAGTCCGGCACCGCGCAGTTGATGAGTTACGGAGCGGGAAGCAAGATGGGGAAAAAAGGAAAAGAAACCAACGGTTGGTTCGTCGGCTATGCGCCACGGCGCGATCCGGAAATCGTAGTGGCGGCGGTCATCCAAGGCAGCAGCGAGCACGGCGGCACCACCGCAGGACCTGTGGTGCGCGACCTCGTAAAGGCTTACTACGACAAGAAATCCGGAGTGAAAATGCAGCTGGAGTATACGGCGAAGGGGAAGCGTCAGGAGAATGTGGCGCCCGCCGGAAATGCATCAACGCTGGCAATTGCGCACCCCGGCATCGATCAAGCTGCGGCACAGGCCGTGCCGGTGAGCGCGAAGCCGACCGAAGCTCGTTGAGCATTTTTCGCAAGCTATTTCAGCATTCAAAAATATGAGAGAACGCGGAAAACTGGGCGATTACGACTGGTGGCTGCTGGCGACTACTTTTGCCATTTGCGGCGTTGGCGTGCTGGAAATCTGGTCGGCGACGCATGCAAGCCACCTCGCGGGAATGCACAACCACCAGATGGAATGGATCCTGCTGGGCGTCGGGCTGATGTTCCTTCTCTCCCGCGTGGATTACCACACGATTATGGAGCAGGCTCCCATTCTGTACCTGATTGCTCTGATTGCGCTGATTGCGGTGCTCGCCTTGGGACATGCCCGGTTTGGAGCCAAACGCTGGCTTCCCATTCTCGGTGGGTTTTTGCAGGTTTCAGAACTGGTCAAGTTGATTATAATTATAGTGATGGCACGTTTCTTTGCGGAAGTGCGCACAGAAGAGCTTAGTCTGGGCGACCTTCTCAAGGCTGCCGGAGTGGTCGGGTTGCCGTTGATCCTGATCATGCTGCAGCCGGATTTGGGCACTGCATTAGTGCTGGTGCCGCTGGCGGCTATTGGAGCATACTTGGCCGGGCTGCAATGGAAGCACGCCTTGGCTATAATGGCTTTGGCTGCCATTATGGTGCCGGTCGGCTATCATTTCCTGAAGCCGTACCAGAAGGAGCGGGTGACAACGTTCCTTCGGCCCGAGGAGGATCCCAAGGGCGCCGGTTACCAGATCCTGCAATCGAAGATCGCGGTCGGCTCCGGCGGATTCTGGGGAAAAGGACTTGGCAACGGGAGCCAAAATCAATTAGGCTTCGTACCGGTACGATATTCGGATTTTATTCTGGCGGCGCTTGCGGAAGAACTGGGCTTCGCCGGAGTTTTTGTAGCGCTGTTGTTATATATGTTTCTGCTGCTGCGACTGGTTCAGAACGCCCAGCGCGCGCATGATCGCGCGGGGATGTTTCTGGTCATGGGTGTGGCGGCGGTGTTGGGCTTTCATGTCCTGGTGAACGTAGCGATGGTGATCGGGTTTATGCCGGTCACTGGAATTCCGCTGCCGCTGATGAGTTATGGCGGTTCGGCGACTTTGTTTGTTTTTCTGGCTTTAGGGCTCGTGATGAACGTTCGAATCCGGCGTTTCGTCAACTGAGCGATTGGCTTTGCTTTCCGGCCTGCGCCGCGCTGTAAATGAAGCGAGCGCCCTTCGGGAAGAATTTTGAGAAGAAATTTAGTTGTGAGGTCAGCATCGCGTGAACTACGGAAGATCCATGAATATGACTTCCCCGGCGATCCCGCATAGCGGGGTGGAGCGCTCACTCATGCGCCGAGCCGGATTGCTGCGATGGCCTCCGAGGAGTTTTCATGTCGAAGGAGCTGGTGATTTCCGCGACCCCGCACGAAACGCGGGTCGCAATTGTGGAAGATGGACAGCTTTGTGAAATTTATATCGAACGCGAAAAAGAATTTGCTTTAGTCGGAAGCCTCTACAAAGGCCGCGTCACACGAGTCCTCCCCGGCATGCAGTCCGCCTTTGTGGACATCGGGCTCGATAGCGATGCCTTCCTCTACGTCAGCGATTTCCTGGAACATCTCGAGGAGTATGACCACGTTGAGCCCAAGGCCCAGCCACGTCCGCAGCAGTCTGGCGGCGAGGTGTTCGCGCCTTCGACAATCAATGGCGGGGTGACTTCCGAACCGGCCGTTTCGCAGGAATTTTCTGCGGAAGCAGCGGCGGCTCCTGTCCCGGCGGAAAATGGCGAAATCGCCGCAGTTTCTGAAGCTGGCGCGCCTGCCGTGTTGCCTGGCGGTACGCAGCCTGTCGCGCCTCCGGTACAGCAGAATCGTCGCCCGTTCGAACAAAGGTCGGACCGCGGACGCGGCGGCTTTAATAACGATCGCGGTGGACGCGGTGGACGTAATAATCGTCGCTGGGGACGCCCGAGCGGTGGACGCGACCGTCGGCCCGGCCGTGATTTGCCGCCATCGAAATATGCTTCGCCCCGGCCATTCGAATCTCGCCCTCCTCGCGAAACGGAGCCATACGAACCACCTCCGGCCGATTATCAACCGATCATTCTGCCCGGCGAATCGCTGGCCAAGTACAAGGACAGAATTCCGGCCGCTCCGTCAGCGCCTCCGGCCGAAGCCGCCACTGGCACAGCAACATTCCCTGCGGAGCTGCCTGCGCCGCCAACGAATTTGACAGTCGAGTCTGCACAGCCCGGAGTGAGCTTGCCCGATTCACTCTACGCTTCGACAATGCCGGGAGCGGCCATCAAGGAAGAATACGCGGAGTTGACGCCCGCCGCGCCTGCTCCTACCGTTGAGGAATTTGCGCGCGTTGCCCCAATTGAAGCTGCTCCACAGTTCGCGATTCCGCAGGCCGTTGCTCAGCATGTCGCCGAGCCTGAAATTGTTCACGAAGAACCCAGACACGAAATCGCGGAAGCATCGCAGGCACCGGTCACCAACGGCGCGAGTCTTTCCGATGAGCAAGTCTCCGCCCTAGCCGAGCAGCTTGCGGAAGCCAAGCACGAAGAGGCGCAGGCGGAAGCTGAACAAATCGTTGATGCTGAAGAATCGGCCGCCGAACCTTTCGTTGATGCCGCCGAGCTGGAAGATTTGCAGGATGCGCTCCACGACGATCACGAGGACGCGGCCGAGGAGGCCGACGCCGAAGCCGACGAAATGCACGACCAAATCATGGCCGCGGAATCGTCCACGGAAAACGCCGAAGGTCATCCGGGAGAGCAGGAAGGCGAGCACCCCGAACATCTTGGCGGTGAAGGCTCCGCGTTTGAAGAACATCCCGATCAGGAACAGATGGGCGGTCCTGAGAGATCGCACGAGACAGCGCAATCTGCGCAGGCGTCCGGCGCACAACCGACCAGCGCGCGCATTTCGAATCAGCAGCAGGCTCGGTTTCAACGCCCGATGCGCCGCGGCGGCAATAACCGCAACCGCCCCGGAGGAGGCCCCCGTCGCGGAGGACGTCCGAACAATCATCGCCCACATCAGCACCCGCAACACGGGCATCCGCGCCACGAGCAGCACAAGCGCCCGCAACTGATTTCTGAAATGCTGAAGGCCGGCGAAGAAATCATCGTGCAGATCGCCAAGGAACCTCTGGGTAAGAAAGGCGCGCGCATCACCAGTCACGTCGCGCTGCCCGGACGCTACCTGGTCTATATGCCCACTGTGGATCACATCGGCGTATCGCGCCGCATCGGCTCGGCGGAGGATCGCCAACGCCTGCGCCGCGTGGTGACCGAAGCCAAGGGCACATTCCCCGGCGGATTTATCGTGCGCACCGCCGCTGCCGAAGCGACCGACGACGAAATTCGCACCGATGTGGAATTCCTGGGCCGCACGTGGGACTCGATCCGCGCCGCCTCCGAGCAACGCCGCGCGCCCGCGATTCTCCACCGCGATCTGAACCTGGTGCAACGCATCCTGCGCGATTACCTGAGCGACGATTACGCCGCCATCTGGCTCGATAACGAAGAGGAGTACAGCAAGGTCGTGGAATTCGTGGGCCGCTTCCAGCCGAAGATGGTCCCGCGCGTGAAGCTGTACACCAAGGAAGCGCCAATCTTCGAGGAATTCGGCATCCAGCAGGAACTCGACAAAGCGCTGCGACCGAAAGTGTGGCTCAAGTCCGGCGGCTACATCGTCATCAATCACACCGAAGCGCTGGTGGCCATCGACGTCAACACCGGAAAATACGTGGGCCGCGGCTCGACGCGCCTCGAAGACACCATCGTCAAGACCAACCTCGAAGCCGTAAAGGAAATCGTCCGCCAAATCCGCCTGCGCGACCTCGGCGGCATCATCGTCGTGGACTTCATCGACATGGAAGAGCGCCGCAATCGCGACAAGGTTTTGGCCGCGCTCGATCAGGCGCTCGTTGAGGACCGTGCTCCCTCAAAAGCGCTCGCCTTCAACGAATTCGGCCTGGTCTGCATCACCCGCAAGCGCACCAAGCAGGCCCTCGAACGCGTCCTGTGCCAGCCGTGCCCGTATTGCACTGGCTCCGGCATGGTCAAATCCATCCCCACGATCTGCTACGAAATTCAAGTCGAAGCGAAAAAGATGGCCGTCGATCTGGATGCGCCCAGCCTGACGCTACGCGTCAACCCGGAGATCGCCAAGACGCTGAAGACGCGCGAATCTTCGCTGATTGAAGAGCTTGAGCAGGCTACTCGCAAGAGCATCATCATACAATCCGATCCTACGCTGCATTGGGAGCAGTACGATATTTATTAGGCTGGGATTTCAAGACATTCAGAACTCCACGTTTTGCGGAACAAAGCGTAGAGTGCCCGGCAGTGTGAAAACATTACCTGGCGGGGCGCCGTGAATACTCCTTGGGTCACAATCCTAACTTCGGCGGCGGTTGGCGCGCTGGCATCCAGCATGGTTACGCTAGTTGGGCAGCTTCTTGAAAGACGCTCGCGCCGGAATGAATTGCTTTTGGCGAAAGCCTTGGAGATGGCAATACGAAGGACCGATGTGCTTTTGGAAGCTATCAAGATTTCGGGCAAAGGTTCAGCTCGTTTGCCCGATGAAGTGATTAACGCGGAAACCTATTTTAGGTGGTTGAAATCGCTGCTAGTTTCGGGCAAGTTGCCAGCAGATACCGAAAAATATAAATAGATGGTGGGCCGGGTGCCGCACCCTTACGATTTTCAAGGGTGCGGGTTTTCTGTAAGTCCGTTCGCTTTTCTCACCGTCAACTCCCGATTCATCCTTCCTTCGCACGCGGAGGATTGCTTGTAGAGGAAAAACCCGCACCCTTCACAAAACCGGTGAAGAGTGCGGCTCCCCCGCGGTATCGTTCTGCGGCTGGCAGGTTCGATGGAAGCTTGCCCACATTTTCTGATCGAATAAAACGGTAAGCCGGGTGGAGTAGCACAGACTTCAGTCTGTGCGGTTTTGGTTCTTGTCCTTTTGCAAAGGCGCACAGACTGAAGTCTGTGCTACTAGAGCGAGTCGTACCTCTGCTCTTTCCACGGATCGCCGCGCAAGTGGTAGCCGTTTTGTTCCCAGAATCCGGGTGTATCCTCTGCAACGAGTTCAAAGCCGCGTACCCATTTCACGCTTTTCCAGAGATACAAGTGTGGGACGATCAGGCCGGGTGGCGCACCCTTACGATTTTCAAGGGTGCGGGTTTTCATTAAACCCGAATTCCGAAGTTGAAATCGGTTTTAGGAAGATTTTCTGGCCGATTTTGGGCTCAGGTTGCGGTTTGCGGATGGAACTTCGGCGAAGTTGGGGCTCGGTAAGTTAAGACGTTTTCCAGCAGTGGGATGCGTTGTTGCAGGCCGCCCCAGGAAGCAGAAAGGTGCAGCACCAAACGGCGACCGGCGCGGCCCAGCAGAGCGCCGCAGAGGAAAACCTGGGCGCGCAGCGTGGCCGGCTGGCGATAGCTGGGGAAGCGGCAGGCGCGCTGAAATTCTCCCGGCAGATTGAACAACAGCAATATGCTGCGGAAGGCGGCATCGGTGGCGAAGAACTGGTGCAGGCAAAAATCGTCGGCTCCCAGATCGTGTTTCAGTTCGGCGATGCGATTTTCCATGTCCGCCCGGTGATTGTAATCGCGCCAGATTTCTTGCGGCGGCAGATCCAAGTTGGTGACGAAGACGCGGAAGGTGTAGCCGGGAACATCGAGTAGTTTTCTTCCCAGCGAGGGGCGCTCGGCGCGCAGTTGTTCGCGGATGACCACGAAGCGGCGCGGGCGATCCCAGCCCCACAGTTGCAAGGAAAATTCGCCCACGGCGTAGTGTTCATCCAGGGCGCGCCACTGGGTGACGCGCGCCGCTTCCCGCTTCATCCAGCGCGTCAGCCGGGCCACGACGATGTAGGACAACCCACGCTGCTCCAAAAACCCCAGTAATTGCCGATCGAAAAAGCCCGCATC
>Ga0265331_10000204_pt1 | contig 71854 bp, 61 predicted proteins | sample 41923metaG_FD_202088 | JGI IMG/M metagenome (GOLD analysis project Ga0265331, IMG submission 202088) | Rhizosphere microbial communities from Carex aquatilis grown in University of Washington, Seatle, WA, United States - 4-19-23 metaG | ecosystem: Host-associated > Plants > Roots > Rhizosphere... | reverse complement strand
CCACCGTCAGCATCCCCGCCTCCCGTCTGTCCGCACAGCGGGAAGCGCATCACGCTCACCGGGGAGGGGTCAATTTTGGACGCCGATTACCCCGGTTTGGGGGTCAAAATTGCACGCCGAAACACAGAATGGATGGCTTGTCGAAAAGGAATGGGGGACGGCGATATCGCGCGCGCGAAACCGCATTTGCAGGGACCGCTCAACTTGTCATTTGCTCCGGATTCGAACTGGGACATCAACGACTTTCTGCGGCATACGCCGTGCCTTATACCAGGGAGGTAGAATCCCGTGGTTGCGCCCGAGGATGGAACTATGGTCGCCGACCCGCAGCAGAATACCCCTCGATCCCTCCAGCCGATCTACACGACTGGTGTCGCAAACGCGCCAATCGAACTCTGGGAGGGCGAATTGGATGTCGGCATAGGCGACCAGAGAGCTAGCGGCAACGGGCGCATACGATTCTTGTGGCAGCCGGCCCCCCACATCGGATTCGAGATGCTAGCCGACAATGCTTTTTGGCTTTACGGAGCTGACGAAGTTTCGCTTCGGTTGACTGAGCGTGGCATCGACGCCAAGGGACACGTGACACGTTCCAGTATCGGTGAACGTACGGAAATAAGCGGTCGCCTCGCCGAGCCGCGAGCAATTGGGGTGGGTACAAACCTATCGTACGCAATGTTTCACGTCGTCAATTTTCAGTCCGTTCGTGGGAATCTGATAACCGATGGAACCAGAACTTGGGGGGGAGAATCACGCTGCAGGAGAAAACTTGGAACGTGATCATCGATAGCATCGATCAGGGGGGCCGGCTTGGGCGCCTTCCCGGCAGCCTCGACGCCTTGCAGGGGTATGGGATCACACACGTCGGCAAGCTTGGGAGATGCGACGGCTCTCGATTTACCGATCGCGAAGCAACGGGCGCACTGAGTGCACTTCACTACTTCTTATCATTCGCGCGAGGTATGTGGAGCCCTCCGGTATTGGCAGTCGGTTTCGACGGGCCTGGCGAAAAAGTTTGGGAGGAATGGATTTCTCGGAGTGCCGACCGATGGCACCCCGTTGATGGATGGTTCGACGCTTCGGCAAGGCAGGATCTCAGCGAGGTATTCTCGGGCTTCATGAAGAGGTGGCAAGATGCTGTATGGCAAGAGCCCGCGAGGCTGTCGATTAGCTGGTATATCGAGAGCAACACGCCAACGAGTGTGCAGAGCGGGATCGTGCTTACGCAGGTTGGCCTTGAACTGCTCGCGTGGGTTTCGTTTGTCGAAGATAGCCATACCGTAAGCCCCGATGGGTTTGATAAGCTCCCCGCCTCAGATCGACTTCGTCTGCTTCTCTCGCGCTGCGGCATTCCGCTCGACATTCCTTCGAGATTCAAGGACCTCCTCGCCCTTGCGAAAAGAAGGGGATGGAACGACGGGCCCCGCGCGTTGACGGAACTGCGCAACGGAATTGTCCATCCAAAGAAAAGGCGCAGCGGTGCGGGAGCTGGGCAGGAGGCGACGGACGCGTGGTGGCTAGGTCTGTGGTATCTGGAACTTGTTCTGCTTCATTTGTTTGAGTTCAACGGTGATTACTCGAACCGACTCAAGGATCGCGACTCGGGCGACTTAGATCCAGTTCCCTGGCGTGCTCACTCTAGCCCGAGCCCCCTACGAGCGACACCGTGATCCCGCCATTCTCTCCCTCGACGGGCAGGTGGTCTACTCCGCCCGCATCGAAGACGCTGATGTTGCCGTTGAACAGCGCGTACGTGCCTGGAAGGGTACTCGACTTGATCGAGAACGTGCACGCGTAGAGCGGGCCGTCCGGAATGGCGGCGGCATCTTGGAGCGACTGCACGAATACTCGAGCAGTTGAGAGCGAGGACCCTTGCGGAGGGGGAAGGATGCTCACAACCAGTGTCTTCCCGATTGCGGGGTTGATGGTGCAATTGCCCGCGCTCAAGTCAAACATGTCGCCGGGGTAGGTGATCTCGTTCGCAGTCGCCACCGTCCCGAATCCGGATGAGTGAAGCGCCACCGGAACCTGCACCATCTGCCCTGGTGCTCCGGTGACTGTTCCAACATCCAGGTGAACTACCTGCGGGGTCGGTGTGACCGTATTCGTCGGCGCCGGCGTGAACGTGAGCGTGCGCGTCGGAGTCGACGTCCTAGTCGGACTCGGCGCGCGACACGTTCCACCAGGGCAAGTGAGCCCAGGCTGGCAATCGCTGGCGGTGATGCAGCTACCCCCGGCTTCATGCGGGGAAACGCAATGCCCGTACGACCCGAATATGTCGCAGCGCAGTCCGGCGCCGCAGGCTGCCTGATCGCAGCACCGACCGTCGGTGCAGAACCTAGACGCACACTGGTTGGCCCCGAAGCAAGTTGTTCCGATTTGCGAAAGCGGTGTTGCGGTCCAGGTCGGTGTGGCGGTTCTCGTGCGGGTAAGCGTCGGCAGGGGCGTGGGTGGCGTCACGCCGCAGCCAAAGAGTAGGTTATTCACCGCGGCCAGCAACTCGTTGACGGTGATTTCGCCGTCTGCGTTTGCGTCGCCGGCCGCGCACCCGGACACCGGCGCGCTGCCGAGCGCGATGTTGACCATTACGAGTAGCTGGTTCACGCTGACGTCATCACTCCCGCCACAGGTCCCAACGCATGGTGTCGGTGTCCTTGTTGGCGTCGGTGTACCACTCGGGGTTGAAGTCGGCGTCGCTGTGGCAGTCGCGGTGTCCGTGGCGGTGGCTGTAACAGTTGGTGTCGGTGTGAGGGTGGCTGTCGCCGTCTGCGTGGGCGACGGCGTGCGAGTTGGCGTCGGTGTTTTGGTCGGGGTGGGTGTGGGCAGCGGGCAACCGTTTGTAACTGAAGCGATGGCAACATCCCCTGCGCGTGGCAACGGGATCGTCGCGGTAACGGTATTGTCAGCAGTGCTGATCACCGATACTCCAGCGGACTGCGGCAAATAGAGGAAGCTACCTTCAAGGCTCAATGCTCCCCGGAGGGATCCCTGTTGTTCCCCGAGCTTGATGGTGCTGGTGACCACCTTGCCCAAGAGGTCAACGACCCACGCCCCGCTCGCCGTTGGGACATACGCAACGCTCCCTTCCTTCGTCATCAATATCTCGGTCGCTACTTCCGGGAGAGGAAAGGTGTCGGTCACTGCATTCGTGTTGGTGTCAATTACAGAGATGATTCCCGTCACCGGTTCGCCGGCCGCTCCCCCCGCTTCGGAAGAGACATAAGCAGTCGCCCCGCTTGGGCTGATCGCAATCGCACCCGCATTGACCCCGACCGCCACCGTCGCCTTGAGCGTGTTGGACTTGGCGTCGACGACTGAGACTGTGCCCTCGCTAAGGTTCGTCGCGTAGAGCTGCATCCCGTCTGGCGTGACCGCCAGGCCGTAAACGGGAAGTCTCCCAACCGGAATTGTCGCAATGACTGCGTTCGAGGGGTCTGACACTGCCGCGGTTGTGTTAATGACAGACACTATACCTTGCTTACCGCAGTGAGGGCCGTCCCCGCAGCTGCTCACAACGTACATAAAGCGACCATCGGGGCTTGGGGCAGCTACGGTCGGCCTCTGGGCAACTTGAATCGTAGCGACAAGCGCCCTGTTGGCTGTATCGACGACGAACACGGAATCCCCGGTATTTGGCGTACAGCCTGAGCCGCAGTTGGTCACGTAAGCGAAGCGCCCATCTGGGGTTAACGCGAGAAATTGAGGTGCGCTGTCGCCCAACGAGACAGAGGCAACTACTAGGTTCGCCTCGGCGTTGACTATGGCGAGGCTGGGTGATGAATCGGGGCCAGCCGGGACCGTCAAGTACGCGCACTGATCCGCAATCGCCCGATCGGGCACGGCAGCCACTGCCACCACTAGACTGTAGGCCAAGAACTGCGGCAGCAGCGTGCGAGCCATCGTCGCCTACTCGCTCACACGTCGCCTGAGAGTACAAGTGCCGCGTCGCTTATATGAGGTCTTATCGCGTTTGACATACCTAGTGCGAAACGGAATAAGACAGAAGCAGCTCGGTAGTTTTGCTACCAACTATTGACAAGCGTAGCTCGTTCGCTATACTCTCGTCCTGCACCAACACCCGCCTCCCGCCGTGCGGAATGCACGGCCGCCGGCCGAACGCGCGCAGCTTCGGCACTTCGCAGTGAGAGCAAAATTCGGGGAACGAAGTGAAGCGGCGGATACGTGTGTCCAAACAGAGGAGGGATAGATGGAACGAATAGCTTCGGATCAAGAGGTCATGGCCAGGGCGCTGCGCGCCTATTTCGCCACGGAACACCGAGAGAGCACAAGAGTGGACCAACCGTCGTCGGGCGGCTCCGGAGTCGAACAGCTGAACGGCAAATGGTACGCCGTGCTCCGGAACATCAACGGCGTGATGCGAGTGTACAGGGTGCGCAACAATGGCGCGCTGAAACGCTTGCGGCGATGGCCCCGTGCTCTCGAAAACTAGTAGCGCGCGCGCCCCGCGCGGTTGCTCGGGAAGTAGCGGTTACGGTAACTCAACGCGCCGGCGCCGGTGGCCGGCCCAACCGAGAAGGAGAGGGGACATGTCGGGAATCTTGGAAGAGAGCAACAGGAGGGCGGCCGACGAGTACCGCCGTCTGCAAGCGCAAACATTCCTCAATGCCCTTGAGACGTATCGGCGGAAGCACCCCGAGCCTGCAGGCGAAGACACGCCAGAGCACGCCGTCTGGGAACGCGGAGCAGAGGAGGCGCTGGCAGAGGCGATGCAAGAGTTGCAGCGAGATGGCGAATGAGCCTTTCGATCGAAATTGACGACGTCGTCGCTGTTCTCCTGGCGGATGGCTGGCACCAGGTCGAGCGCTTCGGGCTCGACAGTTACGAATTCAACGACGGCGACTCGGACGTCGTCCTGAGGGGAGGTGCGTGCGCGGGTGTGCCAGCGACCGGCGCACAGTGGATCGAAACGGTGGACGCGACTTCCATCGTCGTCTCGTGTCCGCTGACCTCGGTGCTCGCCGTGCGCCGCACGACTGCATCTGTTGAGAAACGGTCGGCGGATGAAGACGAAGACTACTAATGGAACGAGCCGGCGGAAAGCGCTGGTCCAACCAAGAGAGGAGATAGAACAATGCCGGGAATCTTGGAGAAGGTAATGCGCGGCAATCCGAGCGAACCGTGCCCCACGTTGGCATCCGTCCTCACCATGGTGCGCTCGGCGGGGGAGGAGACCAACGGTATCCTCGCCGAGCAGAACGAGAGATACGACACTCTTCAGGACGAGCAGCTAGCAGCGATTGGGAAACAAGTTCATGTGCCTTTCTTGGTGGTAGGCGCACTTGATGGAGAACCGCGTAGCGCCGTGGCTGCGCTCGATCAGTGGGATGCCCTACCCGCGATCGAGCGCAGCGCATGGCGCGAATGGTTGAGGCAGCACTGCGCGGAAGATCTCGAATTTTAAGGGCAGCAGCAAGGGGTCTAACCATCGCTGGCGGCTAGGGTCGCTCCCGAACACCCGGAATCCACGGCCGGGTTGCCGCCGGTGTTTCTCTTTCCCGTGGGGCACAGCGTGGGGTGTCATGCCGAGAAAGATTGGCGGAAAGCGAGGAGCCAGGGAACGGCATCGACCGCAGGTCGAGGCGCCCCCAAGTGGCTCAGTAGCGCACGCCGAGAAAGAACATTGCTACGAGCTGTGGCCGGAGTCACCTCGCTCTGAGGTGCTCGAGGCACTCGAGAGAGGCGACGTTGCACGCGCGTTGAGCTTCGAGGCTGAGCGGCTGCAACGAGCCGAGCAGGAATACGCAACGAACTGTAGGCTCGCTGACTTCATCGGCACCAAGTTCGACGAAATGGAGGCAGAGGTTCTGGCAAGTTGCCGGCGGCTCGGGTGCGACGGCATGGAAGCGAACACTCTTGAAGCTCGCGTCGAGTTTGATCGCTGGGTTAACTCCAGGTTGCCAAGCGCGAGGGGAAATAATGGGCCTTCGGCACGGCGAGGGTCAAGCCCAGAAGAAGGTTCGCGCGCCAGGGAGAAGGCGAAGAGGGCAGAGAAAGAGAAGGAACGCCGGCGGCGAGTGCACGGGAGGGCGCTCAGCAGCGCACTATTCTCGTTTCCTATCGTGCGGCAGGCAATCAAGAGCAGCGATGTGTATCAGGCAGTATTCCATGTGTTGCCGGTCACGTCCTGGGGACTCTGGCCCGATGCGGAGCTGCGGATCAGGTTTAGGCAATACGAAGCGGGAGAGCGGGGACACAATAAAAAGGGGCACCGACTACCCCATAATGAACTGATCTACCGCGCCATGATCTATGATTCGAAGACAGCGTATGACAACGATCATGCAACCGCGCCCAGGGATGCGGGATCTGAGTTTACGCGTCATCGCGCGCCGCGCCGCCGAGGTGGTTGGATGGCAAACGAGCCGCCTTCAGACTGCACCCTGAATCTTGTGCTCGGGAGGCTCGATCATCAGTACGTGCTTGAAAAACTGATCCGTGGCATGGGGAACATGAGGCAACGTCTGCCGTTCCACGTTGACGATATCGACGTGGATCACGAGAAGCGAGTGATCGGCTTTGGAAACGGAAGGGTGATTTCTTTCAAGACGGCGGAAAACTTCATATTGGCCAATAGAAAACGGGCGCGCAGGTAAGCTTCGTCACCCCCGTAATGCTCGGCATTCCGGGAACCCGCTAGGGCATGCTGTCAGCCACGATGCAACGTGGCGAAACAGAATGTCTGACGCAGCAACCCAACCGGGCGGGGGTGAAGTAGGGATGTACCCGCCTGGTTGGCGCTCTCTACTTCAAGCCGGCCGCGTGCAAATGGCGGCCGCGGTGACGTTCGGACCCTACGGTTCGGACCCGTACAACAGCCGGTCGCACCTCGCCCTCCAACCGGGTTCGTTCTCGTTCGGATCCGACTACTTCGCGACCAAGGATACACGCACCGGGCGCGAGAAGCCCTTCTGGCCGTGGCTACAATCCTGGCCGACCGTCACGAAGGAATTCGCCCCACAGGAACGCCGCGCCTCCATCTCGGAGACGACCGTTCAGGTGCTCGCCGATTCCAGGATCACCGCTCGCCTGATCGACCGCGGTGGCGGTCAGAAGATGACGGCGCGTATCGACCTCGTTCCACTCGACGCCAATGGGCGGCCGATGGTCACCCTCGAGCACGTCTACCCGTTGATGGGCGGCAAGGTGAGCGCCGTCCAGTACGACCGGCGCACCGGCGGCTGTAGCCTCACCATCACTGACGGCGACCCGGATGTTGTGCAGGTCTACCCGCCGGGACCGATCACGCGACAAGATTTCCCGGATGCGCCGCCGTGGGTGGTCGATGTCAACTATCGGCGTGTGATCGTCGGACCTTTCCCCGAACGACTTATCTGCGTCCAAATCGATCGCGAGCGGAAGGTCTTTTATCTCTGCGACCCGCCGGCGACCCTGCCACCGACGCGTTTCCAGAAGGGCGGCGTCGAGCTGCCCAGCGGCCTCCGGCACGAGATACGCCAAGGCCCGAACTTCAGGTACAGCGCGATCGTCTCGGACGTGGCAGCGGATGAGCTGCTGCCGGGCGTGACAGCGGAAGTTTCATGCTCTGGTGGAGTGGGCATAAACGACAAGAACGTCTTCGAACTGTTGCTCTCCGAGCAACAGGGTCTTCAGCTTTCAGCGAATGCGAAGATGCTGCTGTCGACGTTCAATCGGGACTTCGGCATGGGCGTTACCTTCGACGGACAGAGTGACGTGCTTTCGTTGATCAGGAATAGGATACAGGGGCAGACGCCATTCTGCTTCACGCTCGCGAGAAATCAGGTGGATCTGCTCAGACTGAACGGCGTGACGCCGACACGCCGACTGGGTGTCGGTACCGGGCTGCTCTTCCGGCTCGACAAGCAGGATCCGGAAACGTCGGTGAACAGCGTATTCAATGCGATCGAGGTGCGGGCTGGCAGAGATCAGTTCGCATCGAGTTCCACTACGGGCGCCGCCCCGTTGATTCGCATCTACCGCGACTCGACCCACGGGACCGCCGCCATCCGTCACCTCTGCCGCAAGTCCGAGCAGCTGTTCGGGCGACGATTCTTGGCAATTGACGCGAACGACCTCGGGGTAATCGTCAACAGTGCTGGCCAGGTGATCGGGTGTCCGTCGGGCGAAATACTCGCGGACCTTGTCGTCAAGCTCAGCGCGATGCCGCACCGAAGGCACGGGTACCAGATGGCCTCTTGGTATGCCGGTCTTGGTCTAAATTGGAATGACCGCGTCTCGTTGACCGATCCGGACGAGAAGCTCGACGACGAACCGACCCGGGTTGTCAAACTTTCGTACACGGCGACCGGAGTTGAAGCGGTCTTTCAGACTGAGGACCAAACATGAAGTGCCTGGTTGCGGCCCTTCTTCTGCTGGCCCTGGCGGGGCGGACGCCGGCGGCGACGTGCATCGTCAATAGCGCGCTTGACGCCGACTGTGCTGACCCGAGCGCATGCGACGATGGCGGCGGCCACTGCACGCTGCGATGCGCGTTGACGGCAACTAACAACGCGGGCTGCGACCACATAGTCGGCATGAGCGGCACGTTCAGCCCGGCGACGGCGCTGCCGGCACTGGGCGCCGGCGCGACGCTCACTTGTGTTGCGGGGATGGTCATCGACGGCGCGAATACGCTCACGACCGGCCTTGTCCTCTCCGATCATTCGACGGTCGTCGGCTGCGAGGTTGAGAATGTCACCGGGACCAACAGCGGCGACTCCGCGATCGAGATGGCCGACGTATCCGGCGCCGTTGTCAGGGGCTGTTACGTGCACGACAACTACCACGGCATCACGGCGAACTATGTCTCAGTCACCAGCGGCGATCCCGTGATCATCGGCGGTCCGAACCCCGGTGACGGCAACGTGGTCAACAACGGAACCGACTTCTGCCTCGGCGTGCGCGGGCACGTCGACCCCGGACACGGCCCTGTCGTGGAGGGCAACGTCGTCGGCACTGACTTGGGCGTCACGACCGCGCTCCCCTGCTACGGCGGCATCGCCGTCCTCACCGACAATGCGGTAGTGGAGCATAACGTCGTCAACGCGAACGTCGGTGACGGTATCCATGTCCAGCCAACGGTTGAGAACGTGACGCTGACCGACAACGACGTGGGGACGACGTACTGCGACGGCGCGCACCAGATCAACGACGAGGGCGTCGGGACGATCGCAAGCGGCAATGTGGAGGGCGACTGTAGCCCAAAAGCATGTTGCTACGTCACCGATGACGTGTCGTTCGCGTGCTTCGATAACGTCAATCTCCCGACTCTGTCCGGTCAACCAGGGATCACCATATGGGATGCGAATGGATGCGCGAATCTCGCATCCGGTTCGGGCACGACGTTGGTGACTCAATTTGCGAACAACTGCAGCGTTCCGGGGGACGTCAATAGCAACTGCGCAGCGGCGCCCGCGAATCCCACCCCCACCCCCACCCCCACCAGCGGCGGCGCCAAGCACAACCACGGCCCTGCATGGTGCCAACCGGGCGGGCCGATGCTCGGCTGTCCCTAAAATTTGCAAATCTAACACGATGAGGAGTATGTGATGATGAGGCGCTCGACAAGATTTCTCGAGGTAGTTTTCGCGGTAACTCTCTCCCTACTAGTTGGCGCGTTGCGGGCGGTTGCGACACCAACGCCAACGCCCGGACCGAACGACTGCATCGCGTGTGCCGACGGTCTGCTGTGCGCCGCGGGCAATGCAGGCTCAGTGCTCGCGGTCTGCTCGGGAGACGGAGGGGCGGGCACGGTTGTCTACGGTGCGGTTTGCGATGGGGCCGGAAATTGCGTGCCGAATACGCCGACGCCGACGCGCACACGGACGCCAACTCCGACGCCGACGCTTACTCGGACGCGCACATCAACGCCGACGCCGACCGGAACCGCTCCGACCGGTACGCCGACGCGGACGCCGACGAGCACGCCCGCGAATACGAGCACCCCAACGACCACTACGACGCCGACGACAACGCCGCCTGGGGCCGATTGCTCGTTTGCGTACGGCTTTGGGAATCGACAGGCGGACGCGCGCGCGCAGGTTGAAAAAAGGCAACTCGTGATTTCAGACGGCGAAGCCCACGCGCTCGTACCGGCGCCGATTAGCGCAGCGAACCGCTGGTACGTGGAGCCCATCTCGATTCGGAGCTCGGGCGCTGCGACCGTGTTCGTCACCTCCGGCGGCGTTGACGTCGTGCCGCCGATCGAATTTGTCGGCCCAGGTGACTTCGTCGGTGTCGAACTTACGTGCACGAAGTCGCCCGGTGTGGGCATCGAGGCCCATGTGGCCCAAAGCCCAACACCGGCCTCCGTCGAAATCCACATTCACACCACCGAGGCGCCGTGAAGACGATGCTTGCGGCGTGGTGCGCGGCTGCTGCTCCGTTGCGCCAGCTGTGCCACCGGAACCGGAGGCCGATCGAGGCGGAGCGCGACCGAGAAGAGGAGGTGGCAGGAATGGTGGACGTGGACACGAATCGTGCGCTTCGGGCTCTTGCCGAGGGGCGAGCGGAAGTCGTCCGTCTGGTTAGGCTGGCCAAAGAAAACGACGAGGGGATTCTCGGCCAAATTACGTACGACGCAAATCGGGCCACGAATTGGGCTTGGGTATGGATTGTACAGGCAAGCACCGCATGTGAACGTTATCCGCAAGCGTTACGGCACGCGTATCGGTTACTCGAGCTAAACCGGCGCGAACACGCCGAAGCTCGCCGACAAATGGACGAATTGCGCGGGAGGCCGGCGGCGGTTGTCGGCACGCGGGAGCATCAGGACCTTGCGCGCGCGGCACAGCGCCTTGAGGCGCTGGCCGACTTTCACGCCGCAGATGCTGAAAAGCTGGCCGCCGCCGTCACGCAAGCAGAGGACGAGCAGCTTTTGCCTTCCGCACGCGAGGGGCTCCGCAGATCACTCCGAATAGCGCTGCCGATCGTCGCTCAGCAGCGGTTCGCGGCACTCCAAGCCAGCCTTGAAGCGGTCCGCCTACGCGTCGGTGAAGTTGTATCGACAGCGGGCGAGCACAATCGATGGCTCGACGAGCTTGAATCGACGATAGGCTTCCCGCTGGATGCGCCGCGGATTCTGCTTCCGAACCCATGGTTGAGTGATGACGCGCCCCGACTGGGGGCGCCGGCGCGGAAGGTGAAGTGATGTTTCGCGAGGATTGTTTGGATCGTTCGAGCGACTGGCGCCAAGAGAATCAAGCCCGCGATGTTCGCACTGAGGTGCCTCGGCGGACAGCTCGTCATCGGACGCCAGCGCGGCGCATTACCGCGGGGTTTCGTGCGGCGGCCTTCCCTTGGGCAAGGGCGAACCATCCGGATCTCGCGGCGCGCGAGCAGCAAGCGCACGCGGCGACGGCCGCTCTTGCGAGTGACGATGTAAGGACGCTCCTTGCGGCGTTGCGGGCCGAGAATTCCATATTGGTCGAGATGCTCGCGGTCTATCAAAAGCATTGCGAGCAACAGCTCAAGCGACGGACCTGCGATGATCCCACGTGCCGGGCTCGTCCAACGAACCCCGCTTCGGGGCCGCGCATCAAGGGAAATGACCTCTAGGGAAATGACCTCTAAGGAAATCAAATGAAAAACCACAGATCGTTGCGACTATCCGAGCGTCTCACGCTCCGCTTGTCCGTGCGCCTCGCAGAGCGGCTTTCAGAGGCGGCGCTGTCGGTGGATCAGGATGAGAGCGCATTTGTACGCGAGTTGCTCCGTCGTGAACTGTTGCAGCCGCGAGCCGGCACGGAAACCGCCTAATGGAGCACTGCCGCGTCGACTTCACCCGGGTAAATGCTGTGGCGCTGGCACGCCTACCCGAACTGCTCAAGCGGTGGCTGCCGGATGGTCGGTTGGAAGGCCGCGAGTATGTCGCCCGCAACCCAACGCGCGACGACAAGCGCGCGGGCTCATTTCGGATCAACGTGAATACCGGAAAGTGGTCAGACTTCGCGACAGGTGACCGCGGTGGGGATCCGGTGAGCCTCGCCGCGTATCTCGCCGAGATCTCGCAAATAGAGGCAGCGCGACAACTGGCGCGCATGGTGGGGGTGGGGGTTGATGGATTTAGAGGCCATGTTCGCACCTGTCGCGTCGGCATCTGAACCGCCGCCGCGTCGAGGATCAAAGCACGTCGACTCGATATCGCTTGCCCCGGTGCCCACGGATGCGCCTCCGCCGCCGCGCGCGCATCCCAGCCGCGGCATACCGTCGCGCATTTGGACGTATCGAACCGGCGCCGTCGAGCTTCTCGGCTACCGCTGCCGGTTCGAACGGGCCGACGGTGGCAAGGATGTGCTGCCGCTGACATACCGCGAGTATCCAGACGGCCGCCGTCGCTGGGCCTGGCTCGACTGGTATCCGCCACGGCCGCTATACGGGCTCGATCATATCGCCGCCAGACCGGAAGCGGTGGTGATCGCGACCGAGGGTGAGAAGGCGGCTGACGCGGCGCGCGAGTTCTTTCCCGACGCTGCTCTGATCACTTCGCCCGGCGGCTGTAGGGCCGTTGGCAAAGCGGACTGGTCGCCAGTGCGCGGCCGGCGACTGATTGTGTGGCCAGATGCCGACGTGCCAGGCGCACGATATGCAGACGACGTCGCGCGACTCGCGCGTGCGGCGGGCGCAGCTGACGTTCGGATCGTGACGCTACCGAGCGGGTTACCCGAAGGGTGGGACCTTGCTGATCCGTTGCCAGACGGCTGGACGGTGGACACTCTGCACGAGTTGATCGCGAATGCGCGGGCCGTTTCGGACGCGGAAGCCGGGGGAGCGCCGGAGAGCGCGGTCAAGCCTCCGTTCCGTCTGACGGTGCGTGGCGTCGAGTACGCCGAGGAGGACAAGGGCGGAGACGTCAAGTGGATGCGGGTCTGTTCGCGTCTTGAGGTGCTGGCGTACACGCGCGACGAAAACAGCACAGAGTGGGGCCGTTTGCTCGCGGTGACGGACGCCGACGGTAACACCCACGAGTTCCCAATGCCCATGGCGATGCTCGCGAGCGATCGGACAGCGTATCTCGAGCAGCTGCTGAGCCTCGGTCTCCACCTCGAGCCCGGACCTAGGGCGCGATACCGCCTCCATAGCTATATCAGCACGACCCAACCGGCCGCACGCGCGCGCTGCGTCACCCGCCTCGGTTGGCACACGACGGCCACGGGGAAGGTCTACGTCCTGCCTGATGTTACCTACGGCGCGGCCGGTGAACGCGTGCTGCTGCAAACCTCCTCGGCGGTTGAGCACGCGCTGCGGTGCGCCGGAACGTTGGCCGACTGGCAAAAGCAGGTTGCTACGCTCTGCGCCGGTAACTCACGTCTCGTGTTTGCGCTGGCGTGTGCCTTTGCGGCGCCCCTACTGGCGCTTGTCGGTGAAGAGGGCGGCGGGTTCCACTTCCGCGGCGCATCGAGCATTGGCAAGACCACGGCGTTGCGCCTGGGCGCGAGTGTGTGGGGTGGGGGCGGGTTGAGTGGGTACATCAGGACGTGGCGCGCCACCGCCAACGGGCTCGAGGGGCTCGCGGAGATGCACTGCGACGCATTGCTGTGCCTGGATGAGATGGGGCAGGTGAACGGCCGGGAAGCTGGCGAAGTTGCCTACATGTTGGCGAACGGCAGCGGGAAGTCGCGTGCTGCTCGGGACGGTTCGGCACGCCGCGCGGCGCGGTGGCGGTTACTGTTCCTCTCCACCGGTGAACTCTCGTTAGCCGACAAGATGACTGAGGCCGGACAACGCGCGCGCGCTGGACAGGAGGCGCGGCTGGTCGATATTCCCGCCGACGCCGGCGCCGGGCTTGGACTCTTCGAATGCTTGCACGGGTTTCCGGGCGCTGAGGCGTTTGCGCGTCACCTATGTGATGCCTCCGGGCGCCTCTACGGCGTCGCTATTCGCGAGTTTCTTGCACGACTGACCGTGGATCTCCCGGACTTGAGCGCCGCGTTGAGTGCTGCACGGAGAGAGTGGGTCTCTGCGCACTGTCCGAGCGAGGCGGACGGACAGGTCCAGCGTGTTGCCACGCGCTGCGGGCTTATCGCCGCGGCTGGTGAGCTCGCAAGCACGGTTGGTGTTGTTCCCTGGGGAGACGGCGAGGCGACCGAGGCCGCGCGCCGCTGCTTCCGCGCATGGCTCGACACGCGGGGCGGGACCGGAGCTGCGGAAATCACGGGCGGGCTTACCGAAGTGCAGAGGTTCTTCGAGTTGCACGCCGAAAGCCGCTTTTCGCCGTGGCGGTCGGACCATGGCGAACCAGGGCGAGTGACGATCAACCGAGCGGGCTTCCGCCGGGACACGGGGGCGGAGACGGAGTTCTTCGTGCTGCCCACGGTGTGGCGTCAGGAAATCTGTCGGGGCTTCGATGCTCAAGCGTTGGCGCGTGAACTGATCAAGCGTGGCGTGCTCGTGCCGGACGGGAACGACGGCAAGCCGCAGAGTGTCCACCGCCTACCCGGGATGGGCCCACAACGCGTGTACCACGTAACTGCAGCAATTCTTGGAAACGGAGGGGATGATGCGTGATCTGTTCGAGCGATGGGCGAGCAAGGTAACAAGCGTAACGGAACCGGAAAGCCCTCATGGGTGCAGCGCTTCCCTCTCGCCTTCGTCCGCCAATGAATCCGGGGTGGGAGTGCCCGCAACGGTGACGACGGGGGCGGCTGTTACCCGTGTTACCCGCAAGGCTGGTGGAAGGGTAACAGCCGTCAGCATGGAAAACCCCAGGCAGAACAGGGAGGTTTCTGGAATGTTACCCATGTTACCCGAGTTACCCGCGGCAGAGGGTGACGAGCGCGAAGAATGCACGCTTGCGGACTGCATGGAGCTACTCGACGCCATGCACGATGATATCCGTAGGGACTACGTTGGCGGCGCGCTCCCCTGGGCAATGGAGAACAGCCCTGACCTCGCCCGACGCTTCCGAGACACCGAGGCGGCGATTGATACCGTTGCCGGCGACGAGCCAACAAGGGCGGCCTTCCGCGCAGCAGTGGCGACACACGTCAAGGTCTGGCGTGAGATCTCGGCCCGCTACCGGGCGCACCGCGAGCAGCAAGCCGAGCGTGGCGCCAACCCCATGGCCGAGTTGGGGGACGCTCGATAGCGCACATGGGTCGCACGCTCACCATAGCGCGGCTGCCAGGCCTCGGCGTGCTCAGCGCGACGTTGGCACGCTACGTGGCTGAGCTGTCGCCCGAAGAGCTGCCGACGTTCTTGGGCGCGCTGGAAACCGCTAAGGCGCGGGCGTGGTTGCGGCTTGTCGCGGCTGAGCGCGCCGTGCACGGACAGCAGACGCCAGCTGATGCCGATCGTTTCCTCGATGCCCAAGCCATGGCCGAACTTCTGGACGTCCCTAAGTCGTGGGTTGAGGAAAGAGCGCGTACGGGCCGATTGCCGTCCCACAAGCTTGGCCACTACGTGCGCTTTGATCCGGTCGAGGTGTGCCGCACGGTGCGTGAGCAAGGCGGAAACGAAGATTCCTTATTGACAGGCGCCGGCCATGCGTGATACGTAACGTATCACCATGACCGGTACGGCACTGCAACGATTGCGCAAACGGCTCGGTTGGACTCAGGCCCAATTGGCTGAGGAGCTTGGCGTAACACGCAACACCGTGGCGCGGTGGGAGCGCGACGAGTTGGGCATGCGCGCTACCGCAGATCGGCTGTTGCGTGTGATCGCCGCGCGGCAGGTACCGGCGCAACCGAAACGGAGGGCGTGATGGCATGCGTGAAACGACGTCGCGGCCGGTGGGTCGTCGACTTCCGCGACCAGGACGGCAACCGACGCTGGGAGAGTCACAAGACGCGCGACGAGGCCAACAGGGCGCTAGAGAAGCTAGGGTCGGCGGTCAGGCAGCGCACCTACCGAGCGCCGGCAGAACTGCCGACGTTGGAAGCGGTGGCGCGCGACTGGTTCGCGACGAAGGCGGGGCATCGCGTGAGCACTCAAGCCGGATATCAGGTGCATCTCGACACGCATATCCTGCCGGCGTTTGCGTCCATGACAACGCCAGCGTTGGGCAAGCGGCGCATTGATCAGATCGGCGTGGCGGACGTAGACGCCTTCCGGGAAGATCGCCGCGCGGCAGGGCTGGCACCGCAGACTGTCAACAAGCTCCTGACCACGCTGGCCGCCGTGTTCACGTTTGCCGAACGGCGCGAGCTGGTGACGCGCAATCCCGCGGCTGTCGCCGAACGCTGCCGGCTCAATGCGGGCGAAGTGACGATGGAACTGCAACCCGACACCGAGGTTGACGACACCGACGACAGCATCAACCCGGATGATGTTCTTTCACCGGAAGAGGCCGCGCCACTGATCGCTGCGGCGGCCGCCGGGTTCGATAAGACATACCTCCTTACGGCGGTGCTCACCGGCGCGCGTGTGGGTGAGCTGACGGCCCTTACGTGGGATGACGTAAACTTTCAAACTGGGCGCCTGAGCATTCGGCGTTCCCTCTCGTGGGCGAAGCTCCGCGGGCAGCCTGGGAGCAATCCACGATTTTATGAACCGAAGACGACGGCGGGCAAGCGCACGATCGACCTAGCGCCGGAGTTGGTGTCGGCATTGAAACCCTGGAAGCTGGCTTGCCCAAAGGGGTCGTTCAACCTAGTTTTCCCCAACTTGGATGGGAGCCCACGACATCGCACGACTATCACCTACGGTACGCTCCGGCCGGCCCTTAAGGCCGCCAAGCTGCGTCAGGTGACCTTGCACTCCCTGCGTCACACGTGCGCGTCGGCGTTGATCTTGGGCGGCACGGACTGTCTCGAGGTGGCCAAGTTTCTCGGACACGCCAAGCCTACGATCACCCTGTCCGTCTACGCGCACTGGTTCAACACGCGTAGGACGGCGGGTACCATGTCATCGGTCGTCGGGGCGGTATTTGGCACTGTGGGGAGCGCTCCGGAAGCCGCATCGGACAAGGGTTTGCTCGATGGTACAGGGCGCTAGCCCTTGTGCCACAAGGGTTTCGGGAAAGTGGTAGCAGTTTGGTAGCAGTTGGGGTATCAGAGTGGCAGCGACCGGGCCTAAGTTATTGATTTTCCTCTGTGCCGGGGTGGTGGAACTGGCAGACACACAGGACTTAAAATCCTAAATATCGAAATCAAAAAGTGAATAAAAGTACCAAAAACCAATGAGTTATTGACTTTCTTCGCGCCTCCGATATCCTTTCACAGTCCTTACACACTTTTAAGGCTCTGGAAGGCTTTTGGAGGCCAACGCATGACAGAAACTCACACCATCCTCGGCGGCAAAGTCCACGTCTACAGACGTCCGAACAGCAGCCACTGGCAGTGTTCCAGCTATCTCGCCGGCAAGAACCGGCGCCGGAGCACGAAGGAGGACAGCCTCTCCAAAGCCAAGGAGATCGCCGAGGACTGGTACCTACAACTCCGGGGCAAGCTCCGGAGCGGCGAGATCAAGACAGAAAAGACCTTCGCTGACGCGTCAGCTCAGTTTCTGCGCGAGTACGAAATCATCACCCAGGGCCAACGAAACAAGGTCTACGTCGAGGGCCAAGAGTGGCGTTCACGCGTGCACCTGGTGCCGTTCTTCGGCGCCATGGGGCTTTCCGAGATTACCGGCGGCACGGTTCAGGAATACCGAATTCATCGGCTCGAAAAGGCGATGGCGAAGCGCGGCAAGCCGCCGGCCCGCAATACGATCCATCAGGAGATCGTTACGCTGCGCCAGACGCTGAAGACGGCTGTCCGCCATGGATGGCTTGACCACCTTCCGGATCTGTCAGAACCCTACCGCGCATCCTCGAAAATTTCGCATCGCGCGTGGTTTTCACCCGAGGAATACAAGAAGCTCTACGAAGCGACGCGAAAACGCGCGCACGAGCCGAAGAGGGCTCGCTATAAATTTGAATCAGAGCAGCTTCACGACTTTGTCCTGTTCATGGCCAATACCGGACTTCGGCCGGATGAGGCAATGCGCCTTCAGTTCAGGGACGTGACCATCGTTGAGGACGACGCGAGCGGACAAACGATCCTTGAAATCGAGGTCCGTGGGAAACGCGGCGTCGGCTATTGCAAAAGTATGTCCGGCGCAGTGCGCCCCTTCGAGCGACTGAAGGTCCGAAACGTCGCGCGTGCCGTCCAGCAGGCGGCGAAGCTGAGCCGCGATCCCGGCGACGCGAAAGAGGAGGCCGTTCGCACGCCCGCGCTGAAGAACAAACGCGAGCCGAATCCCACGGACCTGCTCTTTCCCAAATATCCACGCCAACTCTTCAAGACAATCCTGGCCGAAGAGGGCCTGAAGGTCGACCGAGAAGGCCGGCCACGCACCGCCTATAGTCTGCGGCACACATATATCTGTCTCCGCCTAATGGAGGGAGCCGACATCTATCAGATCGCGAAGAACTGCCGCACCAGCGTCGAGATGATCGAGAAATACTACGCCGCGCACATCAAGACCAATCTCGATGCCGCCGCGATCAACATCATGCGGCCCAAAAAGAAGAAGGGGAAGAATCGCGAAGCGGACCAACGAGACGACGAAGAGTGACGGAGATCCTTTGCATTCTCTGACTCTTCCCCTCGGCGTCTGGATGGAGCCATACCTATTTTCCGCCTATCCGCCCAGTAAACCGGAAGACACAACGAACGGACCCCGTTTGTCGGGAGCACTGGCGGACGCGTAACTGTGTACTCCGGTCTCCTTGCGCTCGCAGTTTCCTTTGCAAATTCTGCTTGGCCGCCGTATCATCTACCTCTATTGTCAGCCGTGGTCATGCGGGCGTGGCGAAATGGCAGACGCAACGGACTTATGCAAAATTGAGTGCTCGCCGGGAAACCGGTGATGTAGAACTGCCCAAATTCGGGGAACCCTTTGATATGGCAATCCCGAGCCAAGCCCGGTCGGAACGCTCCAGCCGGGAAGGTGTAGAGACTAGACGGGCAGCACCTAACCTCCGGATCTAGATCCTGGGTACGGTGAAGGGATAGTCCAGACCGCAAACCTGCATCGCGCTCCCAAGCGCAAGGGCAGGGCGGCGAAAGCCGTAGACGGTATGAAAATCCGTTGAGCTAACGCTCGTGAGGGTTCGAGTCCCTCCGCCCGCACCACCTTTCTCCCGTCCTCTCCTGCGCCGGGAATCAGCGGGGCACCTCGCTCCGCCCCGGCGCCCAGGGATGGAACCATCCCTCAGAAGTTCCACCATAGTGATCGGCAGGGCACGCCTGCCGCTCCCCTTCTCAACGCGAAGCGGTAACGGGAACCCGTCCTTCCAAAGAACGCTGTTCCTGGGTGCGTCGGCGAGCGCTATGGGCGCCGCCGCCGCCGTTCCCGCCCAACGGGAGAAAAATCTCACCGCACTCAGCGCTGGCAATAGACCCCGGATGGCACAACGAACGGACCCCGTTTGTCGGAAGCGCAGCGGACGCGTAACTGTGACTTCGGGGAGCCACACCGACCAAAATGCCCTAAGGGAAGACACGAGGAGATCGTTTCCCGTAACGCTGGAAGCCCTTTTCTCTACGTGGCATAGTCCCCGAGATTTCGTGAACTGCCTGTTCCCTATGAGCATGAGCGAATAATCTGACATGACGCGCCTCGAAGCCAGATCACGGCGGTCTTACGAGTCCATGCTGCCGCGCCAGCCGTTGCGGTTCCTCCTGGCCGACAACCTGCCCGTGGGCAAGCTTCCAGTCTCGCCGGCAAACTAGCCGGCGAAGATTGCACCTGTTGTTTATTGATGGTAAACGCTTCCTCTGATGGAAGCGATACCGCTGACCAACGACCTACGACCGAGCAACAGGTCCGACGAGCTGCGGTTGCAGGGCGTCGGTTTCCGGTGGGGCGGCAAGGGTACGCACACTAGCCGTACGATCATGCTGGAGGAGCTGCGAGCCGTGCTGGCCAGCTGTCCGCCTGATGCCACCCGCGACGATTACCTCGCGGCGATCAACGACGACAACTGCCTCGGCAAGCGCACCGCGGCGACACGAAAGCTTTCCAGCCAGCGGCTTTCGGAATTGTACGCGCTCGACCCAGAGGTGCTTCTCTTCCGAGTCTTGCGGCGCTGCTGGTTTGCCGACCGCCATGGGCACGCACTGCTCGCGCTGCTGATGGCACTTGCACGCGATCCGCTCCTGCGTGTCACTGCACCCCCTATCATGCGGATGCGACCAGGCGAGGAACTGGCGCGACAGCAGATGACTGATGCCCTTACCAGGGCGGTGGGGAGCCGGCTCAACGAAGCCACGCTCGACAAAGTCGTACGGAACACGGCGTCGTCCTGGACGCAGTCGGGCCACCTCAGCGGGCGCGGACGCAAGGTTCGGCAGAGAGTCACGCCGACCGCCGTGACGACCGCGTTCGCCCTGCTGCTCGGTCATCTCGCCGGGAAGCGGGGATCGGCGCTGTTTGATTCGCTGTGGGCGCAGGCGCTCGATGCGCCGCCCGGCGAGCTGATGCACCTGGCTGCGGATGCCAGGCGCCTCGGTTTTCTGGACATGACTCAATCCGGCGGCGTGACCGACGTAGCCTTCTCGCGGTTGTTGAGCGCGGACGAAAGGCGGTGAGCACATGGGACGGATCGAGGAACTGGCGACTCGCTACCGTGGCCACATCAGCGCACCGTGGCAGCGCAACCTTGCGGGCGATCAGAAGGCAATCTTCGTTGTCTACCCGAAAACCGACGAGCGGAGGCTGCGTGCGAGACTCGAACTCTTCGAGATGGCCACGACATCGACCGGCCACCGCTGGTGTCCACTGGACCTGACCGACACCTTCGCCTGCTGGATGGCGGATACGGACTATCGCGACGTGTACTTTGAGGAACCGGACTCGTTGACGATGAAGCTGCGCAGCGACTTTGTCCGGTACACGGTCGCTCGGATGCACGACGCCTTGGCCGCTGAGGACGCGAACGAAGACGCCGTCGTTGCCGTCCAGGGCGTCGCCTGCCTGTTCGGCTTCACTCACGTCTCACTGGTGCTCAAAGAGGTGGTCAAGGACATCCGGGGCCGACTCGTTGTCTTCTTCCCCGGTGAGTTCGAGGACAACAACTACCGACTGCTCGACGCACGGGACGGCTGGAACTACCTGGCAGTGCCGATCACGCTCCACAACGGGGTGCACGACGAATGAAGAACCGCGAACTCTTCCAGCGCGATCCATCCGTAGCGAAGCTGCTGAACGACGGCGTCGCTGCCGTCCGCGAAGCCGCGAGCGACAAAGAACTCGAAACGCTCCGCTACGAGCTTGAGCACTTCGTCTGCGAGGGTCAGTACGAAGACGGCTTGGTCCGTATCCTAGAGTCGTACCTCGGCAACGTCAGCTCGACGACGCAGCCCGCGGCCTGGGTGAGCGGCTTCTATGGTAGTGGCAAATCGCACCTGCTGAAGATGTTCCGTCACCTCTGGGTCGATACCCGCTTTGCTGATGGCGCGACTGCCCGCGGTCTGGCGCGGCTGCCAGAGGACATACAAGACTTCCTGCGCGAACTCGATACGCTGGGGCGGCGCAACGGCGGCCTCCACGCAGCGGCCGGAACGCTCCCGTCGGGCGGCGGGGAGAGCGTGCGCTTGGCTGTGCTGAGCACTGTTCTCGCATCCAAGGGCCTGCCCGAAGCCCTGCCGCAGGCGCAGTTCTGTATGTGGCTCAGCAAGAACGGCATCTTCGACAAGGTCAAGGCTGCGGTCGAAGCTGCCGGCAAGGATTTCTACGGCGAGCTGCACGACCTCTACGTGAGCCCTGTCCTCGCCAAGGCGGTCCTCGACGCCGACACGGACTTCGCTGCCGACCTCAAGCAGGCTCGGGCGACATTGCGGACGCAGTTTCCAGTGGTCGACGACATCTCGTCCACCGACTTCATCCGCCTGGTTCGCGAGGTGCTCTCCGTAGATGGGCAACTGCCCTGCACTGTGGTCGTGCTCGACGAGATCCAGCTCTTTATTGGCAACGATGCAGCTCGCTCGACCGACGTACAGGATGTCGCCGAGGCAATGTGCAAGCAGCTTGACAGCCGCGTGATGCTGATCGGCGCTGGCCAGACGGCCCTGGCCGGCAGCGTCCCGCTGCTCCAGCGCCTCAACGGCCGATTCACCATCCCTGTGGAACTCTCTGACTCCGACGTGGAGACGGTCACGCGGCGCGTCGTGCTGGCGAAGAAGGCCGACAAGCGGAAGGACATCGAGGACGCGCTCGCCGCCCATGCTGGCGAGGTCGACCGTCAGCTAGCCGGAACGCGAATCGCGGCCTGTGCCGGGGACCGTGACATCATCGTCGACGACTATCCGCTCCTGCCCGTGCGCCGCCGGTTCTGGGAGCACGTGCTGCGTGCGGTGGACGTGCCCGGCACTGCGAGCCAGCTGCGCACGCAGCTCAAGATTGTCCATGAGGCGGTTCGCCAGACGGCCGATGGGTCGCTCGGCACCGTCGTGCCGGCAGATTTCATCTTCGAGCAACTCCACCCGGATCTACTGCGCACCGGTATCCTGCTGCGTGAGATCGACGAGACGATCCGCAGCCTCGACGACGCGACTGCCGACGGCCGGCTCGCCAAGCGGCTATGCGGTCTGATCTTCCTCGTCCGCAAGCTGCCACGGGAAGCCGTCGCCGACATCGGCGTACGCGCCACACCAGAGATGCTGGCCGACCTCCTCGTATTCGACTTGTCGAGCGACGGCACGCAACTTCGCAAGGACATCCCGCCCATTCTCGACAAGCTCGTGGAGACCGGCACGCTCATCAAAGTCGATGACGAGTACAGTCTTCAGACTCGCGAGAGCAGCGAATGGGACCGCGAGTTCCGCAACCGCCAGACCCGCCTCAATAGCGACCTCACTTCCGTTGCCAGCAGGCGCGGGTCACTGATCAGCGCCTCGTGCGGCGACACCCTTAAGGGCATCAAGCTCACCCAAGGCAAGTGCAAGGAGCCGAGGAAACTGGTGGTTCATTTCGGCCTGGAGGCCCCACCAGCAGGCGGCAGCGACATTCCCGTCTGGGTCCGTGACGAGTGGGGCGAAAAGGACGGCACTGTCGTCAACGATGCGCGGGCGGCAGGGAGTGCCAGCGCCATCATTTACGTCTTTGTTCCGAAGGCTAGCGCCAACGACCTGCAGACGGCCATCGTCGACTACGAAGCCGCCAAGGCCACGGTTGACTTCAAGGGCACGCCCACCACGCCGGAGGGGCGCGAGGCCCGCGATGCGATGGCTACGCGCATGGCCACTGCCGAGGCCACGCGCAACCAGATCGTCAATGATGTCATCGACCGAGCCAAGGTGTTCCAGGGCGGTGGCGGCGAGCGCTACGAGCTGAACCTGGTGGCCAAGGTCGAGGCTGCTGCGCAGGCGTCGCTCGACCGGTTGTTTCCCAGCTTCAAGGACGCGGACGACAACCGGTGGTCCAGTGTCATCAATCGCGCCAAGAACGGCGACGAAGGTGCATTGTCTGCGGTGGACTGGACCGGCGCGCCCGAGAAGCACCCCGTCTGTTCGGCGGTGCTCTCAGAGGTCGGCTCGGGTAAGCGCGGCAAGGACGTGCGCGACACTTTTGAGAACAGTCCGTATGGCTGGTCGCGTGATGCCGTCGACGCAGCACTCATCACGCTCCACACGACGAGTCACCTGCGCGCAACGCACAAGGGGATGACGCTATCGCAGGGGCAACTCGATCAGGCAAAGATCTCCACAACCGATTTTCGCACCGAGACGGCCACCCTCAACGCCCGCGAGAAGATCAAGCTGCGTAAGCTCTTCACCGACGCGGGCGTGGACTGCAAACCGAACGAGGAAAACGCCAAAGCCCCCGTGTACTTGGCCCGATTGGCGGACCTCGCCGAGCGGGCCGGCGGCGACCCGCCCCTGCCGCCTCGGCCTGCGACGGCGCATCTCGACACACTGCGCGGCTTCGGCGGAACCGAGCAGCTTGTCGAGATCCTCAAGCAGCACGATACACTCGCTCAACAGGCCGTGGACTGGGGCAAGCTCGCAGAGCTGGCCGCCAAGCGCAGACCGGCCTGGGAGACGCTTTGCACGTTGCTCAGGCAGGCCGACGCGATGCCCGGCGCCGATGCCCTGAGAAAACAAGCGGACGCGGTGAAGTCGGAGCGCCGCCTCCTCGACGCCAGCGACCCCGTGCCAGACATCCGCAAGGCTGCCGTCGACCAGCTGCGCGTCGCGGCAAGAGCGGCCTTCGCGGAGCACGAATCCACCTACAAAGATGCGATGGCAGCGCTGACCGCGAGCGACGATTGGAAGAAGATCAACGCGGAGCACAGAGAACGCATACTCGTCGACGAGGGCATCGACGCACTGGCGGCCATGGCAGTTGGCACTGAAGCCGACCTGGTCCGAACGTTGGAGCAGACTTCGCTGCCAGCATGGAAGACAAAAACCGATGCGCTCCCGCAGCAGTTCACGCGTGCCGCCATGACCGCGGCGAAGCTGCTGGAACCCACAACACAGCGCGTCCACCTGTCGAGCGGAACGCTCAAAACTGAGCAAGAGGTAAAAGCTTGGGTCGACGCCACGGAGAAGGATCTCGTGGCGAAGCTCAAAGACGGTCCGCTTGTGATTTCTTGAGACGGGACGACCTGTGGCCACCCTCGCAAGCGAACTGCGTAGCAGATTGGAGCGCGCCGTAATCGACGCCCGCGAAGCGGCCGAAACCGGTGCTCGCGCCGCACTCCAGACCCTCGCCGTCCACGAGGGCGAAGCGTATCCCAACCTCAAGGAGCAGCCGGAGTTGCTCCAGTTGCGCAACGCCCTGCGCGCACGAGCGCGGCAACTCGGCGATCGGCAAGATTCATCCGGCCGGCTGACCATCGACCACCTAGTCGCCGAATGCGCGTACGAGCACTGGCATCGAATGCTCTTCGCTCGCTTCCTGGCCGAGAACGGACTGCTGATCGAGCCGCAAGAGAACATGGCCATCAGCCTGGCCGAAGCCGAGGAACTGGCCAAGGAGGAGGGCGTGGACGTGTGGGTCTTCGCCTCGCGCTGCGCGCAACAGATGCTGCCGCAGATCTTCAGGCCCGACGACCCGCTGCTTCAGGTCAGGTTCGCTACCGAGCACATGCTGGGGCTCGAGAAGCTGCTGGCTTCACTGCCGGATGAAGTCTTCGGCGCTTCCGATGCGCTCGGGTGGGTCTACCAGTTTTGGCAGAGCAAGAAGAAGGATGAGGTGAACCGCTCCGAAGTCAAGATCGGTGCGGATGAGATCGCGGCGGTGACCCAACTTTTCACCGAGCCGTACATGGTGGCTTTTCTGCTCCACAACACGCTTGGCGCGTGGTGGGCAGGAAGGAAGTTGACCGCGGACAACGCGGAGAGCGCCGAGACAGAAGAAGCGTTGAGAAAGAAGCTGTCCCTGCCTGGGGTAAGTTGGGACTACTTGCGCTTCGTCCGCGGCGCCGACGGCAAGGGTGGTCCGTGGCGGCCGGCCGCGGGAACGTTCGACGGCTGGCCAAAGATCCCGGCGGAATTGACGTTCCTCGATCCGTGCTGCGGGTCCGGACACTTCTTGGTTGCGGGCCTGCATCACCTGGTGCCGATTCGTATGGCCGAGGAGGATCTATCCGCCGCCGAAGCCGTCGATGCCGTTCTTCGCGACAACCTCCACGGCTTGGAGATCGACGAGCGGTGCTGCCAGATTGCCGCGTTCGCTCTGGCGTTTGCCGCGTGGACCTACCCCGACGCTGGCGGCTACCGGCCGCTGCCGAGGCTGAACATCGCGCACACCGGCATCGCCATAGGCAGCACCCGCGATCAGTGGATGCGCATCCTCGAAGACCGCGGCGACCAGGGTCTCCGTTTCTTCTTCGGTGAACTCTACGACCTCTTCCGCAAGGCACCCACCCTCGGCTCGCTGATCAATCCGCACCGCTTCCTCGGCGGCGGCATGATCAAGAAGGAAGGGATGGAATCCCTCCTACAGCACCTCCAATCGGCCATTGCAGACGATCCTAATGCTGGTCCCGAACAGCATGAGCTGGGCATCGCGGCCCAGGGCCTGGCGAGGGCCGCCAAGCTGCTGGCGGATCGCTATACGCTCGTCATCACGAACGTTCCCTACCTTGGGCGCGGCAAGCAAAGCCATATTCTCCAGGAGCACCTGGAAACTCAGTACCCGTTGGGCAAAGCCGACCTTGCTACCGCATTCGTCCTGCGCTGCCTGGAGTTCTGCGCGAAGGATGGCTCGACCGCACTTGTGACACCGCAAAACTGGCTCTTCCTAACGAGCTACACCAAATTACGACGGACCCTGCTCGACCTCCGGGAGTGGAACCTCGTCGTACGCTTGGGGGCGGGAGCATTTGAGACTATTGGCGGCCATGTGGTCAATGTCGCCTTTCTAATCCTGTCCGGGAAGTCCCCAGCTGAAAGGCACGCCGTGGCAGGCATGGACGTGTCCACGGCTAACCGACCCATCGAAAAGGCGGCGCTGCTGAGCGGCCAGGCACCAGCGGATCTCACAACTATCGAGCAGACAAAGCAAACAAGATCCCCGGATGCTCGTATCGTCTTTCACAATACAGACGATGGACGCCCTCTTTCCCATTTCGCGGACTCGTTCCTCGGCCTAGGCACCGGGGACTTCCCTCACTACGGCCGATGCGTTTGGGAAATACCCTTTCTTTCGGACGAATGGACCCTTCATCAGACATCCGTTTACGAAACTCAGCCTTATGCAGGGCGTGAGTACGTCATCGCTTGGGACCAGTCCATCAATCGTGTGCGTGGCATGTCTGTGGGCGAGCGTGAACAGATCCATAATCAGGACCAAAGTGGTCAACAGGCGTGGGGGAGAGACGGGGTTGCGGTCTCTCTGATGGGAGATTTGAAATCGACCCTATTTACTGGAGAGCGATTCGAGAAAGCGTTGGCAGTGCTGGTTTCCAAGCACAGCGACACCCTACCCGCGATTTGGGCGTTCTGTATCGACCCCTCATTCAATCAGTCCGTTCGGAGGCTCGACCAAAAGGTGATCGTGGCGAACGCGACCATCGCAAAGGTTTCGTTCGATTTGGACCATTGGCGAAAGGTAGCGGCTGAGAAGTATCCGAACGGTTTACCCGAGCCAGAGAGCGACGACCCGACGCAGTGGCTCTTTCATGGCCGACCGGAGGAATCGAGCGCCGCCCTGCAAGTCGCCGTAGCGCGGCTGTTGGGCTACCGCTGGCCGGCCGAGCACGATGAAACGATGCGCCTCAGCCAGCGGGCGCGGGCGCTGGTCAAGCGATGCGACGAGTTCGCCAACTTCGCCGATGATGACGGAATCGTCTGCATTCCGTCCGTGCGTGGCGAGGAACCCGCGGCCGATCGGTTGGAGACGCTACTCGCTGCGGCAGGCGTCAACGCGCCGAAGACGCGCGAACTCGCGGGGACCGACCTCGACGACTGGCTGCGTAACGGCTTCTTTGAGGAACACTGCCGGTTGTTCCATGACCGGCCGTTCGTGTGGCACATCTGGGATGGCCGCAAGCGCGACGGCTTCCACGCCCTCGTCAACTATCACAAGCTCTGCGAAGGCAATGGCAAGGGGCGGAAGCTGTTGGAGTCGCTGACCTACTCGTACCTGGGTGAGTGGATCACGCGGCAGAAAGACGGCGTGAAGCGCGGCGAAGGCGGCGCGGAGGATCGCTTGGCCGCGGCGCTGGAGCTTCAGACTCGGCTGGAAGCGATCCTCGCGGGCGAACCACCCTTCGACCTATTCATCCGCTGGAAGCCCCTTGCACAGCAAGCCATCGGTTGGGAGCCGGACATCAACGATGGCGTGCGGATGAACATTCGCCCGTTCCTGGCCAGCGACCTACCCGCGGGTCGTGCAGGTGCAGGCGTGTTGCGCTCAAAACCCAAGATCAAGTGGGACAAGGACCGCGGTAAAGAGCCCAAACGCCCGATCGCCGAGTTCCCGTGGTTCTGGCGCTGGGACGGCTCGCTGGATTACGCCGGCGGGCCGCTAGCAGGGTTTACCGGCGAGCGCTTCAACGAGTGTCATTACACCACTGTGTTCAAACGCCGAGCCCGCCAGTCTGGCCGAGAGGGCAAACAGTGATTCCCCTGGAGGAAGACGCATGAGCATCAACATCGGCATCATCGACCAGCGCGTGCGAAAGCTCGCTGAGGATCTCGCCGTGGAATTCGAGACACGGTTAAACATCAAGAACGATGAGCCGAAGCAACGATCCACCGCATTCGTATTCCTGGTGGTGAAGACGGTTTTGGATTTACCGGACGAGGAGGCGCTCGACTGTCTGACTGAAGGCGGCAACGATTTCGGCGTCGATGCGATTCATGTCGGCGACGTAGAGGACGGCGAGTTCGTCGTCACTCTGTTTCAAGGGAAGTACAAACAGGACCTGGCGGGAGACGGCAACTTTCCCCAGAACGGTGTCGAGAAAGTGATACAAGCGATTAGGTATTTGTTCAACCCGGATGCGCAGATCACAACTAATCCGTTGCTAACGAAGCGCGTTGAAGAAATTCGTTCGCTGGTACGCGACGGACAGATTCCGCGCGTGCGCGCCGTGCTTTGTAACAACGGGCTCAAGTGGCCAGCTACAGCACAGGAATTAATTGATCGCGCGGCGTTCCCGCCCGAGCAAGTCGGTTGGGACTATATCAACCACGACGAGATAGTTCGCCTCATGCAGGCGACGAAGCAGGTGGACGACACGCTCCGGCTCGCGGGAAAGGCAATCGTCGAAGACTTCGACTACTGCCGTGTGCTCGTGGGTAAGATTCCGGTGCGCGAGGTCGAATCGTTGTTCAATCGCCATGGCGATCTGCTTCTGGAGCGGAACGTGCGCCGTTTCCTCGGCCTGCAGGGCAATCGGGTGAACCAGGGCATCGATCATACCCTTCGGAGCGACGCCGAGCGGGGGAACTTCTACTTCTACAACAACGGCGTGACGCTGCTGTGCCGGAAGTTCACCTACAACGCACTTCAGGGCGAAAACTACCAAGTTCGCGTCGAAGGATTACAGGTCATCAATGGGGGTCAAACCTGCAAGACGATCCAGAGTACACTCGCATCGCTGACTGGCGTCGCTCAGGGACTGGAGAAGGCGTTCGTGCTGGTCCGTCTCTATCAACTTCCCAGCGAATCAAGCGACCTCGTTCGCAGCATCACCTATGCCACCAACAGTCAGAACCCGGTCGACCTGCGCGATCTTCGCTCGAATGATGGGCGGCAAAAGAGCCTGGAGACAGCAATTCGGGACCTGGGGTTCACCTATCACCGGCATCGCAGTGAGGCCTCGCTGAGAGCGACGGACATCAGCAGCGGCACCGCCGCGGAAGCCGTGCTGTCGGTGTGGCGTCACCGGCCGCATCAGGCCAAGTTCATGGGGCGTGAACATTTCGGTAAGTTGTATGAAGTCATCTTCACCGATGACCTCACCGCGGCGCAGGTCGTAATCGCTACACTGCTGTTTCGGATCGCCGAGAACAAGCGGCGCCGGCCGCCGCAGGGCGCACCGGACTTCGTCGCTTATGGCTCGTGCTTCCTGGCGATGCTGATGGGTCAGTATCTCCTTGAGAACCTGGGCATCACCCTGGCGCAGCTCAGCCATCTCAACTTCGCCGAAGCGAAAGCCAAGTTGGACCAGGAAGAGGAACAGTACTTCGCGAAAGCCACGGAGGCGGTAGACGCGGCCATAAAGCGACTCTACGGCGATCAGACGGTATCCCTGCAACGCTTGGCGGCCACGTTCCGGCGCGGAGATCTGATCCAGGAGCTCGGCATACGGCAATGAGAGCTGGCACTCTGTTAGAGGCCGTGCGCTCTTCATTGACGCACGCCACCCGCTACAACCCCGGCGACGTAGTCGCGCCGGCTGCGGTGCTGTGGACCGATGCGGATGGCCAGTGGCGGGCGGTAGTAGAGCAATTGCGCGGGTTGATGCCGGAGCTGCTGACTCTCGGTGCGTACGACGCAGAGACGCGCACTGGCCCGGCAATCTGGCTGCGCTGCGTGATCGAGCCGTCGGTGCGCGCTGAGAAGTTCCCTCACCTGGATTGGCCGGCGGAAACAGTGCCTGTGATCTACATGCCGGGTGTGAGCCGGCAGACGCTTCGTGCCGTCGAGGAATGTCGCGACGACCTCAAGCCGTTGGTCGAGCTGCAGTACCGTGGGACGGTCTGGGCGCAGAAGAACGGCAAGGACTGGACCGTCCGCGCGTTCTTGGTGAGCGACGATGGTGGGCTGGATCTGGATGTCGCCGAAGACAAGCTGACGCTTCAAGCGATGCAGGGAGCGTTGTCGCAATTGGCCGTGACGCCGGTGATGTCACTCGGCCAGAAGCGGTTAGAGGCTGAGGATTTCGATCGCTTGATGATCGGCGACACACCGCGCGACCTTCTGCTCTGGCTCGGTGACCCCGAAGGCACACGCAAGCAGTGGGACGAAGGGAAGTGGTCGGCATTCCGCAACCGCTGCCGGCAGGACTACGGTTTCGACCCCGAAGTGGACGGTGAGATCGTCGGTGGTGAGAAGCTCGGGCAGCGCAAGGACGCCTGGTACGGCATCTGGGAACGGTTCGCTGAATCTCCGGCCCTGTACCCAAAGGTCCCTGAACTGCTGCGCCGGGCCAAGCCGAGGGGAACACTGATTTTCGACAAGGAACCCTGGCCCGACGAGAACGATTTGATGGAGAGAGCGCTCCGGTCTGCACTCGTCGCAATCGGCTCGATCCCGTCGGCGGATGCCAGGCAGCGCTTGGGGCAGTTGGAGAAAGAGCATGCACCGCGGCGGAGATGGGTTTGGGCGCGGCTGGGGATGTGCCCACTGGCAAACGCGCTTGAACATTTGGCGGTGCTGGCCATCCGGACTGCTGCGATGCTGGGCGGCGACTCCGCCGAGGCGATGGCCAAGCTCTATGCCGAGGGCGGGTATCTAGCCGACGATGGCGCCATGCGCGCGCTGGCGTGCGTGAAGACCGCGGAAGACACCGCGGGCGTACAGGCAACTGTGCGATGCGTGTACCTGCCGTGGTTGGAAGATACCGCGAGCCACTTTCAGAGCTGCCTGGCGGCAAAGGCCCTGCCCGCGGTCGCGCAGCAGGAAATCGTGACCGCTGCGGCCGGCGAATGCATTCTGTTCGCAGACGGCCTGCGATTCGATGCCGGCCAGCGTCTCGCTGCGATGATCCAAGAGCGGCAAGTCGAGGTATCGAGCGGCTGGCGTTGGGCGGCGCTACCCACGGTGACGGCAACGGCAAAGCCGGCGGTGTCCCCAGTGATCGCGAAGATCCGCGGGGGACGCCTGGGAGCGGACTTCTGCCCCGAGACTGCCGCTGCAGGAGAGGGTCTCACCATCGACCGCTTCCGCAAACTGCTGGCGAACGACGGATTCCAGGTGCTCGGACCGGCAGAATCGGGTGAGCCGTTGCCGAAGAATGCGCGCGCGTGGACGGAATACGGTGAGCTCGACAGTCTCGGCCATAATTTGCAGGGGAAGCTGCCCGCCCGCATTGACGATCAAGTTGAGCTTTTGCTGGAACGTGTCCAAGGGCTTTTGGCGGCGGGCTGGAAACGCGTACGCGTCGTCACTGATCACGGCTGGCTCCTCGTGCCCGGCGGTATGTCGTCGGCGCCGCTGCCAAAGTACCTCACCGAAAGTCGCTGGTCGCGGTGCGCGTCCATCAAGGACAATGCGCACGTGGAAGTCCCGGTCGCCGGTTGGTCGTGGAATCAAGGCGAGCGCTTCGCCTACGCACCGGGAGCGCACTGCTTCATGGCCGGGCAGGAGTACGCGCACGGCGGGGTGAGCTTGCAGGAGTGCGTGATCCCGGTACTGACGTTCGCGTCGATCAACACGCCGACCAGCGTGGTGGTCACCGTCAGCGACATCCAATGGGCCGGCCTGCGCTGCCGCGTGACCGTGCAGCCGACGGTCGATGGCCTGGTCGCCGACCTGCGGACGAAGCCCAACGTGGCGGACTCAAGCATCGCCGAGCCGAAGGCCGTGGACTCTGACGGGAAGGCTGCGCTGCTTGTTGCAGACGAAGCGCTCGAAGGAACTACCGTCAGCCTGGTGATCGTCGATGTATCCGGGCGTGTGCTCTGCAAGCGGGCCACCTCGGTGGGAGGCGGCGACTGATATGGAACTCGATCAACTAGACAAACTCGCGGCGTCGGCATTCGACGGCTACCTCGTTCGCAAGGACCTGGTGCGACGCTACAGCCGGCAGTATCCGGTCCCAACCTACGTCGTGGAGTTTCTGCTTGGGCGATACTGCGCGACGGTGAACGAGCAGGAAATCGACGAGGGGTTAAAGATCGTCGAGCGGCAGCTTCAGGACCGCACCGTTCGCACGAGCGACCAGGAGCTGTTCAAGGCCAACGCTCGGAAGAAGGGGTCGGTGAAGCTCATCGACCTGGTGAAGGCACGCCTGGACCCCAAGACTGATTCGTTCCTTGTGGAGCTGTCGAGCCTCGGGCTGAGAGATGTACGGATCGCGGACACCCTCGTCCACGAACACGAGCGGATGCTCAGCGACGGCTTTTACGCCGAGGTTACCCTGACGTACGACGCGGCGATCGCGGAGGAAAAGCACGGTCGGCCATTTGCCATCGAGAACCTGCGGCCGATCCAATTGTCCAAGTCGGACGTGCTGGTCACGCTCCGCAAGGGCCGTGAGCGATTCAGCACGTCTGAATGGAAGGAATTCCTCCTGCGCTCCGTCGGCTTGGAGCCATCGTCGATGTCCGAGCGGGCGAAGATCGTCATGCTACTCCGGATGGTTCCGTTCGTTGAGCGCAACTACAACCTGGTCGAACTCGGCCCACGAGGCACGGGCAAGAGTCACCTGTATCAGCAGATCTCGCCGTACTCGCACCTGATCTCGGGGGGCAAGGCAACGGTCGCCAAGATGTTCGTCAACATGTCCACCGGCCAGAGGGGACTGGTGTGTCTTTACGACGTGGTCTGCTTCGACGAGGTGTCGGGCATCTCGTTCGATCAGAAGGACGGCGTGAATATCCTCAAGGGTTACATGGCCGCCGGTGAGTTCTCGCGCGGCAAGGAGAGCATCCGTGCCTCGGGCGGAATCGTGATGGTGGGCAACTTCGACGTGGATGTGGAGCAGCAGCAGCGTATCGGCCACCTGCTCAGCCCGCTGCCACCGGAGATGCGCGACGACACGGCATTCATGGACCGTCTCCACGCCTACGCGCCCGGCTGGGACTTCCCGAAGCTCAAGGCCGACGATCACCTGACGGACCACTTCGGCCTGGTGACCGACTTTCTGTCCGAGTGCTGGACAAAGCTGCGCGAGGGTACCCGCGTATCAGCATTGCAAGGCCGCGCGCACTGGGGCGGCGCACTGAGCGGTCGAGACATCGAAGCCGTGAGCAAGACAGTCAGCGGCCTGCTGAAGTTGCTGTTCCCCGACCCGGACATGTCCATCCCCGACGAGGAGCTGGAGGTGGTCATCCGGATCGCCCTGGAGTCCCGTCGCCGGGTCAAGGAGCAGCAGAAGCGCTGTCTCAAGACGGAGTTCCGCAACACACACTTCAGCTACTTCATGGGCGTCGAGGGCGTGGAGCAGTTCGTGGCGACGCCGGAGCTGCACAGCGACGCCGCCATCGAGGCCGACCCGCTGCCTCCCGGCCAGGTCTGGGCGATCAGCCCTGGCGGCATGGATGCGGCTCCATCCCTGTATCGCATCGAAGCGACCAGCGGACCCGGCGGTGGAGTGAAGATTCTCAATGCACCCGTGCCGCCCGCATTTCGGGAGAGCGTGCGCTTCGGCGAGCAGAACCTCTACTCGCAGGCCAGGGAGCTGGTCGGGGACCGCGACCCTCGTAGCCACGAGTTTTCGGTGCAGTTGCGGGCGATGGATTCTGACCGCTCCGGCCACGGCCTCGGTCTGCCGGTACTGCTCGCGTTGTGTGGAACGCTGATGGAGCGCAGCACTAAGGGCGGACTGATCGTCGTCGGTTCGCTCAACTTGGGCGGGTCGATCGAGATGATTCCCAACCCAGTGGCTGTTGCCGAGCTGGCCGTCGAGAAAGGTGCCGGCCAATTGCTCATGCCGATCTCGGCACGCCGGCAGCTCCTCGACCTTCCCGACGAGATGGCTACCAAGGTGAACATCGTCTTCTACGCCGACCCGGCGGATGCGTTCATGAAGGCGATTCTCGAATGAAGCAGCCCCCAAGTGGCACACATTTTATGTGTGGGGATTGAGGAGGAAGGAACATGCACATCGTACGATTTTTCCCGATCGGCAACGCGGACTCTTGCCTGATCCAGCTGGAGAACGGCCGGCGCGCCCTTTTCGATTTCGCAGATATGGGCGATCGAGATGATCCGGAGGACAAGCGCTGTGACCTAGAGAAGGAGCTTCGCGCCTGTTTGGGTGACGACAAGGAAATCGATGTCGTCGCGTTTACCCATCTGGACACCGACCATACGAAGCGGGCCACAGAAGTCTTCGAACTCGACCACGCGGAAAAGTATCAAGGCGACGATCGCATTCGCATCAAGACCCTTTGGGTTCCAGCCGCAGCTATCCTGGAAACTGGCGTCGAAGGGGAGGCCCAGACGTTGCGCGCGGAGGCCCGGCATCGGTTCATCGAGGGAAAAGGCATCCGTGTCTTTTCCCGCCCCGATCAACTCGATCAATTCTTGATCGATCGCGACATCGATCCTGCGACGCGCCGCAATCTCATCAGCGATGCCGGGACGTTGTGCCCCGAGTTTGGTATCGAAGCGGACGGCGTCGAATTTTTCGTGCATTCACCCTTCGCCGAGCACTGCGATGGCGAACTGATCGTCCGGAACACCTCAGCGCTGTTCATGCAGGCAACATTCAAAGTGCAAGAACGTCTGACTCGCCTGATTCTGTCGGCCGATGTCGAACACGGAATCATCGACGATATCGTCCGGGTGACGCGGTACCACGGGAATGACGAGCGGCTGATCTGGGACATCAACAACATCCCCCACCACTGCAGCTATCTCTCCCTCTCCGACGACAAGGGCGACGGGAAGACGGAGCCGGGAGAGCGGCAGAAGTGGCTCTATGAAACGCAAGGCACGGACTACAGCTTGATCGTGTCGACCAGTTATCCGATTCCGGAGGAAGAGACGATACAGCCGCCGCACAGAGAAGCCGCCGCGTACTACAAGAGCGTGGCTACCAAGAAGAGAGGCCAATTCGTTGTGACGATGGAGCATCCGACGAAGACCAACCCCAAGCCACTCGTCATCGAAATCAGCAACAGTGGCTACAGCATCAAGAAGGGCGCCGGCGGATCGGCCTCAGTCCTCAGCAGCGCGGCGCCGCGTGCCGGATGCGCGCGCAATCAGTAAGGTCAGACAGGGCGCGCGCGGTCATCAACTATATCGCGCAGTCGCCCGACCATCCCTATGCGCGCGTAGTCGCGGTCACAATCGACGGCGATTATGACGTCGTCGACCTCGTCGTCGAGCCTGAACTCCCCCAGCACCGTGCGGTGGCAATTGTTCCCGAAGAGCCTATCCGGCTTCGATTTCCGATCGACGATCAGCGCCCCGCGACCGTCTATTCGCGACGCGAGGGATTTCCGTTCGATCAAGTCCACACGAACTATGCGCCCGATTCGGATGGGCTATGCCTCTGCATCTGGGAGGAGAACTGGAACGAGCTGCGTCGTGCGCTCAGTGCACAGGCGCTTGTGGAGCGCATTCGCACCTGGTTTACGCGCATGGCGACCGGCGCCCTTCACCAGGAAGGCCAGCCGTTAGAACCGCTTCTTCCCGCCTCAGCGCACCGGCTCATCGTCCCCCCAGGGCCACCGGTAGAGGACTGGACTGTTTCCAGCGCGCAGCAGCAAGAGGGCCGCTGGACAATCACAGTGGAGCCCCGTTCCGCCGAATCAAAGGATGTGGAAGGTCTCAGCTTTTCGGTATTGACGATCCAGTTAGCGCCGCGCGTGCACGGCGCTCTGCATGCGCGACCGCGCAACCTCGAAGAGCTTTGTGTTCTTGCGCAGGTCCTTGGAACTGATCTGATCGGCGCCATGCGCGGGTGGTTGCTCGGCGCCGACCGTCGCCAGGCGGCTGATACACGCAGCATACTCCTGATTCTGACAATCCCGAAGCAGAGGGAAACTGGCGAAGCGATCGAATCCTGGGAAGTCTTGGCGTTCATGCCAAATGCGAAGTTGTCGCAGCTTGGCGAAGCGTTGGGATGCACCCTTTTCGACCCCCGGACGCGAGTGACAGTGGCGCGCGTGCCAGCTGGCGAGCCGGCTGATCTCGCCAGTATATGCCTTGATCATTGGAGCGTTATCCGGCGGCTCGACCGGGCCACGGCCCGCGTCTACGCGGGGTCGAAGGCAGAGCACGATCGGCAGCTCGTCGCGATCGGAGCGGGCGCAATCGGCTCCAACGTCGTGGTTGGTACCGTCCGCGCGGGGATCGGCATCTGGACGATCATCGACAACGACATTGTGCTGCCGCACAACACCGTACGGCAATTTCAGCGCAACAACGCGGTCGGTGTCCCTAAAGCAGTGGCCCTGAAGGTGGATGCGGAAACGGTTCTCGCCGAGAACGGGACGGCTCACTTTATCTGGGCCGATGTGCTCAACCCCGGGGAAACTGCGGAACAGATCCGGGACAGCATGAAGTGCGCGGATCTCGTCGTCGATTTCAGCGCGTCTCCCGCCGTTGTTGGTTTCCTAGGCGACCAGTGTGAGATCCGCCGCGCTGCGAGTGTCTTCTTCAATCCAGATGGCAGCGATCTTGTGATTCTGGCGGAGGACGACGCTCGCTCGTTGCGCCTGGATGAGATCGAAGCCCAATATTTTCTCGCTGTGGCCGTGGATGGTCGCCTGGCAGGGCATCTGAGAGGGGCACGGCTCGACTTCATTCGATACGCGAACGCGTGTCAGGATCTGATGCGGCCACTACCCCCATGGCAGGTGCAGACCCTGTCGGGTCTGGGCAGCGGGCAGTTGGTCGCCTTGATTGAAAAGTCGAACGCGCTCACCAAGGTCTGGCGTTTGGACGTTCAGACTGGTGCGATCGTGCCAGCGGAACTTTCGGTAGCTGCCGTCGAGCGCCGTATAGTCGATGATTGGCGATTCACGGTATCTGCAGCGGCGCTCCAGTCGATGCGGCGGTGGCGCGCAGAAGCGGCGCCCAATGAAAGCGGCGGGATTTTGATTGGAAGCTTCGACCTTAGCCGGCGCGTGGCGCATGTTGTCGCCGGACTGCCGGCACCGCCCGATAGCGTGCAAAAGCCAACCTATTTCGTCCGCGGCAGCAAGCATCTCAAGCCGATCGTGGACGGCCTTGCGACCGCCTCGGCTGGCGTCCTGGTGTATCTGGGCGAATGGCACAGCCATCCCGACAACGCTCGCCCTAGACCGAGTGCCGATGATGAAAAGGTATACGCCCATCTCGCTCGCCACATCGGTCCCACGGGGGCGCCATACATGATGGCGATCTGTGGTAAGGACGAAACCTGGTTCCGTCTGGGCCGGGAAGATCGCGCGCGAGGCGAGACGGCAATACGCGATGGCGGCGACTAACGACGCACCTGTGGAACCAGAACGGATTGCGCTCGCCCTCTCCGGCGGCGGATCACGTGCGATTGCGTTCCACCTAGGATGTCTAAGAGCACTTCATGCCGAGGGCATCCTTGAACGTGTTCAAGTCATTTCCGCCGTATCCGGAGGCAGCGTGTTGGCTGCGCTCTACTGTTCCCACAATGGCGATTTCCCTGCCTTCGAGGCATCTGTCCGTACGCTCCTCGCTCGCGGGTTCATAAGGCCCGCAATCAAGACGGCAGTGACCACCCTGGAAGGCTTGAAGGCGCTCCTCTGCGTCATTCCACTTGCGGCAATCCAGTGTGTGACGTTCCTCGTCAGGCTTGCTCTGCGGCCTCTGCCGAAGTCATTGGCTTTGAAGGCGCGTTGCGAAGCGTGGCTGCGTGAACCGCGGATGCGCCGCTTCTCAAGTCGCACGACCATACTGCGACGGGTGCTGTCCGATGCCGTATTTGACCGCAAGATGTTGCCCGAGCTGCGGAACGATCGGCCAAAGCTCATCGTCGTCGCCTGCGAGTTGCGCACGAAATCGGCCTTCTACTTCTCGGCCGGCGGGGTCGGCTCATGGCGGCTGGGAGAGACTGACCCCCGCTATATCGAAATAGCCCATGCCGTCGCTGCTTCCGCAGCGTTCCCCGCTCTCCTGCCGGCGCTCGATGAGTATCTCACGTTCAATCAGAAGGGTGAGTCGCGTCGGTGCCGCGTTATCCTGACCGATGGCGGTGTGTACGACAATCTAGGCCTCGCGCCGCTGTGGCCCGACCGCGATCCCTCCGTGAGCCTGCATGCCGCAAAGTTCGACACGATCATTGCGTGTCGTGCCGGCTACAGCCTCGAGGAGTCGCCCGCGCCGGCATTCTGGCCCTCCCGCATGATGGCCGTCATCGAAAGCATCCACGCGCGTTCCCAGAATTTCGCGATGAATCGGCTTTTCGACTTGAAGAAAGCGGGAGCATTGAAGGGCTTCATCATTCCGTATCTGGGCCAGGCTGACGATAGGCTGGCCTTTCCTCCCTCTGATCTCGTGACGACGGAGACGACAGCGGCCTATCCGACGGATTTTTCCGCCATGCCAGTGGAATGGATTGAACGACTCTCCAGGCGTGGACAACAGCTAACTGTGGCGCTGCTCCATGAACATCTACCGCATCTTACGAAGATAACTCATGACACGACCACCCGACTGGATCGTCGGATATCAGCACCGCGGTAGCAGGTCTGTTCCGGCTGAGTGTGAAAAACGAGTATATCATCCAGAGAATGGGACCCCAAGCGGGGATTGCAATCGCAAAGAAAAGTTAGTCGAATAGCTTTCCGTGCCCCTACACCAAAAGGTGAAGTGCTCTCCTTGCCGCGTCCTGCACCCTGAACCAACAAGCACCATTCATCAATTGGCGCTTCGCCGAAATAAGCGGTCAGATGTAGAATTTGAACGGCAGCCGCGGTTCCGATTGCACCGGCGCGGATACGAGAATGTCGCCAATCGCATCCGCGAAACGGATGGTGACCGGTTTGCGATCATTGAAGAGACAAGTGTTGAAGTTGATCTTGGTCAGCGCCATCACATCCCCGAGCACCGTCTCCAAGGCCGCTGCACCCCGGCGAACGGTCACGTGCAGCGGGTTCGGGGTATCGGGTCCCATATACGTATCGAGTCGCGGCACGTAGCCCGATGTCCACAAGAAGGCGGAGCGGTCATTCAGAAGCATTGCCGTGCCCCGAATCGTTGGGTAGCTGCCGGGTCTGAACAGCTTCAGCTGATCCCAGCCGTCCGAGATCTGCACACCCACGACATTCGTGCGCTTGCCGCGGCAAGCGGCCTGAAATCCCTGCCACTCTTCATCGCTGAACCAGGACTTCGCATGGATGAAGAGTTCGGCCGGGTCGTCGGGATGCCGGGAGCGGTACTCGTCCAGAACGGTGCTGACGAGATTCTCGGCAGCCTCCCTGTCGAGGTGGAACTGCTTGGTATCAGGCTGATACCACGGGCCGAGCGCCCCACGGAACACCACGCCCTCACCGTCAGATAGGAACATTTGTGCCGCGCAACAGGCGTGTCGCGCGTCCGCGCCTTCTTGGGGCTGCTCCTTGTAGACCAGCCCCACGTAACAAACGCCGGGACGCACGTCCGCGAGCTGCCATGGCCGACCGCCGCTCTTGTAATAGGACGTGGTGCAAAGCTTCCACGCAATCGTCGCCGGGTCCTCGACGCGCCGTTTCAATTCCAGATTGGACTTTAGGAACTCGTGCGGTGTCAGAGTCGTCTCACGCACAATCTGCGTGACGATCTGATGATCCAGGAGCCGCGCCTTCATCTGCCGGCGGAAGTTCTTGTGGTACTTGTAGACTTCGGCGTCGGCCTCCGCCTCTTCCTGGCCGAACAGCAGAGGCTGCGTCGCCAGTTCCGCCGCTGCCTTTTCGCCGAGAGTGACCTTGCCACGTACGCGGTCGCCAACCGGGACGGTCGAGCGCGGCCGGCCGAGTTCGTAGATGAACTCGGGAATAACCACGTACCAAAAGGCGGGTGGATCTTCGTCCCGCTTCCGCTCAGCGACGAGCCGATCGACAAACACATCCACCGTCGTCTTAATCGCTTCGTGACGGTTCGCGATACGCATGCACCGCAGCAAGTCCTGCTCGTCGATATCGACAATCGTCCGGGCAGGAGCGGCCGACCAGGACGCGGCGAAAGCCTGGCTGAAGCCTGGAAAGGCAACATGGTGCGCTTCTATCTGCTTCGACATACGCCCCGGCGGCGGCACATCGATAAAATCCGAGACCTGGCCTGCCCACTCCGTGAACCGCCTCAGCGACTCCGGCGTGCCGATGACGCCGTATCGAACCTGACGCAACGTTGCAGCGGCGTCGATCGGGCCGAACAAGTACAGCCCGTCGCGCGGGTAGGCGGCCTTCTGCCCAAAGCGGAATTCGAGCTGCGGCTCGTCCAGATGGATGATGTGAGGCTTGGCCATATCTCAGTGATCCCCGTCGCCCTCGCCGTTGCCTTCCCATTCATCCCATTCGTCAGCTTCGACATCCGGATCATCATCGTCGGGAGGTTCTTCCCCAGCATGTAACGCGCTGACGGGACATGAGAACGCCACTGCGGGAACAGCCAGAGTCAGGCTCTGCCGATGCGACACCTGGAGCGAGATTTCTGTCTTGCCATCCGCGATCCACCACAAGAACGCCATCAGCATGTCGCGCCACCGCGCATTCCGCCAGGACTTTGCGAACGACCGACGAAGTTTGTGCATGCGCTTGACGTCCCCAAGCGCATCAAGCCCGTTGTCGGAGAAGATCAACCGAGCTGACAATCGCAAGTGACGAACGGGGAATGTTCTGATCTCTCCATTCAGCCCGTAATGCCAATGCACTCCGCGTTTTCCTGACTGGCCGATGATTTGTCTGCGCCCTTTATGGCGCGGCCAATCGAACGGAATCGTCGCGAGCGGCGCCGTTCGGATGTTCCCCCACCAGGTAAGCCGACCATTGGCTCCTTCGTAACTCGTCAAACGACGATTGCGCAGAAAGTCGTCAAACGCCTGGTTCCCGAGATCGGAGAATTGTCTTCGGGCAACGCCCGGCTCAATCTGCAGCTGCTTCCAGCCGTTGCTCAGAAAGATGGTGGACTTCACGCTGTGAACGACACGTGCCGGCACGTGATCAGAAATGAAGCCGCGGCGGTCTGGGCTCGCAAAGGTAACGACGCCCGCGCCGAACGGAACGACCGGCCACCGGTGCAAAGTCCTGTCCTGAAAACGATCGAGCGAAAATCCTGAGCGCGGCTCGCAGTAACGAACGAACGCCGGTGCTTTACGAAACATGAGCCAGTTCGAAGCCAAGCGCTCCGGCTGTTTCACCAGTCGCGTCGCGCCGACGCTCTGCGCCGTGAGCCAGGCGGTCATCGGTCGGTTGGGTTTGCGCGGAATCTTGTGCACATTGACCAAGAGTTCGATCAATTCTGTAAACCCGGCCGCCCAGCTCTCCTTGAAATCAACGTATTGCGCTTGCGCGATCCGGAAGTGAGGCTCGTATTCCTCAAGGCGGAGAGGGATGATGAACTCGGGATCACTCAGCTGCTTCCCCAGCTGAGCGCCAATCTCGATTTCATTGCGGACGCCCTGCTTGTCGAGCGCGGCGGGCGTGCAAGCCAAGAGCATTTTGATCGATTTATGACGCAGCGCGGTTTCCAGATCTCGCGCCCAGTCAGCGCCCCCGCGCAGGTTCATCACATCCGCCCAGACTGCGAAGCCCATCGCAGCCAGCTTCGCACCCAGCCAGCGCGCGAACGCGTTCGACTCCGGATTCGCGTGCGAGATAAATACCGCTTCCCTTGTCCCGCCGTCCTTCACGTACTCCGCACCATCCCGCGCCTTTGTAGCAGAAATGCCGCCATAGTCCGCAGTCGCCATGCGCGGCTCAGTTATCGCGCGGCGCGTACAGCAATCTCTTCTCTCTTCCGGTTTCCTCCGACCTTCGCCGCAATGACCTGACAGGGCGCGCGGGCCGGTCAACGGGCTGCCCGATCCATTCGCCCGGCCTTCGCCGGCCTCCCGTGTTGCCCGTTCCCCTCGCGGTGACCGTTCCGCTTATCCGCCCCGTCAATGGTTCAGGCGTAGTCAAAGAAAACCCAAACGAAGGAGAAAGCTATGAATACTTACACTGTCCTTTTCGCCGAAGACGTCCCGCACTACGGCGCTGCACAAGTCACTGCGGCCTCTGCCGCGGAAGCTCTTGAAGCTGCGCGCCACCTGGACACCAGCGACCACTGCACGGAGCCGAACTGGAACGGCGCCGTCTGCCGGCGCCTCGTTCACATTGAGACCGAGGAGGGGACCATCGTCGCCGAGGACATCGCCCTTGACGGCTGCTTTCTCCGTTACGGTGGCCAACCTGACCGCCTTCTTTGCGACGTCGCTCCGAGGCTCATCGATGCTCTCACAAAGATCGCCGCCATCCCCCTGTGGGGCGACCCGATCGCCGACGATCACCTGAAGTCCGAGCTTCTCGACGGGGGCGAGTATGATCTGGAGCTGGATCAGTTCGAACCGAGCGCCGACACGGAGAGTGCTTATCTCCGGGACGCGGTCGAGATTGCCCGCGCCGCGCTCGCAGAAATGGGCACCGAACCTACGACCACCGACGACGCCGACCCTCAGACGGAGGGAACGAACCCATGACCACCTCCGAGTGGAATCTCCGCTGCCCCGATTGCGGCCGAACCGATGCAATCAACATTGCCGCCACCGTCTGGGTCCGCCTCTGTCCGGACGGCACTGACGTCATGCTCTCCCACAGCGGCGACCACGAATGGGACGAGGACTCGTCGGTCTGCCGCGCCGCATGTGGCTTCCACGGCAAAGTGCGCCACCTTCGCCAGAACGCGCGGGACAGCCGTGAAGTTTAGCCGCGCCGCGTTTCTTCATCGTCGTTCCTGAACGCTCCCCCGTTTCGGCTCCGTCCGCCGGCCCCCCAGGGCCGCGCCAGCTGAAAAGATGCTGTCACGCCCCTGAATTCGGCGCCTCCCGGCGGCTCCGCCGCCTCACTCTCGTTGGGCGGCCTCCACCTCACTCCTCCGCTGCCTTTCTCCTCGAAAGATCGGGTCGCTCTCCAGCCTCGTGAGAGAGCGGACACCGACTTTCAAGAGAGGAGAAAGGAAGATGACGACGACAAAAAAACTCAACGCACGAGGCCTCACCGGCGGTCCACAACTTACGATCTGGGAAGGCGCGACCACATACCCCGCCGATGCGGCAACCTGGGACGCCGCCACCGCATCCACCACCGATATCCTCGCCAAACTCCTCGGCCCCGCAACCGGGCGTGTCTGCGAGAACTTGACCGGTGCCTACAGTGATATCCGCGACCTCGCCAACGCCCATCCCGTTGACCTTCACGCCATCGGTTTCTCAGACGCCGCCATCGAACGCCTCGCCGCCTTGGTGGAATTCGCCAAACGCTTCGGCGAACAGGAATTCGTCCCCGGCACCCCGTTCCGCGGGTCGGCCGACATCTACGCGCATTTCCGCGAGCGCCTCGCGAGCGAACCCGTCGAATATTTCTACGCCGTCCTCCTCGACAACAAACATCGCAAACTCCGTGACGTGCTCGTCTCCAAAGGCTCCCTCAGCTCCAGCATCGTGCATCCGCGCGACGTTTACGCCCAGGTCATCCGCCACAGCGCCGCCGCCGTGATCTTCGTGCACAATCATCCTAGCGGCTCCCCCGAACCCTCCAAGGAGGACATCGAAATCACCAGCCGCCTCCGCGGAGTCGGTGAACTCGTCGGTGTGCGGGTCCTCGACCACATCGTCATTGGCCGCGGCAAGTACGTGTCTTTCGTCGATGATGGGTACTGGTGAGGTATTGTCCCTCAGCTAATCTGAGGCGCGCAGTCTTGCTATTTGGGCCTTTGATTGACCGGCTCCTATGGTTTTCTGACGGGACTTGGGGTCCTTTGGTAATGGAGGGTGGAAAGCGCACCGGTAGACAATCTCCTCAATAGGCACCCCAAAGGCATCTGCGAGGACAATGGCGCTGACCAAGTTGAGAGGAATCTTGCCGTGAATAATCCTGCTCAAGCTCGACGCGGAAAATCTGCCGCGCCGCGCGATGGCGCGCAACGACGTTCTCGCTGCAAATAGCTGTTCATCAAACCATGCAATATCAACAATTGTGCGTTGCCGCCGTCTCCGCAAGCCTGTTCACCCTCCAGATTTGTTCATTCTCGTATATGCGAAAGCGCTCGCCTCTAAGACCATGTCGTAAGCCTACACGACACGAATACTTGTAGGCAAGGACCATGATAAAAAAAGAGGCGCCCGAAGGCGCCTCTCTCTTAAGCCGTGTCAAAACATCCGGTTGATTAGAACTGGATATCCGTACCAACTGTAACCTGCGTGAAGTCTTGATCGTTAGCAGCAACGTCAAATCCTCCACCTGCGTTGTTCTGCAGGTTGTTTTTGAAGTTACCCCATGCAACCGCGCCGCGGAACGTCATGCCTGGACCGAAGGTGTAACCACCACCAACTGTGTAACGTTGCGCTTTGTAGTCTGCTTTAACCAGAGTGGATGCTGACGCATCACGCTCGGTTTGCTGATGCAGATAGCTTGCACCGAGGTGGTATGGGCCATTGTCCCAACCGCCGCCGAGAACCCAAGTTGTCTGAGTAACGTCAGGCGTGGCGTTAACAACGGGACCGACTGAGTCAGTGATGATGTTCTGCGTGTTGCTCTTCAGGTAGGAACCACCGAGGCTGAAGCCGCTGAACGAGACGTTCGCGCCGCCGTTCCATGTACGGAGACCGTCGCTGGCAACAGGTGCTGTCGCAACTAAAGCAGGACGTGTGTAGTTTTCCAGCGTTGAGTCGCTGTAACCGCCGCCGAGGCTAACGCCAAAGCCTTGGAATTCGCCATCCCAACGTGCGGAACCTTCCCAAACCTGACCGGTCTGACCAACGTCTTTATCCGTTGACATACCTGCTGTGCCGTTACCAAGGCCGAGCATGGCTGGCTTCGGAGCATAAGATACGCCAGCCTGGAAACCGCTGAATTTCGGTGTCAGGTAGGTGAGGCGATCTGTCTGACGGAAGTCAGCGTGATCATAGGAAAGAACGCCGCTGTTTCTGAGGCCAGGAATGGTTGCCTGAGAAACGGTTGGGTTCAAAGCCTGGATGTAAACGCGCATACCGTCAACGTTGCTGTCAGCGGAAGGAGCGCCAACCTGCAGGAGGTAAGCAGCGCCATCTTCGGAACCGAAGTTAACGCGGCCCCAGCCACCGGAGGTGTACATGTATGTTTCGTCAACCATGTTGCCGTTCGCGGTTGGTGCTGCGGTTGCGCTTTCGTTAGCGATTTCGAGTTCGGTGTGCGCACCAATGGTCAGACCGTTGTCGAGTGTGGTTTCGCCGTTAACGTGAATTTCGTTGTTGCGGCGGAATTCAAAGCGACGCAGCGACGTAGAAGCTGGCTCATTGTTGTCAGCGTAAACGCCGTAACCGCGGAAATAGCCACCGAGGTCCATTTTGAGAGCTGCAGAAGCAGGTGCTGACATCATTGCCACACCAGCGATTGCTGTGCTCACGAGTAATAGTTTTTTCATTGTGTTTCCTCCAAATTGCCTCGCGTTTGACTGGCGAGGGCGTTTTAAACGGGAAAGCGGGTTTAGATGCTAAAAATCCATGTCCCACTGTCTCTTGTAGCAAGGATTAAGAGAATTTTAACCAAACGTCAACATAAGCTGTGACGGTCGGTAGGAATTGCCACTGGGTGTGGTAAACATGTCACACGCGTGCTTATGTCAAGGCCGTGTCTTGGGACGCGAACTGAGCGAAGCGGCGAAGTATCTTAGAGTGCGGACCACGGCAACGCCCCGTTAACTGCCCGTTGCAGAGGACGGGAGACATGCCTGTACTCTTCGCCGCCCTTGCCCTCTCACCTTCCGGGTTGCTGCTGGGTGCATCTCTTCGCGCGCGTGGCCGGCCGGGCGTTTCCGAGCCGTCGGTCTCGCGCGGGCCGCGCCAGCAAGTGAAGCTGCTACGGTCAACCCGTGCAAACAGGTCACCGGCACGCCCGTCGCGTCCGTTTCTGCTTTCAGAATGTCGGCCCTGGCGCCGGCTGCTGTTTCACGGTCACGTCGTCATCCTCATCGGCGTCGCGCGTGTCGCGTTGCGCCGGTCGATTGCGTCGGGGGCGGTCATCGCGTGTTTCGGAATGCGCCGCGCCACCTGGCACTTGTTCATCCGCTCCACCGCCACTGCCTTCAAGATCGTTCCCGGTCCCGTCCGGTGGCGCAACCTGACGTTCGCCCTTGTCAAGATCGAGGGCCGCATTCAGTGCGGCCTGACGCGCCAGCAAATCGTTCAGCCGCGTCTCGTGCTCGAACGGCCTTCCCATTTGCTCCTGAAAATCCGCCAGCAATTTTTCATCGCGGGCCAGACGCTCGCGTTCCTCCGTGACTGCCTTGTCCAGGCCGCGCAGCGCGTATTCGATGCTCTGCATCGTGCCGAGCGGATTCTCGGCATTCATTTGCGCCTTGTAGATTCCCGCTCCCCGAACGAATAGTTCCGGCAGAAGTTCTTCGTCCTCGGATAGCACGCTTGTTGTCTTGCGCCCCCGGCTCAGAATCTCGAATCCGCGAAACATCCCCCGCGCCTGAAAACTCGCATCGTCACGCCACGACAGCACTATCTTTGTCAGGGCATCCGCCGCCAATTCGCGGGCGCCTTTGCCGGAAAACACACGATTGCCCACGCTCATGGAGAATTCTTCTCCCGTCTGGGAGTCGCGCCTTTTGATATCGGCGGAGAGCCTCTCGATCCTCTCGCGGCTTTCCTTGATGTTGGACGGCAGGTTACTAACCTGTTGCCGGATGCCGTGCTGCTGGTTGCGGTGCGCCGCGCGCAACTGGTCGAGTTTGCGGACTTCGGTGTCCACCTTCACCTTTTCCATGACCGCCGGATTGCCCGAGGCAATCGCCTTGATTTCCGCATAGGTGAGAGCGCCGCCAGCGAGGTCCTCCGCCTGGCGCACCGAGGTCTGCCCGTTCATCACTTGCTGAATGAAGCGGGCCTTGGTTTCGAGGGTCTGCCACATATAGGCATCGAACGACCCTTCGGTCACATAGCGGTAAATCCCCACCTCTTGGTTCGTATTCCCCTGCCGTAGAATGCGCCCCTCGCGCTGCTCGATGTCGCGGGGCCGCCAGGGGGCATCGAGATGATGCAGGGCAACCAGCCGCCGCTGCACGTTCGTCCCGGCTCCCATTTTTTCCGTCGAGCCGATCAGAATACGCAGCCGTCCGGCATTCACGGCATCGAACAGCAGCTTCTTTTCCGCGTCGCTTTCCGCATCGTGAATGAAGGCGATCTCCGCCTTCGGTACGCCCGCTTCGATCAGTTTCGTCCTGAGTTCGTCGTAGACGTTGAATCGGTCGGGGGCAGGGGTCGATAAATCGCAGAAGACGAGTTGCGTTAACCGGGCGTCGCGGGTTTTCTCCCAGACAGAACGGATGCGATCCCCCGCCAGGCTCAGTTTCGTGTCGCCCTGCACGCTGGCAAAGGCATCGACGAGGCGCATGTCGAGCGCCGCCTTGCGGCCCTCGCCGGTAATCTTCAGCATGTTGTCCACGGAGGGATCGACGCGCGCCGTCCGCAGCCGCTCGGCGCGGGCGGTCAGGGTTTTGATGAAGTCCTTGAGCGGCCCGGAGGCGGACGCCGCCACGATGTGCGGCCTGCCGCCCGCCATGCCGGGGCGCGGCAGGTTCAGCATGTCCGCCGTCTGCACGTCGGCGAAGGTGCGGAACATAGAGAGCAGCTCGGGCAGGTTGATGAACTTCGCAAACCGCGTGTGCATCCGGTAGCCGGCGCCGTCCGGAGACAGTTCGAGGGAAGTGACGGCTTCCCCGAAATTCGCGGCCCAGGCGTCGAAGGGCGCGACGCCGCGCTCCTGGAGCAGATCGGGCGACAGGTAGCGGAGCATCGTGTACATCTCGCCCATCGTGTTTGAAATCGGCGTGCCGGTCGCAAACACCACGCCGCGCCCGCCGGTCAGCTCGCGGACGTAGCGCGTCTTGATGTACATGTCCGTGGCGCGGTTGCTCTCGGAATTCGGCAGCCCGGCGATGCGGTTCATTTTCGTGGTGTAGGCCAGGTTCTTGTACAGATCGGCCTCATCGACGAAAATCTGATCGACGCCCAGCTCCTCGAAGGTCAGCGTATTGTCTTTTCCTTCCCGGTCGGCACGCTCCTTGAGCTTGACGACCAGCCGCTTTTTGGCCTTCTCCAGTTCCTTCACCACCCGGCGGTTGTCGCCCTTCTCCGCGCGCGCCTCCAGAATCTCTGCCTCCAGCTCTTCCACCTGTTCGTCAATGAACCGCTTGAACAGCTTGTCCGACACCGGCAAAAACTCGAAGGAGCGGTGCGACACGATCACGGCATCCCAGGCGCCGCTCGCAATCCGCGCCATCGCGCGCTGGCGGTTGCCGGTTGAAAAATGCTCCTTCCCCGCAATGAACAGGCGCGCCTGCGGATAGAGCTTGAGAAACTCCGCGCCCCATTGCTCGACGAGATGATTGGGCACCACGAACATGGGCTTTTTCGCAAGCCCCAGCCGGCGCATTTCCATCGCGGCGGCCGCCATCGTCCAGGTCTTTCCGGCCCCCACGACATGCGCCAGCAACGTGCTCCCGCTTTGCACCATGCGCCACACGGCGTCCTTCTGGTGACCAGCAAGGTCTTCGTCGCGTAAGTAAGCGCGGTTCATGCCGGGGAGAGTCAGATGCGCGCCGTCGAAGCACCGCAGGCGCAGATTGTTGAACCGGTCGTTATAGTCGCGCGCTAGCCGCGCGGACCGCGCGTTGTCCTCCCAGACCCATTCCCGGAACCGGTCTTTCAACTGCTGCTGCTTTTCGCGGGCGGCGATGGTTTCTTGCTGATTGATGACGCGGCTCTTGTCGGGGAGCTCGTCATAGGCGGTCGGCACGCGCCCGTTGAGCGCCTGCTCGATCAGGTCCGACGCGCGAAACCGCGCCGTTCCGTGCACCGTCGTGTTGCCAACGCTCCCGCGCTCGTAGGCATCGATCTCGACGGTCCATGTCGCAATCACCTGCGCGTGGCCGACGCGCACGTTGCGCGGGGCTATGTCCAGAAGCGCGGAGACGAAGTCCTGGACATCGCTCGCCGGAATCCACGAGGACCCCAATCGGGCCTCGATATCGCCCGGTTCCAGATCGGCGGGTTGTACCGCCTTCAGGGCTTCGACATTGCGCTCATAAGACGGGCTCAGCGCCGCCGCCGCTTCGGAGACCTTCAGCTTGCGGCGCACGTCGCCGCTCAGGTAGAGGTCCGCCGTTTCCCAGGCGCCGCCCTCCGGATTGCAATAGACAAGGCTCCCCAGCTCCCGTTGCAACTGGCGGGCGCTGTTGCCCGTCACCTGCTCCATGCGCGGCCAGTGGATGTTCCCGGTTTCGTTCAGGGATACCGCAAGGGCTTCCGCCGCCGTCTCGACATGCTCAACGGGGCGGTAGCGCTCCAGCGTCCGCCGCTCGAAGATGGCCGTCTTCGCGGCGCGCCTGGTTTCGGGGTCGTAGGTTTCGAGGGAGAGGAGGAGGGGCTGATCGGCGTCGCCCGCGAAAGCCTTCACGTTTTCGCGCGACGACAGCGGCCCGTGCCGGCTGACGAACGTATCATAGATTTCGTTCAGCAGCTGGCGCGCCGCGACGATCTGTTCTTCCGGCGCGTCGTCGAGCTGCGTTTGAAACACGGCGCGGACAGAGTCCCGCAGCGTCAGCATGGCGCGGATACGCCATGCCAGCGCTCCCGGCACTTTCGCGGGCTCGAATGCTGCCCCCCGGCGAATGACGAGCAGGCCGTCGCGCACCGCGTAGCCCCCGTCCTTCACTTCCGTCCCGTTCCCGCTTTCCGGTCCGGCGTTCTCCGGCGAAGACGGAGGCGCGCGGCTCCTTTCCATGCCGGAGAGGATTCCTTCCGGCAGCGACGACACCGCTCTGTCGAGCAGCGCCGGTGACAGTTCGCCCGCGAGCGTCGGCTCCTTGTCGCTATACATCGAGCCTTCGAGACGCATCTCGCCCAGCATCATCTCCGGGTGACGGGCGAAATATTCGTTGACCTGTATGTAGCCGTCCTGCGTCGCGACGGGTGCCAGGTCCCGCCACGCTTGGCCGCGCGGAGTGCTTCCGGGTGCGCGTTTCTGAAGGATAAGGATGTCGGTTGTGACTTCCGTGCCCGCATTTTCCTTGAACGCGGTATTGGGCAGCCGGATGGCGGCGACCAGGTCGGCGCGATCATCGAGATACCGCCGGATGGTCGAATCCTGTTTGTCCATCGTGTAGCGGCTGGTGATGAGCGCCATCACGCCGCCGGCCCGCACCTTGTCGAGAGATTTTGCGAGGAAGTAGTCGTGAATCGCCCGCGTGACCGGGGAGCGCCGGTAGGCGGGATCATGTACGGGATAATTGCCGAAGGGGATGTTCCCGATCACCGCGTCGAAGAAATTATCGGGAAGAGCCGTTTCCTCGAAGCCCTTCGCGAGGATGGCGGCATCGGGATAGAGCTGCTGCGCGATGCGGGCGGTGAGGCTGTCCAGCTCGACGCCCGTGCGCCGGACACCCGGCAGCAGCGCCTCCGGCATCAAGCCGAAGAAATGACCTGCGCCCATCGAGGGCTCAAGAACCTGCGCGCCCGGTTCAAGCCCGAGGCGTTGCAAAGCCCGCCACATCGTCCGCACGACTGTCGGGGATGTGTAATGGGCATTCGGCGTCGAGCCGCGCGCCGAGTCGTATTCCTCGTCCGTCAGGAGATCGCGAACCTCGACGGCGATATCGCGCCACTCAGTCGATGGATAAGGATGAAAAACATTCGGCAAGGCGCCCCATCCGGCGTACCGGACGAGGAGAGCTTTCTCGTCTTCAGTGGCCTCGCGGTTCCCGGATTCAATCTGCTTGAGAGCGCGGATCGCGGCGATGTTGCCGCGGGCCTTTTCCTTCAGCCCACCTTCGCCGATGCGGTGAGCATCCTCTATTCTGAAGTCGCGCGACGGGGGCGGCGGTTCCGCTTCCGGCTCGATTTCCCGGAGGGCGGGGCCTTCGGCTGGAGGTCCTCGCCCGGCAGGAATGCCCATTCCCTCGTCGCCATCTCCCACGCCGGCTGATAGTCCATCTTCTTCACCGAGACCAATTCGAACAGCAAGTCGCCCGTCTTCTCCTGCGCCTCGAACACGGCCTGGTCCAGGCGATTGCTCTTCTCCAGATCCTGCACCATCTGCGGGCAATGCTCCCGCCAGTGTTTCAGGATCGCTTCTCCGAGGGCTGTTCGTTCCTTCACTGGAAACCTCCGCTGTCTTTTCCGCTGCTGATCCCGCGAGTCCGTCCCCGAAGAGCGAGAGCTGGTTGAAATGCGCGCGTATCGATGATCGTCCGCCGTTCTGAAACTTCCGTGCCATCGTCCGCCTTCCTTTCCGCGAAGATCTCCGGCGCGAAGGCGTGACGCGATCCTATTCCCGACTCCTTTCATTGCGGTCGCACGTATACCTTGGATCTCGCATCGGAAGTTGTGTACTCCTCATTTTAACCCATCAGCGCTGAAGATTCCGTTAACGGCGGCGACCGTCAGCGGCGTGGGCCGCCCCGAGAAGGAAAGCGAGCGCCGCCACGACCGGTCGGTCTCCGCTGCGGCACATGCGACACAACGCCACCGACTTTCTCATGACCGCCGACCACGGTCCTGCCGCTGAGGCGCGCGTGGCCGCAGACCTCTCCGTCATCCACAACCCGCGCGTTTTCGAAGACCTGTGAGTCCCCGTAGGCCAGTCCGTTGTCGCGGACTTGTCCCTGGCCGAAGACCATTGCATTGTCGAAGACCAATCCCCTTTTGAAGACCCACCCATCCTCAAAGACTTGTCCATTGCCGAGAACCTGCCCCCGATCGCTGACGCGCCCGTGGTCGTAAACGCGCGCACGGCCGAAGATCTGCGCGTCGCCCGATACCACGGCGTCATCGTAGACCATTGCGTCGTCGGCGACCCAGCAATCGCCGAGCTGGCTCAGGTTGTGCTCTGACGCGACAAAGCCGCCCAGACTGCCCGCTTTTACGTTGCCGAAATCCTTAAGCGCCCGAATGCGGTACAGCGTTGCACGCGCCATGATGATCTGCTGATCCGACACGAGTTCGTATTTCTTCTCCCCTTGGAGAAAGCTGTCTGTGACCGACATCTGACACACCGCTCCTACTTTCAGTATGCCAGTTAAAAGTTAATAAGCAGTTACCGTACAGCCACGGGGTGCTGTGCCCATCGGGGATGACGGTTTCCGAAACCCTGCGCGCCGTGAACATCGCGCTTGGAACGGCTGTCTGCAGGAGCTGAGCAGAACGTTCCGGAGGTCCTTTGCACATTGACACTAGAGCCCGAATAAGCGAGACTCGATACATCTTCAGCGCATAGGCGCCTGAAGCTTGCCAAAGGGGGGGCGCGACTGTAGTGGGGGTGTGGCTCACATTTGCCAAACGGCATCTGCACCCAGGAGGTGTCACGCGGGTAAAGGTCCGTTTCGTTGCCACTGCCGCTCTGCTCGTTCTGGCCACCCTCGTTCTGGTCATCCTCGTTCCGCCGACGCGCGCGACGACCACTCCGAGGAGAGTAACGGTGACCGTCTACGAGAAGGGCCAGCCGACGGCAATTGCGGACCTGGCCATGGCCGCAAAACTTCGGCTTTTGGTTGAGGATGTAACCGCAGACGCCCGTGATGGTACCATCATGGAGATCGTTAACGACTATGCGATCGAGCAGAGCAAGAAGGTCGACGCAGTTGAAGTCGTTTATTCGCCGCCACACGTGGTTAAGTACGCTCTCTGGCCCGCCGGCGAATCCGCACGGGCTGTATCAGCGATTCTCGTATCCTTGCCAACCGAAAACGGAGCCGTTGTGTACGTCAGGGGACCGACCGAATCTCACTACGTCTCTGGACCTCACGGTGCTGATCCAAGTAGTAGTGCACTTAACGAACTCAGGACACTCATCACCCGAAATTCGGCGCGTTGAAGTACTGCGCCACACTAGGAGGCGGCGATGCAGTATCGTGCTCGCGCAGTTATCCCACTTGTTGTCATGGTCTTCATTGCGTCACCTAGCCGTGCGGCCCGCCTGACCTGCTTGACGGGTACTGATTCCGCTGTCGTCGGTGACATCTCGGAAATTGCCGCCACCCGCGGCGCTATCGACAGCACGTGCATTTGCTCTGACTTCGACGGCACACCGGGGAAGAGCCACCGGCAATACGTTGACTGCGCCTGGCAAGTGGTCAAGCAAATGGTGGCTAACAACTCACTGCGCGCTCAATGCAAGATGACCGTGAAGGCCTATTATGCGAAATCAACATGTGGGCGTCCAGCGAGACAGGATATGGTGCCCTGTGTCACTCGAACTGCAAAGGGTCAGGTCCGATGCGGCATTCGCAATGCCGCCCGCTGTTCCAGGGCTTCGCGAGCGTCTGCGTGCAGGGGGTTCAGCGCATGCATCGGCGCGGCGGACACCAATGGTGACGGCCTTATAAATCACATAGACACTGGAAGTTGCGCGATAGATCCACAAGAAGCTACGGACATTTTTTCTACGATGTCTGCGGTGTCAAATGACATTCCATCGCTGATCGCCAGCTATGGAGCGGACACCGCAAGGGCGATGGTCATTGATGAACTGAAGCAGCAGGCGACCGTCGCTGTTGCCGAAGTTTCCAGCGATGGCAGCACCGTCTCGATCGTGTTTTCGAACGGACTCTCGGGCGCTCTCCTCGTCAATGAACCAGGCACGTGGGGCTACCCGTCTGAAAACTCCGGCTTGGTTGCCTCGTCTGTGGCGAACGCTTGCTTTCAGGACAACACACTTCCTTGCGACACTACTGCTGACTGCAATTCTCTTGGGGCATGTTTTCCTCTAGGTGAGCCGGAGATAGAGCAGATCTACCAACACCTAAACCAAGACACGTGCCTAGCGCCGAATGTGGCCGTCTTGCGTAATGCGGATGTTTCCGTTGATTTTCTCAAGAGTCTGTGGCGTTACGGCATCATTAGTCTTTCGGCCCATGGTGGCGTGACGGATGTGAACGATCTAGCGTCACTGACCGGAGGACTAATCAGGGACCAAGTGTTTCTCGACTCGGCAGAGCGGGCGGAGTTATTCACCGTGCCTGTGCTTGGTTACACTTTCCCCACAACGCATTTTAGCGATTGGTATACTGGAAGGCTGGTGCTAACCAACAATAATCATTTTGCCATTACCCCAGGCTTCGTCTCCTACTATAGCCTGGGGCATAGGTATCCAAATAGCCTTGTATTGCTCACCGCATGTCACAGCTGGGACAATCTGAGTCTTGCGAATGCCTTTTTTGGCAGCGGCGCTGGCGCTGTGTTGGGATGGACCGAAACCGTCACCGCTCCCGTTGCGGCGCAGGCGAAGGATGCATTGCTGACCCAGATGATAGATCAGAATCAAAGTGTCACCGCAGCCTATGCGGCAGTGTTAGGCGCTGGCATGGGGCGCGATCCCAAGGGGGGCCAACTGCATTTGGGGAACGTGGACGATCTGCATCTCCCGAATGCGGCAAACGCCTGCGGAACCGGCACGCCGTCGCCTCAAACGCCGACTGACACTCCAACTCGTTCATTTACCCCGACCCCAACTGACACGCCGTCCCCGACTCCTACCTCAACCGGCGCGGTTCGGTTCGTGGATAATGGTGACGGCACGATTACCGACAACCAGACTGGGCTGATGTGGGAGAAGAAGTCCGACGACGGCAGCATTCACGACAAGGACAACTTCTACACCTGGGGAAGCACTGGAGCGAACAGTCCAGACGGCACTGCCTCCACGATCTTTCTAACCACTTTGAACGCGACCGGGTTCGCGGGACACTCGGACTGGCGCTTACCAAGCGAGGAAGGGCGGAATGCTCCATTCACTGGCCCCAAGGAATTGGAGAGCATTCTGGAGGCGCCGTTGCCCCCGGTGTTTGATACGGGCTGCACGCCGGGTTGCACCGTGACGGACTGCAGTTGCACGCCGATCTCCTTTATAACTTGGTCCGCTACGAGCTACGTTTCCAATCCGTTGTTTGCATGGCACGTGAGCTTCGGCACTGGTGCCGTGTCCACCATGTTAAAGGCCTTCCCCGGTTACGCTCGCGCAGTCCGTAGCAGTTCGTGATTCAATCATCCCGGCTTAATTGTCGGCTTCTTCCTCACCGCGCGGGCCTTCTCTGCTTTTGCCGCGCTACGATTGAAGGTCCCTCATCCCACGGCTCTCCATTGAGATACCATCTGTTCGAGCCAAGCGCCCCTTCGGTGGCGGGACCATCTTCCCGGTGATGCTTCCCGTTGCGCAGCCATTCCTTGGAGCCGTCCGCACGTACAATGGCGGGTCCATCTTCGCGATGTTCCTTGCCGAACTGGTACCACCGTTCCTCGCCACCAGGCCCTATCACTGCCGGTCCGCCGTCCCGATGAAGAACGCCATAGAGGAACCACAGCACCCTTCCGTCAGCTTCGACCCTCATCTCTACGCCGTCTTCTTCCTCTGCCATCCATAGAGCCTCCCCGCTTTCTTAAGTTTGCCAGAAGAGTCTTAACGATCCGTTAATCCTCCTCGCCCGAAAGCCGAGCATGGCTTTCCTAGGCACGACATCGGCTCGCACGCACTCATCGAGCAACGGCCAGTGATCGTGATTCTTGGCTGTACGGTGTCGCCAGTGTCTCCTTTGAAGGCGTGTTTCCAAACCCTTCGGATCGTCTGATTCCTGCCATACGCGTGCGCTTCCCGCGTCAACAGGAAGAATCGGTTCCCCCGCAAGCGGTCCCCCCAATTTTCCTGATTGACGCCGCGCCCTGGCGCATGGCGGCGGGGACTCATCCCTTCGGGGATTTGTTCAACCACGAGAACAGGAGACCAACATGCCCTACGAAATACAGCACAACACGCTGACCGAAGGCTGGATCAATGCGTGGCTCTACGACGAAGGCGACGGCTTGAAGCCGGAAACGTTCGTCAGCCCACAAGAAGCCGAGGCCGCCCTCGGTGAATACCTTCGGGACCTCTTAGAGGAATTCTACGCTGGTCATATCCTGCACTACGACCACGAGGCGTACCGCATCCGGTACGTGTCCGGTGCATCAATGCAACCCCATCACCAAGGAGAAAACCAATGACCGACATCACCAATATCCCCCTCGACAGGCTCACCATCTGGGACGGCAACGTCCGCAAGACCCAGAACAAGGGCTTCATCGACGAGCTTGCCGCGTCCATCAAGGCCCACGGCCTGCAACAGAATCTCGTTGTCAGGAAGCAGGGTAGGAAGTTCGCCGTCGTCGCCGGAGGCCAGCGCCTCAAGGCGCTGAACCTGCTCGCCGCAGCCGGTGCGATCCGCAGCAACCATCCCGTCCCATGCAAGATCGCCGAGGGCGAGAGCGACGCAACCGAGCTGAGCCTTGCCGAGAACGTGGTGCGTGACGACATGCACCCCGCCGACCAATTCGAGGCGTTCCGGCTGTTGATCGACAAGGGTGCACCCGTGGAAGACGTTGCCGCCCGCTTCGGCGTCACCACCGCCGTGGTGACCCAACGCCTGAAACTCGCCCGCGTCAGTCCGGTCATTCTCAACGCCTATCGCGACGGGACGCTGACCCTCGAAAAGGTCATGGCCTTTGCCGTCTCGGACGACCACGACGCGCAAGAGCGGGTCTTCGCCGGCATCGGCAACTGGCGAGACGCGCGGGAGATCCGCGCTGCCCTTACCGAGGGCGACACCCCCGCGACCGACCGGAGCGTCCGGTTCGTCACACTCAAGGCTTACGAGAAAGCCGGAGGCGCGACACGCCGCGACCTCTTCAGCGAGGACGATGACGGCATCTTCATCGTCGATACCGCCCTGCTGCACAACCTGGCCATCAAGAAGCTCGAAAAGGTCGCGAAGCCTGTGCGGAAGGAAGGCTGGAAATGGGTCGAGGTACGGACATCGTTCCCCTATGAAGAGAGTGCGCAATTCCACCGGTATCATCCGGAACGGGAATCCCTGTCACCCGAGGACGCGGCCCGGCTCGAAGCCCTTGAACAGGAATACGATGCCGTCCTGGAGCTCTGGCACAGCGGCGACGAGGACGATCCTCGCCCCGGCCGTCTGGATGAGATCGAGGAAGCAATTGACAAGCTCGAAGACCGCGACGACGTCTCGCCGCCAGGCTCCCTGGCGATCGCTGGCGCGGTGGTGTCCATTGGCCACGAGGGAAAGGCGAGCATTCACCGTGGCCTGATCCGACGCGACGACATACCGAAACGAGCTGCCAAGGCCAAGGCACGGCGTGATACCGGAGACGCCGCGAGCGAAGACGACCAATCGCCCCCTTTCTCCGCTGCGCTTACCGAAAGTCTCAGCGCTGAAAGATCCGCGGCGCTTGCCGCCGAACTTTTGCAGCGCCCGGAGATTGCTCTCGCGACTGTCGTTCACGCCATCGCATCGAGGATTGTTCTCGGCAATCGCTCGGCTGTCAGCAGCCTTGAGATTGCGGCTTCGCCCCAATCGCTGCACAGGGTCGAAGGCTCCAAAGCCTTTGCCCAGCTTGAAGCGGCCCGTCAAACCTGGGGTCAGCAGCTACCGGGCACGTCCGATGGGTTCTGGACGTGGTGTCTCGAACAGCACCAGAGCGTGCTCCTGGACCTTCTGGCTTTCTGCGCGGCCACCACCGTCAATGCCGTGCAGGTCAAGAGCGACAAGGCGGACAGCGGAAGGTTCCGCCACGCGGCTATGCTCGCATCAGCCCTGAGCCTCGACATGAACACATGGTTCACGCCGACTGCCGCCAATTACTTCAACCGGATCAGCAAGCCGCAGATTCTCGCCGCGTTGCGCGAAGCCAAGGGCACTCCGCCCGCGCCCGCCTGGGAAAAGCTGAAAAAGGCTGACCTTGGCGCTGTCGCCGAACGCGAAACGTCCGGCATCGGCTGGCTGCCTCCGCTGTTGCGGTAGCCGCAGCGAGCAGCATTCGTCCAAGTCCGCCGTCGCTTGCTTGCGCCCGTGTGGTGCGCGCAGCCGGCGCCTTCTCTATTGCACGGCACAAAGCCTCGACGCTTCAGTTCCTGATCCTTGCCGTACGCGACGGTGTGACGTTCGATAAAGCGGAATGCGGTGATCCTGTTTCCGGTTCCCGTTCCGGTGTTGTCAGCCGTTCTCCTGAAAGCCGTGTTTGCAAAACCCCTTTGGCATCGTCTCATCCCTGCCATGCGCGGGCGCTTCCCGCATCAACAGGAAGAATCGGTTCCCCCTGAAGGTTGCCCCCAATTTTCCTGATTGACGCCGCGCCCTGGCGCATGGCGACGGGGACTCATCCCTTCGGGGATTTGTTCAAACACGAAAAAGGAGAAACGACCATGACAACACCAACCGAAACGACCAAAGAGAAACAGATACCGGCCTTCTACATCTTCGACACCGTCGAGGCAGACGGCAAGAAGGAAAACAAGCGCGTCGGCGCCGCCTTCGCCCACAAGAAGGGCAACGGCTACAGCTTCCTCATCAACGGCAAACGCTACGCGGCATTTCCACCGAAGCCGAAAACCGCAGCCGAAACCGTCCAGCCAGAAGCAACCGGAGGGAAGGGCGCGTAGCGCCCTTCTTTCCTCAAGACAGGAGGCCATCATGCATTACGGATTGTACCCACGGGCAAAGAGAACGCTTGCCGACCACCACATCGAAGAACTCGTAGAAGTGCTGGGCGAAGTGCTGGCCGTGCCGGAGCTGAGGTGTATCGAGCCGGAGGAGCTGTTCGACTCGACGCGGGAAATCATCGCCAAGGCCAGCGTAGTACGCAGCGCCGTCCTCGATGAACTAGCCCCGGTGGAAGGTGCGCCGTGACGCGGCACACCTCCGTTGGGAACCTCAGCCGAATTGATCTGAGAAGTCATCTCGCCGCGCGTGACTTTGCTAAGTTTATCGAGGCAAGCAGGTTCAATCGACTAAGCGATCCGTCAGTCCGCTTCAGGGTGGCGTTTCAGCTTTGTCAGCATTTCTCCTTGAAGCCGTATTTGAAACCCCCTTTGGCATCGTCTGATCCCTGCCATGCGCGGGCGCTTCCGCATCAACAGGAAGAATCGGTTCCCCCTGAAGGTTGCCCCCAATTTTCCTGATTGACGCCGCGCCCTGACGCATGGCGACGGGGACTCATCCCTTCGGGGATTTGTTCAAACACGAAAAAGGAGAAAACGATCATGACAACAGCAACCGAAACGGCCAAAGAACAGCTACATCTGACGCAGCACGATCGCGAACAGCTGCAAATCCTGGAATACATCGCCACCAATACCCGTGAAGGTCTTACGAAGGGCGACATCCGAACCCTTCGCGCCTACGGTAAGCTCGCGAAGAAATAGCCGGTAGCACCTCGGGCAACCGTCGGGCAGGAGCGCCGCAGTAGCGGCGCTTTCGCGTCGAGCACACAACTAACGGAGGCCATCGTGCACAAGCCACCTACAGTCGCGACCGAAGCAATGCGCTACTAACGCTGCCGCGTTTCAGGCGTTACCACCGCAGGAGTCGCCTGCGGTGGATCGCCGGGCGCTAGAGGCAGGGACCGCGGGGCTGTGGTCGGACGACCACGCGCCGCTTCGCTTGCTCGCAATAGATGTTGTCGAGCGATGTCATCGCCGCGTACCATTCCAGCGAGCCTTCCTTCGCTTGACCAAGCTCCCGTAAGATCAGGCCCAGTAACGCCACCAGTTCGGTGTCGCTGAATTCTTTCAGTTCCATGCGTGTCATGAAGTTCATGTTCTTCTCCTCTGCATCTGAGGCCCCGACAACCGAGGCCTTTCGTGCTTGAGGGGAGGCGCGGCCATGGCGTGAGCCGCATCCGACATGCTTTGCATGTGCAACATGGAGGACCGCAACGCAGAGAAGGAGCCTTGCGCTTGCGGCTTCACACGCCGGCCGTGCTAAACCGGATTTTCGAAAGGCCTGTGAGAGGGGAATTGGCAGAAGGAAGAAGGAGCCACCTGAACCTCGCGCGTTGAACTGCACAATCACGCGCTTGCTGAACGGAAATTACTGTACGCACTGATCAATAATCTCATGGGCGCTTGGCGGAAGGATGAGTTGGAACTGGCTGCTTTTAGTTGACAGCAGCAAATTAGCTTTCGAGAAATCGGCCGAATGCGATATAGTCCGCGCCACCGGGGGTTGGCTGACACTTGATCAAAGTGAGCACAGGACCGACAAGTCCGACGCGCATGTGGCGGCACGCACCGGCTATTCTGATTGCGTGCCTGTGGGCCGTGTCGTCCTCTGCCCAGGTGCCCGAGTCGGTGATCGAGCGTATTGTTGAACTGAGAGTTCAACGCGAACAGAATATCCAGCTTGGCTTGGAGCACCGGATCGACCCGCGCACATCGGCTCTGCGCAGCCGCGGCATCAATGCCGAACTGAGCGCCCTTCAAGAACCGATCTGGCATCTGCCGTGGGAGGTGCAGCGGCAGGTCATGGGCCGGATCAGCGCGCTGACGAAAGCCCGCCTTGAGACGGCGATGCCCCGGCGGCAAGCCCCAGATCCGCCATTGAGGCAGCAGCCACCAGGGGTGAAGCGACCTGACGGTCGCGACATCCCGCAACATCGTGCCCCGCAGCAGCCGCACGCGAACAAACATCCGCCGCTTCCGCCGAGCGTATCGCGGCACCAGCCTGCGGTTCCGCCCCCGGTGGTCCCTCACGCACCAAAGCCTCCCGCAAACATCCCTCAGCCGCAGCCCGCCTACGGCGGCGGGGGCCTCGGCTGGCAAGCGTGGCTCCCGTCGCAAATTCCGTGGTGGCTTCTGCGCCGCGCCTTCTACCCCGGCGCAATCGGAGCGATCTTGCTGTTCCTGCGATGGGTGCCAAACAGAGCCATGAGACAGCCAGTGGGGAGAGTCAAACGCATCCTTGGCGCCTTGGTCCGCTGGAGGAGGTGGTTTTATGGCTTGGTTCTCGTGCTCTTGTGGTGTTGGATTGCGCCGCCCAATCACGACCCTTACGAATTCATCTTCCGTTTCGGCATTGTGATGGGGGCCTTCGGGCTCATCGCATTGCTTCGCTGGATTTCGGAATCGATTTCGGGATGGATTTCGGCGCACACAGATCAGGAGTCGGCGCCCCCTCTTTCCGACACATACGGCACCGCGCGCTACGCGAACTTGCAGGGTTATTTGTGGAGCGACGCCGACTACGTTTCGGAGGGGGTGTTCCTTGGAAAGAGTAGCATTCCAAGCTGGCGTTGGGTGCGGATCGACGCAGCCGGCGTGCCTATCTGCACTACACCGGAACATCACACCCTCATTGTCGCCCAGACGCGCACCGGGAAGGGGACGCGGGTGATTGTTCCGACCCTGCTCCGCTACGCGGGCTCCGCGCTGGTCATAGATCCCAAGGGCGAAAATACAGCCATCACCGCGTCCATCCGCAAGAACCACTTGAGTCAGGACGTTCATCTTCTGAACCCGTGGAATGAGCTGGCCGCCCATTTCGAGGAGCGCGGCCTCCAGTCGGCGACCTACAACCCCCTCGATATCCTCGACCGGAACGACCCGAACGCGGTGGCGATCGCGCAAACGCTGGCCGGCGCCATCTGCCCGATGCCCGCACACAACGATGACCCCTTTTGGGCCGGAAATGCCGCCGCGATACTGACGGCGGTGTTCCTCTGGCTGGCAGATCAGCCCGGCGAGCGGAAGACGCTCCGCCGAGCGCGCGAAATAATCAGCGTCCCAAAGGGAGAGTTTGAGGCGAATTACCTAACCCGTATGGCCGCGAGCGAAGCCTTTTCCGGCGCCATTCGGGAACTCGCCGCGCCTTTTGTCGGTATGGCCGAACGGACGTACAGCGGGATTATGACGAACCTGAGCGAAAGCACCCGCTTTCTCAGTGATCCGCAAATCAAAACCGCCACCGAAACCTCGTCCTTTTCGATGCAGGATCTCGCGACGAAGAACACCACGGTCTACGTCGTCATCCCCACCGATCGCATGGACACACAAAAGACGTGGCTGCGGCTCGTGATCGCCTCGGCGCTGCATATTTTCAAGCACCCGGACACGAAGCTCCGCTCACGGCGCCATCGCTGTCTGTTCCTGATCGATGAATTTCCCGCACTCGGTCGCCTCAACGAAATGCCGCGCGACATCGCGACGATGAGCGGGTTTGGGGTGGATTTCGCGCTCGTCGTCCAGGATCTCGGGCAGATCAAGGACCACTACGGAGAGGCACGCAGCGAGATTATCAACAATTGCGCCTACAAATGGTTCTGCAACATCGGCGACCTTGAGAGCGCAAAATACCTGAGCGAAAGCCTCGGCAAAGAAACCGTCCACACGGTCAGCGAGTCCTCGTCCACCGGCCATGGCGGTAGCAAAACCGCCAGCACGTCGTATGGCGAAACAGGGCGGTCGCTATTGACCCCCGACGAAGTTATGCACCTTGGAAGAGACGTGGCAATCGCCCTGCAACCAGACGACAGACCCCATTATTTGCGGCCGATCGACTATTGGAACCTGCCAAATGCCTTTTCGCTTGTGAAGCAGCGCTGCCCGCAACTCTATTGGGACCCGCCACTGGCTTATGACGAACACCCAGACCACCCGGGATCGGGATCAGCTGCGAGACGTAAAACCAAACCCCAACCAAATATATCGCGGGTGAAAGAGGTGACGAAAGCGCGGCCACAATTCAAGCCGGTGGAATACATCAAATCCTCGCTCAGATTCCTGGGAGGCGGGAAGGATAAAGAGCGGTAACCGTGAAACCAAGTCGCATTGAAATCACCAAATCAAGGGAAGGAGCCGCAAAAACTGTGGCAACAAATTCTGGCGAGGGCGGTTCGCGGAATTGAGCCCCTGAAATGTGCTGACTGACGCCGTCAACTTATACCACGGGCCGAAACCACTAAATGCATGCCATGCCCGTTAATTCTTTCTTAACGGCTTCACGAATGGCGGTACGGGAAGGCATAATTGTCGGCCGAATATCTGAAGAGGCGAGGACGGAAGGAGGGGTGAGCCGGTTGCATTCGGAAGGTCAGGCTCAGTGATAAGAGAGAATATCAGTGGAGATTCTTGCGTGTGGAGCTGGCAGAATTAACCCATCACGCGGCGAATCGTGGTATAATGCAGGAAGAAAAGACCACGCCACCGACGTTAATCTTTCCTGAACGGACTCGGTGGTATACTGGGATCAGAAGGGAAGAGTGTCACTTATCGTGCGTGGCAAGCCATGCGCGGATATCCGCGCAGCTTGGCAAGGGGGGTCACTTCGTCCCCCCGTTGCATCCCTCCAGATGGCGCAGCGGGAGCTGCGCAGCAGGGGTTCCACCCCTGAAACCCGGCGGCGGGCGCCAGAGCCGCAGAGCAAGGGGCCTTTGCGCCCTTGCAGCGCAGCACAGAAATAGAGCTGCGCAGGCCCGGTGGCGGAGATAAGCACCGGGCAGAAGGGGCTCTACCCCTTGAACCCCCGCGCAGCGGGTTATGTCAATATCTGCGCACAGGGATGCTGGCATCCCAAACCCCAGGCCGGGCTGTCCGTCCCCGGAGGGGGGCTTGACCGCGGCCCGTCGGAAGATCGACGGGGCTTGGGACGGAGCAAAAGGGGGGGGCCTATGACTACCGCACCGGAAGTACGCACGGTCGACAAATGGACGGCACGCAAGATCGCCGTCGACCTCGAATTGACCGACGAGGAGGAGGCCATGCTGACGGCGAGGGCAGCCCAACAGGGGCTGACGCTGGAGGAATATATCCGAACGCTTCTCAGCTGCCCGCCGTGACACGGTGCGCCAATGGCCAGCGGAAGCGATAAACGACGCCGTTCCCATCAGTCCCTGATCCGGTGGACAGATGATGAGTTCAGCGCCATTTCGGAGAAAGCGGACAAGGCCGGCCTCGCTGTCGCCGCCTTTATGCGTGCCGTCGCCCTCGGCGATCCAGGCCCCCGCGCCCAGCGCCGCCCGCCGGCCGACCATAAGGCGCTCCGGCAGATTCTAGGAGAACTTGGCCGCGTCGGGAATAACATTAACCAGATCGCCCGTGCGCTGAATTCCGGAGAATCAGCCAGCCTTCCGGATCTACGCGAAGCGCTCCGCGTATACCTGGAGATCCGCAACAGGATTTTCGACGCCCTCGGCAAAAACCACGGACCCGGCAACGGACCCGGCCCATGATTATCAAGGGTGGCAGCCGTGCGGCACCATCCCAGCTCGCCTGGCACCTCCAGCGGCGTGACACCAACGAGAAGATCGAAATCCTCGAACTCCAGTCGCCGGCTCCCAGCCTGGGCGAGGCATTCCGCGACTGGCAAACCCTCGTGGAAGGGACACGCGGCAGCAAGGGCCTGTACCACGCCAATATCGATCCCGCCAAGGATTACACCATGACGCGGGAACAATGGCAGCGCTCCGTGGATGTCCTTGAGAAGGAACTCGGCCTTGAAGGCCAACCCCGCGCCATCATCATGCACGAGAAACACGGCCGGGAGCATATCCATGTCGTCTGGGCACGGACCGACATCGACCGGATGATCGTGCGCTCTGACAGCCAGAATTATCTTGCCCACGAGCGCGCCAGCATGGCTCTGGAGCAGGAATTCGGGCACGAGCACGTACCGGGTAAACACGCAAAGCGGGACCGCGACAAGCAGCCAGAATTCCCAAAGGCCGAAGCCAACCAGGCGGAATGGCAGCAGGGAGAACGGACCGGCATCGACCCCGCTGCCCGGAAGGACCAGATCACCGCGCTCAAACAGTCCTGCGATAATGGGCAGGCCTTCAAGACGGCCCTGGAGGAGCAGGGCTATATTCTTGCCAAAGGCGACCGCCGCGACTTCGTCATTGTCGACGAGACGGGAAGCATTCACAGCCTCGGTCGCCAGATCCGCGACCTGAAGGCCGCCGATTTGCGCAAGTTCATGGAGAGAATCGACCGCGCCGCCCTGCCAAGCGCGGCAGAAGCGGTCGACTATCAACGGCAGCGCGCCGAGGAGCACCTACGCCAGAAATACGAGGAGCCGGAGTCACGACCAGAAGAGAAGCAGCCGCAACACATACACCAACACGAGCCGTCCAATCAGATGGACGATATCGACCGCGAGGAACAACTCCGGCGACAACATCAGGCACCTGAGCCGCCACATCAGCAGGAATATGATGAGCACCAAAGGCGGCAGGAAGGCCAGCGATCGGAAACCTCGCGACGCTATTCTGATCAACCAGACATCGACGGCCTCGGCGCCATCATCGAAGTTGCCGTTACGCCCCTCACCGAAGCGCTCCGAGCGATCCTCGACTACCGCTCCGCTGGGGAGCGCGAATTTCCTGATGAGCAGGCGAGGCAGCGCAAGCAAGCTGCGTCAGCACAAACCCCGCGACGCTATCCCAACCAACCCGACATCGACGGCCTTGGCGCCATCATCGAAGTGGCTGTTACGCCCCTCACCGAAGCCCTCCGAGCGATCCTCGATTACCACTCCGGTGGGGAGCGCGAATTTCCGAATGAGGAGGCGAGGCAGCGCCAGCAAGCTGCGTCAGCGCAAACCCCGCGACGCTATTCCAAGCAACCCGACATCGACGGCCTTGGCGCCATCATCGAAGTGGCCGTGACGCCGCTCACCGAAGCCCTCCGAGCGTTCCTCGACTACCGCTCCGGTGGGGAGCGCGAATTCCCGAATGAGGAGGCGAGGCAGCGCCAGCAAGCTGCGCCAGCGGAAACCCCGCGACGCTATTCCAAGCAACCAGACATCGACGGCCTCGGCGCCATTATCGAAGTGGCCGTTACACCCCTCACCGAAGCACTCCGAGCGATCCTCGACTACCGATCCTCTGGGGAGCGTGAACTCCTTAATGAGGAGGCGAGGCAGCGCACGCCAGCTGCGCCAGCGGAAACCCCGCGACCAAATGTCGACGGGCTCGGCGCAATCCCGCAAGAGCAAACCGAAGCCGCCCGGCGCGAACAGCGAGAACTATCCACCGCACTCACGCGCTTTTTCGGCGCAATACAGGACGTTATCCTTCCCGATCGCGCCATCCGGCGACAGGACGAACGTCAGCAGGAGAAACCGGAGCAGCAGAAACTGGAGCAGAAACCGGAGCAGGAAAAACCCGAACAGGAGAAACTCGCGAAGCAGAAACCGGAGCAGGAGAAGCCGGAGCAGCAGAAACCCGCACGGGAAGAACAGCAGGAACACCAACCAGAAGAACAACAAGAGCATCAGCGGCAGGAAGAAAAGGAGCAGAGGGATCAGGGGCACCAGCAACAGGAAACGCCAAAGCCAGCTGAATCAGTCCCGGACCCCATTCAGGCCGAAACCGAGGCGCTCAAAAAGGCCGTCGCCGAACGCCAGACCGAGGAGCGTCGCCAGATCATCCAAGCCCATACAGACGAAATGAAACGACTCCGCGATGCAATCGCCCTCGACACAGAAGAAAAACTCGACCGCTTCGACGCCACGCAGCAAGCCGAGGTCGAAGCGCGCGCTCGGCGCCAAGAGAAACAGGCCCTGACCGGTGTCGCAGAGTTCATCAGCTCCGTCCAAGACTTCTTCCAGCCGGCCCGCGCCGCCGAACGCAAAGCCGAGCGCCAGCGCGAAGACCAACAATTCGTCGCGCGCCAGAAGCAAGAGCGCGACGACTACGCCGCGCTCTTGCAGAAGACCAACGAACTGGAAATCCAGAACGTCACAGAGCGGCACGAGCTGCGTCTCGATGAGCATGCTGCCAGAGGCGAGGAGGAACTCGACCGATATATTAGAGAACTCGAGTCTGCCCGCGTGCTCCAGGCAGAAGTTGAAGAACGCCAGAGAGCGCGCGAAGAGGAGCTTGCCAGGGACGGTCCCGAGAGGCCGCCACCACGACGCGCACGCTGAGCGGCTCTCGCTTCTTGCGACCAAAGCTGAGCCGCTTCTTTAACCAGGTTGCCAAGAGGGTTCGCCCGCCGGTCTCCCGCTTCATCGGGGGAGCCGCCGCCCTCATGCCGCCGCTGCCGTCGTTCTTCTCGTCGCGGTTCCTGCCGCACATTCCGTCCAGGTTTCTCGCGAAGCCGCCAAAGCCGCCACGGCGGCCGAGCGGCGACTGGCCGCGCAAGCCTGACAGCCCGCCCCGATAAATGACGATCGCCCGAGGATCGCTATTTCATCCCATCGGCATGGGGGCCATCTTCAATGCCCTCCAAGGTCCCAATATAGAATGACTCGATCGTCAGACCGAAGTTTTGGAATTCCGGCTCAATTTCGGCGCGAAGAAGCGCCTCGATTTCCTTCCGACTCGCACGAGCCTCAGCCAGCGAGCGTGATTCCACTATTTGATGTGCACGTGAGTATACGATGGGCGCCAGTGTATCCATGAAGTGGCTGCCGCTTGTCCCAAATACCGCCTGATAGGGATTCACGATGCGACACATGAGCTGGAGATCCATCCTCGCCCCGGTCCCATCTGCAAGTCTTAGGAGACCACCTGGCCTCCCGACGTCGAAGCATAAGCTATATGACAACGGAGTTATTGGTATTGAGCTGGTTTTCACCGCTTCGCGGACCAAGCTTCCAATTGTTATGCGATCAAGCTGCAAGCCAACCTTGGAGAATTCATGTCTCAATTCCTCCAGAAGGCGGAGCTCAGCCTCCCTCCTATGCAGCTTTGCTTCATCGAACGAGTAAGGCTCCAGGAGATAGCATGCTCTCGCATGGAGCAGTGGCGTAAACGCTTTCACGCACGCTGCATGATCCTTGAAATGTTGGAGAAACGAGAAGATGTCCTTCACCGTGTACGAGACGCGCAGCTTTGCGTATGCCGTGATGCCGTCGGCAAAAGCAAAGCGATGCCCGCGATCATTTGAAGTTTTCGCGGACGTAACGTTGGCAGCGGGCGAATACGGTCGCGAAAAAAATAATCGGTGAACGGCCATTACAACTCCGGATACCGCGAACACCCCAACGCCGGAAAAAATCCACTCCCTATTGCTCCAGATTAGTGTCAGGATGTGTTCCATTTGCATTTGCTCCCAGCGCCTTGCCTAAGCAAAATTGCGCTGCCGTGATCAGTCGTTGCCTATGCTCTGACTGGCCACACCATCACTTCGCTGTTGCCAGCCGCATCTCAGGTTGTCCCTCACGACGTCGGCGCCGCCTTCGAACCTTGCCCCTTCCCGGAGCCCGGCGGCCTTCCCGGTTTCTTTGGTGTATCCGCGCCCGTGGCTTTTGTTGACACCACCCGGTAGCCCATCTGCCCCAGCGCGGCATTCAGGTCTTCAATCAATTTCTTTTCCCTTGCCGCCATCGCCTGCTTGTCTGCCAGCAGGCTCTTCACGCATTTCACCAGACCATCCTCTTCAGGTTCCGCCACAAAACCCTCCTTTGATTAGCGCTGTCCTTTTACGTCGAGAACGTGAAAATGTCTTCGTGCCGGCGTCGATATTCCGCGTCAGTTTCCGCGCGTCCGAGGTCTACGCGCCTCGGGATTCGGATGGCCTTCGTGTGTGTGGCACTCCGGCCATCCCCAAGGCCGAGACTGACTCATTCATGAATATCCTCTTCGAACGCGCGCGGATTATCCGCTGCCAGGGGCCTGCTGACAAGCAAAGCGCGGACAGTTTCATCAGTCCAGAGAAGCCTCTCGGGCTTGCCCTTTTCGATCGTGTGCCTTTTCCGACGGATCTCCAGGTTCTTCGCCAGAGGCAGAACTTTGCGGCCGGGTTTTTCACTCGTGATGGTACAATCGCGAATCAGAAGATCCACCCAGCCTCCGTCATCCCGGATCACTTCGGCAATCAGGACCCAGTCGCCGATATTCAGGACGCGGCCACGCTTGCGCCGGGGTTGTTGCCAAACGCCTTCGTTCCAACGGATGACATCCGCCTTAATAAAACTGCTACCGCAAGAAACCCACTCTGCCACCATGCCTCCCACTGATCCTCTTCCTGGTCTTCCATTTCATCAGCATCTTCATCGCCATCGTTGTCATGGTCGTCTTATTCCTCCAGAAGAACCCATCCGCCTGGTCACGGCAAGGATTTCATGCGGGAGCCCGTCATCGTTCTTGAAGTCGGCCGCCGGCCTTCTGGAAAAACCATAGGAATAGGCCCATTGATCGCCGCAATAGGGCACGGATCACGGCTTCGCCTCGATCTTGGCGTTGACATAGAGCTTCCAGCCTTTGTTGCGGTACGAACGCTTGCATGACGCCTTCGGTACGAGCAGCGTCGACTGGTGTGCGTGTTCCCGCACGTACTCTTTGAGACCCGCTGTCTTAGCGCCAAAGCGGAGATGCTCCAGCAGGTATCCAAGACGCTGTGCCCAAGGCACGGGCGCCGTCTCGGCAACGACGACGAGCTTCTCGGGGTCTAGGCGCTCCGCCAACTCAGACAGAATAGTTGCCACCTGACCAAGCCCACCCGCGTGATCCGCATAACCGACGAGATCTAGCGCCGTTGCCTCCGGCGATGACACCAGGACCGTGCCCCGCGGCGTATTGAAACTCTGAACGGGCACGTCTGCGATGCGTTTCCGGGCCATGAACGCTACGCGCACGACGCCACACTGGATTGACCGTCGGTTCTTCGCGAGAAAGACCTGGAATTCCTGCGGACGCTGATGGGCGGCGCCATGGTACTGTGCGGCCGACAGCAGGCCCGCGTAGTAAGACAGATCGAGGTGCTCCATCAGCGCCGGGATAAACTGGTCTGCAGGGAGACAACGGAGCGATTGATATTCCGGCGGGACGATGACATGAAAGCCCCTTGACGGAGAAGCGATGACCTTTTGCTTTGCAAGACGATTCAGTGCGAGCTTGCCGGCGACAGCGGAGACGCCAAGCGCCGCTTGCGCATCACCAGAGGCGAAGTGATAGCGCCCGCTTGCGACAAGTTTCCCGATGTAGTCTCTGGCATGGCGAAATTCCGTTTTCACATGCTGAAAGTATCATAAAGTGATACTTTACGCGTGTGATTCCTGGACTTTGGAGCAGATTCCGGAGTCGATTTCCCAGAAGACCTTGAAACTAAAGGGAATCCGTGGGACTTACACAGTGACTTACACACTTCCACATTTCTAGAAAAAAGGTCCAATGGAATCAGCTAGTTACCATGATCATCAAGGGACTTAAAATCCTGTGGGGGTTTCCCCCGTACGGGTTCGATCCCCGTCCCCGGCATTTGTTTTCGTCAACAGCATCAGGAGTTTCCAACCCCTCAGCGCCTTCGGGGTCCAATTTGGGGTCCAATTGGGCGATCTTTTCAAGTTGATCCGCTCCCCCACGCCGAAGCCATTTGCCATAGTGGCGCTTAAGGGTGTCGTACCTCACTCCGGTTTGTTCCTCTAGCCAAGTTGGATTTACGCCAGCGGTTAATGCCGTCGAGACGTAGGTGTCCTTGGTTGAGTAAAGACCGCGCACCCGAATTCCCAGCGACTTGAGACATGCGTGCCAGTGATCGAAACGTTTTGGTTCAATCGGCCTCCCCTCCGTGTTGGTGAACACATAGTCGTCGGGGGTTGCGTCTGGCGGCTTCATAGTCAGGAGGACTCGCACCGTTTCCTCCAGAAGCTGCACCGTCCGCTGTGCCTGTGGTGTTTTGGTGGCGTTGTCTTCACGCAGGTACCGGGACCGGACGATGCGGAGGATACCCAATTCCAAATTGACATCACCCCACTTGAGTCCAGCAGCTTCGGAGGGGCGCATTCCAGTCCAGAAGAGTGTATGCACGAACGCGTGAAATTGGGGATGCGGGCGGAAACGATCGCCGTCTGCTGCGCGACCAGAGTGAAACCCAAAGCGCTTCGCTTCAAACCACCAGAGAATGCGCGTTCGTTCGGTAGCTTCAAACGGGTCGGGCGGAGGGATTGGTACTCGCGGCCAGCGGATACCGTCGAACGGGTTATGAGTGAGGTGCTGGCCGATCTGGCGAGCGTCCCGCAGCATTGCCTTAAAGCTGCCGACGAGGATGTTCTTCACGTATTTCAGCGACAGGCCGCGTTCAAGCAGCTCGGCACGTAGCCCAATAATTTCCCGTGCCGACAAGTCAGCGATCGCCATCGGTCCTAGTTGCGGCAGAACGTACCCGGCAATATGCGAACGATAGTCGCGCGCTAGCGCCTTCCGCACCAACGGAGGAACTTGGTCCGTGATCCATTCGTCAAAATAGTCTTTTACCGTGACCGCTTTCGGCGTGACGTCGTGCGTGTCGGGCGCCTCAAACAACGTCAGCGGGTTCTTCCCTGCGGCAATGGTGGCACCGACCAGACAAGCAAGCGGCTCCAGCTTCTTCCGATTCTCGGGTGTATCCGTCAGCTTGGTTGAACGACCATGATATTTGCCTTCCCACCGGAACCGAAGGCGGAGCCGTCCATTATGCTGCTGTATCGAGCAACCGATGTATTTTCCGCGCCGCTTCATCTAGCCGGATCACTTTGCCATTTGCGAGGGGAATTGTCTCGCCCTCGATCGTCTCGGCCACACCATCCTCTATTAGTTGCACCACAGACCTCCACTTGAAAATGAGACGGCAGCGTGGACCATCCTGGAAATAGTGCACGCCTTTTTTGAGTTTGCCACGTGTCATCATGGTCCGGATGGCGTCTTCGGTCCACGGCGTCAGTTCCGCGAGCTGATCGATATAGAGGTACAATCGGCCAATCTCACCTCGTGATTCGCTCATTCATTCCCCCTTCCAGGCCGCATTAGTGTCAATCGGCTTCCAAAATTGACCCCCGATCGGCGTCCAATTTTGACCCCCCTGTCGGCCATTGAGGGGGGCCTCTGGCAGCATTCCTTCGTCGACTCTTTGGATTTTGATTAAAGGTTCTTCGC
>Ga0265331_10000203_pt1 | contig 71874 bp, 82 predicted proteins | sample 41923metaG_FD_202088 | JGI IMG/M metagenome (GOLD analysis project Ga0265331, IMG submission 202088) | Rhizosphere microbial communities from Carex aquatilis grown in University of Washington, Seatle, WA, United States - 4-19-23 metaG | ecosystem: Host-associated > Plants > Roots > Rhizosphere... | reverse complement strand
TCTATGAAGCATGGCATGGGCGGACATGTATGGAAAAAGCCTTCCTCTGGAAGCACAACTCCATCGTCTAGCACAGCCCCAAGTGGATCATCATCCTGATCCTAAACTCTTTTTTCCTTTTTATTTTTCAATTCTATGAGAAATCTTGTATGGTATGATCTGTCCGTACTACTATTACAAATGATTTCTATGTGATATCTAAATTGATAGAAATGAACTGGCGTAAAGAAATTATCTAAAGCACAAAATCTATGCTGCACTAAAGTCTCTAGTCCAATTTGAATACTCTTGGATCATGCCAGGACTGACACTTGGTCTTCTTCTCTTGATTGTCTTTTTGAAATCATCCATGGTAATATCACGTAGTTGTACGTGTGTGAGATCTGTATTTCCCTTGGATTCAGCTTCACTGAAAAATTCGTCTATTACAGACAACTGGACTGATTGACAAATGTCTCGTATGTCGCTTGCACTGTAGCCCTCTATTAATTGTGCAAGTTGCGGTGCATCTACAGAAGAGTCTTTTTTTAGTTTTGATAAATACGATGAAAATAGATTTTGTCTAGTATCTAATGCTGGGAGTGGTATGTAGATTCTTTTTGAAAATCTTCTAAGAAACGCCCAATCTAGTTTCCAAGGTTTGTTAGTAGCTGCAATTACATATGTTTGAAGATTTTTTCCTTTATCGTTTACTCCGTCCATTTCTGTAAGGAATTGATTTTTCACTCTAATCTCTCCACCGTTTTCATTTTGTGAATTGCCAAGGAGTGAATCTACTTCATCTATTAACATGATTACTGGTACATTCTCTTTTTTGGAAGAATCTCGTGCCATGTGGAACAACTGGGATACATTTTTCTCAGCATCTCCCAACCACTTGCTCATCATTGATGCAGCATCCACATTTATGAAATAACCATTAATTTCGCTGGCAGTTGCTGCTGCAAGCATTGTTTTTCCACATCCTGGTGGTCCGTATAGGAGAATTCCTCGAGGCCATCCAAGTGTAAAAAGTTCTGGTTTTTTAGCAGGATATACAATTGATTCACGCAGTGCTACCTTTACGTCCTCTAATCCGATTACTTCTTTCCAGCTTACATTTGGTTTTTCCTTTATGATCATATTTTCAAGATTGCTATTGGATGCTGTTTGATTGGAACTACCATGATCTGAAGCATTGCCATGATTGTTACCATTCTGAGAAGAACCGTCCGATGGAAGGTGTAATTCGCTTATTCTCTTTTTATATTGTTCACAATGTTGTTCGTAAACTGGATTTAGTGTATTATCTGGAAATAATTGTATTAATTTTTCTAGTGCATCAATAGCTCTTTGGTAACTAGTTGCTGCCGCACTTTTATCTCCTTGACCATCTTGTTTTATGGCATCTGCTGCATATCTTCCTGCTGCTCCTTCTAATGCTTGGGCTGCTGCACTCACGAGAATATCAATGGTATGTTCTAGAATTTACAAGCTAACGTTTACTGTAAAATCGTATGCTGCTATTAGTTAAATTAATTAAAGTATTTTTCACGGAATCGTTATTTTTGTATTACATTACTTGTTTGATATGATCCTATTTCCTACTAACAGAAAAGACTAGGAAATACTCTGTCATACCTATTATAATACCGGGTTATACTGTACTGAAAGGATATCAATTTGGAGCCGCTTGAATTTTGTGATGTTTGTTTTCAAAGAGGAAAACCCAATCTTTGTGAAACTTACAAGAATACATTTACAAAAATTGTTTCATTACAATTTTCTCAAAAAACTAGGTTAGACCGGATTCTTACTAGATTGGAGATAAGACCGCGCTCAGTTGAGAAACGTTGGACATTGATTGTCTCATCAGAACAACGCAAAGAGTTTCTTGATTCCTTATGGGGAGTCAATGTCACAGTACATACGTTAGAAGACCATGTTAAGGTCATAACTCAACTCTATAAACCCGAGGTGAGAAAATTGGGTGACAGGGAACAAGTTGAACTTCCAGCTCCTGAATCATGGGAAGAATTTGATCCAAAATCACGAGATTGGACTCCTCTAAAAGTTGATACAAAAAAAGAAAAATTTCATGCTCTTGTAAATTTAGGAAACGTACTCAAGTGTTCAAGTTTTGAAGGAACAACATATTTTCGTACATATCTGAACGCTGACACCCCCATGCTTGTTCCTATGGAAAAACGTGCAGTGTACAATATTGTATCCACCCTGGCAGAACCCATTACAGCTATCTGGAAGCCTGATGGTAGTGGCCAACATGGATTTATTGGATATGACCAGTTGCCAAACATTCCTGATGAGATTTACAATGTATTGCGAAGATTGGCAACTGTAAACAAGAAAGTCCCTGATACTATGATATTTGAAAACAATGATTTTGAATTGGTGAAGACGGTATTAGGCTGCATCAAGATTGAACTGATTACATCCTCTGAAACAATAACTACTCTGTCAGAGAAAAAATCTGACGTTCCAATATTAATTGAAGAGATACAAAAAGATCGTCTTCAAGTTATGTTGGACATTGTTAAAGAAATGGGTGGCAAAATCGAGATTGAAAAAGACAACTTTACTGTATCAGGTACACGTGGATTGGTAAAGATAACATTTGTTGACAATGACAAGAGTTCTCAGGATGGCAACATGGTGAAGATTGCCGTGTCTGCCCTTGAAGACCCACCACGATTTGCAGAGATCCTAGTTATGATAAAAAAAAGACTTGGTCTTCTTGATCTACCTCTTGAGAATGTACTCAGTCAACACTGGCCAATTATTTCAGATAACGATCTGCAGTATGTAATCCAGACTGCAATTTCATGGTGGTCAAGTAATCCTGTATTGGCTACAAAAATAATCGGTGATGCTGAAAAATTTGTCCGAGTAAAAGAATGGAATACAAAAATCAAAGAGGGAAAAATTCGCTCTACCCTTGATACTATAACACTTGGAAAGATAATAAAACAAAAGGAATCAAACCAAGTCGTAAAATAAAATTTCTATTTTTTGTTATCTGAAAACAATAACACTATTAATTGCGGGGAGGGTCTACAAAAATCCAAAAACTAGGAGAATCTCTGTAGACTGATCTATGGAGCGTCTTTCTTTATCTAAATATTTACTATAGTATTTTTGTTCAATACGTGTACAGCTTGTCTACTATGTGATCTCTCACGCGATCAATGGTGTCTAATGAAATAATTCTATTTTACTCACCTGTAAGTCTATTGTAGAGTACAATGCTGAAAACATATGTCTAGATTTGTTTTTCCTGTGAATGAATCTATTGTGCTAATTCTATTTTTCTGATACCGTTTATCTTTTCTACGATGTTATTCTTGAGTTGAATTGGATCCAAACTTGGTCTTGAAACTACCAAAATAACATAATTGTGAAATCCAAATGAAAGTGTAGTGAATCGCTCTCTTTCTAGAATTGAACTCTTGACTTTACCGAATTCATCATCATGATCTCTATTCATTGAGGTTTGTAGAACAGACTGCATGAAGAACATCTCTCTTTTTTGTATAGTTAATGCCTTGTCAATTCCTTCTTCTCTGACTTTGGTTTCTATGACTCTACCTTTGTGGTTTAGCACTGCGACCAATTCTATATCATTATCTAGATTGGTAATGTCATTGCATAGAGTATCGAATCCAAAATAATTATCATGTATTATTGACATGATGACAAGATGCAATTAGTGACTCAAAAGGATACGCCGTATAGACTGTTATTGTTTATGATGTCTATATGGAAAATATGAGACTATGCGGTTCATTCTTAAAATTATTGTAAATTTAATCATTGAAGCTCTGAAAAGACAATCAAGTTTTTATTTATCAGTGTACTAGTTGTCTTTTAGGTAGATGCACTAATGGAACAAATTACAATCACGGTACAATATAAAATAAAAAAGAAAAAACTTGTCAAAGCAACTAGTGCAATACTAGAGTATGTTGAAGCAGTAAAAAAGAATGAGCCTGGAACAACAGAATACAAAGTGTTTCAAGATGAAAGTGATCGTACTGTGTTTGTTCATATCATGTCTTTTGTGGACAAGGCAGCCAAAAAGACACATGAAAAAAGTGAAGAGCTAAAAAAATTGAAAAAGATATTGGTTCCAATATCAAAAGGAAAAGCTGTGTATACTAGTATGGTTTCAGTACAACCTCCAACACCTACGGAGAATATTGAAGCTAAAAAAACATGCCATCACATGAACCAATCTAAGTGTATTTGATTCATTTCTTGTTGTATTGATTTGAATAGTCTAGTCATTACATGTCATGAGATTTTATCTAACATCTTGAATTTTGTTTAAATTGTTAGTGACCAATACGTTGGAGAAAAGTATCAATTCTTTTCTGGAGGTCATTATGTATTTCTGATACTGTTCTGTTTCCATTAATTGGTATTAGACCATATTTTTTTTGCATTGCGTGAAACTCTTGCGAAATTCTTTTTTGGTAAATCAAAAATGACTCGTACATGTCTTCTGATAGACCCATGTCTGCTCCTGATTCATAATGGTCCAGCGTAGAATTCTTTTGGAATACTCTGTGTATCAACACCGATGGTTCTACATCTAGATAAAATACAATGTCTGGCTTTATTGCAAATCCATACAAATTATGGCACCATGTTCTGTCTAGTCCTCTTACCAGGTTTCTTGCTATGAGGGTGTAGATGTACCTGTCAGCAAGTACGATATAGCCTGCCTGTAACGCAGGTATTATCTTGTATTCAAATTGGTCTGCAAAGTCTGCAGCATAGTATAGTGCGAGAGTTTTTCTTCCTAGGTTATAGTCTCTTTTGGCTTCTAATATTCCCCTGCCTACAAGTTCTGATCTCTTAAGGCCTGTATTGAGTACGGCGTGACCGTCTGCCTCTAATCGTGTTGTAATCTCTTGAATGTGTGTACTACGTCCTGATGCATCGGGACCTTCTATTACGATGAGTCTGCCCTTGATTTCTATTTCCTGTAAATTCTTTATGCCGTGACCATAGAATTCCACGGTCCTTTTTCCAAGGTCTTTGTATTTTGTTCGTGTCATTTTTTATCTCCTAGTTCTTGTCCTGTTTGTTTGATGCCCTTCTAAAAGAGGCATGATCTTTTTTCTTACAATGTTTTGCTGTTCTTCGATATTTGTTGTTCCATCTATGACTGTAAATCCTTCACGTTCTGCAAGTGAATCATACTGCTCAATTATTCTTCCTTGAAAAATTCTATAACTTTCATACTGGTCGTTGCTCAAATTCATGTCCATACCAGCTTCATAATACTTTAGCTTGGGTCTGCCTATGAGAATTCTATCAACTGCAATATCTACTGGAACCTTAAAGTAAAATGCAACATCTGGCTTTATTGCAAAATCATAAACCTTTTTGACCCATTCTGGATTGCAACCTCTGACAATATCTCTTGCAAATGCTGTATACACATATCTATCTGCTAGCACAAAATGACCAGCCCTGAGTAACGGTGAGATGTTTCTCTCATATCTATCTGCAAAGTCTGTAGCGTGCAACAAGCTAAAAGTAGTTGGAGTGAGTAATCCTTTCTTCTTTCCTTTTGATGTAATCTCTTTTACCATTTCTGAAGAATTCCATTCTGATCTAAAAACACTGACACCTTTGTATGCAAGCCATTTTTCTAAAAGATGAATCTGGGTTGATTTTCCAGAGCCATCGATGCCTTCAACTATGATTAATTTACCTCTTGGCTCTGTCTTCATACTTGAATCGTTATGATGTGAGGCAATTTTAGCTTTTACTGAAGTTACCATGTTTCATAGAGTTACAATTACTATATAGATCACAGTCATTACCCATACTAATCCTACAAAACAAATGTCAAGTGAAAGAGTATCCTAGATCACGGTCGAGTTTTTGATATGTGACCATTTCAAATTAATTAATGGAATATCATGCCATGATCTCTCTAACTTATAAATACATGAAAAATCGATGAGTCGTCAATGGATTTGCTAATACTACGACATGGTGAAGCAGGTAGACATTCTCTGTCTCCAGGGGATTCTAAAAGACAACTTACTTCAGAAGGAAGACAAGAGATTGCAGATTTGTCAAATGGTTTACAATCTTTGAAAATAAAACTGGATTACATCTTTACCAGTCCTCTTTTGCGCGCCAAGCAAACAGCAGAGGTTGTAGCAAAATCTCTAAAATACAACGGCAAAATTGAAGAATTAGATTCCTTAAAGCCCGAAGGTAGCAGACTAGAGTTTTACACTAGTTTATCTAAATTAAAACGTGATTCTATGGTGCTTGTGGTAGGCCATGAACCATATCTGAGTGAAATGATTAGTGAGGCAATATCCCAGTCTGGTTGTAGGATACGTCTAAAAAAAGCAGGCTTGGCAAGAATTAAAGTAATTTCAATACTTCCAAAAATCAAAGGTGAATTGAGATGGTTGCTTGCTCCAAAACATCTAAACAAAATTTCATAAGATCTTTACGTTTCCTATGTTTTTCATTTAGTAAAAAAATGTAAATCACAAGTAGATTAATAGTAATATGCGAGTATCAAGGCAGGTAATGTTTAACTGAAAATCTCTGTGATTGATCTTGGTTTTAACTCTGCCAAACTTGTAATCTATAATGTTAAAGATGATGATTCATTTGATGTTTATCAACAGGAAGGAGTCAAAGTACGACTAGGGGAAGGACTGGATGAAAAAGATACATTAGGAAAAAAACCCATGTCAAGGGCAATTGATACGCTCAAAGTTTTCAGAGAGATAATCCAGCTAAATCCGATAAAATCTGTTTTGCCTATTGCAACCAGTGCAGTAAGAGAAGCAAGTAACAGAGGTGACTTCGTCAGTTCTGTTTCAAAAGAAACTGGATTTAATTTCAAAGTTTTATCTGAACGAGAAGAAGCACTGTATTCCTATGTTGGTGCTATAAAATCACTTCATATTCCTGATACGTTATTTTTTGACATTGGTGGGGGTAGTCTGGAGATTGTTCACGCAGAACGATTCAAGATAAAAAAAGTAATTTCATTGCCTCTAGGTTCTCTTAGATTGACACATCAATTTGATGGAAAAAAAGGCAAACTAACTGACAAGAATCTCAAAAGTCTTCAGAGGCATGTCTGGGATCTTCTTCCAAACAAAAAAGATCTTGGTCTTGGTAAAGATACTAAACTTGTAGGAGTTGGTGGTGCACTACGTGCATTGGCAAGATATGAACAAAGACTATCAAGATACCCTCTAGATAAAATTAATAATTATAAAATTAGTAATAAAGCACTTGATTCTACAGTTGACAAACTCTCAAAGATGAAATCTGATGACATTTCAAAGATTTCAGTCATAGGTTCAAGCAGAGCAGAAACAATTGTGGCAGGATCTTGTGTGATTAATACATTGATGGAAAAATATGGCTTTTCAAATCTGTATGTGAGCAATCACGGACTACGAGAGGGTGCACTGGCAATATTTTTAGAAGATCCAAAGATGTATCATGATGGAAATATCACTGCAGAGCAAATTCGAAAGACAATAGGTCTTGATGAACAACATGGTACTAGTCCAGAAAAACAGAGTCTCCTTAACAATTTGTATTCTGTTAAATTAATTTCTAAACGGGAACGAAAGATACTTGATTATGCTGAAAAAAATATATCTGAAAAATCTTCGTATAGTAATCCTCAAAGTGTATTCTATTCAATTATGGATGAAGATCTACCACTTGATCATAATGATCATCTGGTATTGGGTCTCTCTCTTGTTCATGCCAGGCATTCAAAGACATCGGATTGGCTATTTTCTAGGTATAAAACAATCTTGTCTGAACAGGACAAGGTATCCATGAAGAAAATATCTGTATTGGTAACTCTGCGAAAAATTCTTGAGAGAACAAAATCAAAAGTTGAACTAAAATTACATGGTTCAAGAATAGTGGAATTTGTAATAACTCAATCAAGATCGACCCAGACTTTTCTACTAAAAGATGCTTTGAGAAAATTTGAGACCGTATTTGATGTCAAGGTGATTCTTTCAGTTCGCCAGTATCAGGGAAGCTCACATAATACAATGCTAGAACTTTAAATCAAAATTACCTGCTTTTGGATATTTTCTAAAAAAAGCAACAAATTCATTGTATTTCTTGGTTCTCTCCAATACCTCTGATGATATGATATCTGAATATCTGGAATTTTGTTCAATGTTTTTGAGATAGTCTATTGCGATATCTTTATCGTGAATTTCGCCAAGCATGTCTTGAATATTTTTTAAATTTGCAAGCGTCTCCAAAATTGTTTTCTTGTCTGATACAAGCTCAAGTGAGTATCGTAATTTTTTAAAGTCTTTTCGAAGCATGTGCAATTCATCAATTTTTTTCTCATCGCGTAGTGAAATTATTGTATTTTTCTGTATGTCAAGCATTATGTTGTCTAAAACCTTGAGATATTTTTTCTCTAGTTTTGATTCTTCCAAGGATGATTTGAGAATTTTAGGATTGGGTATCTGTGATATCTTGATTGCTAGTTTATTGGCATTTTTGATATGTCCAACCCTTGAATCTCTCATGGATTCTACTAGACTTTGTGTCTTGTCTTGATATCGTGATTCCATGTTTGCACAAATTATATCAAAATCTCTTATCTTCGCATTCATCTTGAAAAGTTTCTTGGCTTGCTTGAGATAATTTTTCATCTTTTTTTGTTTTCTTATATTCTTTGGAAGAATTTTGTATGCCGTCTCTAGGCGTCTAATTGATACTCTGATATCATGAATGTTATCATCATTAGAGTCTTCAATGTATTTTTCTAACTTTTGACAAAAGTTATCTGAAATCTTTTTAAACTTTTTAAGAAATACATTCTTGTTAATGTTTAAGGATTTTTTCATTTTGTTGTATGTGGTACATCGTTTCTTTTAAGTTCTAGTGATTGTCATGATGCAACAGTATGCGTTAAAAATTCTGTAGTCTGATGTTGTGATGTTGCATGAAATTTAACACTAGTGAGATATTGTCTTTATGAAAAGCATTATGACAAATGATACTGCTGCACTAGCTGGTATAGTAATTATCCATGCCCATACAATTCTCTTTCCTATTCCCCATCTCACTGCAGACATTCTTCTTACTGCTCCTACTCCCATTATGCTTCCAGAAATTGCATGGGTAGTACTTGCAGGAATTCCAAGCCATGCAAGACTTGCAAGTATGGTGGCTGCACTGGTTTCTGCTGCAAAACCTTGGTAGGGTCTAAGTTGTGTAATCTTTACGGCCATTGTCTTTACTATGCGCCAACCTCCAAAGAAAGTACCGAGACTTATTGCTAGTGCTGCCATTATGATGACATAATATGGAACACTAAACTTTGTAATCACTCCCTGAGTTAGTAAGATCAAAGCAATGACTCCCATTGTTTTTTGTCCGTCATTTGCTCCGTGAGTTAATGAAAAGTATGTAGCTGAAACTAGCTGTAATCTACCAAATGCAGAATTTACTGCATGTGGTTTTGCTTTTGCAAATACTGCCATTATGGCTAGTCCTGTTGCAAATGCAGCAATAAAACCTGCAATTGGTGAAACTAGAATTCCTATTGCGACCTTTTGAATTCCATCTAGTACTAGCACATGTGAACCTGCTCCTGCTATTCCGGCTCCTATGATTCCGCCTACTAGTGCATGACTGCTAGATGTGGGTAATCCTAGTAGCCATGTTATGATGTCCCAAACTATGGCTCCGGCCAAAGCGCCAATTATTATGTTAAGTGTAACAAAATCTGGATTTATGATTCCCTTTCCTATTGTTGTTGCAACTGCAACTCCAAAAAGAAATGGACCTATAAAATTGGCAGCAGCAGCTAGTGTCACTGCATGCAATGGTCTTAGAATTCTTGTTCCAACTACTGTTGCAATCGAGTTTGCAGCATCATGGAAACCATTGAGAAAATCAAAAACTAGTGCAACTAATATTGCTCCAATTGCTAGTTCAATCATACAAAATACCTATGTGTATTTGAGAACGATGTCCTCTATAGAATCTGCAACATCCAGGCATCTGTCTGAAGCATGTTCAAGTGCTTCATAGGTATCTTTCATCTTGATTATGTTTATGACATCTGTTGTTTCAAATAATTCTCCCATTGCTTTGCGATAGATTGCATCAACACGATGTTCTTGTTCGTTTATGGTGCGACAGTGTTCAATTATTGATTTGTCTGCCTTTACTTTGTTTAATTTTGTTATCATGAAATTTATTTCTTTTGTGGAATCATGGATCTCTTTTGCTATTTCCAACATGTGTGGTGGAGTAAATTTAATTTTAAAACCAATGAGTCTTCCAGATATTCCCTCTATGTAATCAATGATGTCATCAGTCTTTGATGCAATTCTGGAAATGTCTTCCCTGTCTAGTGGAGTTATGAATGTCTTGTTTAATTCTTCAAAGATGGAATGTGTAAGTTTGTCAGCTTCTTTTTCTATTACTTCAATCTGTGCATGAATCTGGATCAATTTATCAAAGTCTGCAAATAATTCAACCAACAGTTTTGCAGATTCTTCTGCTTTGCTTGCAAGATCGTTTAATATTGTAATGATTTCTTTATCATTTGATTTTATCCATGATAACCATTGGGCCATGTAGTTTCTCCTAAGATTCATAGATAAATACCTGACCTATATAGGAAATGAAATCTATATAGATAAAAAAACGTCTACGATCTGTCTGTTTTAGGGTGAATTGTTCTCTGAAATTACATCTTGTACTGTTTCATTAATGACTGCCTCTGCAATATCACTTGAATATTCTGCGGTTCTGCGAATGTCTTCTAGCACGAACTTGATGACGCTAGAATATTTCTTTGATTCTTCTAGGCTGTCGGTGAACTCTCTTTCTTTTTCAGCTATTCTATGTGCGTTTGATGCAACATTGTCTGCAAGAGCGTAATCTCTTTTATTTAGAGCTAAAATGGAATCTTCAAAGACCTTGAGAGAGTCTTCGCTTAGACGTGTTATTTTTTGTATTAATGCTGGTTCTAAAGTTGATTTTAGGAATTTTATTCTACCTGCAATTGATACTGCATGATCTGCAATTCTTTCAATTGATTTAACCACAATTCTATAGCTGATACAATCTGATGGTTTTTTGAGTCCTATGTCTCGAAGGATCTTTTCATGTTCGACGGCAAGTGTCAAGTTTCGTAGTATATACAAACTGAATCTGTCTACTTCATCGTCAAGATGTGTTATCTCTTCGCCAGATTCTACATCCATCTCCTTTAATGCGTCAATTGCTTGTCTATGCATCGTTGATGTGAGTAAAAACATCCTCTTTAGCGCATCACTTATTGAAAGTTCTGGAAGGCTGGTTAAAATTTGGATTGTGATTGACTCTGGAGTAGTTTCAACTATTTCTGTTCCTATCATGTTTTTTCTTACAAGATCTCTTATTGCTTGTTTATGTTCTATCTGTATTCTTCCTCCCTTTGCATGCACTTCTATGATTTGATAGCCTGCCAAGTACATTGCAATGACTTTTCTCTGGATTGATTCGACAGAATCTTTTTGGCTTATGATTGTCTTTGATTTCGAAATCTTTGGAGATGAATAATTCTGTGTTGGTAATATTGAAAGTGATTTGTTTACATTTTTAACTATTGAAACCGGATCTCCAGTTTTTAGTTTCAATTCGTCGACCCATTTTTTTGGAAGCGATAAAACATACGTGGATCCGCCCACAAGTTGTAATTTTCTAACTTCTTTATCGTTTAGTACTTCTGACAATGCATGCATTGTACTTCTTATAGTTAAAGCACTTGTCTCCCGATTCTATGTATGTCTATATAGTTAACCATAGAACTATGAAATCTAAGAAATTATGGTCGATTCTCTCATATCTGATTTGACGACCAAATGTGTATCATGATATCTGTTAAAATGAAGAAAGGATCGCCTATAACTGATAAAATTTTCAAAATTGTCGCTATTGCCGCTGCAACCTACGTTCTGGTGATTATAGCCATGATTGTGATTAACCTCACTACAGGTTCAGCACAAATTTGGCAACAGGAAGGCATCTCTTTTCTCACAGGTTCGGACTGGAATTCTGTTGACGGTAGAGAATCTTATGGTGCCGCACCTTACATAATGGGTACTCTAGTTAATGCTGGAATTGCTATGGCAATTTCAGTACCTCTAAGTTTTGGAATTGCCATGTTTCTTTCTGAACTTGCACCTAAATTACTTAAAACTCCTCTTGCCATGGTTATAGAACTTTTAGCTGCTGTACCAAGTGTAGTGTATGGATTATGGGGTCTTCTTGTTTTTAGAACCTATATTCAAAATTGGATAGAGGTGCCGCTTCACAATCTATTTGGCGATCAAAGCATAATATTTGCTGGAACTCCATTTGGATTAGATATTTTCACTGCAAGTGTAGTTCTTGCTATCATGATTGTTCCTACGATTGCTTCTATATCAAAAGAAATCATGTTGGCAGTACCTAACAGTCAACGTGAAGCTGCATACATGCTTGGAGCAACAAAATGGGAAGTTTTTAGAATCGCAGTTTTACCATATTCAAAATCTGGATTAATTGGAGCTACTATACTAGGTCTTGGAAGAGCTGTTGGAGAAACAATGGCAGTTACAATGTTGATAGGAAATGCAACTGGTGCTGCTGCCTTTCCATCTTCGCTATTTGCACCAGGACAAACATTGGCAAGTATAATGGCAAATGAATTTGCAGAAGCCTCGCAAGGAGGTCTTCATTTGGCAGCACTCATTGGTGTTGGACTGATTTTATTCATGATGGCTTTTGCCATAAATGTAGTTGCACATCTTCTTGTTGCAAGAGTAGTAAAATCACATGAAGGAGCAGTATTGGCATGATAACTGTTGAACAGAGAACGGAATTTAGAAAACATTTTCGTTATAATGTTGGTAGAAGACTTGTTCTTGACAAAATAGTAAAGTGTATGGTCTTTGTGTGTGTGTTAGTTGCAATTGTCCCACTCATAGCTATATTGGTCAATGTCTTTAGTAACGGTGCAAGTGCTCTGTCATGGGAATTTCTTACACAAGTACCTGGAGCAGTGGGAAGTGACGATCCAGGTGGAATAGGTCCTGCTATACAAGGAACTTTGGTACTTATTGGATTGTCTAGTCTAATAGGAGTTCCAGTCGGTGTTATGGGTGGAATATTTCTTTCAGAGTATGGTAACAACAGGTATGGAAGAACTGTACGATTTTTTAACGATGTTCTTGCAGAATTTCCAACAATTGTAATTGGAGTATTTACATTTGTCTTGATTGTTTTGACTTTTGGAGACTTTTCTGTTTGGGCTGGATCTTTTGCTCTTTCTATTATTATGCTGCCTATTATAATGCGAACAACGGAAGAATCGCTCAAGTTAGTGCCTGTTACATATAGGGAAGCAGGATATGCACTTGGAATTAGAAGATGGAAAGTAGTTTTTACTATAGTACTTAGTAGTGCAAGAAGCGGTCTTATCACTGGAATTTTATTATCTGTTGCAAGAATTGCTGGAGAAACAGCACCACTTGTATTTACAATTCTTGGAAGCAGTCAATTCATACAAGATTTCAGTGGACCAGTTGATGCACTCCCACTTCGAATATGGAGACTCTCGTCTCTTCCATATGATAGTGCAGTAGCTCAAGGATGGGGCGGTGCATTCATTTTGATAATTATTGTTCTTTCAATAAATATTGGTGTGAGATATTTGTTCTTACACAAGAAAGGGCAAACACTAATCAAGTTCAAAAAACTAGGGAGCATATCATGATGGAAACAATGACAAAAGTTCCATTGAAAGATAATTCCACTGAAGATATAAAATACAAACTAATTGCAGAAAATATTTCTGCAAGCTATGATGGAATTGTTACAGTCAAAAATGTTTCAATGAAATTCCGGGACAGGGCTGTTACTGCACTCATTGGACCTTCTGGATGTGGAAAGACAACATTTCTTAGATGTCTAAACAGAATGCATGAACTTACAAAGAATGCAACATTGACAGGAAAAGTTTTGCTTGACGGAGAAGATCTTTATTCTAACAAGGTAGATCCAATAATCAATAGAAGAAAAATAGGAATGGTCTTTCAAAAACCAAATCCATTTCCTACCATGTCTATTTATGATAATGTGGCATGTGGACTCAAACTTAATGGTGTAAAAGACAAAAAAATAATCGATGAGGTGGTAGAAGGATGTCTCAAGATGGCGTCACTCTGGAACGAAGTAAAAGGTGACTTGAAAAAGCCAGGCATGAGTCTTTCAGGCGGTCAACAACAACGTTTGTGCATAGCACGAGCACTTGCCATACAACCCGAAGTTCTCTTGATGGATGAGCCTGCCTCTGCACTTGATCCAATTGCAACTCAAAAAATTGAGGAAATGATACAGGAATTGAAAAAAGAGTACACCATCATTATTGTAACACATAACATGCAACAAGCAACTAGAGTTTCTGATTATACTGGATTCATGTATCTTGGAGACTTGGTAGAATTTGGCGAAACAAAACAAATCTTTGAAAATCCTAGAAATGAAATAACTGCCAAGTATGTTCAAGGCCAGTTTGGATAATTATGACCCGCCTCATAGACCCCCATCTATCAAATTTATCTGAAATGATGAAGCAGATGTGCGATCTTTCTGTTCGATGTACAAATCTTGCAATTGACGCCTATTTGGGTGGACAAAATGCGCGAAAAGAGGTACATACTCTCTCAAGCCAAATGATGGATTTGTACGATAAAGTTGGTGAACTAACATTTGACATGATTTTACGATATCAACCAGTAGCAAGTGATTTTAGACTCATACGCTCTTCACTTGAAATCTCATATGGGTTTACCAGACTTGGAAGATATGCATATGATATAACACTAGTTCGAGATACTTTTGGTGATCTCTCTGATTGTAAAAATGAAGTTATCTACACTCTATCTGGTGAGATAAAACAAATGGTTCGACTTGCTGTGGAATGTTTTGCAACACTTGATTTAGAAAAAGCCAAGGAATTGAGAACTGATGAAGATCTTGTTGACAAATACTATAACAAGCATTTGCCAATGTTGATAACACTAAACAATGTTAAATGTGCACTTGCTGATGCATTGGTTCTTCGATATATGGAACGAATGGCTGATCATGCAGCATTTGTAGGTGACTCTGTAAGCTATATTGTTACAGGCGCAAGAACATATCACTAGATCTATTTACAAAATTTATTTTCCAAGTTTTGATCTATATAGATTATTAATTAATATGAAAACTATGTTGGCCAAGGGTAAATAGCATGTTTTTCCTGTCGTTGCTATGATTAAAAAAATCATTATGGGATTTACATTAATGTTAATCCTAATAGTGCCCGCAATGTCTTTGCATGCAAGTGCGCAGACTAGTCAATCTTATACAATAACTGGGGCAGGATCAACCTTCGTGTTTCCATTGATGGATAACTGGAGAGTTGAATACAACAAAATAAATCCAAACATCATGCTCAACTATCAATCAATTGGTAGTGGCGCAGGAATAAAACTCTTGGAGCAAAAAAGTGTAGACTTTGGAGCATCTGATGCACCATTATCTGCAACTGATATGCAAAAAGCTCCTGGCGTAATTACCATTCCAGAATCAATAGGTGGAATTACAATTGCCTATAATCTTCCTGGAATTGATAAGGGACTAAAACTAACCGGACCTGTAATTGCACAGATCTTTATGGGGAATATTACCTCGTGGAATGATCCTGCAATAGTCAATCTTAATCCTGGAACAAGTCTACCTAGTCAAAAAATAGTGGTAGCACACAGATCTGATGGATCTGGAACAACATATGCGTTCACTGATTATCTTTCAAAAATCAGTCCAGATTGGAAGGCTAAGATAGGTCAAGGAAAGTCTGTGCCATGGCCAGTTGGTACTGGAGGTCAAGGAAATGCAGGCGTGGCAAACATTGTGAAATCTACACAATATGCCATTGGATATGTAGAATTGGCATATGTCTTCCAAAATAAAATGACATATGCATTTGTCCAAAACGCTGATGGTAATGCATTTGTGGAACCCACTCTTGATAGTGTTGCAGCTGATGCTGCAGTAGCTAGTGGAAACCTACCTAGTGCTGATGGTGACTGGAGTAAAGTGTCTATAGTGAATGAACCTGGAAGTAATTCCTATCCGATATCTACACTAACTTATGTGATGATATACAAGGATTTGAGTACAGTGAATGGGGAAACACAAGACAAGTCTACTCAAGTACTTGATTTTCTTAACTGGATAATCAATGATGGTCAACAATATGCTTCAGGTCTGTTGTACGTACCTCTGCCAGATTCAATAAAGAAAATTGATGAAGCTGGACTTGCCGAAGTATCATTTTCTGGAGGAGCCGTTCCGGAATTTGGTCCAGTTGCAGCTCTAGTTCTTGCAATTGCAATTGTATCTATAATTACAGTTTCATCAAAATCTAGAATTGGATTCAGTCCAAAAATCTAAAACTCTTTTCTTTTTTTATTTTAAAAAAATTATAAATATTTTTTTTATTTTTGAGTTTATTGTTACAATATATTTTTCATGACACACATTGATCGGAAAGTGAATTACATACATCACCATAGCATATAGCTATTTACGTGATCTATGTCGATTATATGTAAATAAACAAATCCTACACACCCACTTAATGACAAATAAAATCTTGTTAGGATTAGCATTGATGCTAGTTCTAATAATGCCGACAACTGTTCTTAGTGCACGTGCAGACACTACGCCACCACCAGCACCTGCTGATGGTGACAAGTTCAACTACAATGCAGGAGGATCAACTTTCGCATTTCCAATCATTGACAAATGGAGAGTTCAATATCATGATCTATATCCTGGAATCACGTTGAATTACCAACCAATTGGTAGTGGAGCAGGCATTAAGCTGTTTACCGCCAAGAAAGTAAACTTCGCAGGAACCGATGCACCTTTGCAAGCATCAGATATCAAAAAGGCTCCAGCAGGAACATTAACTATTCCAGAGTCAATGGGTGCAATAGTTGTTACATACAATCTCCCAGGAGTTCAGAAAAACGGACTCTTGTTAACTGGAGATGTGATAGCAAAAATTTTCTTGGGTCAAATCATTTACTGGCATGACCCTGCTATTGTAAACCTACAAACTGATCCAACAATTGCAAAAGCATTAGCAGCCGATAGGAACAAGATAATCATTGTTCACAGATCTGATGGATCCGGTACAACATATGCATTCACAGGCTATCTTTCACAAGTTAGCTCTGATTGGAGTGCAAAAGTAGGACATTCTACATCTGTTCCATGGCCAACAGGCATGGGCGGCTCAGGTAACGCAGGAGTAGCTGCAGTAGTAAAGAAAGTTCCAGAATCTGTAGGATATGTAGAATTGGCATATGCCAAGACTAACAAATTGGCATCAAAGATTCCAATGACATATGCCTATATTCAGAACCATGACAAGACTGCATTCCTTGATGCTAATTTGACCACAACCGCAGCAGCTGCATCTGGATCAATATCCACATTGCCAGCAGCTGATGGAGTATGGAGTAGTGTGTCAATCAATAACGCACCTGGACCAAATGCATATCCAATTGCAACATTCACCTATCTATTGGTGAATCCAAACCTTGACCAACTCAAGGGTATGACTCAGCAAAAGGCACAGGATCTTGTACACATGCTTTACTGGTTTGTAACAGACGGACAGCAGTACGCTTCAAAACTATTGTATGTACCACTACCAAGTGCAGTACAAGATATAGACGAGAAGGGTATTTCTGAAATAAAATTCAACGGACAACAGCTCTGGTCGTATCCATAAAGGATCTCTTTCCTTTTCTTTTTATTTTCTCTATTATTCATCATATGATGTGATTTTTTCTGCACTCTATGTTGAGATTCTTGTTATGTACTTGCAATGAATTCTATGGTGTGCTACTGGATCTATTTGCACTCTGCTAAAAGCAAAGATCTGTGTATAAAGTGTGATTGTATAATGCCTGATGAAAGCTGTAGAATTTGTGGAGGGGAACTTGCCAAACATCTTTGGTGTAATAAATGCAGAAAAATAATACAAAAAATATGTAAGATGTGTAGCAGAAAAACATCTCAGCAACAACATACGACATGTAACTCTGTGGTAGATTTGGGATATTTGACAAAAACTAGTATGGTCAGTTGAACATCTAGTCTTGATTGAATATAAAAATAAGAAAAAAGGGTTAGTTCTTAACTATTGATTGTCGTAATGTCACTTTCATCTTGTATGCCGTGAGAATTTCCTTGCATCTGTTTCTTATGGTGACCTCAGTTATTCCTGCAACACTTGAGACATCTCTTTGAAGGATGCTCTGTCCCAGAAGAGTTGATGCTATGTACAAATATGCAGCAGCCAACCCGTTTGGTGCCTTTCCGTCTGCAAGACTGTGATCTGAAGTCTTTTCTGCAATTTCTGCAGCAAGTCTTTCTACACGAACTTCAAGCTTTGCCAGATTTGCTATTTTTGATATGTATTTTTCAAGAGTGACTGTGGGTGCTGTCTTAGAACCGAGTTCCATCACAAGTGTTCTATAGTATTTTGCTGTCAATTTGACATTGAGCTTTTCTTCCTTTGAACTTCCTGTTGCAGCACAGATTTCGTCAAGGGATCTTACAACATCACATTGTTTGCATGCCATGTAGATTGTTGCAGCAGACATGCAAGCAACTGATTTGCCTTTTGCATCTGCTTGTCCTTGGAAGTTTCTGTATATCATGGACGCTGACTCGATAACATTTCTTGGCAGCGATAGGGCATGACATGTTTCTCCTATCTTTGCTAAAATGTTTGCAAGTCTTCGCTCTTCTGGGGATGCAACCCTTATCCTAGTTTGCCATTTTCTTAGGTTATACATCTGATTTGCCATGTCACTTGATATTGTTCTTCCACTGAAGTCTTTTGTTCCCATTGCAATCTCTGTCCTGATTCCCAAGTCATGCTGTGCATAACTTGTCTGTCCTGACGCTCTTGTCAGTTTCATTTTTTCTTCAGGATTTGTTGCTCTTGATTCAATTCCATAATCTGGCATCTGTTCCATTGCGACCAATCCACAGCCTGAACAAATCTTCTCGCCACTATGAGTGTCGTCAATCAAATTTGAACGACATTCCGGGCAATGTGTTTGTAATTCTGTTATTGTGGTCATCTTCTTCTTCCTTTGAATCGTTTTGGTCTCATCACAGGAGTTTCTTCGACGATGAAAACTTTCTTTCCGATTTGTTTTTTTATGTTGTTGGTAAGCGGAACTGCCGACGCATATGGTGCATCAACAGGACCTATCATTTCTGATACTTTGGCGACTTTGACTCCAGAGTTGTCTACGACTATCTGGTTATCTCTTAGATGTTTTGTGAGTCTAATGATGACTCTACCGCTACTCGCTAGATGCAATACTTCGCCTACCTCCTGCAATTGAGTTCTCAACAAAATACTGTTATCAATATGGTTCTGTCAACATTACTTTAGCTGCAAGCTATAATGGATATTTACTTGGATTGTTTGGCTCTTTTTGAAACTAGTTTTTCAGAAATTGCAGAAATCATTTTAGTTTTTGGCTTGGCCTTTGCAAGTGTAATGTAACCTGACCTTACATATGGTCGTCTTGGAAATCTAACTTGATCATTTGTCTCGGTTGGTTCAAGTCCTGCCGCCTTGGCAGCAGCAATCAATTCGTTCAACGATGGGTCAAAAACACTCTTTTCACGAGAAACTTTTCTACCCATTTTCTTTGTGATGGTTTTATTGAAATAGTCCAGCCAGATTACGACATGTTCGTAATCCTTCATCTTATCACTTTATCAGGATTGCATTTACTACGCCGTCTTGACCAGGTCTTGAAATTACTCTACATTGACCTGCTTCGGTTTCTAAAATTGCGCCTTTGGAAATTACTCCGCGTCTTTCATAGTCTTTGTTTGACGGATTTTTTAACACCTTTAGAATTTTCAATTTTTTAACTTTGGAACCTGGGACTGTCAAGTTAACAACATCTGTTGTCTTTAATGCTGTTTTCTGATTTCCTCCTCTGGTCTTGCGAGTTACAGTTACTTGTTCTCCTGGAACTGCTTCTACAGAATATCTGTCAATTTCGTACTTACGTCTTGATCTGAGTGGGTATCTTCTACCACCAGTAATCTTACTTGTTGCAAGATTTTCTACAGATTTCTTCATGTTGACTCGATAAAGTATCTCTAATTTATACCATTTACAGGTTGGAGCACTATTTTTGAACTGACTATTGACTTGGAGTCAATGGTTCTGTCGATACTTGGGGTTCTTGCTGTTCTATGGCCTGACTTGGGCTTCTTACTTTTGTAAAGAGTTTCTGTTTGAGGAGGTCCTTGTCTCCCTGTATGCCGAAATATTTCTGGAATTTTTCTGTAGTGTTGTAGATTTTTAGCCTACCGACATTTTGATGTTCGATATAGTCCAATTGTTGTAATAATTTTAGATGCATGTATACTCCGGATCCCCTTACTTCTACCAATCTCTTTGAAGAAACAGGTTGCATGTATGCGATATATGACAATGTTTTGAGAGTGGCTGTAGGTAACAATGGTTTTGATGCGTATTTTCTAATTACTGTGTTAAACTCTGGTTTTAGCTGAAATACATACGAGCCATCTGGTAAACTTGCAACCTCGATTGCCTTGAAGACTGTCTTTGTTTTTTTGACAAGATTTGTCATTATGGCCAAAGTCTTTGTTCTAGATTCTGTTCCTGATGCTTTGATCAATTCTTCTATGGTTAATGGTCTTCCTGCTGAATATAGTGCGGCCTCTAGCCTTGCCATTGCATCATCGTCTTCTATCTTGCCCATTTACAATATCCGGTTAGGCTAAAGCATACTTAAATGAAATTCCTACTTAGTATTGATCTGATTGTAAATTTCTATTTTATCAGGGAGACTATAATGTCGTCTTCTGTCTGTTCAAGATCTACTTTCATGTCTCTGGCCAAAAATAAAATGGCAAAGAAACATCTGATTGTATCAATAAGCTCAAGTTCTGATGTTATTGCCTTGAAGGAGCCAAAACCTGTGGCCTTTATCTTGCTCATTATTAGTTCCTCATACTGGCCTATTATTTTCTCAAGAGAGATGAAATAATCGTCAAAATTAGGTGCCTGGACTGGCTCAAATTCTAACTGTCTTCTGCTTGAACGTGGGTTTGCTATTGTTCCAATGAGGTTCTCGAGAACTGATAGTAACTCATCTAATGTTACTGGATATGTGGATTCATGTCTGTATGGCATGTTTATCACTTCAATATCGACATCTTCTCTCTGGGTAAGTGGTTTTTTATCCATGGCTGCCTTTTGCAGTGCAAAGATGCTTTCTACTTTCATTCTATGTATCATTGCAGAAGACAATGCTGCAATTCCTGCAACTCGAAGATCTTTTTTATCTGCTTGACTTAGAATTTTAATCAAAATCTCTAGAATGCGTACTACATCAATACTCCATACGTCTTTTTTTGAGACATCTAGTGGGCTAAACAGTATGTTTACGGGAGGTTGCGAAATGCCTACGCTAGGGTTTTCCTTGCTCACTCTATTACTACTTCATTTTTGTTTATAATATGTGTATTATCTACTCTTTTCCTAGTTCGAGTCAAGAGTTTTCTTCTTACACAAATCAAATATTATACTCGATCTTGTATAATGCTAATCATGGAAGAAGATTTAGAGAAATTTGATCTGGCCTGTACATATCTGAAAAATGATCAAAATATGACAGCTCACAATATGTTCATGGCTCTTGCTCAAAAAGAAATGAAAAACAACAACTATCGAGCAGGATTATATCTAATACTTGCATCTGAGTGTAAATCAAGACAAGGAAAAGAAAGAAAAGATGAACTTGTAGAAGCAGCCAAGTTTTATTTGAAACTTGCAAAAAAGGACAAAAATAACTCAAGCTATGCATATCAGTGTGCAGCTAGGTGTTTTCTTAGAATAGGTCGTTATGATGAGGCCCGGAATGCATTTGAAGAAGCGCAAAAATATACTCATGAAATAGTTGAAGAGAAAAGACCAATTGTACTAGTTGATGACAGCCCTGCAATTTTGCTAAGACTTCAAAGTTTTCTGCAGCAATTGGGATACAATGACATACAAACAGTTGGTGATGGCAAATCTGCACTTGATCTTGTAGCAAAACTTGTCAAATCAAAACAAAATCCGATTATATTACTTGACATGGATTTGCCTGACATAAAGGGAGATGTTGTGGCAAAAACTCTTCTGGAATCAAAACCTAGCATGTCTATCATACTGATAACTGCTGACGAAAAATCAACACCGCGTGTTAGAAAGACCATTGGTTTTGGCTCTACAGCATTTGTTCAAAAACCATTCTCAATAAATGAATTGAAAAATGCACTAGATGCAACCAAGTTGTCTGAAATCAAGTAAGTAACAACATTGACATGTTGAGAAGATTTACATCCTTGATCTGAATTCCGCCCATCTTGTAATCTATGATTTGATCAGAGAATTTTTCTACTATTCTTGCAGATGGATTTTTTTCACTTCCTTCTATTCTTAATACTGCAATCATGTTCCAATCTCCATCTACTGTGGCAACAAAAAGATAATTTGGTAAAGTTTTGATGTAATTCTTTATTGCCTCAGTTGTATTTTCCATGGATCTTGTTATCTTGAGTTTGAGAAACAATACCTCGAACTGATCATTTGAGGAGATTCCGCTCAAGACTGCCTTGTAGCCCTTTATGATTCCGTTCTTCTCTAATCTCTCAATTCTTTTTCGTATAGTTCTATCTGATACGTCTACCCCTGCATTTCTTAGCTCTGTTGCAATTTCTTTTGAAGGTGTCCTTGCATTTTTGTTGAGAATGTTAATTATTTTTTGATCAACTTCGTCTAGTGTGGACCAATTTTTATCATCTGACATGATTTGTATCTGAACAGCTTACTTTTTGAAGTTTATGATATGGTCCCACGCGCAGGATTTGAACCTGCGACAACCCGGTTTCTGTAAGCCTGATAGGCTGGATTACGGTTAGCCGCTGGCCAACCACTACAGCCGGAAGCTCTACCAGGCTGAGCTAGCGTGGGACTGTTTCTCACGCAGTTTTTTCGTATTAAATAACTATCGATAATTCGATTTTTTTAAAAAATTTTCAAGTCACATGCTAAATTTTTGATTGATCAAATTACATATAAACAGGAAAGAAAGTCTCGATACTGTGTCGGGGGCTACATCTGAAGGAGGATACGTTTGTGTACCATATTTACAAAATAATGATTTCACTACTCTAAGAAACAGTTTCCAAAAATCTGCTTTTATCAATGACATGTATTTTGTAACAGCCACATTTTCAGAAGATGGCCGTGCATATTTTCCATCACACTCTAACACGTATCTTCTTGCTAGATTCAAGGATCGTTCCCAAGTCATGACTGAAGTTGAAAAATGTAATCTGGCTACTCCGACATTTGTGTTTACACAAAATGATGAATTGTTTGAGAGATTAACTGGTGATAGTCTCAATCTTGTTTCAATATATTATCTTGAACATGGAGATACCATGTCTGATATATCGGATCTTAGTTTCATTGTAGCAAAACGTCATAGAGTCAGAAGGGCAGAACTTGGAAATCTTAAATTGTCTACCAGTCAGATTCAAAAATTCACTTTTCCATATGAAGGAAATCTTATAGTTCTTGAAGTTACAAGTGACAATAAACATCAGGCTGATAACAAGTATTGTGAGAAAACAAGAAAAGAAGTACAAAGAAAAGGAATTGGAATGACTAGTCTTCTTAACCTGTCCGTAATTGAGAGACTGAAATAGAGTTTTTGACAAATTCTTTTCACGGGATCAAATTGCAAATCTGATAATAGAAAAGTTATATACTCTGCTAAATTCTGTTTTGGTGATGAGTAAACCGTCTGAGCTTGGTGCACTAAAGATTGGTTCCTACATATTGCTTCCAGTTAGTGGTCCAAATGAAGAACCATGTAAAATAGTTGAATATGATACAAGTAAACCTGGAAAACACGGTGCAGCAAAAGCAAGAATTGTAGGAGTCGGAATATTTGACAAGAAAAAGTATTCTCATGTCTCACCTGTCAGCGCTCAAGTTCAAGTTCCACTCATCGATAAAAGAGTGGGTTCTATAATTTCAAAAACTCCAACCAGTGTACAAATAATGGACGCTGAATCATTCGAAGTCTTTGATGCACAACAAATTGAAGATGAAATAAAGGAAAAAGTTTTACAAGGCGTCGATGTTGAATACTGGAAAGTCATGGATAGAACTATTATAGTAAGAATCAAAAGTTAATTCAGATGCTGATGATGACTAGAAAAGCCAACTGACTTTATGATGAAGATTATGAGTATTGAAGCATCTTAGGCTTTTCAATAGTAGCATTAGTTATACGATACAACTTGTATAGATGAAATATGAAAGGCATGTGCCATGTTTGTCTGGCATCTAATGTGGAGACTACCATAAAGGATAATCTTGCCTTGTGCCAAGACTGTCTAAAACATGTAGCTGAACTCGAAAAAAATTAATTGATTAGATATGTTGTGAACTTTGTTGAAACTAGCATCTCTTTTTTCGGGTGGAAAGGATAGTACCTATGCTGTATACAAAGCCCGAAACGAGGGTGGTCATGACATTGAATGCCTTGTTTCTATATTTCCACCATCTGAAGAAAGCCATCTATTGCATTATCCAAACATTGCATCTACATCATTGCAGGCACAAGCAATGAAAATACCTCAAATGGTATCTCAAATTGATACAACTGATTCTAAGGTTGAACTGGATATATTACAAAGTCTATTGGAGAAAGCAAAAAAGGATTTTGGAATAAATGGAATTGTTCACGGTGGACTATTTAGTGATTATCAGAAAACACGCTTTGATAAGATTGGAAATAATTTAGATCTAAAAATAATATCGCCACTATGGCATATTGATCAAAAAAACTATTTACAAGAATTATTAGAATCTAAATTCAAATTCATTGTAACAAGTGTTACATCTGCAGGATTGGATCAAACATGGCTTGGAAAAGAGATAACCAAAGATGATGTGGAACAACTTGAAAAATTATCTGTCAAATATGGTTTTAACTTGGCTTTTGAGGGTGGCGAGGCTGAAACCTTTGTAATTGACTGTCCATTGTTTTATTCTCCAATTAAAATAGTAAAAGCAAACAAGATCTGGGATGGCTATAGAGGAAGATTTGAAATAACCGAGGCCGTTTTAGAAAAGTAATGCTAGATGGCTTAAAGACTGGTCTTAGAGCTGCACTAAAGAAAATAGTCAACTCTTCTGCGGTTGATGAAGGTCTAATCAAGGAACTCTCAAAAGATATCCAGAGAGCACTATTACAATCAGATGTAAACGTAAAACTTGTTTTTCAAATAACAAAAAATCTTGAGGAACGATCTATTAAGGAGACTCCTCCGCCTGGGCTGTCTAGAAAAGATCACATTGTAAAGATTCTGTATGATGAGCTTTCAAAATTGCTTGGTACTGAAGAACAATATGTGTTCCAGCCTGGTAAGGTAAACAAGGTTTTGATGCTTGGAATACAGGGTAGTGGAAAGACCACGGTGACTTCTAAACTTGCAAAACTTTTGACTAGACAAGGGTATAGGGTTGCAGTTGTTGGTGCTGATACGTATAGACCTGGTGCACTCACACAACTCAAAACAATGTGTGAGAAAACAAACGTAGAGGTATATGGAGAAGAAGGAAACAAAGACTCTCCTGATATAGTAAAAAATGGTCTAAAGCATTTTGAGGGACAAAATTTTGATATTATTCTAATAGATACAGCCGGAAGACACAAGGAAGAAAAAGATCTTCTTGAAGAAATGACTAGAATTGGTGCTGTTGCAAATCCTGATCTTGCATTATTGATAATTGATGGAACCATTGGTCAGCAGTGCTATAATCAAGCAGAAGCATTTCACAAGACAGTTCCAGTAGGGGGAATCATAATAACAAAATTGGACAGTAGCGCAAAAGGTGGAGGTGCTCTTGCAGCAGCAGCTGCTACCGGCGCACAAATAATGTACATTGGAACAGGTGAACGAATTGATGATCTTGAAAAATTTTCTCCAACTAGATTTGTAGGAAGAATGCTTGGCATGGGTGACATTCAAGCATTACTTGACATGGCAACAAGACTAGAGAGCGAAGGCAATGAAGATAGGCTGAAAAGAATTTCACACGGCAAAATGAATATGGAAGATTTCTATTTTCAAATTGAAGAAGCAACAAAAGCTGGAGGATTACGTAATATTTTAGAAAACATGCCTGGCTTTTCTGGAATGGTAAAAGAAGATCAAGTTGAGCAACAGGAACAACGTATGGAAAAATGGCGTTACATCATCCAATCTATGACAAAGGATGAAAAATCTGATCCTGATTTGATAAATGCATCTAGAGTGAAAAGAATAGCAAGAGGTTCTGGTTGGCCAGAACATGAAGTAAAAGAACTTCTCAAGGCGTACAAGAACTCTAAAACAATGATGAAAGCTTCCAAAGGACGTCAGATGCAAGGCATGCTCAGAAAAATGGGATTGGGCTAGTCATTTCTTCAGATGTATCTAAATATCTGAAATTGTATAGCCTAAAACATCTTGTTGAACACCTATCAGTGTTATCAGGTATTGGGCATCAAAGAAGGAGTCTCAATAAAGGACGTAAAATCAGCCTACCGAAAACTAGCCTTACAATACCATCCTGACAAGAATTCATCAGATCAAGAAAGCACAAAATTCAAGGCAATAACTGAAGCATATCAAACACTTCGTGCAGAATACAAAAGTAGTGTAGCAAAAGCCTCTGAAAAATATGCTGACAAGGATTCAAAGAAAAGTTCAGGATTTACTGGGAAATATTCTTGGGGCGCAAGAAAATCTGATAGAAACCCAAATGAAGATTGGACCAAGCATACTGGATATGCTGAAAATGAATATCAGGATTTCTGGACGCGCTATGAAAAAACTTTCTGGGATTATTATGATAAAGTAAGGTCAGAGACAAAACCTGAAACTGAGCCTATACATGTTGAAACTGACATCTCAGTTTCTGTAAATATTGATCCTAGCAAATGTATTGCATGCTGTAGCTGTGAAACCATTGTACCATCTGTGTTTAGGGTGGAAAAAAATGTCAAAGTGAATCCTAAATCCAGGGTAATTAACGAGTCTGGAGCTAGTTCTGAAAAAATTCTCGATGCTGCACAAACATGTCCAACAAAAGCCATCAGTGTTTCAGACAAGGAATCTTTCAGAAGATTATATCCTTGGTAGATGACATAATTAGGATTAAAACACCTTCTTTACTTACTTGATGCACTGTTGAAAAAAACCAAGATGGATCTAGTAATTGAAGAGACTAGACAAATTTTGAAAGAGTATCGTCTCTGTGATTATTGTCTTGGAAGAATGTTTGCAAGTAAATTGCGATTGGTCTCTCACAAGAATCTTGGAGAGAAAATTAGAAAAATTATAAAACAAAGTAAACCAAAATCATGTTATCTCTGCAAGAACCTGATGCCAGAACTTGATACATTCTTGAACAAAATTCTTGACATGTCAAAAGAATACGAGTTTTCTACATTTCTTATTGGCGCAATTCTCAAGCCTTCTATTTTAGATAGGGATGACATCATACGCTCTAAATTCAAACTCAGAGGCATTGCAGGAATAAAAAGCGATGTAACAAGAGAGATGGGAAAACAATTTGGCAAAAAAACTAGAACCAAGGTTGATTATCAAAGTCCTGACATTGTATTTACAATTGATTTCAAAAAAGATCAATATGACATAAAGCCCAAAGCATTATTCTTACAGGGTAGGTATACAAAAGAAGCAAGAGGAATTCCACAAAAACAAATCTCTTGCAATAGATGTGATGGAAAGGGGTGTTTTGTTTGTAACTTTCATGGAATATCTGAGTACAATAGTGTAGAAGGTCACATTGCCAAGTTTCTGTTTGAAAAATTTGGCGCGCAGCAAGCCAAAATAACTTGGATAGGAAGTGAGGATCAATCAAGTCTTGTTCTTGGAAATGGTAGGCCATTTTTTGTCAAGATGATAAACCCGCACAAAAGAAAAGTTACAATACCAAAAAAGGTAAAACTTGACAGTGTCTCGGTTCTTAATTTACGAACTGTTTCAAAGATTCCTACTGATCAAATAAAATTCAAGACAGATGTCATGCTGGAAATAACAACTGAAAAAGACCTAGCCCCTGACGCATTAAATGTGTTAGATGGTCTAAAAGACATACCTATTGCAATAAGTGAAAATTTGCCTTGGAAGAATCAAAAACGAATCTATGATGTCAAGATAAAAAAAATTGATACAAAATCATTTACCGTCTTGATGACGTTGGATGGCGGAATCCCTCTAAAGAGACTTGTAACTGGAAACAATGTGGAACCAAGCATAAGCGTGTTACTTGAAAATGCATGCAAGTGCACAACATTTGATTTTCATAAAATAGTGTCTAGTGACTAAATTTTTTGCGTAATTGTAACAATTCTGATCGAATCTGTTGATTGCAATAAAACTATTTGAAATCTATCTTTTTGTGTCAAACTTTTATTATCGTCAAATTCAATCTTGTTGGATTGGATCCTTTACTCAGAGTTCACGAAGCCCACAAAAATGGATTAATTCCTGACAAGGTTCACGCGTTGGTAGTAAAACGATTTGAAGTAGCCTTGTCTGGTATACAACGAATAGAAAAAGCATCTGGAATTAATTTTCCACTTGCATATGTGGAACCTGCTACAGTTGTATCTCATCCGTCTGCAGGCTCCTTTGATTATGGAATATTGTTTGCAAGAACAATTCCCGTTGTTTCTAGCGATAAACTAAATATCATAATACAAATTACTGCTCCACTTGTTGCATATGGTCTAAAGGGAACAATACATGCTATTCTTGCACATGAATTTCTACACTATTTGGAATTGATACGAAAAGTATCAAAGATGGATATTGTCTCCGATGAATTAAGTGGCAATCTTTTTGAGAGTAGTTATTCTGACTCTGCTAGGCTATCTGAACCAAAAGCCGTCTTTGATGACAAGACTTTGCTGTTACATATCACTAAAAAATTTCCAGAGGGATTTCGGGACTATAAACTAGAAGACAAGGTGATGAAACTCTGGATAGAAAAGAGTCTTCCTACCATAAACATCACAATGGATACAAACATTGCCAAGATTCCTGCATCTGTGATTGCAAACACAACAATTGACACTATGCTATTGCAAAAATTAGATCAAATAGAACAAAAGACTACTCGTCTTAGAAAAAAACAATTGTACTAATTATTGGTTAAATTCAGTAAAGCCACACTTGCCGCAGCTTCGTCTGTTTTTGTGATTTGACATGAACACACCTTTACCACATCTTGAACACTCTTTCTTTATTCTCTCTGCCTTGTCGCCAGAAACTTTGTAGTATTTGTATACTGATGGACTGGAACCTTTCTTGCCTGCCATTACTTGCTCTCTTCCTTTGCTTCAGCTTGCTCTGCTGCTGGTGCTTCGGCTTCTGCTTTGGCAGCTGTGGCTGCTTTTACTTTTTCAATTCTTGCAAAGACTGCAGTCTTGAGATGTTCCTTGGCAAGTTTTTCATCTTCATATACGTAGAAACTTCCTGATACAACTGGTCTTCCAGTTTCATTTTTCAACAATATTGGTATTACAATTTTTCCTTCTAGATTGAATTTTTTTGAAATCATGTCTACTGCCTCTAGTTTTTTGAGTCTACCAGAAAGGCCTTTGAAATTACATGTAATTTCCCTTCTTGACAGTAGGGGATTCTTTACATCTCTGGTAACTTCAATCATTGACATGTATTCCAAGTCCTTTTAATAGTTCATATAAATCTTAACTGCTTCTAGATAACAATTTAAGAAATCAATATGTAAAAAATTCGTGGACAGGTTTATGGTTCACCTGAAAAACTCAGGCTATGTTCCAGTTGATGCCAAAACGCTACTTGCAAAAGCTGATCAGTTAACTTCTGAAATGCATGTAATTGTAAGAGACATGAGGGTTTCAACGAAATATCTAGAGTTTGATGTATCTGTACAAAAAGAACATCTGGATATTGTTGTAGAAAAATTTGAAACAATTGGATCTCTTTATGATGCAAGACCTGTTGTCGAGGAAAAAATTGAAAAAGAAGATGCCATGAAAAGAGCAAGACAGTACTTTAATGATGAACGATACTGGGAATGTCACGAAGTTCTTGAGGGTGTCTGGAAAAATACACATGGTGGAGAAAAAGATCTTGTTCAAGGAATAATTCTTGTTGCAGCTGCACTAGTTCACTATGAGAAATATGAAAATGATATCTGTCTTTCAATAATGAAAAGAGCCATGGAAAAGTTTTCTAATGTTTCTGGTATGTATCATGAAATTGACGTTGACAAGTTCCAGAAAACTGTGGAAATGATGATATCTTCAAAGTCTATGGGACCGTTTATGATTTGATCATTTTTACGGCAGTCTTGATTACCTCTGCTCCCATGAGTAGGCCAATTCTGCCTTTCTTTGCCTGCTCTTCTGTAAATCTTGTTGTTCCATCCTTTTTGATGAAGTCTCCTGAAACTAAAACTGGAACTGGATCATCGCTGTGACTCTTGTTTATGCATGGTGTGGAATGATCTCCTGATATGACTACTGCAACTTTTGATGTATCAATATTGGCAAGCAATGTCCCAAAGAATCGTTGATCTATCTCTTCTATATTTTGCATCTTGCCTACTGCGTCGCCATCGTGGCCAAATTCGTCTGGTCCCTTGATGTGGACATAGATTGCATTCTGGGTCTCCATTGCTTTTGCTGCAACACGCGCCTTTTCTTCATAATCTGTAAGACCTCCTGCACTAAATGATTTCATTTTCAATACATTTGCAATTCCAATTTCTACTGGCATGTCAACTATGCATGAAAACTGCATTTGGTGTAGGTCGTTTATTGGAACAACACTTGGAAATTCATTTCCTGCATCGCGTAATAATATGGAATTTAGCATCTTTTTTCCGTGGCCTTTTCTATTTTTATTCACAGCACTATCTTTCATGATTTGAAGAGACTTGTCTGTAAACTCGTTTACAAATGACGCCGAAAGCTTGGCACCATCAGATTCGTTTAATGGCAATGATTTTTCTACCTTCATGTAATCACCTACGGCCTTGGCAACTCCCATGCCTCCTATTCTTGCATAAGCTGGATCCGTGTTACTTATCTCAGGTGTAAGAAACATACCGTCGCATCTTATTCTTACAATTACTCTATGGCCGACTGTTGGGGCTACAACAACTGATGCTTTTGGATTTGAAAACTTGATCTTGGTTTCTACTTCATGCGCAACTGCGGAGGCATCTTCTTTTTCTATATTTCTTCCAGCTCTTCTATCTGTAATTATTCTCTCGTCGTTTACAGTTGCAAAGTTTCCTCGTAATGCTAAGTCTCCACTTTTAAAATCAATGCCTATTCCAATTGCCTCAATGACTCCTCTTCCAACATATTGAGTATTTTCAAATTTGTATCCTAACATATTGAAAACAGCAATGTCTGATTGGGGAGCTATACCTTTACCGACTGAAATTACTTCTCCAATGGCTCCATTTTTTGCAAGTTTATCTAAATTGGGAGTTTTTGCATAACTCAATGGTGTGGAGCCTTTAAGATCTGGATGAGGGAGATCTCCTATGCCATCAAGAAGAACGTATATCATATGGATATCAGAATTGTCCATTAGTCTACAAAACAGAGTTTTTTGGTATCACACATAAACCTTGATTTTTTAAGCGATCTAAATTTTAAAATTATTCAACAATGTCACGACAAATAATTTTTCTAAAATGATGTTGTTGTATGGTGTGATGAAAAACTAGGAAGATATTATCGCTGTCACTTTTATCTTGAAAGTAAGTTTCTTTCCTGCAAGAGGGTGATTCAGATCAACTGTTATGATTCCTTCTTGCACTTCTGTTATTGTTGCAGGTACTTTTTCTCCTGTTGGAAGTCCTGCCTCAAACAATAGTCCGGGAACAAGTTCTACATCTTGGGGAAACACCTCTCTTGGTATTTTTTGAACTAGGGTTGGGTCATGTTCTCCATATGCATCGGTAGGCTCGATACTGAATTGTTTTTCCTCGCCTTCCTTCATTCCAAGTGTTGCATCATCAAATCCCTTTATCACATGACCACTACCAACCTCAAACTCTAAGGGATTTCCATGTTCTGCTGAACTATCAAAGACCGTCCCATCTTCTAGAGTACCTGTGTACTCTATCTTGACCTTGTCACCAGTCTTTACAGTCAAAATTGGTCAATCCTTTTTTGTATGTGAGAACTTGCTATTTCATACATGACTAGTTTCATATTTTTCTCAGAAATGTATACTAGAAAAGTCCTTTGGTGATTTTCTGATAATCTAGTCTTGGGGCGGAAATTGCTTTGTAAACTCATCTGCAAATTTTTCATAGTACTCTCTTTTCTTACCTATTTCCAAGAGTTTTGCATCTTCTATCTCTTGAAGACTCTTGTTGACCTGTTCTGAATCATTTCTAAGAGCCATCTCTGCCATTTCAAATAATCTGTTATTTTCTTTCCAAATGTGTTGTACTACGTGGTTGATGTACTCTTGCATGTCTACTATCAACTGGGTGGCATCTCCATTTTTCAGGTATGTCTTTGAAGATGCTTCCATTCTCATTCCTATCTTTCGTGTAACTTCGTGCTCCATCAACATGACTGCAATTGGTCCTGAATTTCGTGGCATTCCTTTCTTTTCGAGTTCTGGGAATAGGGAATTTTCTTCCTTTCCATGATGACAGACATCTGTGAAATTTATTGAAAAATCAATTACTTGATTCAAGATTGGTTCTGGTATGACAGTTCCAGACTTGAGTAATGGTATGGTTGACCACATTGATTTTAGTACTTTTTCAATTAAATCGTGATCTCGTTTTAGTGATTCTGTAGACATGAACAATTTCAACGATCTGATCTTCCAATTTAAGTTTTAATTTCTATCAAAATGACATCCTGAAGCAATTTGTGTCAAAATTACACTGCATCTGCGTTTATTTCCGATCTTTGCAAAGGTTTTAAATTGCTAGATCCAAAATCTAGCAGGTATGGGGGATTTAAGGAAAGATTATTCTATTGATCGCTTTGTGATCACATCTCCTGAAACACACCCTGTAGTTGATTCAAAAAAATGTCCATACTGCCCAGGAAATGAATCAATGACAAATCCGTCCACACTTTCTCTTGTAGCAAAAGATGGAATGTTGCAAAGACTACAAGATACTGAAGATAACTATGTTCAAAATTGGTCAGTCCGAGTATTTGAAAGTAAAAATCCTATTGTTACTACGACATCCGAAAATTCCTATAGTGATAGGCCGCTTTACAGCGAACCGGCTTATGGGTATCACTATGTTGTTGTTGCATCAGAAAAACACAAAGATTCTCTGGCAAGCATATCTACTGAACAATGGTCTAACGTGCTTGTTGTAATTCAAGATAGATTACGATGGTTATACACACAACGCGGAGTAACATATGTTTCAATATATGTGGACCATGGAAAAGAAGCAGGTGGTTCCACAACTCATGCACATCTAAACATTGTAACATTTTCAACTATACCTCCTGTTATAGAACTGGAAGCAGAAGCTGCACACAAGATACTAAATGAAAAAGGGATATGTCCAATGTGTCAAACTGTTGGTACTGAAACTGGTGGACCAAGACAAATACTGCAGACCGAAGGCTTTCTTGCTTTTTGTCCATGGGCTCCGTCACATCCGTATGAATTCTGGATTTATCCAAAAAAACACATAACAAGTTTCTCCAAGATCACTCAAAAAGAGATAAATGATTTGTCTCTAATTTTACGCGCTACATTGGGTGGACTTGCAAATACAATGAAAAACTTGTCATACAATATGGTCTTTCACCTCTCACCCGAAAAGAAGAACAACAGACAGATTCATTGGCACATTGAAGTTTATCCACAAGCTGATCCTTGGTCTGGACTTGAGAGGGGATATGGTGTGTTTCTCAATAAAGTGACTCCTGAAAAAGCTGCAGAAGAACTTGGTTCTGCATGCAGAAAAGAACTTGCAAATCTTGTTGGAATAGTTTAGAGCCAATCATTTGGTTTATTTATTGAACTACTAGATGAGTCGTTGTGGCAGTTGAAAAATGGATAGCAGTTGCAAGTTTTGGCATGTTTGTAATGTTTGTAGCTCAGTTGATATCAATTAGTGTTTATCTTTCACATCCAGCTTATGACATTGACCCATCTTCTGAAATGAAGGAATTCATTTCGATTAGTATAGCTCCGGCACTTGTTCTTGGAGGAACTTCTTTCATGCTTGCTAGAAAATATGGTTCAAGATTGGTAGGTTCTCTACTCATAGCTGGTGGTGTAATCACTATTGCTGGAATGTTTTATGTTAATACTCTGATACCAAAAATTATACCCGCATACATTGTACCAGAACTTACTCTCTCACCAATAGTGTTTTCAATAACTTCTATTCCCGTGATTATCATAGGCGCATTATTGTTTAGAATAAAACCTATGCCAAAAAGAGATTACTTTTTTGACAGATGATCAAATCGCATTGAATTTGAATGTCGCTTGAATCCCATTTTTTTATAAAATGGAATCAATTCATCTGTACAATCAAGAATCGTTTTATAGCATCCTTGTTTTTGAGCATATTCTAAGAGTGCAGTAACTATTTGATTTCCAATTCCTTTTCCTTGAAATTCTTTTCTTACTACCACATCTTCAATGTGACCTACCTTGCCTCCGTCATGAATGAACTTTTGTTCAATCAAAATGCTTGCAGAGCCTATTACTTTTGAATTCTCAACTGCAACATAGATCACCTGATGTGGGTTTTTTGAAATCTTGTCAAAAATTGCATTGGCTTTGCTTGGTTTGATATCGCTTGATTTTCTAAGCGAATCAAGAGAAAATAAAAATCCATTAAAGATGTCTTTTTTTTGTAATTTGCGTATCTTGATGGCCGCCATGCTTTTCGGTCTAAATCCGACCTAGCCGCGTAATGTATTGTTGATATGCTCTTCTGTATGAGGCCTTGTCTCCTATGTCAAGAAAACCGTTCTTTATGAGATGTCCGCTTACCTTATTTTTCTTGGTTATTGCACTACGAATTACATCGTCCATACCATATGGCTTGTTTGCAGGTATGAACTTGAATATGCCTGGCTCCATGACATAGCACCCGATATTGATATTTCCTTTAACCTCTGGTTTTTCGCGCCATGCATTTACTTTGTTAGCTTTATCCATTTCTATGAATCCGTATTGTAATTTGGTCTTGTATTCTGACAACCCCATTGTGACAAATGATTTTTTCCTGTGATGACTTTCTATCATGCTCTTCAGACTGAAATCAAATATTGAATCGCCATACAGGCAAACAAAACTATCGTCAATGAATTCTTCCGCAGTCTTTAGTTGACCTGCTGTGGCAAGAGGTCTATTTGCAACTGCATATTCTATTTTCACACCAAATCTACTACCATCTTCAAAATAATCCTCGATTGTCTTTCTTAGATAACTAACACAGAGAACAAACTCATCAACTCCCCCTTTCTTGACCCATTCTATGAGATGCTCTAAAAGCGGTTTTTCTCCAAGTGGGAGCATTGCCTTTGGAAGAAATATGGTATATGGCTGAAGTCTTGTACCAAGACCGCCAGCAAGAATAACTGCTTTCATGTAAATTATTCTGGATTTGTGGTATTTATGTTGAAGGATGAAAAGACTTTGTTATCTTCAAAGTCTTTTTCAGAATGTCTTCTGGATTTTTTCCGAAAATTATGATCATGGCTTCTTTTCCAAAATCGCCCGTGTGAAATATAATGTCTGGTGGTGTTTTTCTGTTCTTTATTGCTGCCTTGATGCCCCATGATACGGTGCCGCCTTCTTTTTCTTTAATTTTTGATGGTTCTGCACTTCTATCATATGATGAAACTTTCAATCCTCTTGAGATTGCATTTTTTATTGTTTTTTTATCATACTTTAGATTTAGACCAGATCTGATGGTGGGAAACTTTCTTGTCATTTCCAATACTGCTGATGCCACGTGTTTAGAGCCACCATACTTGAGATGACCTGCAACAGTCACATGTTTTCCCGTCTTGACAATTCTTCCTTCCAATCCCATTATCTCATTTAGAGAAGATGGCTTTTGTAATGAATACACAAAATTTGTTTGGCATTCTGGAATGTGTTCATAGATGGAACTAATTGAACAAAATTTTGATATTGCATCTGACAAGTATACCTCAACCTCGTCGCCTTTTGCGTGCATGGTTATCGCAAGACCTTTTCCAATCTTTGTAGCCTTTTTCATAGATTCTACTGTGAAAAGGCGTGCTGTATCTACTGCATCTGGCAATTTTTTTCCTCTTGCAATGTTTGCACACAGGGATGCTGAAAAAGTACACCCGCCTCCATGATTTTCAAATCGTAGTCTATCATGAGAATAGATGTAGAACTTTTTGTCGTCTAGAAGAACATCTACAACTTTGGAACCTAAAGAAAAATGCCCGCCTTTTATTATGACATTTTTTGCACCGATTTTTTGAATTTTTTTTGCTACGTTTTTCATATCATTTAACGACTTGATCTTAAGACCTGAAATCTTTTCAGCCTCTGGTACATTTGGAGTAATGATGTATGATAGCGGAATGAGTAATTTTTTGAAATCTAGAAAAGCATTTTCTGTTTGAAGGTCTCCGCCTGTGGTGGATTTGAATATGGGATCAAGAATTATTGGAATTTTAATTTTTTCAAGTTCAGAGTGTATCACTCTGACTGTCTGCTTATCATAAACCATTCCTATCTTTATTGCATCTAAATGAAAATCTTCAAGAATTGATCTTATCTGACTTTTTACAAGAAATGGTGTGATTGGAATAACATCGAAAAATTTTCTTGTATTCTGACTTGTAACTGCAGTAATTACGCTTAGGCCATATGCTCCAAATGCATCAAATGTCTTCATGTCTCCCTGGATGCCTGCGCCTGAGGACGGATCAGAGCCTGCAATGGACAAAATATTCATGATATTTGGTTTGGAAACTCACGTTTAAATCCAATTACTGGCTAAAAATAGTAAATTGAGTACACAAATGAATTCCGCCAGAAGGGGCGTTGCTACAGATGAGATGAAAGCGGTTGCACGTGATGAAGATGTAACACTAGACTGGCTAATTCCAAAGATTGCAAATGGTTCTATTATAATACCTCATAACAATTTCCGTCTACAAAAGATTCGAGTGGTTGGAATAGGAAAAGGAATGAAGACCAAGGTAAATGTGAACATTGGAAATTCTACTCTGAACCAGAATCTGGAAGAGGAAGTCAAGAAAGCAGAAGTTGCAATGAAATATCATGCTGATACTATAATGGATCTAAGCGATGGGGGAGATGTTGGTGTATTTAGAAGAAGGCTGTTAGAAGCTGCACCAATAGCGTTTGGAACAGTGCCTGTTTATGAGGCATATAATTACGGAGTTGAAAAACACAAGAATCCTCTTGATATTACAGAAGATGATTTTCTCAATGCTTTTGAGCGTAATGTAAAAGATGGAGTAGATTATACTACAATTCATTCTGGGATAACAAAAGATATTGCAAAACGTATTCTTGCAGTAAAAAGACATGCTGGGATAGTAAGCAAGGGAGGCACCATCACAGCTGCATGGATGCTAAAGTATGACAAGGAAAATCCATACTATGAACACTTTGACTATCTTATAGAGATTGCAAGGAAATACGATGTTACTTTTAGTTTAGGAGATGCACTAAGACCTGGTTCTATTCTTGATTCTCATGATGAACTCCAAGTGCAAGAAATGATCAATATCTCACGACTCACTAAAATTGCACATGAAAAAGATGTTCAAGTTATGGTTGAGGGACCTGGACATGTTCCACTCAATGAAGTTGCAGCAAATGTAAGATTAGCTAAATCTCTAATTGGTGAAGTACCATATTACGTACTGGGACCACTTGTGACAGATGTTGCATCTGGACATGATCATATAGCAAGTGCAATTGGTGCAGCAATTTCTGCAAGTGAAGGTGTAGATCTCTTGTGTTATCTTACTCCTGCAGAACATCTTGCATTACCTAATGCCGATGAAGTCAAGGCAGGATTGATTGCATATAGAATTGCAGCACATGCTGGAGACTTGGTCAAGCTACGAGACAAAGCAATCAAGTGGGACATGGAAATGACTGAAGCAAGAAGAACTCTAAACTGGGAAAAACAAATCGCATTATCAATTGATCCAGAGGAAGCATCTCGTATTCATGCACGAAGTGGACAACTAAAGGGAAATACAGTTCCATGTACAATGTGTGGCGGTGCTTGTGTTTACATCATGCTTCCACAGCAGAGATTTGCTACAACTGAAGTAGAAAAGTTACAGCAAACTGGCTAGTACTTTATCAAGGCTGGGCACTGTTTCAAATTTTATCAAATCTGCAGGTTTTATCCATTGATATTCAGAGTTTTCCCAGTTTAATTTTATTTTGTGTTCTTTGACTGAAAACAAAAATGGAAAAATTAACCATTCATGGTTTTCATATTGTGGAGAATCTGTTCTCATTTGAGATGCTGCCTTGATGAGAGTAATTTGGTTTTCAGTAATACCAGTTTCTTCCAGTATCTCTTTTTTTGCTCTGTATAGAGGATCTTCATGACCTTCTATGATGCCGCTTATGCCTGCCCAGAGATCCTTCATTGACCTCACTTTGTTACTTCGTTTTAAAATTAGATACTTGCCATCTTGAATTAAAAAAGATGTCACTATTTTGGTAGATTTCAATTATTTTTCTACAGCGCTAACCATTGTAACAAGCTTTTTGTATGCTTCGTCAAGATCAACATTCTTTGCCAATCTCTCCTTTGCACTTGAGATGTACTTGATCATTTCTTCAGTCTTGTTCTCTTGAATTAAAATGAGCATTCTACCAATATCTTTCCAAAATTCTTCTGCATATCTTCGGATTTCAGGATTTGAGATTATTGTTTCAATGAGTTCTTGAGGTTCTGTCATTATACCTGTAGTGAGAAGTTTTTGGGCTTTGAAAGTAGTTCCAGCCATTTTTTCAACTAGGGCAAAATTTTCTTCCTTTGCAAATATGTTGGCAAGTGCCAAGTTTACTAGATGTGGCATTCCAAGTACGATTGCTATTTTTTTATCATGTTCTGCTGCATCTATTTGGACAAAATTTGCTTCTTCAAACAATGACTTTGTAACGGCCATCTCTTTTTTTGCATCGCGAATTGGAATTGATATTATGTTTTGACCCTTTAGCTTTTTAGTTCCTGGACCGAACATTGGATGGATGCATATTGGATTTACCTTGTCTGGTATCTTGGAAAGTGCTGCCGCTGTTTTTGTTTTAAGAGACGAAATGTCTATCAAATAAGAGTCTCGTTTCATCTCTTTTGCAATTAGTCTTATTGTTTCAGGTGTGCGTTTTACTGGAATACATAAAATAACGTAATCTGCTGTTAGGATTGCTCCCACCAGGGACTGTGCCTTTGTAACAGACTTGTTCAAAATCTCTTTCTCAGAGTCGTATCCTATTATGTCATAATCTTTTTCAAGGAAATACTTGGAAAACCATTTTCCCATTTGGCCCTCTGCGCCAATTATTGCAATCTTTTTTTTCATTGTTTTGCCTTCAACCTTTCCTCTATTATTTGCATTCCCTGATTAAGTGTATCTTCTGGTTGACAGGCTGATATTCTGATAAATCCTTGATAATTTCCAAATCCTTCTCCTGGTGCTATTGCCACCCCCATGTCTAAAAGTCTGTTTGTGAAATCTATTGAATCAAAGTTCTCTTGTCTTACCTTGGCAAACAAGTACATTGCCCCGTCTGGCTCTACAAAGTCCAATTGCATGGTTTTTGCTTTCTTTAATATAGACTCTAACCTATTTTTGATGGTTCTAGTATTGCCAGTTGTGTCAGCCTCTAGTGCCTTCATGGCTACATATTGGATTGGCTCTGAAACATTTGTCAATGCAAGGGCCTGAAGTTTTGACATTTTCTCTACTATTTCTGGACTTGATATTGCATAACCAATTCTAAAGCCTGTCATTGCATGTGATTTTGAAAATGATTGTGTAACTATGGATTTGTTGTATCTGTAAGTGAGGATACTTTTCCATGGTGTATTTGTATATGCTGAATAAATCTCATCACTTAGAACATACAAGTTGTTTTTTATTGCCAATTCCATTACCTGGTCTTGTAGTTCTACTGGGAGTATCTTGCCAGTTGGGTTGTTTGGATAATTGAGAACTAACATTCTGGTATTTTCATTTATGGTGTTCTTGATGTCCTCTATCTTTGGCTCCCACTTGTTTTCAAGTGTTGTATGTATTGTTCTTACCTTGACTCCTGAGTTGAGAGCATTATCTCTGTATGCAGGCCATGCTGGTTCTATTACTATGATCTCGTTTCCTGGATTTAGCAAACTAGAGATTGCAAGAAATACTGAGAAACGTGCTCCAGGTGACACCATGATATTTTGGACTGATACTTTGGTATCAAATTTTTCTGTAACATATTTTGCAAGTGCCTCTCTGAAATCTGACATTCCCTTCGAGTCTCCATATTTTGTATATCCTTTGGAATATACTTCGGATAGTGCACTGCGTACACTCTCTGGTGGAAGAAAATCCGGCTCACCTACTTCCATGTGGATTATTTTTTTTCCTTCTTTTTCCAATTTTTTCGCTTTTAAAAATACTGACATGTGTGTCTGTTTATTTACAGATTGGATCTTGACAGATTCGTTTAATAGAAAATTTAGCATTGTCATTCCGGTTTTTTCGTCAAGGCCTATCTCTTTGCACAATTCAAGTACTCTTGCGCGTAGTTGATTTTCTCTTTCTTCGTTTGTAACTCCGATGCCCAGATTATTTTTTAAATTTCCAATTTCTTTTGCTACATCGTTTCTTTCCTTGAGTAGTTTGATGACATCACATGTAATCTTGTCTATCTTGTCGCGTAATTTGTTAATGTCAGACATTTCTTACTTGATGACTGGCGGAATAAGGCCTGCTCTAATTGCATGGTCTGCAAGTACCACTGATACTAGTGAATCTACTACCGGGGGTGCGCGAGGAACCACACATGGGTCGTGTCTTCCCTGAACTATCAGAGAAGCTGGTTTTTTTGTATGAAGATCGACAGTTTGTTGTTTTTTTGCTATTGATGATGCTGGTTTGAATGCAACTCGTAAGACAATTGGCATGCCTGTAGATATTCCACCTAGTATGCCTCCTGCATTATTGGTTTTAGTTTGAATTTTTCCATTTTTGATTACAAATTCATCATTATTCTCAGAGCCATGCAAAGTAGAACCATGAAAACCTGAACCAAATTCTATACCCTTTACAGCAGGAATTGAAAACAGTGCCTTGCTTAGGTCTGATTCAAGTGAGCCAAAGATTGGCTCACCTAGTCCTACTGGCAAATTTACTGTTAATGATTCGATGACACCTCCTATCGAATCTCCCTTTCGTCTTGCAGTAAGAATTGTTTCACGCATCTTTGCTGCAATTTTAGCATCAGGGCATCTTACTTCGTTATTGTATACAGAATTTTTCATCTTCATTGTTGCATGCTCTTTCATTTTTACACTTCCTACTTGACAAGTATACGAAAAAGTTTCAATCCCTAGTGTCTTTGCAAGCAATTTTCTTGCTATGGCTCCTGCCATCACAAACGTAGCTGTTAATCTTCCTGAAAATCTACCTCCTCCTCGGATGTCATTGAATCCATTATACTTTACAAATGCTGGATAATCAGAATGACCAGGTCTTGGTTTTAGTGTGAGATTATCATAATCTTTTGAATGCTGATCTTTATTCCAAATGATCATTGTGATTGGGGCTCCTGTGGTGTATCCCTTGTATATTCCTGAAAGAATCTCTACCTTGTCCTCCTCTTTTCTTTGGGTAGTAATAATGGATTGACCGGGCTTGCGTAAATCCAGCATGGTTTGAATATCTTTTTCTGCAATCTCTAATCCTGCTGGGCAACCATCTACTGTTGCACCAATACACTTGCCGTGACTTTCACCAAAACTTGTAAAAACAAAACGTTGTCCTATGCTGCTTGAAGACATGATGAAATTCTCTTTTACGTGCTTATAATCCTTCTAGGAATTACAGGCTTTGAAATTATTTGAAAATTCAAATTGTAAGATTTGCTCCAATTTTTTGCATATCTTTTACAAATGTTGGATATGAGACATCTACAGAATCAGGATCAGTTACAGTGCAATTTCCAACAAACATGCCTGCTATGGCAAAAGCCATGAAGAGTCTGTGGTCGTCTGATGATTCCAGTTCTGCACCCTTGATGTTCTTTGGAGCCTCTAAAATCATTCCATCTTCTTTCTCTGTCACTATGACTCCAATCTTTGCAAGCTCTTTTGCCAAAATTGCTATCCTGTCAGTTTCTTTGAATCTTGCATGTTTTACATTGTAGATTTCAATTGGCTTTGATGCTTTTAGAGCAAGAATTGCCATTGGTGGAAGCAAGTCAGGATTGTTTGAAAGGTCAAACCTTCCGCCATTGAGAAGTTTTGGAGAAACCAGTGTTATTTTTTCTCCCAAGTTTATCTTGACTCCTAGTCTTTCCAAGCATGATAGTATCTCTCTGTCTCCTTGTGGCAAATCTCCCAGTGATGCATCAATTGACATATCTTCTCCTAATAGTACTGCTGCAGAAAGCAAAAGAGCCATACTTGAAAAATCTGATGGAACTACAAAGTCTGATGGTTTGTATTTTTGGTTTGTAATGTTGTATTTTTTGTATGGTGATACCGCACCAACTGTAACACCAAATTTTTTCATTGTGGCAATGGTAGAATCAAGATATGGTTTTGACACAAGTTCTCCGTCTATTTCCAATGTAATACCGTTTTTCATTTTTGGACCTGAGATCAAGAGTGCAGAAATAAACTGACTTGAAATTGAACCTGATATGTGGGTCTTTCCACCATCTGATCTACCTTTTACAGTGACAGGAGGTTTACCATCAGTTGATGTACATTCTACACCAAGTTGTGTAAGGGCGTCTAAGAGTGGCTGCATAGGTCTTTTTTGCAAACTAGAATCTCCGGTGAGTGTTATTTTTTTATCAGAAAGAGATGCAATTGCTGTTGAAATTCTAATGGTGGTACCTGAATTTGATGCATCGATTCGACTAGTTTGTGGAATTATCTCTCCGGTGCTTTCAACTGTTACAGTAGAATCTTTGATCTCTATTTTTGCTCCAAATTCTTTGCATGCATTCACTGTTGCTAGAGTATCCCTTGAGAGTAGAACATTCTCTAGTGTACTTTTTCCATTAGCAAGTGTGGCAAGAAATATTGCTCTGTGAGAATAACTCTTGTTTGGAGGGCACGATATTGTTCCTGATAAGACGGATTTGTCGACTTTACATTTCATAAACTTCAGCCTTTTTGTTGTTTATTGGTGAGACAATGATGCTTCCCTCTTGGGCTGCAAATATTTTTTTTATGCTTGACACTTTATCGTTTTTTACTACAGCTGCTATTGAGGGTCCATTACCAGACACTGATGCCCCAAGTGCACCGCTATCTAACAAATCAGTTAGAATTTTTGGCTCTGATCCTAATATCGCAGACGTTGCAAGGCCGTTTAATGTCATTGCATTCCAATAGTCTGACTTGTTGGCAAGATCCCATGCTTGTGAGAAAACTCCGTTTAGAATCTTAAGTTTTTTCACATTGCCTCTTCTTCTAGACTTGGGAATGAAAATCACTGCAGTCAAATCTTCTGATGCTTTTTCTGATTTTATTATTTTTATGTTAGAATTGTCTGTTACGACAAATCCTCCAAAATAACATGCGCATGCATCATCAAAGGCACCGGTTATGCTTACTTTGGATTTGATGGATGCATGTACACCGTCTTTTAAAATGTCAAGATCACTTGCTTTTGGTCTGAATATCTTTGCACATGCAAGTGATATGACTGATGAAATTGCACTTGAACTCTTTAATCCATATCCTGAGGGAATTTCTGATTTTACAAAAATTGTTATCTTGTTTTTTTCAAGTTCTGATTTTGGAACTGATGTTTCCACAACATTTCGTATTAAACGCGAGCTAAGGTTTGATTCCTTGTTATCAAATATTATTCCCCTTCCTGGCTGGGTCTCTACAATTGCCTCTATTCCTAATGATATGCCAAGTGTTGCACCTTTTCCTGTTGCAATGGCATTAACAATTGAGACTGCACCATGCATACTTGCTTTTACTCTGCTCATCTCTAGAATCTCCCAAGCAGGGTTAATTTCATGGCTTGCTGTGGTGCAGGCTTGCCAGTCCAAATCTCAAATGACTTCATCGCTTGAGCAAGAAGCATTTCCCACCCATATATGATGGTCGCACCTTGAATCTTTGACTGATCAATCAAAGGAGTTTCTACTGGCAAATACACAATGTCGTACACAATGGACTCTTTGCCAATGTTTCTAGTAGATATGGGACAGCCGATTCCTTTGAGTCCAACTGATGTGGCATTTACTAGGAACTTGTATTTGCTGACTGTTTCTCCTGCTGATTCTAGATCGAGATAATCTGATTCTAATCCCAGGCTTTGAACAAACTTGATCATTTCTTCTGCCCTCTCACGAGTTCTGTTTGTGATGGTTATTTTACGAACTTTTTCTTTAGCAAATCCTGCAATGATTGCCCTTGCAGCTCCTCCTGCACCAATTAGCAAAACATCAGAACCCTTGGAATCAATCTTTCTCTGTTTTATTGGTTCCATGAATCCGTCAACATCTGTGTTATAGCCCTTGAAATGACCATTTTCATTGACTATGGTATTTGTAGCACCAACCACTTGGCATTCATTATCTGATTCGTCGAGAAATTTCATCATGTCAACTTTGTGGGGAATTGTAACGTTGAATCCTGCGATATTGATTTTTTTTAGCGCTTCAACTCCGTATTCTAATTCTCCTTTTGGAATTCTGTATGCAATGTATGTGCAATCAAGACCTGAAAATAAAAAAGCGGCATTATGAAGCGCAGGTGAAAATGAATGATCTATCGGGTCTCCTATGACAGCATAGGTCTTGGTCATTGTTTTCTATCTGATGAATCGTGATTTAAGCGATTAGGGAACATGTGGATATTATTTGAAATATCTTAGATTCCGTACTTGTCGCTTTGAGAATATATTTTCTTGAGTCTTGAACCGCATTTTGGACATGCCGGGTCTTGATGTAAAGTGGCACAATCTAGACAAACAAAATTTCCTTTAGATGTTCTAGTTGAAGTGTATTGATATATTATGATGAATACTATGGCTGCAACCCACACTAGTATCAAAAATAATACTAGTCTAAACATGCCAAGCAATATCGTAACTATTGTAGCTAAAATGACTACATTTCGTGGCATGTTGTTCTGAGCTACTTTTGGATTCACAGTATATTTTTCGTGTTTCTTTTATAATAAGGGTAGCATTGGTGTTTTGCACCGTCACAGATCAATTAATTAATGTAAACTGTATTGATGGAAATATTGAAAGACAAGGATGATTTTGCCAGTCTACTTGATGATTGTATCAAGACACTTGATGAGAACATTGATGTCTTAAATGACATTGAATATTCTTTAGAATCTGAAAAAGAAGATGTCGTAATCACTGATTTGACCAAAAATGATCTTGTAAACATGGCCCACGAAGTGGCTGATTCATCAAGGATAAAAAAAGCTGAATCACATTTTGTAAAAAGATTTTTTGAGCAAAAGTCTGACTAAATGTTCTAGTTTTTGCTCTCTAGAGACAATATACTCTTCATTTCTTTTAGACTAAATTGGCCTGGGGCAACTGGTTTGCCTAGAGAAACATAGGTGTATGGACTGCCAAGTCTTGTACACAAAATTCTTGACATTCTACCATAGTCTCCCATTGCAAAAGAAATTAAGCCGACATTTCTTGGACGTGATTTGTAAAGAGAGAGAATGCGTATTGTATCTTCGATTGTTTTTGAAGTGGTTACAATTTTTATATTATTTGAAAACTTGGACATTTTTTTGAGCATTGATTTTAGAATCTGCTCATTTGGAGTCTTTGTAAAGTCATGCCATGACACCAGTATTCTAGTCTTTGTACCTTGAAGATATCTTGACAATTCCTTGTTTTTCTTCAATGTGTTGTATTCTACATCCAAAAGATATGGTTCAAACTCTGAAATCAGTTTTAGTATTGAGATCCTTTCTTTTTCACTGCCTGAAAATTTTCCACCTTCTGAGACAGGACGTAATGTGCATACACATCTTTTGAGATGTTTTCTAACTAGAGTTAAACAAAAAGGAACTTGATTTGGTTTTAAAAAATCTAACCGGAGTTCTGCATAGTCTGATTTAGCAAGAGCATGCTTTAACTCGCTTGATACTTTTGTAGGATTGGACGCTGCAATTGTTACGCAGACCTTGGTTACCATGAGTTTTTGGCACTTATTTTGTTGAGTTCTTTGGCATACTCATGGATGGTTGAGTACAATACATCCATCCTTTCAATGCGTCGCTACATTTGCTAGGATCGCGTTGTGCATCAAGAAGTTTTTGACTCATTTTGGACCAGCTATCTGGTGAACATAATGTTTGTCCACAAATGTGCTGTCCTCCTGCAGTTCTGTCTGTTTTCTGTGAGTATTTTGGATACACTGTACTTGGTGTCAGTGCATTTACTGCAGGTAATGTTGTTGCAAAAACCATTATGGTTACTAATGCTAATGCGACCAAACCGATCTTAATTTGTTGGTTGGACATTAATTGCATCTACATTCTACTAGTATATTTAGATTAGCATCCATTTGTCTAAATGAAATAAACATGATCTGAATTTTTTATTCATTGTATGATATTTGATGATTCTTCTTACTTGATGATGTGGCGTTTGGTACGGGCCTGATAATGGAAGAAACTTTTATGAAACGACTGCCATAGAGGGTATCTATGAGTTCAGACACATCACATGACACAAAAGACGTTGTCTTCATCGGAAAAAAGCCTATTATGGCATATGTAACATCTGCGCTCATACAGCTGGCTAACAACCCAAAGGTCTCAATAAAGGCAAGAGGACTTAGCATAGGCAGAGCAGTGGATGTTGCACAAATAATTGCACGAAGAACTGACAACTCTGGATATTCTATAGGACAAATTCGTATAGGATCAGAACATCTTCAATCATTAGATGGAAGATCAAGAAACGTATCAACTATAGAAATAGAAGTACAGAAAAACGCATGATTGTCTAAAACATGTCAAGTACATGTTTTAGGTGATTTTCTTTGATTTAATTTCATGCTGGAATAATTTTTTTATTTTTACAACTGTTAAATATCAAAATGATTGAGGAATGTAGTGTGGAAACTAAACTCCATTGTTGTCGCTAATTCTAAAGATCTATCACACTTGCCTGACAATAAAATTTCGTTGACAGTTACATCACCACCTTATCATAATGCCATAAACTATCAAGAGCACCAAGATACTGAAAAGTGGTATCGTGGAACAGTAGAGACGTCTATTGGGGAATGGCTTGACGAGATGCGTACTATTTTCTCTGAAGTATATCGTGTAACAAAACCAGGTGGATTTTGTTGTATTGTGATTGGCAACGAAATAATTGAAGGCAAAAATAAACTTCCTTTGCCTGCATTACTTCTTGTTGAATTGACAAAAAAAGAGATAGGTTGGAGTTTTTTTGAAGAAATAATATGGAACAAAGTTACAGGAGGAAAAAAAAGATTCAGGGTCACAGTCCAGCATCCATATCCCACATACTATTATCCGAATATCATGCATGAGCAGATTATAATTTTCAGAAAACATCCGTTTCACAATGTAAAGGACAAAAAAAGCAAACTAGTGCTTGATGATTTGATGAAAAAGGAGGTTGCAAACTCTGTCTGGCACATTGCTCCGATGCCACCAAGTTATAGAAAATTCCATCCTGCAGCATTTCCAGAAGAGATACCGTATCGCTTGATTCAACTGTATAGTAATGTAGGTGATATTGTTCTTGATCCATTTGTTGGAAGCGGACAAACTACCAAGATGGCAAGATTTCTTCATAGAAAATATCATGGAGTTGACAAGTCTGCAAAATATGTAAAAATTGCACAGAAAAGAACACTGGAACCTCCATCTCTTCGTAAGATGCAGCTTGTTCCTAACTGGAAAAAACCAATATCGCTATAGCCCCTGTTCTAGTCTAACTAGATAGGAAAGGTTATCTATTAAGAATCAAGATTGGTTCTATGGTTACTTCTAACAGCAAGTCATATTTTCGAATTGTTGAGAAAAGCCACAGAAAATATACTGCTGCATTAAAACATGCACGGTCCAGACAATCAATGATGAATTTGTTCTGGAGGCATAAAAGAGAACATGAATCTCTTTTGAAAAAACATCTCAAAGATGAGATGGCTGAAATAGTCCAGCTAAAAAAGAAATTCGAGTAAACACATCTTTTTTATTTTTAAAAAAGTTTGCTAGCGTACGGTTTGATACGAATTTAATCTGTAATGTTATTTTTAGACAAATGATTTTAGCCACATGGACGCCACACTCTTGTCCAAGCCTTTACCGGTTGTAGAAATTTTTGACTTGTTTTCAAGATGGGCCGGTGAGTTGATGTGTGACTCGACATCATTTTCATTTATTTCTGTGACACATATGTTGCAATGAAGACTCATGGATTCTCTTGTTGTATTTGAGTATAATAATTTTTTAGGGTTTTATTTTTCTACGATATATTCGTCGTCTACTTCCATGCCAAAATGTCTTCCAGTTGCTGGCTTGGAATATGATAGTACAATATCTCCTTTCTTTAGATGTGTGACTGATACCAAGTGGCCGTTTGGACGCACAAATCTGATGGTCTCTGCATTTTGTGCAATGATGCCGCCTACTTCGTCTCCAATCTGTGCCTTTATCATCAACATTGGCCTACTTTCTATTTTGCAGCGACCAACAGTAGCTCTTCTTGCCTTGCCATGTGAATTGATGACTAGAACTTCAGAGCCTGTTTCCAGCTCTGACAAATAATTTGTTGTTCCATCTGGAGATAATGTATAGCAATGTACTGCACCTGCATTTACTCTAAAAGGTCTTGGCGAAGTAAATGACGAACCAACTGATTCATTGTGTACCAGGAACAGAAAATTGGATCTGCTTCCAATCAACATTCCTTCTCCGCGTCCTAAAATGGATGCTGTATCTACACAAACACGCTCTCCATTTCCAACTTCTTTAATTTCTAAAATCTTGGCAGGTCTTAGATCAAAGTTCTTTGTCCCAAGGTATACCATCGTCTCTTTTACCTCATTTATGGAATTTGTTGAAAATATCACGCCATCAACACCTATCTCTAATATTGAAAACATCTTGCGAGTCTCATCAGGTGTGTTTGCTACTGCAAATACTTCTGTGTGAATTTTGTGCAGCTTTGCAATGATGTTCTCAAGTGGAATTATCTTCCAATCCATTACCTCTATTATGACAAAGTCTAGTCCTGCCTTTGCAAACTGGAGTATTTTTTCAATGTCTGCGTTTGAGAGAACTTTGAACTTCATTCCAATCTTTTTGCCCTTGATCTTTGTAACCTTGTCAACTATGACATAATCTGCATTTGTTGAAGTATGTACTGTAGAAACTTTGGTTTTGATTCCTTTGAGGAAAGCCGGGTCTAGACTTATCGTTTTGATTCCTTCTTTTTCAATCTCGGATAAAAATTTGCCAAGCTGGCCCCTTGAAACTTTTGGGGCAATAATTAATTCTCTATTTTTGCTCAATGTACTTTGCAGCTTCCTTTACTGTTTCTTTTCTAAATATTATTGCAGAAAGAGCATGAGTCATCTTGCCTGGATCTTTGTGTTCAAAAATATTTCTTCCATATGTTACTCCCTTGGCACCTGCTTCCATTGCTTCTTCGGTCATCTGTAGTATGTCCTTGTCTGTCTTTGCCTTTGGACCGCCAGCTATTACAACAGGTACTGGTGTGCTCTTTACTATTTTTTTGAACGAGTCTACATCTCCTGTGTAAAGTGTTTTTACAATGTCTGCACCACATTCTGCTCCAATTCTTGCAACGTGGCCTACTATCTCTGGGTCGTGTGGATTTTTGACGTTCTCACCTCTAGGGTACATCATTGCTAAAAGTGGCATACTCCATTTATGACAGTCATCTGCAATTCTACCGAGTTGCTCTATCATTTCCGGTTCTTCTTTTCCTCCAATGTTGATGTGAAGTGAAACTCCGTCTGCTCCTAGTCGTAATGCTTCTTCAACAGATCCTGTCAACATCTTTCTATTTGGAGACATGGATAACGAAGTGCTACCTGAAAAATGTACAATTAATCCAATCTTGGTTGGTTTTGGCAAGTTTTTGAGAATTCCTTTGTTGATGATAACTGATGTAAGACCGAAATGTTGGCAATTGTAAATTAATGCATAAGGATCTTCAATTCCTTTTAGTGGCCCACTTGATATTCCATGGTCCATGGGAATGCACAGCATCTTGCCATTACGTAAAATACGATTCATTCGAATCTGGTGGCCTGTTACCATTGGTGTTAATCGTTGGTGTGCCCTACTTAAAAATAGCGGGAAAAATCAACAAGAATTTACAAGTTAGACAACTGGAAAAATTATAAAAAAAATAATTCATAATTTTCTAGAAATTAATTTTTGGTGTGCTCTAAACTTTTTCTGATGTGAGATAAAGCCATTTTACTCTCAAACGATTAAATACGCTAAAGAGAAAACACAGTCAATTGAGCCAACTGACAGCACAGCTTCATCATTCTGAAATTGGTGACATTTTAGAGAATTCCTTGGCAGGTACAAGACCTGGAATAGAAGAGTGCAAGAGATTGTTAGATTCCACTGATGTCCACCTGATGGGACTTGTTGCTGGGCATCTTACAAGGAAAAAGTTTGGACGACGTTCGTCTTTTGTAAACAATATGATTCTAAATTATACCAACGTGTGTATCACAGATTGCAAGTTTTGCGCTTTTTATCGACCTCCAGGTCATGAAGAATCCTATACTGTAACACTTGACAAGATAGAGTCTAGAGTAAAAGCAGCTTGGGAAATGTTTGGCATAACTCAAGTAATGTTCCAAGGGGGACATAACCCATCTCTCAAGATTGAATACTTTGAAGACGCATTTAGATTAATTAGGAAAAAATTTCCAACAGTTGGAGTTCATGGTCTGTCAGCTTCTGAAGTTGACATGATATCAAAAGTTGAACACACTAGCACAAAAGAAGTCTTGTCAAGACTCAAGGAAGCTGGAATGCAATCAATCCCTGGTGCTGGTGCAGAAATTCTAGTTGATGACGTAAAAAAAATAATCAGTCCAAAAAAGATCTCAAGTGATACATGGATTAGAATAATGGAAGAAGCTCATACTATGGGAATTCCTGCATCTGCTACAATGATGTACGGTCATGTGGAGACAAGAGATGATGTTGCAGAACACTTTATGAAAATTGCAAGACTGCAGGAAAAGACAAATGGATTCATGGCCTTTATCCCATGGAGCTTTGAGCCAAACAATACTTTGATGCAAAAACAAGAGACTGTACAATATCCTGCAGGGGGAACACAACTATTGAAGATGATTGCAATATCTAGAATAATGTACAATGATTTGATTCCACACCTACAATCTTCTTGGCTTACAAATGGTGTTGCCATGGCACAAATGGCCTTGCAGTATGGTGCAGATGACTTTGGTGGAACGCTTCTTGGAGAAGAGGTTGTCTCATGTACCGGTGCGCGTTCAACTGAGCTTACTGGTGCAAAAATCATACAAGCAGTAAAGCAAATTGGTTACGAAGTAGAAGAGCGAGATAATTTCTACAATACTGTACGAGTCCACTAGATGCCGTAACTAGACCATTTGGAATCAACTAGATTCTTTGTGGATTGGTCTGATTTTACAAGTTCTTGAATTTCTCTTTGGAATCCTTCTTCCTTTGTTTTCTGTGTTGCATCAATTCCAAGCTTGGAACCCAAGTTTACAAAAGGAGATGCTGGGTCAAGTGTATCCGTTGGAGTGTTGTTGATGATTATCGTATCTCTTGCCGCATCTGACCTTGTGGTGATTGCCCAGATTACATCATTGAAGTCATGTACATTGACATCTTCATCTACTACAACAAAGAATTTTGTCAGTGCAAGCTGGCCCATTCCCCATAGGCCCATCATGACTTTTTTGGCTTGCCCTGGATATCTTTTCTTGATTGAAATTATTGCCATGCCTTGGAACCATCCAGAAGCAGGCATTGCAAAATCTACAACCTCTGGGTGGAACATTTTGATAAGAGGTAAAAATGAACGCTCGATTACTTTGCCAATGTATGCATCTTCTAAGATTGGCTTGCCAACTATGGTGGTAAGGTAAATTGGTTTTTGTCTTCGCATAATTCCAGTTAATGTAAACACTGGATACGGTTCTTGTGGCGTATAGTATCCTGTATGATCTCCAAATGGTCCCTCCATTCTGATATCTGATGGGTTCACATACCCTTCTAGTACAATCTCTGCATTGGCAGGAACCTCAAGGTCTACTGTTTTGCATTTTACAGTCTTGATTCCTGTCTTTCTTGTAATTCCTGCAAAGAGATACTTGTCCAGTCCCTCTGGTACGGGAGCAACTGCAGAAAATACTGTGGCAGGATCAGAGCCAATTATTACTGCAGCTTCAATTTTGTTTCCAGAATCTTTTTTGATATCATAATGATGTGCACCGCGCTTGTGTTTTTGCCAGTGCATGAAAGCATGTGTACTGTCTATGACTTGCATTCTGTACACGCCGAGATTTCTCACACCGGTCTCTGGATGTTTTGTTGCAATCAAGCCAAATGTGATAAACTTGCCTGCATCTTTTGGCCATGTTTTTAAAATTGGAATCTTGTCAAATGTTGGTGTGTCCTCTATTACTTCGGTAACAGGACCGCTTTTTTGCAGCTTTGGTGCAATGTCTGTCATCTTTGACAGCTCGGGAAGTTTTTTTAGTTTGTCTAAAATTCCTGTTGGCATCTCCATTCTTGTCATGTCGACAATTCTCTGGCCAATTTCAGTAAAGTCTTGCATCTCTAATCCGATTTCAAGTCGTTTAATGGACCCAAATGCATTTGCAAGTATCGGGGTATCGTAATTTTTTATGTTTTCAAAAAGTATGGCAGGACCGTTTGCATACATTACTCTGCTGAGAATTTCTGAAACCTCCAGATTTGAATCGACTTGGGTTTTTACCCTTTTTAGTTCTCCTGCCTTTTCTAGTTGTTCAATAAATTCTGAGACATCCTCAATTGGCACGTATTTACTGGATTTACAATATTGTATAAGCGTAGCTGGTTTTAGACTGGTTTTTTAAAAAAGTGTCATACTAGAGAACTTTAATTATGCTATGGCGCAAAATGCCATCAAGTTGGGCGACGAAAAATGCACAGTTTGTGGAGGTCAGGGAAAGATTGCTCTTCTTGACACACAGTGTTCTTTCTGTAATGGAACAGGGGAATATTCCAAGACTGCTGATAGCTATATGAAATCACATATTTGCCAATGCATATTTCTTGACAGAATTACATGTCCGCTCTGTGGAAAGAGATGTCATCATGACACTCCAAACAAGCCCAAAGTCTTGATTAGTCCTGTTTAGAAAATTGGCGGAAGTTCATTCTTCTTGTCATGTCCGCCGGAACCAAATTTGCAATAGAAACATTGGTCTGACTGCATGTACTTTAATTGTTCAATCTTGATTGCACCTATCTTGAGTGCAATCTTTGTCAAGATTCTGTACTTTAGAGGCATGGATGGAATTACTTCCTTAAGGTATACGTTATAGTGATCTGGACAGAACTTTAGTGTGATATTGCTTGGCTCCTTTGAAGTCTGGCTTACTGTCTTTGCAACACCTATCTGTTCTCGAATGTATTCGTGCTTTGGGCATGGGCAGTTTCTTCCGCCTGGGTGCTTGTATGCTGGGGTGTTCTTCCAGTCAAAGCCTGGATATTCCCTTTCAAAGTCGTCCAATGCCTAAAATGTGTGTCTGCTTCTTATAAAACTTCTACGAAATTACCAGATCCAAGCTTGATCAAAATGTAAATAAACTGCCATATCTCACAACTACTACATGTCTAAAGAATCACAGCCAAAAAAACCACGTTCTACTAAAAAAGTTACAGAAGGATCTAACACTGCCGAACTAGAAGCAAAAATAGCACAGCTTGAAGCAAAGCTTGCTAATTTATCAAATCAGGTCAAGCCTGCAGAAACAAAACCAGCACCAGCTCCAGAGCCAAAACCACAACAAAGACCAGCTGCATCAGGTCCAACTCATGGTACACTTCCAGCAGGAATGAAACCAGCAGAAGCACCAAAACCAGCACCAGCTCCAGAGCCAAAACCACAACAAAGACCAGCAGCATCAGGTCCAACTCATGGTACACTTCCAGCAGGAATGAAACCAGCAGAAGCACCAAAACCAGCACCAGCTCCAGAAACAACATCTCATCCACATGAACCATCTGCAGGTGAAGTAGCACCAGCATATGCACAGATTAGCTCAACAGGTTATACTGGCAACAAGTATTTTGCAACAAGAAAGAGATTATCATATCATCCAATGGACAAACAGTTCACTGGTAGTTCTACTGTTACCACAACTGCTCCGCCAGCTCCTCAACCACAACATGAAACTCAAACAAGTTCAACTCATGATACACATCCTGCAGAAACTAAACCACAAGAAAAGAAATCTTTGTGGAAAGCAAAGGGTTCTGATGTCGCAGAGACATATGTTGGAGAAGACGAGCCAAAACCACAACAAAGACCAGCTGCATCAGGTCCAACTCATGGTACACTTCCAGCAGGAATGAAACCAGCAGAAGCACCAAAACCAGCACCAGCTCCAGAGCCAAAACCACAACAAAGACCAGCAGCATCAGGTCCAACTCATGGTACACTTCCAGCAGGAATGAAACCAGCAGAAGCACCAAAACCAGCACCAGCTCCAGAAACAACATCTCATCCACATGAACCATCTGCAGGTGAAGTAGCACCAGCATATGCACAGATTAGCTCAACAGGTTATACTGGCAACAAGTATTTTGCAACAAGAAAGAGATTATCATATCATCCAATGGACAAACAGTTCACTGGTAGTTCAACAACTAGCACTGGACCACAACCAGCTGCAGAACCTCCAAAACCAAAATCTACTTTCAGAACAACACTTCCAGCAGGATTCAAAGCCTAATTCTTAAAGGCATCTAGCACTTGTTGTGCGTGTCCTGCAGGTTTTACTTTTTCAAAAACTTTGAGGATTTTTCCTTTTTCGTCTACAAGAAAAGTTGCTCTGTTTACTCCCATGTATTCTCTGCCCATGAACTGTTTCTTGCCCCATACTCCAAATTTCTTTGCCACGTCTTTTTCGGTATCTGCAAGCAAGATGAACGGTACCTTCATTTTTTCACCAAATTTTTTGTGAGATTCTTCATCATCTGGACTGATTCCTATTATCTCAATTCCTGATGTTTTGAATTTTTTGTAATCTTGGGCAAATTCGGCAGCTTCTGTTGTGCATCCTGGAGTGAAATCTTTGGGATAAAAATAAACTACATATTTTTTGCCCTTGAGATCTGATTTTTTCACAGTCTTACCTTCTGCATCCTTTAGTGCAAAATCTGGAACTTGATCTCCTTCTGTTAACATCTGAACTGTACATTATACGATCCCTACTTATTTTTTGTCTCGATTGCTTTCGAATGTTTTATATTGTATATTACAAGGTCAGGTGGTTGATGGTTAATCCTCGTGCATGGCTTGCAGAAGCAATAGGGACATATGCTCTTGTCTTCTTTGGACCATTAGCTATCATACTTTCCGTTGCATATTTTGGTTCTACTCTGACGATTCAATCACTTGTTGTAATAGCACTTGCGCACGGTGCAGCAATTGGATTGATGGTTTACACATTTGGCCATGTTTCAGGGTGCCACATCAATCCTGCAGTTACTATATCCATGCTAGTTACTAGACGAATAAACATCAAGGATGGCATTGCATATATCGTGTTCCAGTTAATTGGAGCAATCGTTGCAGCAGCAACACTCAAGGCAATATTTCCAGTTCTTGGAGACAAGGTTCATTTTGGAACTCAGGGTGGACCTAGCGCAATCTTGGGCGGTAGCGTGGTGTCTGGATTTACACTTGAAGTTATTTTCACATTCTTCTTGGTTACTGTAATATTCATGACTGCAGTGCACAAAAAAGCACCAGCAGGAATGTATGGTCTTGCAATTGGTGGAATGATATTTTTGTTACACTTGGTAGGTGTACCACTTACAGGTGCAAGTATGAATCCTGCAAGAACATTTGGTCCAGCACTAATTTCTGGTTACTGGGACTATGACTGGATGTACTGGGCTGCTCCAATAGTTGGTGCAATCATTGCAGGCCTGATAATGAACTATGTCTTTGTAAAAAAGGCTGAAAAAGAAGTCGCATAGATTTTTTTCTGTACTTTTGAAATGTATTATAACCGGTCCATGTTGAATTTTATCTGTGGACCCGTTGCACAGCTTGGATAGTGCGGACGCTTGCGGAGCGTCAGGTCGTGGGTTCGAGTCCCATCGGGCCCATTCTATCTCTTAGTCCGAGTCCTGCTCATTTTTGCATACAATCTTGGAATTGAGATCAAAGGAGATAACAAGTGGATAACTTTAATACAAAATGCTACAAAATCTCGATGATTCATGGTGTCTGAAAAGATCTGTTTCATAATATCACCAATAGGAGAAGTTGATAGCGATATTAGAAAAGCATCAGATGAGAAATTTGATCTAGTTTTCAAACCAGTTTTAGAAAAGTTGGGATACACGCCTATAAGAGCAGATAAAGAAAATAGCCCAAATTCAATATCACGTGATATTGTAAAGAGACTTATCAATTCCGAATTAATACTTGCGGATACTACTGGATTTAATGCAAATGTATTTTATGAATTAGCAATTAGAAATGCAGTTAAAAAACCTGTAATCATTATAAAAGAAATTGATACGAAACTACCTTTTGATGTTACTGATAAACGATCTATTTCCATCAATATGAAAGACAATAGACAATGGACACAAGCAGCAGTTGATTTAGAAAAACATATCATCAGTGCTGAAAAAGATCCAAAATCAGCATCCGAATCAATAGTCTCAGAATATACTTTTGATTTAGGAATTGGAAAATCTCCCAATAGCGAGCAAGAAATGATTTTGTTGGTAAAAGATCTCAAAGATGAAGTAAAATCATTACGTAATGATTTTAGGCATCAAAAACAAAGTTCATCATTATCTTTGGAAAATTTGACTAAATCATATGTTATATCTATTGAAAAAGATGAATTATCTATAAATGATAAACTCAGACTCAAGTTTGCTTCAGAGACCTTCGATTCAAATGATTTTGTCACAGTGGAAATAACAGATTCTTCGGGATCAAAAGTTCTGAGTAGAGAGGCTAAACCTAGTAGAAGTACGATTGGTTTGGGGTATCCAGTTATGGATTTTACAAAGGTTGGAGGTAGATTTGCAATTTCGGTTTTTGTCAATGATTTGCTTGTCTATAGACGTCCATTCTTAGTAATCTAATTCTAACCGACGATTTTTTACAGTAGAATTATCCGACGACAACTTGACCGAACCAAAAATGATCATACTTATCTTAAACGAATCATTGATTTTAGGCATTGGGATTTCGGGATTTTTTCAAAAAAAGCAGGAGAGAAGTGAACCGAGAAAATCAATCACAAGGCAGACAAGGGGAAGAACAGGCCAGAAGAGAATATGAGTTTAGCGGGCATGAAGTAGAGCGGACAGGAAAAGGTCATGATCTTAAAGTTACAAAACGGGATTGGCTAACTGGAAAAAAAGGAAAACCGAAATATGTTGAAGTAAAAACGGGTAATTCAAAATTATCTGAATTACAAAAGAAAAAGAAAAGGCAGTATGGTTCAAGGTATATTGAAAAAAGATATGAGGCTACTCCTCTAGGTCTAATTCCTAAAAGTAATTCTAGGGGACATGAAATTAAAAAGAAATCTTCTGGATATGATTCGATGTTTGATCTAGGTGGAAGTTCAAGACCTAGTAGGAAAAGATCTTCTGGAACTGATTCATTTTTTGGTTCTGGCAGAAGTTCTAGTCGAAGGAAATCATCTTCTGGGCATGATTCGATGTTTGATCTAGGCGGAAGTTCAAATTCTAGGAAGAAAAACAATTCTTCAGGTTTTGATAGTATGTTTGGAACTGGAAGTTCTAAAAAAAGACGCTCTTCGAGTAGTTGGGGATTTTAGAATTCCACTCTAGTTCGTCTTTTGGGTTTTCGTCTTCCGTCGAAACTTACTCTCCCTTCAGAAGTATCGAATTCGATAGGTACCTTTGTTTTGGTCTTCTTTCGTCTTGCAAGAAATGATGGCATGAGATCCATAATTGATTTCATTCTAGATAAAGTCTACTGTAAATTCAGAATTAACCTAAAGTTAACTTTAAACTAAATCTCAAAATTAGTTTTCTTTCTAACGTAGAAATCCGCAGGACTTGCTAATGAATATTTCATATGATAATTTCTTGACATGACGGAGTTTTGTAGCTAGCCTCACAGGACTTGAACTTAGAAATCAATGCGTGTGAGGGTAATGTCTTTTTACTCGACTAGATGAATAACCCATATGGAGAACAAAATGAAAGGAAAACGGAGTATATTCTTTATTTCACTAGCTAACCAAGATGCATACGACAAATTTAAAAAAACAATGCTACGAAGTGTAAAAACTTCAACACTGCCAGGATCTACAACACTAAAGAATTATGACCGTCTTCATATTTGGGGGCTTCAATATTATGGACAAAATGAAGAGATTTGGAATAGAATAAAAAAAAATGATATTTTATTTTTTTACAGAGAAAAAATGTATGTTTGTTCTGCTATTGTAGAAGGAACAGAAGATAATCTTCACATTTCAAATCACTTGTGGGGAGAAAGTACATCAAATCTTGTTCAACGTGGATTTTTAGTTTACATGATGCCTGATAACGTAGTTTTCTCTCGTATTCCATCAAGCTCGTTGAATCAATTATTTGGTTATATGCGTCCCAATTGGTTAACGGATTCAGGACAGGCATTTCATCCCGATGATCGGAGATTGGAAGATGTAGAGAAAGAATTTGGTTCATTAGAGAATGCGTTAGAAAAAATTGGTATTTCGTTTAGAAATAAATTTGAACAAACAATGGAAGGCTTTTTGAAAAATGAAAACAATGAGAAAATAATACCCGAAAACGAACCTAGACAATTGTCTAATGGTTTGGTAGGGCCATCTGGATATACCGCAAATGATAGGTGGACTACAGAAGACGCACTAGGTTACTGGCCTTACGCATATGCGATATCTAAATTCCTTACTCACAAGAATACAATTCCACCTCTCACGATAAGTATTCAAGCTCCTTGGGGAGGAGGTAAAACTTCCATAATGAGAATGGTTCAAGAACAGCTAGATTCTGATGCTGTAGAGAAGTTAAATCAAATAACATCAAATGAAATTCCTGATAATACAGAATCTGCAAAAAAATCAAAAGATAATTTAACATTGAAAACTATTGTAGAGGTATTAGAAAATAAAATAGATCTTCCCATTACAAAAATTCAAACTCGTCCAAAAAAAAGTGAAAACAGTGGGAGGATTACAGTCTGGTTCAACGCATGGAGATATGAGAATACCACTCAGATATGGGCGGGTTTGGCGTATGCCATAATAAAACAAATCTTGGAAAAAATTGATAAAGAGGATCAAGAACGATTCTGGTGCGTACTAAATAAAGAAACTCTGGAAAATGCAAATATTCACGAAAAGATAAACCGACGGATTCATGATAACTGGCTAAATAAAATCAAAAAATGGATTATTCCATACTCTGTTGGTATTGGAGTAATTTCAATTCCGTTGATTTCTGGTATTGTCAACGGATTAACTATAGGTATTTCTTCGGCATCAGTTGTAATTAGTCTACTTCATGGCATAAAACAATATTTTTCATCCAAAAAGGAAATCGAAGATGAACCTGCTAAAAAAAGTCTAAGCAAATTCCTTCAAGCTCCTAATTATGAAGAAAATTTGGGATTTGTTCATTTGGTTGAGGAAGATTTGCGGGCAGTTTTTAATGCAGTTGATAAAAAATATCTACCACTGGTTATTTTTATTGATGATTTAGATAGGTGCTCTCCACAAAAAGTAGCAGAAATTATTGAAGCAATAAATCGATTTCTCTCTGCAGAACTTCCCAACTGTTTATTTGTTTTAGGGATTGACGCTGAAATGGTAGCAGCTTCTTTGGAATCGGCTCATGAATCTATAATACAAAAACTTCCAAATTATGCTAAACGAAATCCAATAGGGTGGAGATTCATGGATAAATTTGTTCAATTACCTGTACTCATTCCGCCTCCAGAGCATAACGATGAGATGTTGTATATACAATCTCTAATAACAAGAAAAAATATGTCTGAATCTGATTCTAAAATATACACAAATACTGAAAATCCAGAATCAGAAATGATGAATTTGGATAATAAAAAAATGAAAGATGCAACCAGTAATGATAATATCATTCAAAAATCTCAAGGAATGTCGAACAATGAAAAAATTCAGCAAATGAATGTTGAAAAAAATTCCGATGAAATTATTTCGAAATATTCTGATAATGATCCTACTACAAGGGAAATTATTGAAAAATACAAAGACTATTTTTCAAAGAATCCTAGAGAATTGAAGAGATTTGTTAATATGTATAGATTTCAATTTTTCTTGCGAACGGTTAAAGAAAATCGTAGAAAAGAACAAGGTATGCTTACACCATTGCCTTCATTAGATCAAATTGCACGATGGATTGTGTTATCCTTGAGATGGCCAGATGCAGTACGTTGGGTTCAACAAGGATCAGGTGAAGTTAAAGTTCTAATGGAAGAGGGCATAGAGTCCGAAGATAATGTGAAAGAAAGATTAGAACTCCTTGAACACTATGCAGAGAAGTTTAATCGTGATGATTGGAGAAAATCATTACAGCATATTTTAGATGATCAAACAAAAATAACTCCATGGACACTTGATGAGGACTTTAGAACATTTTTTGTAAATGAGGCTGCTTTAGCTGAAAACAAAAATGAAAATGAGTCCCTGTCTAAAGGTGCAGGATGGGGAATTTATTGAAATCTTGGAACATCTTAACTCAACATGGTACCACAATTTCTATTTCACTTAAAGAACTCTTCTAATTTTAATTACTAAAAAATTAAAGGAAGGAGTTTTGTAGCTACTCCAAATTAGCTTACTGCACATTTTTTGTCAAATTTTACTCACAAAATGTCCCGGACTCGAACTGACTGTCAGCAAGAGAACCATCGGGCCCATTGAATTTTTCATAAAATTGTAGAACTAATTATTTCAGGAAAGTATCAACATGTCCTACTGGCTGTGAAATAAATGAAGAAGAATTGGAAGACAAATGGAGTATTTTTATACATTATATCTCATTATACTTGTAATTGATTAAAAGAAATGCAATTTTTGTTTCAATTCTAGCCGTAACTGGGGTGATCATGATATTATCAGTGAATTCAGCAATGGCAGATACTTCAATTCCACAATGGATAAAAAATGATGCAAAATGGTGGTCAGAGGGCTCAATCAGTGATACTGACTTTCTAAAAGGAATACAATATCTTGTACGGCAAGGGATAATCAAAGTAGATGTTCCAGTAACAGAGGTTATTGCGACAAATGGAAGTCCAAGTGATAGTGATCGTGTAACATCAATAGTTGTGACTTTTCAAAATTTAGTAAATTTTCCAAGTACTATTCCTAATAAAATAACAGTAAACTCCATTCAAAGAATAAGTGAATTTGGTCAAATAACTAGCGGTTGGAGTAATTCTGGTACGCCTACAAGTCCTAAGACTAATCCTGAATTCAGACTTGATGATCTACCAAGTAAAGATAAAGCACAATTCTACCAATTGTTGAACGTCGGAATTGCTGCTACTCAAAACTCACAGTCAAATTCAGAAACGCCAGAATTTGATGTCTTGATTGATCTATACACTGGGGATGGAACTCTTTTGCATACGCTGGAATATGATAAATGTACTGTTATCAATTATTGGGTATTCACAGATAGTAACAAAATGGATTACAGGATGTCTGCTGATGATCAAGCAGAAGACAGAGAGGCCAGTGTTTATCTCTGTCAGGGATATCATTTAGTTTTCCCAAGTGCAACTACCCCACAATAGAATCCGTAATCTACATACCCCGAGTGTAGTTCTTTTACCAATACAAAATTAATAAGATCAGGAAGTCATGAAGAGTTTGATCTTAATGCAGATGGGAAAAGATTTTGGTTGGGGAATGTTGAGAGTGTTGATTCTAAAGTTATGAATGAGTCCATGCTTGTTTCAATGAACTTTTCTTCAATTAACAAACATTTTATTTTCTGTTTGAATTTTCCTCTGCTGATTTCATTCTGTGACATCTGGAACACAGTGCTTGGCAATTGTCCATTGAATTATTTGATCTATCGCCATCAATATGATCGAAGTCCATAGTGGTCAGAAAAGAGTTACATACATTGCAATTGTAATTTTGTTTTTTCAGAATCTTTCTCTGAACATCCTCAGAAAAATGCTTTCTAATCCTTTGAGTTTCAAATATTTCTGTACTACGTTGAATCAATTCATCATTTAGTTTTTCTTCAGAGATATCTTTTCCATCGTATTCCTTAACTATGGTTACTCTTCCTTTTATTAATTCGAAGTAATCATTTTCTTGCTGAATTTGCTTATATTTTTCATATAATACATCGTCCAGCGCTTCCAACATTTCTTTTCTCTCCCTTATATTTTTGTCATGATCATAATCAACTTTAATTTTATCAAACTGATCTTTTGTAACGTTTGTAATATCTTTAGCAGTGTTAATTCCTATTTTCTTGAATCTGTCTAGACCCATAATTCTAACTAATTAGTTACTGTTAAAAAAATATCGTATTCTTTAACAAATTATAACTTACGTCATTATCTAATATCTTCAATTTCCACGCCTAAACGGGAGGGGCTTGTCTTTTTACTCATTGTCTATGTACTCATTTGGAAAAGAATTCAAAATAGTAGCGAGTCTCACAGGATTCAATCAAGATAGTTGCTATTCTAATGATTTTGTTGGTAGTGTGGAATCCAGTACCCGTCTAGCTCCCTCTGGTCCAGTTACTGGCAGTCCAGTTGGATCAAGCAACCCAATTTGAACAAGCACAGAAGCTTGATCCCAGTAAATATGTTCATGAGTTACCTTGTCATCTTTGACTCCAACAATCACTGCAAAAGCAGCCTCGACCTTCTTACCTGTTGGTTTTATCTTGGGAATCATCCATTCAATCTCTGTTGTATGAGTAAAGATTATGAACAGTTCTTCCACGAGTTGTTCATCTCCTACTGTGAGTGAGACACGTTCCATTTTGACATCCGGTGGGAAAAATTTTCCAACAAGATGATTTTGATAAAATTTTCTTACTCCCTCTCTTCCATATCCTCCTATCATAGATGGAACGTTGTGAAGGTGGGGATTCTCGTTCATGGTATTCATTGTTGTTTCAAGATCCCCGTTTAATTCTGCTTGAACGTGTTTTTCAAAGATTGATACCATTCGTTTCTGTTTTTCTGAAAGCAATGTATCCCGTATACTGTTATGGTAAATTAATTTTTTTTATAATATTAAATTTTATTTTCATTCAAAATAAAAAATTAGGAAAAAGAGTTTTGTATCTACTCTGAGATTGTAATGCGAAGGATTTTGGCCTCTTGGTTTGGGCAGTCATTCTTGCCTCTTGGAAGGTGACCGATCGTGTCGGCAACATCCATGCCGCTCTTTACCTCACCAAATGCTGTATACTGGCCATCAAGGAACGTGCTGTCACCTGTTACGATAAAAAACTGTGAACCTGCACTGTTTGGGTCGTCAGACCTTGCCATGGAAACAACGCCTCTCACGTGGGGTTTGGAATTAAATTCTGCCCTTATGGAATATCCTGGCCCTCCCATCCCCCAACTGCTCTTGTCTGGTTGTTTTGTATTTGGATCTCCTCCCTGAATCATAAATCCTGGTATTATCCTGTGAAAAAGTATACCATCATAAAAATTGGACTTGGCCAGTTTGACAAAATTCCTTACGGTCTCAGGAGCATAATTTGGTAATAGTTCAAAAACAATGTTTCCAAAATTGGTCTCTATTGTAGCTTGGGACATCTTTTACAAACAGTGATTTTATCATAATAATCTTTTCTTCATTTCTACTTTGTCAATAGGGGAAATCTTTTCTATCCTGTTGTAATACAATTTGGTGCCTTGGTTCCATGATGTACTTACTCAAATTATGATTCAAGTTTCACAGGACTCAAACCTTATAATGATATGGAAATAAAAACAGTCATGCTAAAGTTCAAATGCAAAGATGTTGGATTTGAGTGCAGTTTTGTAGCTAAAGGCAAGACAGAAGGTGACATCTTGTCACAATGTGCAAATCATGCAAAAAATGATCACGGAATGAAACCAGAAGAGATCACAGACGAATTGAGAAGTAAAATCAAGACTAACATTCACAAATCATGGTTTTAAGCCTAAAAAATTAAGGAAAAGAGTTTTACAGCCAACTCTGAATGGATTGCAGCACATTTTGAATCACAAAATTGATGAGACAATGCCTATACGTTAGCAAGCCGTATAGATACCATGATGAAACTAGATGAAAATCATCATCAAGTACCTGAAAAGAATCCACCAATTACAAGCGAGAAAGATTCAGAGATACATTCTGAAGTCTTTGTTGGGCATGGCGGAACTACAATAGCAAGTATCATGAAAAGAGACGTGATAACAATGGATCACACAAAAACTGCTCATGATGCATCCACTTTGATGACAGAAAAAAGAATCGGATCCGTGATAATTACTGCCTATGGTAAGCCATTTGGCATAGTTACACAAAGAGATCTGGTACGCATAATGGCAAACTTGAACATCTCTGTCAAATGTCTGCTACTGAGTTTCCTAGCATCAAGACCCTTGATTCATGCAAGTCCAACTCAAACAATCCAAGAGGCAGCAGGAATCATGGAAAAAAATAACATAGACCATCTTCCTATAGTGGAAAAAGACAAAATTATTGGAATAGTAACTACACGAGATCTTGCCATGTCATTGCTTTGTGCATAAAACATCTGGAATATCATTAGGGTATCTCCCAATGGAAATTAAATCTCATGAGAGAAATTTTATCATTTGATGTTACTCCAAATATTACAAAACTTGAAAGTTTGAATTATTTTCAATATGGTAATTTGTTTTGATTGTAAATCTATGGTGTGATACACTGGTTCATTTTAGATATCACACTTAGAATTTCATCAATGTCAATTGGTTTTTCAACTATTCTAGTTGGATGGGAATAACTAATGTCATAATTTTTCAGAGGGGATCCAGTAACAAGTATGACCTTTGCATTAGGATCAAATTGTCGTATCCTTTCAATTCCATACAGTCCATCATAGAAAGGCATTGTAGCATCAATTAGCACAAAGTCTGGTCTTAGTTTTTGATACATCTCATACGCTTCTTTTCCATTAGAGCCAGTTCCAACCACATTGATGTTGTGAATCTGAAGTAAACCCACAAAAGCATCTCGTACGTCCCTGTCATCGTCAATTATCAAGACATTTGTTTTGTGTACAAGTTCTGTTTTACTATCCGTTATCATTTCAGATAAACTCCTGTTTGATACATGGGGATAATAGTGTAAAGTTGTACAGTGTGGACAAGCTAAATGAAATTTAATTCAAAATAATAGAATATTCTGATGGTGAAATTAACCAAAATAGACTGTGTGAAAAAAGAAGGCAATTTCATTACGGAACTATTTGGAATTATTGAAAATCCAACAGGCGGTCCACCAACATCAAAATTGTTCAAGGCAATGGAGAGACCAAATGACTTGTGGTTCAGGTTTCCAAACAAAAAAGAAGAGATAATTCTAATCCAAACATACCTTGACAATCGTACTGGCAAAAAGATATCTCATTTTATTCTGATGGATCCAGAAAAACGTGGCAAGAACTATCTGGAACAATTCCAGGTTTGTAAATGATATGGTTCCACCTCCACATCTTTTTGTTTCATGGTACCATATCGAACTTTATTATCTAGTCAGTGTTTATTCTAAACCACATATTGAAAAAAGAAGTAGATTCTAGTTCTTTTTACAAGAAAACACAGGCTCTCATAGATTCAACTGAAAAGTTACATGGAATACACAGAGCAAAGGGCTCTAACATGGAGTGTGTTGGTGCATATGGAAAATATGGAGTTTATTTGTATGAACTAAAAAAACTTGATGACAATGGAACCTTTTGGTTACCCTGTTGGCAATATGATCTTTTTTCTGGACTAGAAAATGTTTTTCCAACTGGAACTATCGACCAACCTGCATGTCAAGTGTTCATTGTTGGAGTTTCACAGTATGCACCAAAAGATAACGATATCGTATACTATACTACTCCCTTGTGGATTGAAAAACATATCAATGATTTTGAGATATTTGAAGGAAAAATAATAATCTCAAAAATGAATGAAATGGTGAACGCAAAAAGGTGGGGTAATTTCCTCGATACAATGGATGCTCTACAACACAAATTGTTTAGTGAAAAAGATACTGCATACGAATATTTTCCATTTGACATGGGAAATCCAAAATATTTCCTAACTGGTGAGATTATCTGCAAACAATGTGAAGCAATTATTCCAAATGGCAGACAGGCAAAAGAACACCACAACAAAACGGGTCACAAGATCCATTGATTGTATTCAATCTAGGATTTCAATAGTTGTGTGACTGTATAGTTCTAGTATACAGCAGTGGTGAAATGTATTGTTTTATCCAACACTTATTGCATCTGAAGTCTCTGCGGTTAGAGGCACTCCTCCATTGCTTGGCCAATCAGTATAAGTGTCTACGTAGATGTTACCAGTGCCGACACTTGCGTTGCTGGGTATGTAAAATGATACTTCCATTTCGCTATTTCCAGCTCCTAATGAGGTCTTGACAGAACCTACACCTAGGCTGGTACCATCAGAACCCACAAGGTTGACAGTAACTAGAGCAGTTTGGGTTGAGTTTGATGACAAGACAACTTTGGCATAGCTAGTGGTTCCTTTGCTAAACGAGGTCACAGTTTTATCTCCAAGTTGGTCCGTTGGCTGTGCTGAGACTATGGCTATGCCAGAAGGCTGGACAATTCCAGATGATGATACCGTAAACTGTGCATGATAGTTCAAGTAATTGCCACTGACAAGTGCGCTTGCAGTGATTTGATAAGCACCATCTTGTGCATCAGATGGCAAACCTATCTGAAGTTCTGCATTTCCTTGTGCATCAACTTGAACAGTTCTTGATGCAACGATATTTGATGACGGATCAGTTACAAGTATGGCAACATTTTGTCCAGCTTGAGCACCATCTGGATTTACAGTAATGGTTACAGTGTTTCCTGGATTGTATGATGCCTTGTCAGTCTGGATGTTTGAAGTAGTGTATGATGCTAGGGTAACTGATGACTCTGAAGTTAATGATGCAGTTCCAGAACTTGCCGAGTGGACATCATCTCCTCCATAGTTTGCAGTTATCAATAAAGTACCTGAATAACTTGCATTTGGAGTGTATGAAGTTTCACAGTTCTCAGATGGAGTGTAGCAATACATTTCACTAAATGAGCCGCCTGCACCGTTGTCACTCCATGATACAGTTCCAGTTAGAGCATTTGGTGATACTGAAGGATCGCTAACAGTAGCAGTAAGTGAAACTGGGTCGTTAGAGTATATCGTTATTGGATTTGGTGCAATGGTGGTAACAGTACTGTGAACTCCATTTACAGTTAGATCTGAAGAGCCAGAACTGGATTGGTGAGTTGAATCTCCTTCATAGTTTCCAGTTATTGCTACTACACTTGGTGAGTTTACAGATGGAGTGTATGATACAGTGCAACTTGCAGAATATAGAGTACAAGTAGTGGAACTAAACGTACCTCCAACACTTCCATCATTCCATGATATGGTACCCGTTGACACAGAACCTGCTGCATCACTAACGGTCGCAGTAACAGTTACTGCATCACCATAGTATGAAGTTGCAGAATTTAGTACAACAGCAGTATTGGTATACTGTGGAACTGGAGATGAGATGTATTGTTGGTATTGTGGAGTGTAACTTGGTGCTCTTGGTTGGTATGCAACTTGGTGATAAGTTGAGAGCCAGTCATGTATTCCTGCTTCAAAGGTCTTTTCATCAATTTGGCCCTTGTATAGTAACATGGCGTTATCTTTCACCCATTGTGGAATTGGAGTCCCAGGCACATAATTTCCTAAACTAATGAAATGCTGTATGTTTTGGATAAATGCCGAGTCACTTATCTTGTTGTTAGCCCATTGTCCTGAAATTGATTGTAGGGATGGAGGGCTTGCACTTGGCATGTGACTATGTTCCTGTGATTGAACTGAAGTTGAATTGGACTTCCAGCTACTTGCAGTCTGCGATGAATGTGATTGAGTTAAAGTTGAATTGAATTTCCAATCATTAGCAGTCTGCGATGAATGTGATGGTATGGCTTCTCTGGATTCTTGAGTTGGGGGTGATTGAACTGGTAAAGTAGTAGGAACTATTGGAGTAGAAACTGGCTGAACCGGAATCACTGGAGTGGATACTGGTTGAACTGGAGCTACTTGAGCAGGCACTGATGGTACAGTAGGTGAATTTGATGATACACTTGATGATTGATTTGCTACTGGTGGAATGGATTGAATGGTATCGGAAATTTCTTGAACTGGAGCTGCTTGGGTAGCAACTGCTTGAACAGTAATGGATGAATCCGATGATACATCTGAGGATTGATCTATTACAGGTGGAATTGATGATGCGGACACTTGTTGAACTGGAGGCACTTGGACAGATTCTGATGGCGTAGCAACTGGATCTGATGGTATCACTGCAGATGATTGATCTATTACAGGTGGAACCGAAGAATCAGATACTGATTGAACCGGATCTACTTGAACTGGAACTGATGGCACTGCAGATGAATCCGATGATGCATCTGAAGATTGAACTATTACAGGTGGAGATGATGAATCAGATACTGATTGAACTGGAACTGATGGAGTAACAGATGAAGTTGCATTTAGATCTGATGCAGAGTCATCTGCAAAAGAATTTGGTAAAGCATACTGTGAAAACATCAAGAGTGCAGTAAATGAAAAAAGAATTAACACTTTGGTGTTCATGGCTCACAATACGTTGATCACTTAATAAAAAATTGCGACACTATGTTCTGGAACATTGTTAATGATGATTTGTGTACCAATGATTTGTAGACCGATAACTTATACGCAAACCATAAATGTCATGATTATTCTCATATGAGTGATGAACAAGTCAGTTCCAAAATTGTTTGTACTAATGACTTTGATGGGTATGTTTGCCACAATTGGATTGTTGCCTGCCTTTGCAGATGGTGGAGCTCAGACAGTCCCGCTTTCTCCTACTGGTCTTAATGCTACCGAAGTCTCTAGTACTCAGACATATTTTACATGGAATGCTCCAGTTAATGCAACACAAAGCGGAATTACTGGATATCAAATTCAAAGAAATGGCACCGTTATTGTTAATGATACTGCAAGTACACAGACAAGTCTCAACTACACGGGCCTAATTCCAGATGGCAATGTGGAATACCAGGTTGCAGCTTGGAATTCTTTAGGGTTGGGATTACCATCAGATCCTATCTTGGGCACTAGTGATAATCTTGCTTCTGCGCCTGTAAATGATACATCAAGCTTACCTCCTGATCCATCTGCAAATTCTACCCAAACCACTGATGATGATACTCAACCAATTACGAACCAGACTTCGTTACCAATTACAGATCCAACAACATTGCCAACTACTGACCCAATTGTAACATTACCAAGTACGGATCCATCTAGTACATTACCAAGTGTCACTGGTATACAACCAGGATCTCATCATTATGACCCACACAGATTCTATTCTGAGAACCAAACCATGTCATATCTTGCTCGTCTAAAATTAGACCAGATGATATCACATGTTCATCATGATGTATTACCTAATGTACAGGAACATAGAGCATTGGGAACGTACCACTATTCCAACTCGACAATAACAACTCCACATGTAAACTACAAACCAGGCCAGTCATTTGTACACAAGTCAGTTAACTCTGGACACTTGTCACAAGGCGTACAAAAACAAGTGTACGTACCACACAAGACTCCATCTCAGTTTCAACCTTCTGCATTCAGACAAGAAACTAGTAAAATGACTCCACACTATACTGGATCACACTACTCACCAAACAATATTGCTAGAATTAGCAACATGCAACACACTTCAAACCATTTGCCAACAATAGGTTCATTGCCTGGAATGGATCACAGAGTGCCATTTTACAAATCCCATTTGGGAAATGGTACCTAGATAATAGCTAGTGTTACATAATTTTATAAAAAATAAATTTTAAAGTCGTGAACTAGAATTTCTCTGTAATTTCAGAATCCTGTTCGTCAGGTCCAATTTTGTATGTAATAAAACCGTTCTTGATTGCACTGTCATGAAAAGATACTGGATATTTTTTAGCAATACCTTCTTGATTTTGTATCAAATGATTGTATGGAAAATACGCTAAAGACCGTACGTCTGAAGAATCATCGTTTATTCCATATGCCAAATGTGATATCTCTGCTTCAAATCTTGCTGGATATGGTGTATCTCCAACCCTGTTGTGCCATTCAAGTCCTGTGAAATGTCGTACTATGGAAAAATCAAAAGAATTTGTGTCTATTTGTAAAAAGAAAGAGTCTGTCTCACCTGTGGTGACATCCTTGAGATGATATGCAATTCTTCGTTTTGATGGTTCCATGATGATTTGGCGTAGGTATGAATGATTTACCACTGGTTTGACCTTGAACTCGTATTGATTGACTCCTCCAAATATGGCATGAAACTTGCCATTGTCATTAAATGAACAAATGAGATTTAGCTCTGTTGGGACTTGAGCACTGTTGAATGCCTCTAAAAGATAAAGCATCCAAGATTTGTCTGGAACCTGATTTCCCAAGTCTGATACTAGAGTAATGACATCGGAAATAGATGTGACTTGATTTGGAAAAAATGTTTTGTCATTGTTTTGAACATAACAATATGACCCTGACCAAAAATGCATAGTCACATTATAGACACAACGCTGATTATTGAATACTAGTGATTCTCTAGTTATACCAGTACAACTAGTTTATTCTAAATAAAAATAAAAAGAGACTTTTGGAACTATTGTGTTCCAGAAGGAGCGGTGCTGTTGCCTGGAGCATGCTTGCTCCATTGGCCTCCACCGTGCTTGAAACCGCCTTTCTTCATGGAAGAACCATG